>Ga0181375_1000030_pt1 | contig 109696 bp, 101 predicted proteins | sample LowvirmetaG_FD_130090 | JGI IMG/M metagenome (GOLD analysis project Ga0181375, IMG submission 130090) | Marine viral communities from the Subarctic Pacific Ocean - Lowphox_11 viral metaG | ecosystem: Environmental > Aquatic > Marine > Oceanic | place: Subarctic Pacific Ocean | collected... | reverse complement strand
TAAAAAGAGGGGCAGGCCATGAGTTCAGGATCCGACAGTATCGTCCGCGACCAGCCGGCGGAAATGCCCTCCGAAGGCGGCCCGCTGCTCGAATATCATGGCAACCTGCCGCCATCGCCTGCCTGGTTCCAGGAGGCGGTCGCCACGCCTTACGAGACTCATTTCGTTGACGTCAAAGGCGCCAAGGTCCGCTACCAGCGCTGGGGCCAGCGCGGGCGGCCCGGCCTGCTGCTTGTCCACGGCAATGGCGCCCACGCCCATTGGTGGGACTTCATCGCCCCTTACTTCGCCCAGCACTACAATGTCGCCGCGCTCACCTTCTCCGGCATGGGCGACAGCGAGTGGCGCGAGAAATACGACATGGCGACCTTCGCAGAAGAGGAAGTCGCCGTCGCTGAAGACGCAGGCCTTTTCGATGCGGATGTAAAGCCCATCATCGTCGCCCATTCCTTTGGCGGCTTCGTCACCCTCGTCACCGGCGCCGAACATGGCGACCGCTTCACCGGCATGGTCATTGTCGACAGCCCCGTGAATCCTCCGGAACGGCCCCATCAGGGTCCGCCGCGCTCCGGCCGGCCCAACAAGGTCTATGACGATCTCGCCAGCGCCCTCGGCCGCTTCCGCCTCGCGCCGCCGCAGATTTGCGAGAACCATTACGCGATGGATTATATCGCCCGCTGGAGCCTCAAGAAGGCCGAGGGCGGCTGGACCTGGAAGTTCGACCCCTCGATCTGGACCCATTTCGAGCCGAACGATGCGCCCGGCGACATGCTAAGGGCTGCCAAGTGCCGCATCGCCATCATTCGCGGCGAGGAAAGCGCACTGATGCCCGATGATGTTGGCGCCTACATGCGCAAGCTGCTCGGCCATCAGGTGCCGTTCATCTCCATCCCGCACGCGCGCCACCATGTGATGCTCGACCAGCCGCTCGCCTTCGTCTCGGCCCTGCGCACCCTGCTCGCCGAATGGGACCATTCAGAGCCCCATCGCAGCGTCTGATTGCGGGAGATCACGCGACTTTTCCGCCGGAAAGCTGCGCCCGCATCGCCCGGCCCGTCGGGAATCAGGCCGGGAAAACACGCCGTCTCTCCAACCGGGATGAAACCCGTGAGAGCCTTGCTGCATGTCCTCCGCGCCGCTTGATCCCTTTCAGTCCCTTGTCATGGTCGCCTGGCGCCGGGCCGATTATCTCGTGCATCAAATGGTGCGTGCGCTCGGCCTCGGCCGCCTGCCCTGCAAGCCCTTCCTGCTGCGGCCCGTACGCGCCCGGCTTGCCGCAGACCTTGCCCGTTTCGAGGCGCTGACGCGGCGCCTGCTCGTCCTCATGGTTCTGGAAAAGGGCCTGCCCAGCCTCCCGTCCCGTGCGCCTTCAGTCGCTACCGGCAAGCCTGCCGTGTCGCGCGTGCCGGTAAAGCGTCCCGTCTTCTCCACGCCCGTTTTCCGGCTCGCCGAACCGATGCCCCGCGAGGCCACGGCACTGCCGCCTCGCCGTCCCGCAGGGCCCTTGCGTCCGCGCATTCTGCGCCTCGACCAGCCCCTGCCGCCGCCGGAGCCATGGGAATATCCACCGCGCGCGGATGACCTCCTGCCCAGCCAGCCGCTCATCCGCCGCCTTGTCGCCCTGCGCGACGTGTTCGCCGACCCCGCAACCCATATCGCCCGCATGGGCCGCCACCTTGCCCGCAGCCGTGCCGCGCCCCAAGCGCGCCCCTACAGGCTCGCCCCGCTGCCAAAAGCCGTCAACGCCCGCCGCGTCTCGAAAGACGAACGCGAGAGCCTGCTCCAGCTCGATTTCGAAGCGCGGCTCAGTCTTGAGGAGTTGGAACAGGAACTGGATACGTCCTAGCCCCCTTATCCTCCCCTGCCTGCGGGGGAGGTGGCCCCAAAGGGGTCGGAGGGGGCCTTGCCCCAAGCCTCACCAGCCGACCGGGCCACGCCCGTGTCGGCCGCGCGTGCTGGAAGAAGGGCCTATTCTGCCGCGCGGGGCAGGGAGGCGATATAGGCCGTCACGGCCTTCGCATCGGCGTCATTCATCGCATAGGGCGGCATGGGCGGCAGCACAGGCACACCGCTTGGCCGCGGTCCGCCGCTCATGAAGGCCGTGAACTCTGCCTCCGTCCACCCTTCGGGAAGCCCGGCAATCGATGGCGCAACGGGCGCCCATGGCATCTCGGCCAGCGGCGCGAAGGGCAGGGGGCCGCCCTGCAGCGCATGGGCCATGTCCGGGCCGGTCGGCGTCATCGCCGTATGGCAGTCATTGCATCCGGTAATGCTCACCAGGTATTGCCCGCGCGCGACCGGGTCTTCAGCGACCGGCACCTCTGCCACCTCTACCGGCGCAGCTGCTTCAGCGGCCGGCGCTGCTGGTGCTGCAGATTCGGTCGGCGTACATGCCGACAACCCCACGAGTGCCAGTGCACTCGCCAAGCCTGATTTTATCATGGAAATGGGTCCCACCCGTTAGCGCCGCACAGTTGCGGCGCAGGGTGAAATCTACATGATTTCCCCGTGATTTGGAATATCCCGATTTGTGGCCTGACCCCTCAAGCCGAATAATCAAACACCGGCCAGCGCTTGGTGATTTGGGCATCCTCGTAAACTGAATCCCGTCGAGAAGCGTTCATTATGGGTTATTTGGAGAGCCATCGTTTCCCATAAGCATTTCGCTTCGACGGATTTTTAGGATTTCAGTTTCTATATCCAGCCGCTTTGCTTCTGCTTCGAGTGCTGATGACTGTGCATTAAGCACATTTAAACAGGCGTTGATTATATTCGATTGAGCGGGGTATGGCTCTTTATAGCTAGCAAAAGTAGGCATCACGTTGGTGCAGACATAAACCAATTCTGTCTGCGTATCGAAAGCGCTGGCTGTTATTGCCGCGACTGTATCGGCAACCTTTGTTATGTCTACCGGAGTGGGGCTTGAGCCAGTATCTCCGCTGCCTTGTCCGTCAGTACGGGTGCTGAGGACGGTTGGGGACAATTTGGTCAAGAGCTCACGGGTCGCTTCCAATGTAGCCTTGGCAGCATCCCGTGCGTCCCCGCGGGAGCTTAACGTGGACTCCGCATTTTTTTTTGCAGAGCGGGCGCCTTGGCATTTTGCCTTTTTTTCAGGAAGGTGAGTGGCATCTGAATTTTCTGCATTTGGCTCTGCTTCGGGTGTTTCAGGCGAAGGGGTCTGGGCAATAGCATCGCACTTGCCGTCATAAAGCTCTTCATACGCTTTTGTGGCTTGCTTCAGTTTGACTTCAGCTTGCTCGACAGCCGCTTGTTTGGTTGCGAGATCTGCACTCTCTTTGGTCTGCTGCTCGATTAGTTTTTCATTTGATGAAATTAGAGAGGCTTGTGACTCGGACGATAGAATGGTGGGGCGCCGTTTTACCACGCCGGTCAGTTGTTCGATCGCCAGAATTGCGACCATGGCCCGTTGGTCGCGCGCAGCTTGTATCTGCATGGTTTCTGCGCCAATTGCGCCGCTGAGGTAGCGCTCGCAGGTTCTATACATGGATTCGCGTATCAGATTGATGGTCTGTGTGCGTTCTATTGTGGACGCTGTCTCCGCTGCGCTAAGTGTCGCAAGTCCTTCCAGATCCCTTCCGGCATCCTCTCCGGGTGACAGCGATGCACGCCCTTCCGCTGCTGCTGCGAGTGCATAGATCGAGAAAACATCCGGCGCTGCTTCGGCGCAAACTCTGAATTTTGTGGATTGCAGTGCGGAGACATCTTGATCGCGCATCTCCGTCGAAGTCGCAGAAATAGTCGGAACTGAGATGATTGCCCTTTGTTTGGCATCAATCAGCTCAATTTGACCTTCTGCGTTTAAGGCACTTACTCGGTGGATCGAGTTTAGGTTTGCGCACGCCGCCAAGGAAAATGTTACCAAGCTCAAAAATGCCGCGTTATGTGAAAGTCCCATATTGCGCCCCTCCTTAATATCGTTCCACCTTAGATAGACATTACGGTATCGAAACGAACGGGTCAACTAGTAGACGCCGTATACGGAAAATCTTCGGGCTATTATGAAATTCTATCCGTGGCGGGAAAACTCAAGCCGAGTAATCAAACACTGGCCAGCGCTCCGTGATCGCCCCATCCTCGTAGACCGCAATATCCCCGAATTGCAGGAACACCGCCTCGCTCTGGTGGGGGCGCAGGAACACGAACTCGTCGGCGGCGATTTCCAGCTCCGGTCCGCCATTCAGCATTTCCTGGTTGGACGAGCGTCCGAACGTCTTGTTGTATTGCAGGCCCGGCGGGTCCACCGGGTCGGCCAGCCAGTTGCCGCCATAGATGAACACGGTCTTCGACGCGTTCGGATTCCAGGCCTTGGTCGCGCCATCGGCAAATTCCAGCCCCGGCATGTGCGTCACCGGCATGGACTTGATCACCGGCGTCGCAATGAAGCTTGCCGGCACGTGCGGCTCCAGCAGCTCGGTATCGAAATGCGTCGGCTTGACGAGGCACGAGCCGGCGGACACTTCGCTGGCAATCTCCGTGTCCTGATAGGTCCGGTAGGTCGGGCTGCCCGCCGCATTGCGCGTGATGCCCGCCATGGCGTCCGCGCCGAACACCTCGGTTGCCTGCGCCAGTGCCGCCGCATAGCCCGTGCGCACGCCCTTCATCGCCCGCGCCTGCCAGCCCATCGCCGTCGGCAGCGAAGCAATGTGCGGATCATATCCCATAAAGCCTGCAAAGCTGAGGCGCGGATTGGCCTTGATCGCCTCCAGCATGCCCTTCAGCGCGCTGCCCGCCACCATGCCGCCCCGGTGCAGGCCGACGTCCAGCTCGATATTGATGGCGAGGTCGCGGCCGACCTGCTCTGCGAGATCGGCGTATTGCGCCAGCCGCTCCGGCGTATCGACCAGCCACTGCACATTGTCCGCCGCGACGGAATAGTCCGCTGGCAGCTGTTCGAAATAATGCTTGGCCGCCACAACGGGCAGGGGCTTGCCCAGCAGCTGGCTCGCCTCCGGCATGGCCTGCGAAATCTCCAGCAGCATGGGCAGGTTGAACGTCATCAGCCGGTCCGTGCCCGTGCGCTCGCGTATATGTTGGATCAGCCCCAGCGAGGGCAGGGACTTCGCCACGATGCGATAGTTCATGTCCGCCGGCAGGAAGCCTTTCAGCGTGTCGATATTCGCGTTGAGGCGCGCCTTGTCCACCACCATCGTCGGCTGCGCGATACCGGCTGCGATCAGCGCCTTCTGCACATCCAGGAAATAGGCGTCGCGCGGCCCGCTCTTGTCACCGGGTTTCATCATCAGGGCTGTTACTCCTACCAGGGCCGCTCCGCCCAGGATCACATTGCGGCGCGAAAATTCAATCATTGAAAGGCTCTCCGAACAGGTAGGCCAGATACGGGTTCAGGAACTTGCCTGCCGGGTCCAGCTCGCGGCGGAGCGCGAGAAAGTCGTCGAATTTCGGGTACAGGCCTGAAAGCTCTGCCTTGCCCAGCGAATGATGCTTGCCCCAGTGCGGCCGCCCGCCATTCGCCCGGTGGATCGGCTCAATCTCCGAGAAGAAATAATCATAGGGCTCGTCCACTGCCGCATGGATCGCCACCGAAATGCGCGGGCCCGCATTGAACGGGCTCAGCCAGGCCTCATCCGGCGCGATGAAGCGCACTTCCATAGGGAAGAAAACGTCCTTGTGCGTCTCCAGCTGCGCGATCACCTGGCGCAGGCCCTTGATCCCGTTCTCGCGGGGCAGGTGGTATTCCATCTCGTTGAACTTGGTCGGCCGCGTCGTCGACAACAGCTTGTAGGAACTGTCGCTGAAATCCTCGATCGTGCCCTTGGGCAGCGCCGCACCGACGATCTTGCGCCGCAGCCAGGGCGCCCAGCCGAACTGGTTGCGCAGCATCTTCAACTGGTCCAGCGTCTCGTCGTCAATGTCGTCGCCGCGCCCGGTCACTGGCCCCTCGTGCAGGTCATGTCTGATTGCCGCGCCATAGCCGGTATGCGGGAAATAGTAGAATTCGAAATTGCGGTGCGTCCCGGCCAGCGCCTCGGCCCGCGCGATCAGGTCGTCAATCGGCTCCACCCAGACCTTCCGGTGCAGGTTGAAGCTCGGCACCGTTTTCAGCGTGTATTGCGTAATCACGCCCAGCGCGCCCAGCGACACGCGCCCTGCCGCGAACAGGTCAGGGTGGCGCTCCGGCGTCACATCCATCACGTCGCCGCTGGCCGTCACCAGTCTGAACCCGGCAATATGGTCATGCAGCGCCGTCAGCATTTCGCCCGTGCCATGCGTCGCGGTGGAAAAGCTCCCCGCCAGCGTCTGCACGTCAATGTCCGGCAGGTTGGGCAGGGCCCGGCCCACTTCGGCGAGTTCGGTTGCCATCTGGAAGAGGCGTGTGCCGGCCCCGAACACGGCGTGGCCGGTCTGTTCATCAAATGATTTCAGGCCCGTCAGGCGGCTCACATCCACCATCACGCCTTCGCTGGGCGCAAGGCCCACAAAGGAATGGCCGCTGCCATAAGGGCGCATGCGGGAGGTCGTTCCGGCGACCAGTTCGCTCAGCTCATCCTCGCTGGTGGGCAGGCTGATCGCCGCGGGCGTCGCGCGCTGTACGCCCGACCAGTTCATCCAGCTGTCTTCGCCCTCAGGTGCCTCCGGATAGTCCGGTTCATAGTCTGGGCGTGTGAAATCCCGCCCGCTCCAGGCGATGTGCTGTTCGACGGGAATCGCAGCGCTGCCTGCAGCAACCGCGCCCCCTGCCAACAGAATGGTCCGTCTCGAAAGCGGCATGCCCTCTCCCTCCCAATCCTCCAGAGGAGATAGGAGCCGGGCATCGGCGCCGGTGTCAATAGATGACGTAGGCGTCAGGTTTTCTACGAGGCGGTTTGCTTGATCCGCAGGGCAGGGATCAGCCCGCGAAGGCTTTCTCGATCACGAATTCGGCCGGCGCGGAATTGGACCCTTCGGTGAGGCCGTTGGCGATCATCAGCGCCTTCACGTCCTGGATCATCTCCATCGAGCCGCAAATCATCGCCCGGTCGGTTGCCGGGTCCAGCTTCGGCACGCCGAGCGCCTCGAACAGTTTGCCGGTCTCGATCAGCGTCGTGATCCGCCCCATGGTCGGGTGCGGCGTGCGTGTGCAGCTCGTGAACAGTTTCAGCTTGCCGTGCGACAGTTCGCCAACCAGCGGGTCGGCCGCAATATCGCGGATCAGGTTGGTCGAATAGGCGAGCTCGCCATTGTCGCGGCACGTATGCGTCACGATCACTTCATCATAGCGCTCATACGTGTCCGGGTCGCGGATCAGGCTGGCGAAAGGCGCAAAGCCGGTACCGGTCGAAAACATGTAGAGCCGCTTGCCGGGCGTCAGCGCATCCAGCACCAGTGTACCGGTCGGCTTCTTCCCTAACAGCACCTTGTCGCCCGGCTGGATCGATTGCAGGCGCGATGTGAGCGGGCCATCAGGCACCTTGATCGAATAGAATTCCAGTTCCTCGTCCCAGGCAGGCGACGCGATGGAATAGGCGCGCAGCAGGGGCTTGCCGTCTTCCTTGGGCAGACCGATCATCACGAACTCGCCTGTGCGGAAGCGGAAGCTCTGCGGGCGGGTAATGCGGAAACGGAACAGCCGGTCGGTATAATGCTCGACGCTGAGGACAGTCTCCTCGGTTGGGGCATTCGGGTTCACTTTGGGTGCAGGCGTCGCAGCAGCGGCAGATGCATCAGCAGACATGGGCAGGCCTCTTTACAGGGGGCGGCATTACAGGTTCAGGCCGCAAATGACCCCTCGGGCCTGCAAAAGCAAGGCGTCAGATAGGCAGTTTAGTTTTGCTGAACAGTTGCGGCCGGCGCCATGTCAGGCCAGTCCGACACCCAGTGAATGTCCCCGTCCTTGATCGAATGGGCCCCTTTCAGCTCATAGATATTCTCATATCCATAGCCATAAAGGTTGATGAAGGTCGGCACGTTGAGCGCAAGCTCCACCCGCTTCAGCATCACGGGGGCCATGTTGTCGCTGAAATTATTGTTGCAATAGATCAGGATGCGCGTGGACTTGTCGCCCAGCGCCTTGGCCAGTTTTGCATCGGTGAAATCGGAGAAGTTGACGTTCACCGCCCCTTCGATATGGCCCATGTGGAAGGCCTCGGCACTGCGCGTATCCAGGAGGATCGTGCCCGGCTCGGCCTTCATCGCGTTGAAGGTCGCAAGGTCGACAAGGCGGGCCTGGCGATAGGCGGCGAGTTCGCCGCTGAGGCCGACAAAGCCGTCATAGTCGATCAGGGAGTCCGCCGGCTCTGGCGTTTCCTGCGCCTCGGCATTCGCCAGCAGGCCGCAACCGACAAAGGCAGCGATTGTCAGTATTCCCAGAATGGCATTGCGCTTCACGCCCACGGGAAATCTCCTTTTCGTATCCCTTGCACGTGAATCCTTGCTCGCAATTACGGCAGGATTGCGGAGCACGCCGTGGCATTGCCGCCGCAATCGCGTGCAGCGCTTCAACAACGCTGCGTCGCAACCCCGTCCGCAGCAGCAGGGCGTAAAGGAAAACACCCCAGCGCCTAATTTTGCCATTCTGTATAAATTACTACAGATTTGGCATTTTGATTCAGGAAATGAATACATATTCCGCTTAAGGCTCGTTAAGCAAGGAATACTGTATGCAGTTTGAGTCGGCCCCCATCCTGAGAACGCCAGCCCTGACACGGGAGATGGGTTTCCATGATGTGGCGGCTTTCTTCCGGCAGCATCCCGACGCGACGCTCTGCCCGGTGATCGATGCGCAGCAGGTTCCGATCGGCTATGTGTCCTCCCTGTCTTTCCAGACCATGCTCGCCTCGCCCTTCGGCCACGCGCTGCACGAAAAGAAGAAGATCCATGACCTGATGAAGTCCGGCGCGGACTTCCCTTCCATCCGCGACAGGATTGCGGATGTCATCGGGCGCTATATTTCCGATGACAGGACGATCCGCGACGGCCTCGTGCTCGTCGATCAGAGTGGTCGTTATCACGGCATCATGAGTGGCCTTCACGTGTTCGAGGCCATGAACAAGATCCACACGAGCATGCTGGCCAAGCTGACGCTGGAAATTGCCGAACGCAAAGTCGCCGAACAGAAGATCAAGTCGCTGGCCGATGAAGACCCGCTCACGGGAATCCTCAACCGCCGCGCTTTCGTCCGCGAGGTCGATTTGCATATCGAACGCGGCATTCCCTTTGCCTGCGCCTTTGTCGACCTCGACCGGTTCAAGCACCTGAATGACCGTTATGGCCATGCGGTCGGCGATGAAGTGCTCAAGACCATTTCAAACCGCCTGTCGAATAATGCGGCGCTGGCCCATGCGGCGCGGCTGGGCGGCGACGAGTTTGCCTTTGTGGTCAGGGTGTCCGGGGGCTCAGCGGCGATCCAGCAGATTCTCGAGGATACACAGGCCGAACTGATCCGCGGCATTGATTCCACTGTCGGACAGGTCTTCGTCGGGGCTTCGATTGGCTATGCCATCCACCTGATGGACACGTTCGAGCAGGCGGCCATGCTGCATGCGGCCGACAAGTCCATGCTGCGCATCAAGGGGCAGGGCGGCGGCGTTGCCCGCTTCAACAGGGCGCTGGACATCGGCAGCCGCGAGGCCGACATGGTGGATCTCGCGCTCGTCTCGGCTGTGGCGAACAAGCGGTTTGAGCCTGCGTTCCAGCCCATACTGGATGTTCGCACCGGCCGCGTTGTCGGCCATGAAATGCTGGCCCGCTGGCCGCAAAGCGGTCTCCAGTCCGATCCCATGCCCAGCCAGTTCATCCAGGCTGCCGAGCGCCTCGGGCTGATTGATCCGCTGTTCTGGTCACTCGCAGACAAGGCCGTCGCCAGCATGGATGACAGCGACACATTCCTCGCGCTGAACATCTCGCCGACCCAGCTCTGCTCCGACCATTTTCTCGACAAGCTCGACAGCCTGCTCACCCGCCACAATGTCGACCCGGGGCGCCTGGAGCTGGAAGTCACCGAGCATATCTATTTCAGCAATCTCGATCTCAGCACGGAAATCCTCACCAAGGTGCGCGCCATGGGCGTGTCCGTCGCGCTCGACGATTTCGGCACCGGTTATTCCTCGCTTAAACTGATCGACCAGCTGCCGATCGACAAGATCAAGATCGACCGCTCCTTCGTCGCCCAGGAAGGCGGAAAGACCGTGCGCGGCACGATCCTCAAGGCCACGATTGCGCTCTGCAAGGAGCTCGGCATCAAGAGCTGCACCGAGGGCATCGAGACGCGCGAGAATCTCCACCTCATCGCGCAACTCGGCTGCGACCTCGCGCAGGGCTACCTGATCGGCCGGCCGGAACTTCGCCATAAGCCTGCCATGCCTGACAGGCTCTCGGCCTGAAGCCTATTCAGCGTCGAGCAGCGGCAGGCCGAGCGCGGCTTCCACATCGGCCCAGCTCACCAGCTTGAAATTCTGGTCCTGTTCCTTCAGCGGGTTGGCATCGTCCTGCACGGCCAGCAGGCCGCGCGGATAGCCGGGCAGGGCGGCGGAAACAATGTCGATCCCGTCCGTATGCGTTACGCCATCAACGCCCGCTTCCGTGTTCTCGACCAGCGTGAAGGCGCCCATCGGCGTGTGCGGGGCCTGACGCTCGTAGACGACATAGCGATTGGCTTCCTGCGCCGAGGCGACGATCCAGCCCTTGCCCTCCTTGCCGCGCCATATCGAGACGCCCTCGACATCGGCGACAAGGCCATTGCCTGCCGCAATCGTGTCGAGTTCGACCGGCTGGGAGTCCGCTTCTTCATAGGCCAGTGTCCAGATGCCGTGATCTTCCTCGCCGATCACCAGCTGGCCATTGACCTCGTCGAATACGCAGCCTTCCAGCTGGGTCGCCAGCTTCACACTGCGCAGCAGCTTGCCGGTGACACCATCAGCCTCGCCTTCGATCTGCCAGAGTTCGACCGTGCCATCCTTGTAGGTGACGCCAGCGACCGGGCCGTCCTTGCCGTCGCCAAGGCATATGCCATAAGGCTCGGTCTTGCCTGTCTGGATATCGTTGACATGAGCGACGTCGCCACTTGTCCGGTTGATCGAGAAAACCGAGATGCCCTGCGTATCATTGCTGGCGACCGCGATGTCGAAGGGCGAGCCGATGTCCTGGCGCACGTCAACATTGTTGATCGGGCCCAGCGGCAGGCGCTGCACTTCAGACCCGTCGAGCGCGAACACGACCAGCCCTTCCTGCTTGTTGGTGCCGAGGATCAGCGATTTGGCCGGATCGGCCCGGCTCACCCAGATCGCCGGATCGTCGGCGCTATCGCCGCTCGCGCCAACAAGGCCTGTCTCGGCAAGCGGCATCACGGAAGCGGTGGGGAAGGCCGGAACGCTGGCGCAGGCAGCAAGGGCAAGCGCCGATGCGCTGGCGAGAACGAGGCGGGCAGGGGACATGTCAGGCTCCATCAGGGTCGGTTCTGTGCCCGGCTATAACGGTGATGCGCCTGCGCAACCAGCCGCATATTTGCGACGTTTGCGTGACATTGCGGACCCGGTAACCGTGGCTCAGCCGACGGGGAAACGCCCCATCCGCTCTTCCCAATGGCGACGGCAGAGCGACAGATAGGTTGTCTTTTCGATCGACACCTGGTCGCCCTCTGTCAGCGCCTTGCCGTCCGGCCCGATGCGCACGACCATCGTGGCCTTGCTGCCGCATTCGCAGATTGTGCGTATCTCGCGCAGATTATCGGCAATCGCCAGCAGGGCCGCCGAGCCCTCGAACAGTTCGCCGCGGAAATCCGTGCGCAGCCCATAGGCCAGCACAGGTACATGCAGATAGTCTGTCACACGGGCCAGTTGCCAGACCTGCGCCTTGGTCAGGAACTGCGCCTCGTCGACAAAGATGGCGTCCAGCCGCCCCTTGGCCATCACGTCCTGGATCAGGGCGAAGAGGTCCACCTTGTCGGAATAGAGCGTCGCTTCGGAACTGATGCCGATGCGTGAGGAGATATGCCCATCCTCGGTGCCGCCATAGAGTTCGGAGGTCAGCAGCAGCACGTCCATGCCCCGCTCACGGTAATTGTGCGCCGCCTGAAGCAGGATGGTCGACTTGCCGGCATTCATCGCCGCATAGGAAAAGTAGAGCTTGGCCATTGTCACATATGCCTATGAGCGCTCACCCTGAGCGAAGTCGAAGGGCGGGCGCGGGCGTTCAGGTGGTTCCGCATGGGGGCTCGTCCTTCGACTTCGCTCAGGATGAGCCCCTTTGGATACATGCCGCGTTAAGCCCTATTCCAGCTTCTTCGCAATGCCCTCGCGGCGTGGGTCGGCCGCGCCTTCAAGGCCAGTGTCGCGCACGACGATGACATGCAGGCCGGAATTCTCGCCTTCGCGCTCGTCAACGTCATAGCCCATCTGGCGCAGCGTTTCGGCATCTTCCGGACCGCCTTCGCGGTCAACTTCGACGCCAACCGTGTCACCACGCGCAATGATGTTCGGCAGGTCGACGGCTTCCTGCGCCGTCAGGCCCCATTCCATCACGCCCACGAGCGTCTTGGCGACATAGGCGATGATCGAGTTGCCGCCCGGCGAACCGGTGACCATGAACAGGCCGCCCTCCGGATCGAACACAAGCGTTGGCGACATCGAGCTGCGCGGACGCTTGCCGGCAGCCGGGGCGTTGGCCACAGGCTGGCCGCCAGCTGTTGGTGCGCGGGAGAAGTCGGTCAACTGGTTGTTCAAGAGGAAACCATGCGTCATGCGCGACGAGCCAAAGGCGGCTTCAACAGTCGCCGTCATCGAGACGGCATTGCCGTCAGTATCGATGATGGAGATGTGCGTTGTGCCCGGCTTGTGCTCGGTCTGGTCCTGGCCCCACATGCCGATCATCGGGCTGCGGCCAAGGGCAACGCCCGGGTCGCCCGGCGTGGCATGGGCATCCGGCGCAAAGGCTTCCTTGGCACGGACTTTCAGATAGTCCGGATTGATCAGGTCAGCCGTCGGCACGGTGACATGGTCTGCATCGGCGACGTAATAGTCGCGGTCGGCATAGGCGAGGCGCTGGGCGTCGACGAAGATTTTCAGGTAATAGTCTTCCGACACTTTCACGTTCGGGCCGGGTTTCATCAGGTCATAGAGGCCCATGATCTCGTTCTGGGCGATACCGCCCGAGCTTGGCGGCGGTGCGGAACAGATCTTGTAGCCGGTCGGCAGCGTGCCGCAGACCGCCGGGCGCGTCTTCACGGTGTAATTGGCGAGGTCTTCCATGGTCATCACGCTGCCATAGGGTTCTGCGCCAGCCGCTGCGACGATGCCTTCAGCAATCTCGCCGGTATAGAAGGCGCTCGGGCCTTCAGCGGCGATGCGTTGCAGCGTGGCGGCATAGTCCGGGTTCTTCAGCAGGTAGCCCTGTGGAAGCGGCTTGCCCTCCGGATAGAAATAGGCGGCCGTGACCGGGTTGTCGTCCAGATTGATGACTGCGCGAAGGCGTTCGGACGAGAGGGCCTGCGAAAGCTTTTCCCCAACTTCAAAACCATTCTCGGCCAGGCGAATGGCGGGCGCGAAATCCGCCGCCCAGTCGCCCGTCCCGGCAGCGTCATGCGCGGCCTTGTAGAGCGCGACCTGTCCGGGCACGCCAACCGAATGGCCCGACTGCCAGGCCTCGATGAAATCCATCACCTTGCCGTCCTTGACGAAATAGTCCGCCGTGGCTGCCGCAGGGGCCATTTCGCGACCATCGAATACGGTGATCTCGTCCTTGGAACGGTCATAATAGACCATGAAAGCGCCGCCACCGAGGCCCGAGCTTTCCGGCTCAACGAGGCCAAGCACGGCATGGACGGCAATCGCCGCGTCGATCGCGTTGCCGCCATTGCGCATTACTTCCAGCCCGGCTTCCACGGCCAGCGGGTTGGCCGCAGCCACCATGGCGCCCTTGGTCCAGCTGAGATCGCCGGTTGGCGGGCTGAGTGATTCGGCCGTTTCCGCCGCCTTCTTGGCGGCGTCGGCCGAGGAGGTGACATTGCTTTTGGCCTGCGTACAGGCGCTCAGCGCAAGGCTGGCAATGGCAATGAGAGGCAAGCCGAGGAAACGGCTGGGCGATAGCGTGCGACGATACATGAGAAACCCTTTGCTTGGCGCAGTGTTCGGCTGACCTTAAGAGACTGTCACAGGAATGAAAAGGCAAAGGCAGACATCATGGCAAAGCCCGGAAGGAATAACCTGATCACGGATGTGGCAGGTATCAGCGTCGGGCAGGCAGAGGATGCTCGTGTGCGCACTGGCACAACCGTGATCCTGGCCGAGAAACCGGCCGTCGCCGCCGTATGCGTTGCAGGCGGTGGCCCCGGCACCCGCGAGACGGACCTGCTGGCTGGCGGCACGCTGGTCGATGCGGTGGACGCAATCTGCCTCTCCGGCGGCAGTGCCTTCGGCCTCGCCGCCGCAGATGGCGTCGCCGCAGGCCTCAAGAAAGCCGGGCGCGGCTTCGGCCTGATCGACCTGCCCACGGTGCCCAAATCACCCATCGTGCCGGCGGCCATCCTCTATGACCTTGCCAATGGCGGCGACAAGGACTGGGGCGATGCCTCGCCCTATGCTGCACTCGGCCGCACGGCGTATGACGCGGCTTCCGAGACATTCCGCCTCGGACGAGCAGGCGCAGGCTATGGCGCGGCCGCGGGCGCGCATCTCGGCGGCACGGGTTCGGCCAGTATCGTCACGAAAGACAAGATCACCGTTGGCGCCCTCGCGGCGGTCAATTGCTATGGATCGGTCTACATGCCGGGCACGGACGCCTTCTGGGCCTGGCCCTACGAGATAGACGGCGAGTTTGGCGGCGCCCGCCCGCCCGCTGACTTTTCCATGAATGCCGAAGACTGGGGCGCGGCGAAGCTGAACCCCAGCCTCGGCCAGAACACGACCATTGCCTGCATCGCCACCGACGCCATCCTGACCCCCGATCAGGCCAAGCGCGTGGCCCAGATGGCGCTCTCGGGCTTCTCCCGCGCCATCCGGCCTGTCTTTGCGCCCTTTGACGGTGACGCGGTCTTCGTTCTGGCCACCGGAAAGCGCGCCTTGCCTGATCCGACGGCGGCAACCCTCGCCCGGATCGGCGAACTGGCCGCCAGTACACTGGCGCGCGCCATCGCAAGAGGGGTATACATGTCCGGGAGATAAGGGGACGGACATGAAAAGCATCACGAAATGGAGCCTCGCGCTCGGATCGCTGGCGCTCGCCACGGCCTGTGTTGTGGCGGGGACAGACGCTGATCCGGCGGACTGGCCGGGCATGGCGTCGATGCAATCGGTCAGCGGCAAGGAAATCTATCACGAGTGCGGCGCCACGATGATTTCGGATAGCTGGGCCATCACGGCGGCCCATTGTGTCGAGACTGCGCGCATCGAGAATGGTCGCCGCGCCATTCAATACGTGCCGGATGCATCGGGAGACCTTGTGCGCTTCGGCCCCATGATCCTGACCATCGGGGCAGGGGACTTGCGCAAGATTGCCAAAGGCAGCGTTTTTCCGATCCGGGAAGTCGTTGTGCATCCGGGCTACAAGCGCGGCCATGCGGAAGGGGGCAATGACCTCGCCCTCGTGCGCATTGACGGGGCTTGGAAAGGCGCCGTGGCAAGGCTCGACGGGCTCACCGGTAGTGTCAGCGATTTCGACCCGCCCTATTCGGATCTGATGGTTGCCGGCTATGGCAAGACGGGCGAACAGGCGACCGGGCAGGAAGCCGTCAGCCGCACCGGGCGTCATCTCAGCGCGCCAATGATGGTGCTGCAGGAAGCCTACCTTCCCAAGATCACGCCGCAGGAATGCCAGACGGACCTTGAAGGCCTGATCACGCAATATGGCCTGCAGGACGATTATGCCGGCGTCACCGTCTCGCCCGACACGCAGATGTGCGCCGGCGCCAGCTATTCCGACAGCTGCCAGGGCGATAGCGGTGGCCCGCTGGTCCAGCGCGGCAATGGCGGCAACGGGCCGGTCCAGGTCGGTGTGGTCAGCTGGGGCCTTGGCTGTGGCCGCGAGGGCAGTCCGGGCGTCTATATGCGCGTCTCGGCCTATGCAGATTGGATCGCCGAGACGACCGGAATCGCCCGTTCGGCAACCCCGGAAGCGCTCTGAAGGGGCTTGCCAGCGCCCTTGTTGTACCTTCCCGGTCGGCGTAACATGGTCGCCTCTAGCGAGGTCAAAGCATCATGCAGAGGGTCTCATGTCGCGCATTCGTCAGGCGCACAGCGTTGCTGGCGAGCGCTTGCGCGGTTGCGACCGCCGCCGCATCTGCACAGATCATTGCAGGACGCGATGCCATCGCGGATGACTGGCCGGGCATGGCCTCGCTGCAGACCGTTCTGGGCCATTCCCTTTTCCACGAGTGCGGCGCCACGATGATATCGCCCGAATGGGCCCTCACCGCCGCCCATTGTGTTGAAGACGCGCGCATCGAGACAGGCGGGCGGGCCTATCAGTATGCGCGCGCCGACGATGAAAGCCTCGTCCGGTTTGGTGTTTTAAGTGTTGCCATCGGCGCGGCCGATTTGCGACGGCGAGGAGCCGGGACCGTATTTCCGTTGAGCGCCGTCATCGTTCACCCCGCCTACAAGCCCGAAAAGCCTGAAGCCGGCAATGATATCGCCCTGCTGCGTCTCGAAAGTCCATGGGAGGGGCCCGTGGCGCGCGTGGACGGCCTGACGGCCGGGCCGCCGCAGGACAATCTGGATGGTCCGCCCCTCGTGGTGGCCGGATATGGCCGCACGGAGGAAGACGGGCCCGGCGAGGAGGCCTTCAGCCAGACCGGCCGCCAGCTCAGCGCCCCCAAGATGCGCCTACAGGAAGGTTACGTGCCCTTTGTCGAGACAGAGGCCTGCCGGCAGCAGATCGACAGCCTCATCGCGCGCTATGGCCTGTCTGACATATATACGGATGTCGCCATCAGTTCCGACAATCAGATCTGCGCCGGCGCGGGCACGACGGATTCCTGTCAGGGCGACAGCGGCGGCCCGCTGGTCTATCGCGACTATGCCAGCCCGCCCGTACAGGTCGGAATTGTCAGCTGGGGCCTTGGCTGCGGACGGCCGGAAAGCCCCGGAATCTATACACGGGTCGCGGGTTATGCGGACTGGATTTCCAGCGTTACGGGACTGCAGATAGCCGAGCCGCAGCCCTGATTGCAGTTTTCCGTGAAAACCCGTGTCAGGCAGGCTTGCAAGCTGCGAAACCTGCCTGTATGTGTCCGCCTTCCTTTTGGATGCACCCGTAGCTCAGCTGGATAGAGCACCAGACTACGAATCTGGGGGTCAGGAGTTCGAATCTCTTCGGGTGCACCAAGGAAATCAAGGCATTGGCAATATGGGCGGCAGGACTTCGGTCCTGCCTTCATGCTTGATCACTCTTCGATTGGCCTTCCGGGCATCGGCAAAATACCTCTTTTTCTCTTGCGACTGGAGCTGCCGCCCTCGCTGCGCTAGAGCCCTTTCATGACAGCGACATTCATTCTGGGAGGGGCGCGTTCGGGCAAGAGTGCGCGGGCGCAGGCGCTGGCGGAGGCGGCGGGGGAGACCCGCGTCTATGTCGCCACGGCTGAAGCGCTGGACACGGAAATGGCAGCCCGGATCGCGCGTCACAAGGCCGATCGCGGCGGGGGCTGGCGCACGGTGGAGGCGCCGCTGGACCTTGTGGCTGCAATGGACGCCGCAGATGCGCCCGTCGTGCTGGTCGATTGCCTGACGCTGTGGCTGTCCAATCTCATGCATCATGGGCGGGACGTTGAGGCGGAGAGCGATGCGCTCTGTAAATCGCTCGGGCGGTTTGAAGGCGAGGTGATCCTTGTATCGAACGAGGTGGGTCTTGGCCTCGTGCCGGAAACGCCATTGGGGCGGGCGTTCAGGGATGCGCAGGGGCGGCTGAACCAGCGTGTGGCGGCGGCGTGTGATGGGGTGGAATTCGTTGCGGCGGGCCTGCCGCTGCGCCTTAAAGGCTGAGCGCGGCGGCGAGGCGGTGTTCGGCTTCGGCGTCGGCGGGCAGGCCTATGCGCAGGAGATCCGGCGCGTAGTCGAAGCGGCGGACATAGAGGCCGGCCTCGGCGAGCTGGTGCCAGAGATGACGGGCATTATCAGTGCGGACAAGGCGGAATAGGTCCGTTCCGCCGACGATCCAGAGACTTGAATCCAAAAGGATTTTATCGAGACGGCGGCGGGCGGCGGCAAGCTGGTCGCGTGTTGCGTCCTGCCAGGCAAGGTCCGCATAGGCCTGCGCGCCAATGGCGAGCGCCGGGCCGGAAACGGGCCAGACGCCGAGGCGGCGGGATAGGGATTCCAGCAGGGCGGGCGGGCCCAGCAGGGCGCCGAGGCGGAGGCCGGCGAGGCCGTAGAACTTCCCGAAGGAACGCAGGATGATGAGGTTTCCGGCGCCGGCGAGGGGCGCGAGGCTGAGGGCCGGGCAGAGGTCGGCATAGGCTTCGTCGACAATTAGCCGCCCATTGCGGGCGGCCTGGCGGGTCAGTGCCTGACCCATTTGTGACCGTTCGAGGACCATTCCCGTGGGATTGTTGGGGTTACAGAGGACCAGAGCGTCGACTTTGCCTGCTTCTTCGAGCGGATCAGTTGTTTCGATCACCTCTGCGCCGCTCGCCCGCCATGCGCGCGCATGGTCGCCATAGGTAGGCGAGGCCACGGCAACGGTGCGCGGCGCGATGACGGTGGGCAGGAGACGGATCAGCAGTTCGCTGCCGGGTGCGAGCAGGAGGGCAGACTCGGGCGCACCTATGGCGTGGGCCATGGCGGCGCGGCAGGCCTGCATGGCGGCGGCGGTGGGGAGGTGTTGCCACGCGGCGGCAGGGAGGGCGCCGACGGGGTAGGGCCAGGGGTTGATGCCGGTCGAGAGATCGACCCAAGGCGTTGGCGCGTTGGGGTAGGCGGCCTGCATGCGGTCCAGCGCGCCGCCGTGGAGGAGGTCGTCATTCATGTCAGGCTCCTGATCCATGCGGTTGCGGCGAGCAGCAGGGCGAGCAGGACCATGGCACGGACATAGAGGTTGAGGCCGCGCGTGAGTGTATCGGGCGACGGGTCGGGCGCGCCAGCGTTCAGCCAGGGCTCGTCGCTCACCCGGTCTCCATAGATGCGGGGGCCGGAGAGGCGCACGCCGAGGGCGCCGGCCATGGCGGCTTCGGGCCAGCCGGCATTGGGGGAGCGGTGGCGGCGAGCGTCGCGCAGCAGGGTGAGTAGGGCAGATGGGCCGCCGGATGCGGCGGCGAAGGCAAGGCCTGTCAGGCGGGCGGGAATGAGGTTGGCCACATCGTCGAGCCGGGCGGCAAAGCCGCCAAAGGCGGCGTAGCGCTCATTCCGATGGCCGATCATGGAGTCGAGCGTGTTGACGGCCTTGTAGGCGGCGAGGCCCGGCAGGCCGAAGAGGACGCCCCATAAGAGGGGCGCGGTGACGCCGTCGGACGCGTTCTCGGCGAGGCTTTCGAGCGCGGCACGGGCGATACCGGCTTCGTCGAGCCGGGCCGGGTCGCGGCCGACGATCTGTGAGACGGCGGTGCGGGCGCTGGTCAGATCATGCTGTGCGAGGGGGCGGGCGACGGCGGCGACATGTGTGTAGAGGCTGCGCGAGGCGATCAGGCTGGAGGCGAGGAGCGCCTCGATTGTCCAGCCGGTGAGCGTGTCGGGCAGGGCGCGCGAGATGGTGAAGGCGAGCGCTGTGGCGGCGGAGATGGCAAACAGGGATGACAGGGCACCCGCCACATAGCGCACGCGATGGGGCCAGGAAGAGCGATTGAAGGCGTGTTCGAGTAAACGCACGCCTGCGCCCAACCAGACGACCGGATGGCGGATCAGGCGGTAGAGCCAGGTGGACCAGCCAAACAGCCCTTCAATTGCCCACGCCGCCAGCATCAGGCCCGCCGCACTCATTTCGAAGCGGGGTGCCAGCCGGGTTTGCGGGACTCGGCGAACAGGCGGTCCACGTCCACGGCGGCTTCGACGCCATCGGCCAGCGCATCCAGTGCGCGGTCCACTTCGCCATCATAATTGAGCGTGAAGTCGCTCCGTCCGCCGGAACGGGTGATCCAGCTGCGCCGGAAGCCGTCCTGCGAGAACGCGCCGTGCAGGTAGGTGCCTTCGATGCGCCCGTTGGGGCTGCGGGCGCCTTCCGGCGTGTCGTTCAGGGTGAACATGGGCCGGTCTGTGGCCGGCCCCTCGGTGATGCCGGCATGGATTTCGTAACCGGCGACGGGCGCACTGCTCAAGGCACACTGGCCGCGCGCCTCATTGACCTGCTTGTCGGCAATCATGCGCGTCTCGACGTCCAGCAGGCCGAGCCCTTCGGCTTCGCCGGGCAGGCCGTCAACGCCCTCTGTATCGATGATCCGCTTACCGAGCATCTGGTAGCCGCCGCAAATGCCGATCAGGCGGCCGCCATTGCGGACATGGGCATGGATGTCATGGTCCCAGCCCTGCGCGCGCAGGAAGGCGAGATCGCCGAGTGTGGACTTGGTGCCGAACAGGATGATCACATCCACGTCGCGCGGAATGGGGCGGCCGGGCGTCACCCAGTGAAAGTCGACATCCGGCTCGATGCGCAGCGGATCGGCATCATCGAAATTGGCGATGCGCGACAGCATGGGCGCCGCAATGCGCAGGCCCTTGCCGGAGCGGGGCAGGGGTTCGTCAAGGATGACCGCGTCTTCGGCGGGAAGCTGCGTGATGGCCGGGAGCCAGGGGATGACGCCGAAACAGGGCCAGCCGGTGCGCTGCTCTATACCGGTGACGCCATCATCGAAGAGGCGAATATCGCCGCGAAACTTGTTGACCAGGAAACCGCGGATCATGTCGGCATCGGCCGGGTCGATTACGGTCTTCGTGCCCACGAGGCTGGCGATGACGCCGCCGCGTTCGATATCTCCGATCAGGCAGACGGGCACACCGGCGCGGCGGGCAAGGCCCATATTGGCAATGTCGCGCTCGCGCAAATTTATCTCGGCGGGGCTGCCCGCGCCTTCGACGAGAACAAGGTCATATTGGTTGGTGAGCCGGTCAAAGCTCTCCATCACGGCGCCCATCAACTGGTCGCGATGGGACATGTAATAGGCCGCATCCATTGTCTGCACGGCCTTACCATGCACGACGATCTGCGACTTGCGGTCTGTTTCCGGTTTCAGCAGGACGGGGTTGAAATCCGTATGCGGCGCAATGCCTGCGGCGAGGGCCTGCAGGGCCTGCGCGCGGCCGATCTCGCCGCCACCGGGGCAGGCGGCCGCATTGTTGGACATGTTCTGCGGCTTGAAGGGGGCAACGCTGAGGCCGCGTCGGCGGGCGATACGGCAGAACGCGGCGGTGAGGACCGACTTGCCGACATCCGATCCCGTGCCCTGCAGCATGAGCGCGCGCGCCGTCATGCAGCGCCCTCGATATGGACCAGCGTGCCATGGACGCGGGCGCGGACACCGTAAATCTCGGCGAGGCGTTCGGCGGTGAGCGTTTCTGCGGGTGGGCCGTCGGCGACGATGCGGCCATCCTTCATCCAGATCAGGCGGCTGGCATAGCGGGCGGCAAGGGAGATGTCGTGGAGGACGACAAGCGCGCCGCCGCCGCGCGCGACATAGGACTGGATGATGTCCATGATGCGGAACTGGTGGCGCGGGTCGAGTGCGGCGACGGGTTCATCTGCGACAAGCAGCGGCGCCTCTGCAGCGAAGGCGCGGGCGCAATGGACGCGGGCGAGTTCGCCGCCGGACAATGTGTCGGCGGAACGGTGGGCGAGGGCGGCGAGGTCGCAGGTTTCCATCGCGCGATCAACGGCGTCGGCGTCCGGCTGGCTGAGGCGGCCGGGCGCGGCGCCATAGGCATAACGGCCAAGGGCAACGACATCGCGCACGGCATTGGGCCAGGCGAGCGGGCGCTGCTGGGGCAGGTAGGCGACGCGGCGCGCGCGTTCCATCGGCGAGAGGGCGGCGCAGTCGTCCCCATTGAGGGCGGCTGTGCCGGAGCTGCGTTTCTCAAGGCCGAGCGCGGCGCGCAGCAGGCTGGTCTTGCCGGCGCCATTGGGGCCGAGCAGGCAGATGAGTTCGCCCGGGACAAGCGCGAAACCGGCGCCTTCCACAAGCGTGGTGCGACCGGCTTTGACGGTGAGGTTCTGGACGGTGAGATCAGTCATTGCTGCTGCGCCTCCGTATCGCGATCCAGACAAAGGCGGGCGCGCCGATCAGGGCGGCGACGACGCCGAGCTTCAGCTCGTTGGAGGTCGGGATGATGCGCACACCAATGTCGGCCAGCACGAGGATGAGGCCCGCGAACATGGCGGAGGGAACAAGCGAGCGGGCCGGATCGTGCCCGACAAAGGGGCGGATGACATGCGGGGCGACAATGCCGACAAAGCCGATGGCACCCGCGAGCGCCACCGAGCCGCCGGTCGCGAGCCCGGCGCCGAGGACGGTGAGGATACGCTGGGCGCGCAGGTTGAGGCCCACGCCGCTGGCGGCTTCCTCGCCGAGGGTGAGGGCCGAGAGGCCGCGCCGCGAGGCGAGGAGGATCGCGGCGCCGACCAGGATGAAGGGCGCGGCGAGGCCGATCTCGCGGAAGCTGCGATTGGCGACCGAGCCGAGCATCCAGTTGATCATGTCGGCAAGGGAGAAGGGATTGGGCGCAAGGTTCATGAGGAGGCTCATGGCGGCGCCAGCGAAGCTGGAAAGGCCGACGCCGATCAGGATGAGCGTGACGACCGAGCGTGTGCGGATGGCGGCGAGCGTGATGAGGCCCGTGGCCGCCAGTGCGCCAAGGATGGCCGAGAGCGGCAGGATCCACGGCGAGAGTGCGACCAATCCGTAATAGAGCGAGAAGGTGGCCGCGAGTGAGGCCGTTGCCGAGACGCCGAGGACGCCGGGCTCGGCCAGCGGGTTGCGAAGCAGGCCCTGAAGCGCGGCGCCACTGATGCCGAGCGAGGCGCCGACCATGTAGGCGGCAAGGGCGCGGGGCAGGCGGATCTGCCAGATCACGAGCCGGTCGCCTGCGTCGCCGCCGCCGAAGAAGGCGGCGAGGACACGCTCTGGCGACATGGGCGTCGAGCCGAGCAGGCAGGCGGCGAAGAGCGCCAGCAGGGACGCGGTCACCAGCGCGGGGAGGAGCCAGGCATTCGGTTTCATGTGTCGCTCCCTTCGGCCAGTGCTTCGATGGCGTCGATCAGGAACCAGCCATTGCAGGAGGTCCACGCGCCTTCAAGCGAAACGACGGGATGGTCGGCCAGCTGGGCGCGGGCGACGGGGTGGTTCATCGGACTCCAGGCGTCGGGATGATTGGTGCGGGCGCCGAAGAAGGCGGCGGCGATTACGTCCGGCGCTTCATAGGCGAGGCGCTCAAGGGGGAGGGAGCGCCAGCCGGGCTGTTGCTGGAAATTCTCGAGGCCGGCGGCAAGGATCATTTCGTGCACGAGGGAGCCGGGGCCGCTGGTGACGCCCGCGGGGGTCATGTAGAGCGCGGACTTGCCGGTATGGCGCTGGGCGAGGTGGTCGAGCCGGGCCTGCGTTTGCGCGACAAGAGCGGCGCCGCGATCGTGTTCGCCGAGACCGTCGGCGATGCGCTGGACATTGGCGAGCACGCCGGGCAGGTCGGCGGCCCAGCCGACATCGAGCACCGGAATGCCCGCGCGCTCGAAGAATTGCGTCGCGTCCGGCCCGCCGCCATAGGAGCGCACGACGAGATCAGGCTTCAAGAGAATCACGTCTTCCGCAATCGGACGGACCGTGCGAACGCCCTCGGCGGCATCGCGCTTGTAGGAGAAGTCCTTGTCCGCATTGGGCGACACGGCAAGGATGCGGTCGCGGTCTGCGAATTCAAGGACGTATTGATCCGCGCAATAGTCGAGACTGACGATCCGGACCGGGCGTGCCGTACCGGCCGCAGGCGGTGTGGGAGGACCACCGCAGGCGGCCAGCAGCCCGGCCAGGAAGAGGATCGTCAGTCTCGACACGCTGCTTCCTCTAGTAACGCAGCCTCAGGCCGACACTGCCGGAGAGGCCGGGTGTGCCGTAGCCGAGGACTTCCTGATACTGCTCGTCGAACAGGTTTTCGACGCGGGCGAAGAGTTCGACACTGTCTGTCAGGTCATAGCGGCCTGTCAGGTCGACGCGGGTCCAGCTGTCCAGCGTGCCGCCGCTGGAATTGGGCTCCTCGCCATTGTAGCGGACGAGGATTGCGCCGGAGAGCGGGCCGTCGGGATCAAGCGACACGGTAACGTCGCCGCTATGTTCCGGCATGCGGACAAGTGCATTGCCGTTGCCATCCTCGGCGTCGATATAAGCGTAATTGGCCGAGACGCCGAGCCAGTTGGTAAACTGGTAGCCGCCGGTCAACTCAAGGCCTTCAGAGGTCACGAAGGCAATGTTGTCGTATCCGGCGGTGTAGGAGAAGTCGATCATGTTCTCCGTCTCCTGATGGAAGACGGTGGCGCCGGCCTGCGCGCGGCCATCCAGAGAATTCCATTCGACGCCCAGATCATAGGCTTCGGAGGTTTCCGGTTTCAGGTTGGCATTCGGTTCTGTCAGGCCACAGAACGAGCAGACATAGGTCGACTGGAAGATGGAGGGCGCCTTGAAACCCTGTCCCCAGCTGGCCCGCAGCAGGACCTGGTCGGTTGCGCTGTAGGCAGCTGCGACCCGGCCTGTGGTTTTGGAGCCGAACGTGTCGGTATCATCGACGCGCACGCCGCCCGTCAGAGTCAGCTTCTCGACCGGTTTGTACTCATAGAGGGCAAACAGGCCGTCAATCGTCGAATCGGAATCATTCGCCGTCGTCTCTTCGCGTTCGGCGCCGAAGGCGAGCTTGTTGGCGGCATTGACGGTGAACGTGCCCTGGTAGCGATAGACCGCCCGGTCGCCTTCGGCCTCATAGCTTTGCGCGCCATCGGTGAAGTTCTTCCGGCTGATGTCGGAATAGCCGACCACGAACAGGTTTTCGAGCCTTTCATCGAACAGGGGCACTTTCAGCGAGACATTACCGGTAAGCGAATCCGTTTCCGTGGACTCGTCGCCGTCTGCCGTGCTGCCCTGCGCGCCGCCGGAATAGCTGTCATATTCGCTGGTCGCATCGCTGTAGAGCAGCGTGCCATCGAGGCGGATATTGCTGGGCAGGTTCAAGCCGCCGCGCGCCGATAGCGTGGTGGAGTCGTAGCCGTCATCCTCGGTATTGCCATTGGCTTCGTCGGCCTTGGAGATGCCGTCCGTGGTGATGCCGGTGGCGGCGAGGCGGAAGTCGCCGGTATCGTTGGCGCCGCCAATGGATGCGCCGCCGCGGAACGTGTTGAACGAGCCGTATTCGCCGAACGCGCTGCCGCCGAGGTCCTTATCCGGGCGCTTGGTGGTGATGGCGATCACACCGCCGATCGCGTCGCTGCCCCAGAGCGTGGATTGCGGGCCTTTGAGCACTTCGATGCGTTCGATGTTTTCTGTGTCGAGATAGGCGAAGTTATAGCCGCCACCTGTTCCCGACGGGTCATTGATCGGCACGCCGTCCATCAGGACAAGCGTCTGGTCGCTGGAGGCGCCGCGGATGCGAACGGTGGCGTTGCCACCAAAGCTGCCGCTCTGGTTGATGGTGACGCCGGGCGCGGAGGCAATGGCGTCAAGGGCAAAGTCGAAGCCGAGCTTGTCGATGGTCTCGGCGCTGATGATCGACACGCTGGAGCCAACTTCGGTCGCTGTCTGGTCGAGACGTGAGCCAGAGACGATCACGGTGTCGAGTTTTGTTTCTTCGGTATCGATTGTCTGGGCCAGGGCTGGCGCAGCCATAGCCAAGATGGTCATGCCCAGAAGGGCAGTCTTGAAAGACATAGTAGCATTCCTCTGCACCCTTGCCGCCCGCGAGGAGGGTGCATTTCACAACGACATGCTGGCCCACTGCGAGAAGCAGCCGGGCGGCCAGGCCAAATTTTACGAGTGTCGTCACAAAGGACTGGCGTTTAGCCTTCCCGCCCACTGAGAACTTTCCCCGGTTCTCGGACGAACGACGCGATGGCAGGTCTCCTGGCTCACCGATCATCACTTCAGGCCGGCCTTCCCAGGGCAAAAGCCCCAGTGGCAAGTTTGGCCATCAGCTCCTGGCTGACAGTTGCGGGTACAGCGCCGGATTTAAACCGGCTTCCCTCTTAGCCCCCGGTTAGGGGAGCACCATCTGCTGCGTCTGTTGCTGCAAGCGCGAAACGGTGTCAACAGAAATGCGCGCGACAGGACGCGGTGGCGGGATCAGAAATCGAGGCCGCGCTGGGCCTTGATGCCCGCCTTGAACGGGTGCTTCACTTCGGTCATTTCGCTGACCAGATCGGCATATTCCATCAATTCCGGCCTGGCATCTCGGCCGGTGAGGATCACGCTGGTGCGGGTCGAGCGGGCCTTGAGGCCGTCTATCACGGCCTGCACATCGAGATAGTCATAGCGCAGGGCAATATTGATTTCGTCGAGGACGATCAGGTCAAAATCGCCGCTCTGCATCATCTCGCAGGCGCGGGCGAAGGCGGCTTCGGCGGCGGCGATGTCGCGATCCTTGTCCTGTGTGTCCCAGGTGAAGCCTTCGCCCATTGTATGCCATGTGACCTGATCATCGAACTTCGCGAAGAACTGGCGCTCGCCGGTGATCCATTTGCCCTTGATGAACTGGACGACGCCCACTTTGTGACCCCAACCGAGCGCCCGGATGATGACGCCGAAGGCCGAGCTGGACTTGCCCTTGCCATTGCCGGTGTGGACGAGGATGAGGCCGCGACCCGGATCGCGGGCTTCGGATGTCTTCTTCTTCTGCTCGGTCTGCAAGGCCTTCATCTTTTCCGTGTGCGTCGGGTCAGTGGTCATGCAGGAAGTCCTCGTGAAGTTTGATGAACCGGCCGAAGCCGATATTTGTATTATAGCCTTGGGACGTGGCCTCTTTGGCCAGCGCGGCCTTGATGACGCCCGCATGGGTGACAATCAAGGCGTGGCTTTGCTTGTCGTCCCATTCGGCCAGTGCAGCGTGAACGCGCGCTGTCAGTACGGCAACGCTTTCGCCGCCATGGGGGCGGGCGTGAAGGAAGTCGCTCGCCCATTGGTCGAGTTCGGCGCGGGGGATGTCGGACCAGGGCAGGCCTTCCCATGCGCCGAAGTGCATTTCGCGCAGGCGATCATCGATTGTGACAGGCAGGTTCAGTGCCTCGCCGACATGCTCGGCCAGCAGGCGGCACCGCCGGAGCGGGCTCGTGGCGATACGGTCTGGCCGGGGGAGGGCCGCCACAACGTCGCGCGCTTCCTGCGCAAACGTCTCGGCCACATCAAGATCGGTCATGCCGTAGCAGATGCCGGACGCGATGGCGGGCGTTGTATGGCGCAGAAGGGTCAGAGCCATGCCAGCAGCCCGAGATAGAAGCCGATCTCGCTTGCCTGCTGCACGGCGCCCAGCGTGTCGCCGGTATAGCCCTTCAGCTTGAATTCGAAGAAGGCGCGCATGGCGACATGGCCGATGGCGAGGCCTGCGAGGCCGAACAGAATGGGTGCGGCAGGCAGAAGATAGATCCATGCGAGGCAGATGGCGCCGCCGGTGGCAGAAGCGATCAGCAGGCTTGGCAGGGAAAGGCCCCTGGCGACCGGCTTGCCGGTGCCCTCAGTGCGCACATAGCGGCTGGTGGCGATCGTGAGAACGCTCGACAGGCGCGACAGGCCATGCGCTGCGGGGAAGGCAATGAGCAGCATGTGCGAAGGCAGCGCGGTGAGCGTGGCGGTTTTCAGCGCGAGGGCGGCGACAAGGGCGGCCGTGCCATACGTGCCGAGGCGGCTGTCGCGCATGATTTCCAGCGCGGCGTCGCGCGTGTGCCCGCCGCCGATGCCATCGAACGTGTCAGCGAGGCCATCCTCATGGAAGGCGCCGGTGATAAGCAATGCGGCGGCGATGGCGATTATCACGCTGACAAGCGGCGGGAAGGGCAAGGATGCGCCCCAGAACACCGCGCTGCAGAAGGCGCCGATCATTACGCCGACGAGCGGGTAATAGGCGGCGGAGGCGGCCATGCGCGCCTCGGTATAGGTGAACCAGCCCGGCACAGGCAGGCGCGTCAGGAACTGCACGGCCAGCAGGAATGACGCGATCTGGTTCTTCATGCAGGGCCGCTGACGCCGGCACTGTCAAAGCTTGCCATCTCGCGCAGCATGGCAGCGGCGGCTTTCACCAGCGGCCAGGCGAGCAGGGCGCCGGTGCCTTCGCCAAGGCGCATGCCAAGATCGAGCAGGGGCTCGGCGTCCAGCGCTTCGAGCACGCGGGCATGGCCGGCTTCAGCAGAGCGGTGGGCGTAGACGAAGGCGCCCGCTGCTTCGGGCATCAGGTCACGGGCGCAGAGGGCGGCGACGCTGGCGATGAAGCCGTCGACGATGACGATGGTGCCAGCCGCTGCCGCGCCCATCATGGCGCCGGACATCATGGCAATTTCAAAGCCGCCATATTCCATGAGGGCCGTGCGGGCGTCGAGGCGCGCTTCGGTTCGGGCAGTGGCGGCGCCGAGCAGGGCCCGCTTGCGGGCAAGGCCTGCATCATCAAGGCCGGTGCCACGTCCGGTGATCTCTTCAACCGGCAGGCCGAGCAGTTTGGCGGCGACAAGGCTGGAGGCGGACGTGTTGCCGATGCCCATCTCGCCGAAACAGGCGATATCGTGGGTCTTTTCAGCGCCGAGGGCGCGGCCAGCGGCAATGGCTGCCTCCACTTGCGCTTCGGACATGGCGGGGCCTTCCAGTGCATTCGCCGTGCCGGGGGCGATGCGGCGAGAGACCAGATCCGGATGCGCAATCGGCTCGCCTGCCACGCCGCTGTCGACGATGCGGATGTCGGCGCCGAGGCTGCGGGCGAACACGTTTGCTGCCGCGCCGCCGCTCAGGAAGTTCGCCACCATCTGGCGCGTCACATCCTGCGGATAGGACGAGACACCGGCTGTCGCCATGCCGTGATCGGCGGCAAATATCGTCAGAAGGCAGGTTTCGGCTGAGGGTTTCAGCGTTCCCTGAATACGGGCAATCCGGGCGGCAAGCGCTTCCATACGGCCGAGCGAACCGACCGGTTTGGTCTTCGTGTCGATGGCGTGCTGCAGGGCGCCGGTGAAGTCGGTGTCTTGGGTGATCATGCCGCCTGATAGCAAATGCGCGGGCCTTGGATAGTGACCCTGTTGCTTTTGCTGCGGTTGAGGTTCCTGATGACGGCTCTGAACAGATGTGGCACGTTTGGTTCAAGCGAGGCTGGCGCACGATGCAGGCGCCTCCGATCAGAACGGCATTCAAGGCAGGAAACCCATGGCAATCATCTCCCTTTCACGCATCGTGGCGCACTGGGCCGCCATCCAGCCAGACAGGGTTGCGCTCGACCATCTCGGCGACACGCGCACCTGGGCCGAGCTTGAGGCTCGTACCAACCGGCTCGCGCGGGCCTATGAAGCACTGGGTGTCAAACCGGATGATTTCGTGACGATTGCGCTGCCGAATGGCTGCGAGTTCATGGAATCTTGCATCGCGGTCTGGAAGGCGGGTGCCACGCCGCAGCCGATCTCGGCCAAGCTGCCGAAATTCGAACGCGACCAGATCATCGAGCTGGGCCAGCCGACGCTGGTGGTGGGCGTGGAGGCGGGCGAATATGCGCCCGTGCCGTGCCTGACCAAGGGCTTCGAGCCGGATGCCTCGCTCTCTGATGCGCCGCTGCCGGAGCGGACGGCCAGCTCGATCAAGGCGATGACGTCCGGCGGATCGACCGGCCGGCCGAAGCTGATCGTGTCCAAGATGCCTGCGGCGTGGGACCCGGAGTCCGAATATCTCGAAATTTCGATTCAGGGGACCATGCTGATCCCCGGTCCACTCTACCACAATGGCCCCTTCCTCTGGGCGTTCATTGCCCTGTTCAAGGGATGCACGGTGGTCATCACCACAAGGTTCGATGCCGAACAGGTGCTGGAGCGTATCCAGACGACAGGCGTGGACATCGCCTATTTCGTGCCGACCATGATGCGCCGCATCTGGGCGCTGCCGGAAGAGGTGCGCAACAGCTATGACCTCTCCAGCCTGAAGACGATCTGGCACCTCGCGGCGCCATGCCCGGCCTGGCTGAAGGAAGCGTTCATCGAATGGCTGGGCCCGGAAGTGATCTGGGAGCTTTACGGCGGCACCGAAGGGCAGGGGTCGACCACGATCCAGGGCACGGACTGGCTGAACCATCGTGGCTCGGTCGGGCGGCCTGTCGAGACATGCGAGATGAAGATTGTCGGCGAAGAGGGCGAAACACTGCCCGCCGGTGAGGTGGGCGAGGTCTATATGCGCCCACTGGCCGGGCCGGGAACGACCTATGAATACCTCGGCGCGGAAGCCAAGATCATCGAAGGCGGCTGGGAAAGCCTCGGCGACATGGGCTGGATGGATGCGGACGGCTTCCTCTACCTGTCGGATCGCCTGTCGGACATGGTCCTCTCGGGCGGGGCCAATATCTATCCCGCTGAAGTGGAAGCGGCGCTGGACGCCTTTCCGGGCGTTCGCTCCTCCGCCGTGATCGGCCTGCCGGACGAAGACCTTGGCGCGCTGCTGCACGCAATTGTCGACTTTCCGGAAGGTGAGCCGGACGAGGCCGCACTGATGGCCCATCTGGCCGAGCGCCTTGTGCGCTACAAGATTCCACGCTCGGTCGAATGGGTGCGCGAGCCCCTGCGCGACGATGCCGGCAAGGTGCGGCGCAAGGCCTTGCGTGAGGCGCGGATCGGCCAGTTGCAGGCGGCTGATTAAGCATATTGTACGCCACCCAAAAATTCTCGCTAAAGTGGAGAAATAAAAAGGAACGTTCCGCGGCATGAAGGCGTAGAAGGGACATGACCCGTGATCATTCGCTCCAAAACATCCTCAAGACAGCTGCTGACGAGGCCCCGGGTGACCGGGTAACCTTCGGAGACCTTCTCGATCTTTGGGAAGATCGCACGTTCGGACCGATCTTCACGATTCTTGGTCTCCTGATCGTTTTGCCTCCGCTTGGCGCGATACCGGGCCTGCCCTTGGTCATCGGCATGGTTCTCGTGCTGTTTGCCTTCCAGATGATGGTTGGCAGCACGCATGTCTGGGTGCCTGAGACGGTCGAGAAGCTGTCAGTTTCCAAGAAGAAGGTCCGCAAGGCTGACGAGAAGGCCAAAGGTGTGCTTCAGCAAATCGATTCCTGGCTTACCGACCGTCTAACCTGGGCGGTAAGCCAGCCCGCACGCCAGATCGCTGCAGGCGTGGTGATGATGCTCGGCCTGACTCTGATACCGCTTGAAATGGTGCCGTTTGCCGTCGCTGTGCCGGGCCTTGCGATTACCATGATCGGACTGGCCATTTTTGCCCGCGACGGGTTGCTGATGCTGCTGGCACTAGGCTTCAGCCTCGCGGCGTTTGGCGTTGTGGGCGCGGCTTTCATACATTAGTCGGCCACAGGCGCGTCATGTCGGCGCGTATAGAGGATGAGCAGGGCGACGAGGCCGATACTTGTGCCCTGGCTTGAGAAGAGTTCCAGCATGGCGGCGAAGAACCAACTCGGGATGGACGCGCGGGCCTGTGTCTCGATCAGGATGTCACCGCTGCCCTGGCCGAGCAGTTCTGCATTGGCCGCTTCGATCTTTGACTGGAGGTCGTCCCGGCGGCGGGCAAGGCCGAGTTCGTTCTGGGCATCGCGATAGGGTTTCTGTTCGGTGCGACCGACGCGTTCGACTTCCGAAATATAGGCTTCGAGGCCTTCGACTGAGCGTGTTTCCGGGGGAATGCCGGAGAGCTGTACGCGCCAATCTGCCAGCTGCTGCTCCAGAAGGGCGCGGTTCGATCCGGCGGTGGTCACTTCGGCCTCTGAGGCCTGGTTGTTGGCTGCAATGTACATTTGCGTGCCGAGGATGCTGGTGCCGGCGCCCGCAATGGCGAAGAGGAGCGCGCGGACGCCTTCTTTCATGCGCTTGTTGGCTGTGTGCCAGTAGAAGAAGGTGAAGCCGCCGAACGAGATGATCGAGGCGATAACGCCCGTCCAGCCCCAGATTCCGGCCTGTAGCGGGTCTGTCACCGAGCTGGAAAAGGCCTGGTAATTGGCAAAGCCCGAGAGGGCCGCCGCGCTGAGGCCTGCGCCGAGGAAGACCAGCGCCAGCAGGGTGATGATGAGGCGTTCGCCGAGGTTTCGGTGGGGCCGGGATGACCGTTCCGGGACCGTTCTCCGGGGCTTCAAGGGTGGTTCCGGGGGCGTTTTGAGGCGCGGTGTGAGGGCGGTTTTGGTCGCGTAGGGCTCTGCCGTGATAACCTCATGGAATTCGGCGTCGCGGACGACGGCGGTGGCAGGTACGCCGCTGGACTCGAAAGCGATGACCAGATCGTCGAGGTCTCCGTGCTCACCGCAGCTCGTGCATTTGAACGAGCCCTCCTGGAAATTGATGCGGAGCGTCGGGTCGCCGGCCTCCCTGCAATCACCTGACAGCGAGCAGGGGATTTTGAGGGCGGTCTCGTCCTGACTCGCTTCCGGGTCGATGCCGAGCGATTCGAGGCGTTTGATCGCGTCGAGGCGGCGGTCTTCCTGCATGTTGCTCACTTCCCCGATCCCCGGATCCAGACCCCGTGTCTGCAGACATTTATCCGAATCCGGCGCGCGGCGTCACCCCTTTGATCACAGGTCCGTCAGGGCTGACAATTTAAGCCTGCAGACGCTGGCGCGGGGTCTTAAGTATGTGTTAATTGGACCTGCCTGAGAATGGCTTGCAGAAAGCAAATACGGCCTGCCGGCCGATTGGAGACAACGCCCATGATACCTCGCTCGCTGGCCATTCCGAAGAGTTGGAAGACGTTCGATATTCCCAGCTTCTTCTCGGCTTTCGGTTATCCGGCCCTCGGCCTTGGCCTGTTCATCACGATGGTGGTGCTTGGCTTTGCAGTAAGCGAGCTGACCTTTCACTGGTGGTATCTGCCGCTGGCCTTCGGGGTGATCGCGTTCTCGGTCTTCATATGCAATGCGGGCATCGGCCCGTTGCACCGTATTCTCCAGCACCGGGCAGGCGAGCTGAAAGCGCCCGCGCAATTCCTGACCATGCTGAACCTGATCATCGCCATGCAGGGCAATGTGAAGGACTGGGTGAACTATCATTCGCAGCACCACCGCTTTGCTGACGGCCCGGGCGACCCGCACAACCCGTTTGAGTCCAAACGCTGGGCATGGGTCGGCTGGATCCTGTGGCGCGACAAGAAAGACACCGATCGGCCGATTGCCATGTGGCTGAAGGGCCAGCCTGTCATCGTCTGGATGGACCGGTTCTACAACGAGATCAGCCTTGTCGTGCACCTTGTCATCCCGGCGGCGATCTACCTGATCGTCTGGGCGAGCGGCGGCTCATTGGTGCTGACCGCGCTGATCCATGCCAGCGTCGTGATCGGCCGCGCCATCCAGTTCCATGCCACGGTTTATGGCATCAACGTGCTGGGCCACCTGAAGACGCCGATCTGGGCAGACCATCTGATGGCGCTGCTGACGGGCGGCGAAGCCTTCCATGACCATCACCATGATGCGCCGATCAGCGCGCTGCACCGCCCCCGCAAAGGCGTGTGGAACCGGATTGTCGATTACAATGGCACAATCCTGCTGGCCTTCGAGAAGATCGGCTGGGTCAAGAACCTGAAGATCGCACCGCAATTTGCCTGAGCCCTTCCGTGCCCGACCCTTCTGTGAACGGCAGATGAACAAGCCCGCCCCTCAAAAGGCGGGCTTTTTCTTGGCATGGACGCAAGCTGGCCACAGGCGCGCCCTAATCTTCCGTAATGTTGTGTCTCACCAAGGCTGGGGAGCCGATGCAACAGGGAAGGGACGCCCCTATGAAATCCACACTCATCACACTTGCCATGACCGGTATCAGCCTCGCCATGGTCCTGCCTGCCGCCGCCAAGGCGCCGGCACCGAAACCGGCCGCTTCGGGCGAGTCGGTTCACTCCTATATCCTCCTTGACCGGACGGGCTCGATGAGCGGCATCTGGGACGAAGCCCTCGGCTCGGTGAATGCCTATGCCAAGAGCGTCGGCGAGGCCGATGAAGGCGAGATCGAAGGCAAGGACATCAAGACCGCCGTCACGCTCGCCGTGTTCGACTATCAGGAATCGCTCCAGTTCGACGTGCTGCGCAAGGATGTGCCCGCCGAGAAATGGACCAATGTCACCAATGACGAAGCCAATCCGCGCGGCATGACCCCGCTGTTCGATGCGATTGGCCGCGTCATCTCTCTGGCCGAAGCCGACAAGCCGGAAAAGGCCGTGATCGTTATCATGACCGATGGCTATGAGAATTCATCGAAGGAAATCACCCGCGACGGTGCCAAGGCGGCGCTGGACCGGGCCAAGGCCAATGGCTGGGAAGTTGTATTTCTCGGCGCGGAGTTCGCGAGCTTCGGCGATGCTGACGCGGTGGGCGTGAGTGCCTCCAAGACCATGGCTGTCGGCCAGGGCCGGATGCAGGACTCGATGTCGGCTCTCGCCAAGAAGTCCCGCGCTTATGGCAAGGGCGAGGAAGCCGAGATCACCTTTGATGACGCTGATCGCGCCGCCGCCGACGAAGAAGGCGTGAAGGAGCGCAAAGGCCAGTAAGGACAAGTTCGGGGCGGTCACAGCTTCCCGTTCAGCTGCCCCGATGAGGAAAGCCCGCTCATGCCCGAGCGGGCTTTTTGACTCGCGGGAGGCAGACTTTCTCTGTTCATGATTTGTGCTATAGTTCGGTCCTTTAAAGGGGGGACTGCCGTATATGGACATGACGGGGAGATGCAGCTGCGGGACGGTGCGTTATCGTATTCATGCCGCGCCGATGATCGTGCATTGCTGCCATTGCAGCTGGTGCCAGCGCGAGACCGGGTCGGCCTTTGTCGTCAACGCGCTTGTCGAGATGTCGGAAGTCGAATTGCTGGCGGAGGCGCCTGTCATCGTGGATACGCCGAGCCATAGCGGACGCGGGCAGAAGATTGCCCGCTGCGCGCAGTGTCACATCGCGCTGTGGAGCCATTACAGCACGGCGGGCGAACTCGCCGCCTTTGTGCGGGTCGGCACGCTGGACGATAAGTCCATGCTTGCGCCCGACGTGCACATCTTTACCGGGTCGAGGCAGCCCTGGGTGGTGCTGGCCGACGGCAAGCCGAGCTTCGAGGACTATTATCCAAGCCCGGAGGGGGTGTGGAGCGACGATGCACGTGTGCGATGGCGGGCACTGCTGGCGCAGGTGAAATGAAAAAAAGCCCGCCCGGATTGCTCCGGACGGGCCTTGTTCATTGCCGTGCCGAAGGGATCAGCGCGGGGCCATGCGGATGGCGCCGTCGAGGCGGACGTCTTCGCCGTTGAAATAGGCGTTGCGGCACATTTCGGTGGCCAGCGACGCATATTCTTCCGGATTGCCGAGACGGGCAGGGTGCGGAACCTGCGCGCCGAGGGCCTGTTTCACGGGCTCTGGCGCAGCGGCCAGAAGTGGCGTGTTGAAGATGCCCGGCAGGATCGTGTTGACGCGAATGAACTCGCGGCTGAGGTCGCGGGCGATTGGCAGGGTCATGCCGACAACGCCGCCCTTGGAAGCGGAATAGGCCGCTTGGCCGATCTGGCCATCTTCAGCCGCCACCGAAGCGGTGTTGACGATTGCGCCACGCTCGCCGTCGATCGGGTCGAGCGTCATCATGCCGGCGGCCGATTTCGCGATGCAGCGGAACGTGCCGACGAGGTTGATCTGGATGATCAGGTTGAACTTATCGAGCGGGAAGTGGCTGATCTCGCCCGAGTTCTTGTCGCGGCTGGCGGTCTTGATGGCGTTGCCCGTGCCGGCGCAGTTGATCAGGATGCGCTCCTGGCCAATGGCGGCACGCGATTTTTCGAAGCCGGCATCAACCGAAGCATCGTCGGTGACGTTGACATTGCAGAAGACACCGCCAAGCTCTTTGGCAAGGGCTTCGCCTTTTTCGGCGTTCAGGTCGAACAGGGCGACCTTGACGCCATACGAGGCAAGTTGCTTGGCTGTCGCGGCGCCGAGGCCGGATGCGCCACCTGTAATGACGGCGGAAATGGATGAGTCGAGTTTCATGGGGCACTGCCCTCCCTGGTTTTCGTCGGAACGGGATGTGTCTATAATGGTCTGAGGAGGACGCAATGACTGACGCAGCGGAAATTATAAATACCGTAAGGGGCCGTAACGGCACTTATCTGCCGAAGACCATAGAGCGCAATGAACGCCTTGCGCGCGGCGTCCTGCCCAAAGTGATGCGCGTTCTCAGCCGTGTGCCTTTTGCTGACGACCTGCTGGCAGCCTATTATGCGGCGCGCGACCCGCTCACCCCTGTGAAGGCGAAAGCCATCCTGTTTGCGGCTGTGGCCTATTTCGTGATGCCGGCCGATGCGCTGCCCGATGTGATTGTCGGTCTTGGCTTTACCGATGATGCCACCGTGCTGGCGACAGCGCTGAGCGTGGTGGGCATGTATGTGAAGGAAAGCCACCGCAAGGCGGCCCGGCGCGTGCTGCGCCTCCCGGAACCGATCAAGCACGCCGACTAAGCCCGCATGACAGGGGGTGACATTTCACTTTATGGCGCACTGGCGCTCGGTGCGCTGTATGGCGCGGGCTTCTGCTATCGTGAGAAGAGCGTTGCGGGGCTCGTGATCAAGACCGGATCGACGGCGCTGCTGGCGCTGTGGGCCTGTCTTGCGGGCGGGCCATTGCTGCTGGTGGCGGCGCTGGCCTTGAGTTCGCTGGGCGACCTGTTCCTCGCGCTGAAGGGCGAGGCCTGGCTGAAGCCCGGCATGGCGGCCTTTTTCCTCGCGCATGTGGCCTATGTGGCGCTGTTCTGGGGGCTTGGGGCGGAAGAGCGGACGCTGCTCGTGCTGGCGGCGCAGATTGTGCTGGTGTTTGGCGGGGCGGCGTTCCTGCGCTGGCTGGCGCCATGGCTGGGCGAGATGCGCATTCCGGTCTTTGCCTATACGGCCGTCATCCTGATGATGGGCGCGGCGGCGCTGAACCTGCCGCCGGTATTGTGGCCGGTGACGCTTGGCGCGCTGATGTTCATTGCCTCGGATGTGATCCTGTCGCTGCAGCTGTTCAGGAAGCCAGCGGGCACGCTGTCATCGCTGGCAGTGTGGGCACTCTATTTCGGCGGGCAGGCGCTGATTGGCTGGGGCCTGCTGACGGTGCTGGCCTAGCGCGGCCTGTCGCCATCGACCGTGGCGCGGCGCATATGGCGGCGATGGCCGTGATAATCATTAAGGGCATAGTGCCAGACGCAGCGATTGTCCCACATCGTGACGTCGCCTTCCTGCCACTGGACGCGGCAGGTGTTACGCTCTTCCTTTGACACGTCGAACAGGTAGTTCAGCATGGGACGGCTCTCTTTCCGGCTCCAGCCGGCAAAGCGTAGCGTGAAGGCCGGGTTGATGAAGAGTCCCTTGCGGCCGGTTTCAGGGTGGGTCCGGATGACGGGATGCTCGTATTCGGGGGCTTCCGGGGCCGCTTTGGCGTCCATGGACTGGCGCACGGCGGCGGAATAGCCATCGGCGCCGTATTCCTTGCTGGCCGTGTGGATCGCGGTCATGGTGCCAAGTGTCTTCTGCAGGCCGGGGGAGAGGCGGTCATAGGCCGCCTGCTGGTCAGCGAATAAAGTATCGCCGCCATAGGGCGGGACTTCGATTGCATGGAGGATCGAGCCGAGGGCCGGTTCTTCCAGGAAGCTCATGTCGGAATGCCAGCCGCCACCGAAATTGGTTTTTTCCTCGGGTTCCTTGATGATTTCCAGCAGTTCCGGATGGCCGTCCATGCCCTTGACATAGGGGTGGATGTTCAGCGTGCCGAAGCGGCGGGCAAAGGCCTTTTGCCGGTCCGGCGTCAGGCCGTGCTGGCCGCGCAGGACGATGACCTTATGGTCAAGAAAGGCCTGATGGATGGCGTCGAATTCCGCGTTTGACAGGTCGGATGTCAGATCTGCGCCGTGGATGACTGCGCCGAGTGTGCCGGTGAGGGGCTGAATGCTGAGGGTCATGTGGGAAATGAACCACCGTCACGTGATGTATGCAAGAATGTCATTTGCAAGCGCCCATCAAACATGCGAATGACGCGGTGGGCCACATGCCCCCAACGGCATGCAGCCTATCTGTGAGGATAGGAGTAAAACAGATGACGACGACCGCCAAACCCGGCGTGCTTCCAGCATGCCCGCATTTTTCTTCCGGCCCGACCGCCAAGCGTCCCGGATTTTCCCTCGAAAAACTCGAAACTGCCGTCCTTGGCCGCTCGCACCGTTCCGGCGATGCGAAGAAGAAGCTGAAGGCCGCTATTGACCGTTCCAAGGCGCTGCTTGGCATTCCTGATGATTACCGCGTGGCTATCGTGCCGGCGTCCGATACGGGGGCTGTCGAGATGTGCATGTGGTCGATGCTGGGCGCCAAGCCTGTCGACGTGTTCGCCTGGGAAAGCTTTGGCCAGGACTGGGTGACGGATGCGACCAAGCAGCTGAAACTGCCGGACTGCAAGACATATGGCGCCGACTATGGCGCGCTGCCTGACTTCACACAGGCGCGCGACGATGCCGACATAATCTTCACATGGAACGGCACGACGTCCGGTGTGCGCGTGCCGAACGCCGACTGGATCAAGCCGAACCCTGACCGCGTCGTGATCTGCGATGCGACGTCTGCTGCCTTCGCGCAGGATATCGAATGGGCGAAGCTCGATGTCGTGACCTATAGCTGGCAGAAATGCCTCGGCGGAGAAGCCGCGCACGGCATGCTGGTGTTGAGCCCGCGCGCTGTGGCTCGCCTCGAAAGCTACACGCCTGACCGCGCCTTGCCGAAACTCTTCCGCATGACCAAGGGTGGCAAGCTGGACGAAGCACTATTCGAAGGCGCGACGATCAACACGCCGTCGATGCTGTGCGTTGAAGACTTCCTGCAGGCGCTCGACTGGTGTGAAAGCCTTGGTGGCTGGAAGGCCCTTGAAGCGCGCTCGAACGAGAGCCTCGGTTATCTCACCGATTGGGTGGCGAAGACTGACTGGGTCGACTTCCTGTGCCCTGACGCATCCGTGCGTTCCAACACCGGCGTGACATTCAAGATCACTGATCCGCGCGTTGCCGGCCTCGACGAGGAGGGCCAGCGCGATTTCGTCAAGCGCATGATGAAGCGCCTCGAAAAGGAAAACGCCTGCTTCGACGCCGCCGGTTATGCAAAGGCCCCTCCGGGACTGCGCATCTGGTGCGGCGGCTCGGTCGAGCCGTCGAACGTGGCCGCGCTGACGCCCTGGCTCGACTGGGCCTTCGCGGAAGAAGCCGCGAGCCTCTAGCCGCTTTCTCCCGCGCCCTCGTCCTTCGGTTTCGCAGAGGATGAGGGCGCGCGGAAACTCCCCCACAAGCAGGCTCATCCTGAGCAAGGTCGAAGGAGAGCCGGGCCACGCGCCCCGAAATCGCAAAGAGAACCAAGATGCCAAAAGTCCTTATCGGAGATACGCTCTCCCCCGCCGCCGTTGAAATCTTTCATGCGCGCGGCATCGAGACGGTCACCAAGACCGGCCTCAACACCGAACAGCTGATTGCTGAAATCCCGGAATATGATGGCCTTGTCGTCCGCTCGGCCTGTAAGCCGAACGCGGATGTCATGGCGGCTGCAACGAACCTGAAAGTCATCGGCCGGGCCGGTATCGGCGTTGATAATATCGACATCAAGGCGGCGACCGCAAAGGGCGTCGTGGTGATGAATACGCCGTTCGGCAACGCCATCACGACAGCAGAGCATGCCATCGCCATGATGTTTGCGGCTGCCCGCCAGATCCCGGCCGCCAATGCGGAAACGCAAGACGGCAAATGGCCGAAGTCCGGCTATATGGGCATCGAGGTGAGCTACAAGACGCTCGGCCTGATCGGTTGCGGCAATATCGGCAGCCGCGTCGCCGAGCGCGCCATTGGCCTGAAGATGCGGGTCGTCGCCTATGACCCGTTCTTGACGGACGAGCGCGCCGTTGAACTCGGCGTCGAGAAGGTGGAACTGGAAGAGCTGCTGAAGCGTGCTGACGTGATCACGCTGCACGTTCCGCTGACGGACCAGACCCGCAATGTTCTTTCGCGCGAGAACCTGGCCAAGACCAAGAAAGGCCTCATCATCGTCAACTGTGCCCGTGGCGGCCTGGTCGATGAGGAAGCCGTCGCCGACATGCTGGAAAGCGGCCATCTGGCTGGCGCGGCATTCGACGTGTTCGCGGTCGAGCCTGCCAAGGAGAACGTGCTGTTCGGCAAGAAGAACTTCATTGCGACGCCGCACCTTGGCGCTGCGACGAACGAGGCACAGGAAAATGTGGCGCTTCAGGTGGCTGAACAAATGTCGGATTACCTGCTGTCCGGCGCTGTCACCAATGCGCTCAACATGCCGTCGATCACGGCGGAAGAAGCCCCGCGCATCAAGCCATTTGCGGGCCTTGCCGAGAAACTCGGTTCGTTTGCCGGCCAGATTTCCGACTTCGGCTATGATGAAGTTGTCATCGAGTATGAAGGCGAAGTCGCAGACCTCAACCGCAAGCCGCTGACGGCGGCGCTGCTGGCGGGCCTGCTGCGAGCCTCGCGCGGCGATGTGAACATGGTGTCGGCCCCGGCGATCCTTGCCGATAGCGGCGTCAAGCTGACCGAGACAAAGACCGAAGCGAGCCCGGTCTATGACAGCCTGATCCGCGTTAAGGTGAAGACCAAGGCGACCAAGAATGCGACCGAAGGCGGCTGGCGCACGCTGGCTGGCACGGTCATCGCCGGAAAGCCACGCATCGTCGAGATCAAAGGCATGGCGCTGGAAGGCGATTTCTCGCCGGTCACGCTCTATGTGAACAACCTCGACAAGCCGGGCTTTATCGGTGCGCTTGGCCAGATGCTGGGTGAGGCGAAGGTCAATATCGCGACGTTCAACCTCGGCCGTACGGAAGCTGGCGGCGAGGCGATTGCCCTCATCGGCATCGATTCCGTGCCGGCTGATGCGCTGATGGACAAGCTCGAGAAGCTGCCGCAGGTCCGCTATGCGAAAGTGCTGACTTTCTAGGCCGTCACGGCTTGAATAAAACTTATGCAAACAGGGCGGGCTGCTGACAAAGCGGCCCGTCCTTACGTATCCGGCTCCAGACAAGACAGGAGCCTCTTATGGCAAAAATCGCTATCGTTTATCATTCCGGCTATGGCCACACGGCCAAGGTCGCTGAACATGTCCGTATCGGCGCAGCACGTGCAGAAGGTGTCGAAGTTACCCTCTACATGGCAGATGACCTGACCAGTCCTGAGGCTGGCCCTTGGGACGAACTGGCCGCCGCTGATGCCATCATCTTTGGCGCGCCGACCTATATGGGCTCGGCTTCAGCCGTGTTTAAGCAGTTTCAGGATGCGACGTCCAAGCCGTGGTTCAGCCACGCATGGAAAGACAAGATCGCTGCTGGCTTTACCAATTCCGGCTCGCTTTACGGCGACAAGGGCACGACGCTGCTTCAAATGGCGACGCTTGCGGCGCAGCACGGCATGATCTGGGTCGGAACCGGCATGATGCCCGGCTACAACGCATCGACGAAGGACATTAACGCCGTGCACAACCGCTCAAGTTTTACGGTTGGCCTCGGCACACAGTCCCTGACCGACAAGCCTGCAGAAGAGACGCCAGACCGTTTCGACCTCGAAACATCCGAGCAGTTTGGTGAGCGCGTCGCAGAAACCACACTTCGCTGGGTGCGTGGCAGAGCCTGAGGGAACTGTCTTGACGGCGTGATGTTTACCATCTTGTTCAGGTCACAAAACTGTAATGGGGTTATCATTAATGCACCGCGCTGTTCTCAGCCTAATAGCCGTGCTTGCAATCGCAGGCACGGCGTCCGCCGACATCCTGGATGAAGTGCGCTTTGGCGTCATGCAGGAGAATATCTGTGTTACCGACTGTAATAATGCCAACAAGGAACCGGGCCAGAGCTTGACCGGCGAGCTGCTGTTCAAGTCGCCTGATTTCCTTGATCTCATCTGGAGCCCGCGGCCCTATGTCATGGGCAGCCTGAACCTGAGGGGCGACACCAGCTTTGGCGGGGGCGGCCTGCACTGGTCTTTCCCGTTTTCCGAGCGTTGGGCGTTCGAGCCGAGCGTCGGCTATGTCATCCACGATGGCGTGCTGGAGAGCCCTTTCCCGCAAGGTGATCCGCGCGGCGACGCCTTTACCGAGAAGCACGTCCTGCTTGGTTCGCGTGACCTTTTCCGCACCACGTTCGGCCTGAAATATAAAGTGGACGAAACCTGGGGCGTGGAAGTTCTGTACGAACATCTCAGCCACGGCCAGATCCTCGGCAATGGACGCAACCAGGGTCTCGACAATCTCGGCGTCCGCGTGAGTTACGCGCTGGGGAACTAGGTTCGCCGGCCGCTTGGCGTAGCGATACCCCTTGCGCTCAAACCTGTTCCTGCCACTCTCTCCTGAAAATACAATCAGGAGGAAGTGATGCCGGACAAGCATGTTGTGGTGATAGGTGCCGGGCTCGGTGGCCTGACGGCGGCCATCAAGCTGCAGGAAGCGGGTTATGGTTTCACGCTGCTGGAGCAGGGGGACCGCGTTGGCGGCACCTGGGCGGCGAACACCTATCCGGGCTGTGCCTGTGATGTGCAGGTGGCGCTCTACCAGCTCTCCTTTGCGCAATCGATGCACTGGACGCGGCTTTACCCGCAGCAGGAAGAGATTCAGGCCTATGCCGAGGAAGTGACGGACCGGTTCCAGCTGCGCCCGCATTTGCACCTCAACGAGGGCGCAACATCGGCTGTGTGGAACGCGGAAACGAAAAAATGGACGGTAACGACGGTCAAGGGCCGCACGATCGAGGCGGATGCCGTGATCGGTGCCCTGGGCCAGCTGAACCGGCCTTTCTGGCCGGACATTCCGGGGCTGGACACATTTGCCGGGGCGAAGATGCACTCGGCGGGCTGGGATCATTCGGTGGATTTCAAAGGCAAGCGCGTTGGCGTGATCGGTTCGGCGGCAAGCGCCGTGCAGCTGATCCCGCAGGTTGCGATGGAAGCGGCCAATGTCGGCGTGTTCCAGCGCTCGGCCAATTGGGTCGTGCCGCGCAATGACCGCGAAATCCCGCCGGAAGAGATGGCGTTGATGTTCACCGTGCCTGAAAAGGCGATGGAATTTGCCGAGATAAACCGGCGGATCATCTATGAGAATGCCGACTATTTCTTCTGGCAGGCTTTCCAGTGGACGCCTGAGGGCCGCGCCTTCTTTACGCGGCAGGCGACGGACCACCTCCACGCGCAGGTTCCCGACGAAGAGTTGCGCAAGAAGCTGACGCCGGATTACCCGGTGGGTTGCCGCCGCATCCTGATCGCTGACGATTTCTATCCCGCCCTGATGCGCGATAATGTCGACCTCATCACCGACGGGATTGCCGAGATCGTGCCGGAAGGCATCCGCACCAAGGACGGCACGCTGCACGAATACGACATTCTCGTTTTCGCCACGGGCTTCGAGACCACCGGTTGGCACTGGTCCGTCGACGTGGTCGGGCAGGACGGCGTCACGATCGAAGAGGCGTGGGAAGAGGGCCCGGAAGCCTATCTCGGTATCACCGTGGCCGATTTCCCCAATTTCTTCGTGCTCTACGGCCCGAACACCAATCTCGGGCACAATTCGATCACGTTCATGCTGGAACGGCAGGTCGAGTACACGATCAAGGCGCTCGCCAAGATGAACGAGAGCGGCGTGACGGCCATGGCGCCGAAACGCGCCGCGCAGGACCGGTTCAACAAGGACATCCAGGCGCGTCTCGGCACCACTGTCTGGGCCGATCCGGCCTGCAACAGCTGGTACAAGACCGATGATGGCCGCATCACCCAGAACTGGGCCGACCATACCCGCGCCTATGCCGAGGCAGTCGCGGACGTGGACCTGAAGGACTATGAACTCGTGAAGTAGCGGCAAAAGGCCCGAAAGCGGTAACTGCCCCCTTGCTTTTCGGGGCAGATTCCTGCCCTTGTCGCGGCGGCTGAACACGGGAGCAGTATATGTCAGGTGTCGTCGTCGTAGGCGCCCAATGGGGTGATGAAGGCAAGGGCAAGATCGTCGACTGGCTCTCGAGCCGGGCCGATGTGGTCGTGCGGTTTCAGGGCGGGCACAATGCCGGCCATACGCTGGTTATTGACGGCAAGGTCTTCAAGCTGGCACTGCTGCCTTCGGGCCTCGTGCGCGGCGGCAAGCTGTCGGTCATCGGCAATGGCGTCGTGGTCGACCCGTGGCACATGCTTAACGAGATCGACGGTATCCGGGCACAGGGCGTTGACGTGACGCCCGAGAATCTGATCCTCGCTGACAATGCCTCGCTGATCCTGCCCTGGCACAAGGATATTGACGCGGCGCGGGAAGGGGCCCTTGGCGCCGCCCAGATCGGCACCACCAAGCGCGGCATCGGCCCGGCCTATGAAGACCGCGTCGGCCGCCGTGCCATTCGCGTGGCGGACCTCGCTGATCCCGCTGCCCTCGACATGAAGATTGAGCGCCTGCTCGCGCATCATCGTCCGCTGCGCATTGGCCTCGACCTGCCGGAACCCGATGGCGCGCAGCTGAAGGCGGACCTGCTGGCGATTGCGCCGCAAATCCTCGCCTATGCCCAGCCCGTCTGGAAAGTGCTCGACGAGCAGGTCCGGCGTGGCCGCCGCATCCTGTTCGAAGGCGCGCAGGGCGTGATGCTGGATGTGGACCACGGCACCTATCCATTCGTCACTTCGTCCAATGTCGTGGCAGGCAATGCCTCTGCTGGTTCGGGCGTGGGGCCGGGCGCGATTTCCTACGTCCTCGGTCTGGCCAAGGCCTATACGACGCGGGTGGGCTCCGGCCCGTTCCCGACGGAACTGAATGACGAGATTGGCGAACGACTTGGCCGCATTGGCAAGGAAGTTGGCGTGAATACGGGCCGGGCCCGGCGTTGCGGCTGGTTTGACAGTGTCATGGTGCGTCAGGCCTGCGCGACAAGCGGTGTGACGGGCCTCGCCCTCACCAAGCTCGACGTTCTGGACGGTTTTGACGAGATCAAGGTGTGCGTGGCCTACAAACTGAACGGTCAGGAAATCGACCATTATCCGGCCGGCCTGACGGATCAGGCTGCTGTCGAGCCGGTTTATGAGACGATGGAAGGCTGGAAGGGGTCGACTGCAGGGGCTCGCTCCTGGGCGGATCTGCCGGCGGAAGCGGTGAAATATGTCCGCCGCCTCGAAGAGCTTGTCGGCAAGCCTTGTGCGCTGGTCTCGACATCGCCGGAGCGGGAAGACGTGATCCTGATGCGAGACCCGTTCGAGGGCTGAGTCCGGTAAGTTCCCGTATTGCCACACCGACCGGGTGGGAGTTAGATTCGCCCGTGGTGCCGATACGGGGGCGAGTTGGATGAAGCGTTTGAGAACCCTGCTGGCAGGCGTGATGTGCGTGATGGCGGCAGCCTGCGCGTTTGGCTCCTACACGCCGCTCATCCCGCCGGATGATGTTATGCTGCCTCTCGGCACGGCAGAGGTTGCCGGCGCCTATGTGCAGAGCAGCGAGGATCCGTCACGCTGGGACCCGGCGGCAGAGAATGGCGTTCCCGAGGAATATGACATTCGCCAGGAAGGCTATGGCTATTGGCTGGACGAAGACGTCTGGCTTGTCTTCGGCAAGATGGACGGCAGGGAAGGCGAATACACGATGCAGATCGCCACGCCCGAAGACAGCGTCGATGGCGGCTATGTCTACAATTACGCGATGGGCAAGCTGGTCGGTGATCGCCTCTTCGTGAAATTCCCCGATTGCGATGATCTGTCCATCGATACGATGAATGCGCTTGGGCTGGATGCCGAGTGTGCCCTTCCGAGCTATGACAGTCTCAAGCGCGTCTTCGCCGAGACCGAGGCGGCTGCAACCTACACGACCTATTATCAGCTGCGATAGATCGGCATACGCAGACTCCCTGAGTGACGCGGGCCTCCCCATCTGAATGTATGAGGCCAGTCAAAGCCCCGTCATGCGAAGGAGATCACCATGTCCCACACACCCCACGAACTCGCCGAAGAATTTCCTGAGGCCGGGGAGAAGATCCACGCACTGAAAATGGCCAACCCCCATTTCGCGCGCCTTGCCGAGGAATACCACGAGGTTAACCGTCATATTCACCGACACGAAAGCGGTGTGCAGCCAGCCAGCGATACGCACGAGACTGAATTGCGCAAACGGCGGCTGGTCCTGAAGGATGAAATCTACGCCATGCTGAAGGACGAGGACGCGTCGGCCTGATTCCTGTCCATCATTTTAGGAAGTCCTGTCGGAACAGCGACGAGGCTTGAGCGGTTGATCTGCATATTCAAGCAGAGGACTTCCGACATGACAAATACAATCAACAAGACCGATATTGATGCCCTTAACGACGTCACGAAAGTGCTGATCGACAGCCGTAAAGGCTATGAGAAATGCGCAGAGATCGCCGATGAGAGCTTCGGCCTTCGCTCGCAGTTCCAGCAACGTGCAAAGGACCGGGAGATGCTGATCAGCCGTTTCCAGGCCCAAGTGCGCACGTTCGGCGGCGAACCGCAGACTGAAGGCGGCACGCTTGGCGCACTCCATCGCGGCTTCACGCAGTTCGCGTCGGTGTTCAAGGACGACAAGAAGGCGGCTCTTGAAGCAGTTGACGATGGTGAAGAGCACCTCGCAAACGCGATCAAGGACCGTCTGGACAAACCTGAGCTGCAGTCTTCGTCGCGCGACCTGCTGCAGGAGGCCTATTCAAGTGCCCGTTCGGGCGAAGCGTTCGCTGACAACCTGACTTCATAAGGGATATCAGCTTTCGAAAATGCGGAAAACCGGTCCTTTCAGGGCCGGTTTTTCATTTCGGGGCAGGGGGATGTGATCTGAAAGTGGTCGAAGCGACGTAAGATGTTCTAAATTATATATACAATATGCTGCCTTTATCATGACACGCCAACAACTGCATCCTATGCCGAACCCGACCGCGAGCCTCGATACCCAAACGGACCCGCGCTCGTGGCTACTTGCCAATCTGACGTCGAAAATTTTTGTACTTCATCCCGTACTGGCCGCATTGGCATTCATGCTGACCGCCGGAGCGATCATCTTTACCCGCGGCACAGGGGATATCGCGGCGGTCTGGCCCGTGAATGCGGTACTATTGATCACGCTGCTAAAGTCACGTCGCGCGCATTGGCCATCCCTTTTCCTGTGGTTCGGTCTCGGCGAATTCTCGGCCCATCTCGTGATTGGCCATATGAGGGCCGAAGCGCTTCTCGTGCTGCTTGGCCACAGTATGGAAGTCCTTATCGCCGCGCTCATTGTCGGACGCCATCCCGCATCCGGACTGATCTCCACTGCGCGCGTTACAAGGCTGTTTGTGGGTGGCCTATTGGGGTGCCTTGCATCAACGGCCATCATGATGGCGGGGTGGAGCACGCTGGGAACGCCGAGCATGCTGCTTGATGGCGCCTTGTGGTTTTTTGCTGATTTCCTGGGCCTTTTGCTTTTCGCACCGCTGGTCTCTGCGCTCGCGTCCCGGCAGACCTCAAAGGGAGAACAAATCGACTGGAAGTCATTCTTCCAGATGGGTTTGGTCATAGCCGTCACGTTTGGAGTGTTCGCGCAGTCGAACTATCCGTTCCTGTTCTTTGTGCCGCCCATTCTTGTGCCGATCACATTGCGCCACGGTGTGCGAGGCGCAGCTGCGGCGCTAATTGTCGTTTCGCTGATCGCGATACCGTTCACCTATATGGGGAGCGGACCAACGACGCTGACGCAGGGCGATATTGTCATCCATATGTTGATCCTGCAGTCTTTCATGGCGGCGAATTCCTTCATGGCCCTTGCGCTTGGTGCAGCCGTGGCTGAGCGGCGGCGGCTTAATGGACAGCTGCGCAATTCCAAGCGGCGCATCATGCAGCGCTCCGGTCAGAAGAAAGTACTGCTGGCAAAGGCGGAACTGGCCGAGCAGATTTCACAGGTCGGTCACTGGACGCTGACGCCGTCAACAGGCGAGGTCTACTGGTCGTCTGAAGTCTACCGCATTCATGGTGTCGATCCTGAAACCTTCGATCCGATGCTGGATGCGGCCGTAGGCTTCTATCATGGCGAAGACGAGGCGCGCGTATCGGAGATGCTGGCGCGTCATATAGCCTCCGGAGAGGACTGGGATTTCGAAGCGTCGCTGGAGCGCCGTTCCGATGGCGCAATCCGTCGCGTCAGATCCATAGCCAAGTGTCATAAAGGCCCTGACGGCAGCGTCGAGAGCATCTTCGGCGTATTCAAGGACATTACGCGCGAATACGAACTCTATGAGCAGATCGCGCAGCAGGAAGAGCAATACAGGCTGCTCGCCGAGCACTCGACCGACATCGTCCTCAAATTCGGTTTGGACGGTATCATCAGTTATGCCTCTCCGTCCGCTGCCAAAATCGTGCCGCCGGACGAAGCGGTTGGTCGGTCGGCGATGGACTTCATCGTACCGGAAGACCAGGAGTTCGTGCGTAACGCCACGCGAGCACTTCTCACCGACGGCGAGCCAGACCGTTCTGTCGTGCGCGAGCACAGGGCGCCGCTCGCCGATGGAAGTATTGTCTGGTTGGAAGGCAACCCCCAGTTGATCCGCGACAAGGACGGCACGCCGGTCGCGATCGTGTCAACCTACCGCGATGTGACCGAGCGGCACGAGCGCGAAAAAATGCTCGCTGAAGCCCGGCGGGAAGCTGAAACCGCCACCATCGCGCGCACCGAATTCCTGTCGAACATGAGCCATGAAATCCGTACCCCGCTGAACGGTGTGCTCGGCTTTACAGATATTCTCAAGTCGACCCCACTGAGCGATGAGCAGCTGTCACATGTGCAGCGCATCTCGTCGGCCGGGCGGACTTTGCTTGAGATTGTGAATGACATTCTCGACTTTTCCAAGATCGATGCTGGTCGCTTGGATGTTGAAAAACGCTCCTATGACCTGCGCACGGTGGTGACCGACGTCGTCAACCTGATCGCTGCCGCGCGGCCAAATCCGAATGTTACAATCACCCATAATATCGCGCCCGACATCGCGGCCAATGTGGTCGGCGATGAGACACGTACACGCCAGATCCTTACGAATCTTGTCGGCAACGCCGCCAAGTTCACGGAGGCTGGCCATGTGATGGTGGATGTCCGTCTGAGGGGTGGCAAAATCTGCATGATCGTGGCCGATACAGGCGCAGGCATCCCGGCGGACAAGCTGGAACATGTCTTTACGGGCTTCTCGCAAGCTGATTCCTCGATCAGCCGCCGTTTCGGCGGTAGCGGGCTCGGCCTGTCGATCAGCCGTTCACTGGCACAATTGATGGAAGGCGATCTCCAGCTGACCAGCATCGAAGGCGAGGGCACCAATGCCATCCTGACCTTGCCTTATATCCCGGACCGCCGGACAGGTTGCACCGAAGCCGGGACGTTGAAGGAAGACAGGAGGGCGCCTCAGGCCTCGCGTATCATGGTGGTCGATGACGTGGAGATGAACCGGGCGCTGCTCGAAATCGGTTTGCAGCAATCCGGCCATGAGGTTACGACTTTTGCTTCGGCGCCGGATGCCATATTGGCGCTTATGGAGGGCCGCATGTTCGACATCATCCTCATGGATGTGCAAATGCCTGACATGGATGGCCTGACGGCGACCCGTCGCATCCGCGAACTGCCGGGCCCCGTGGGTCGCACGCCGATTGTCGCGCTGACGGCGAACGTGCTGGCGAGTCAGGCTGAAGAGTGCCGCGAAGCCGGCATGGATGCCCACTTCCCAAAACCCGTTGATATAGTGCGCCTGAACGGCCTGATTGACCGCCTGTTGCGTAAAAAACGGAAGGAAGCCGCGAGCCAAGCGGCCGATGCCGAAATGAAGATCGCCAAGCTGAAAGACGAATGTCGGAAAGACATTCTGGAGCTGCCAGGGCGACTGGGCGCATTGCTGAAAATCACGTCACCTGCCGAGCGCGCTAAAGCTGTGGCGGCTCTGGCGCATTCGGTTGCCGGCACGTCTGGCAGTCTCGGCTTCAGCCAGGTTTCAGATGCTGCATTCCGGTTGCAAGCAACGGCAAAAGCCATTCTGGAAGGAAGCTCTGAGCCTGCCGAACTGAGAGAGGCAGTCGATGATTTCGTCAGCATTGCTGCGGAAACAGAAGCGGCCTGATCGAAAGGGCCGCTCAATCCTCGCTGTCATCATCAGCGTCGTCAGGGTCAACGCCTTCTGCATCAGACCTCGGATCGGTGTAGGAGGCCACAATGGGCCCACCTCCAAGAATGATGTCATCCTTGCCCCTGAAGTGATCTGTTGGCTCGTCGCGCTCAGGCGCATGCGGGCCTTCGCCCGGCAGCATCTGTATGCGGCGGTGTCGTGCGGCTGTTTCGATCTGCTCTGCCTCTTCAGGCGACGTGCGGGGCCGGGCTTCGGCGTCGAGTGTCTTGCGGGTCATGAATTATCTCCTCTTCGTCAATCAACGAATTGTCATGAGGAGAGTTCCGCGCGGTGACGCGTCAGGCGGTCTGAAGGATCGTCTTGAGGGCGGCAACGAGTTTCAGGCTGTCCTGCGGCGTATTGTAGAGGCTGGGCGTGATGCGGACGCAGCAGCCCTTGGTGACGCCGGTGCGATGCACGGTGAAGATGCCATGATCCTCAAGCAGGGTTTTGACGAGCGCGAGATTGTCTTCAAGGCTTGTGCGGCCCTTGATGCGGATCGACGTGATGCCGGCATGCATGCGCGGATCGTCTGGCGTAAGGATTTCAAGGCGCGGGTCGCCGCGCATTTCGGCGACCCATAGGTTGCGCAGATAGGCAAAACGGGCCGCCTTGTTGGCGGGCCCGACCATTTCATGGAAATCGATGGCGTCCGGCACGGAGAGGGAAGCGGCAAAATTGGTCGTTCCGGTGTGAACGCGGTTGAAGATTGTACCTGTGTCTTCGGGGCGTTCGGATATGTTGGGGGCGATCGATTCGAGCCGGCCCTTGCGGATGTACATGATGCCGACACCCAGCGGCGCCCCGATCCATTTGTGCATGTTGAAGCCGACAAAATCCGCCCCGAGATCGTCTACCGTAAAGTCCAGCTGGCCCCATGAGTGGGCCGCATCGACGATACAATCGACGCCCCGTTCGCGGGCCATGGCGACAATCTCGCGGATTGGCATGACGAGGCCCGTGCGGTGGCTGACATGGGTGAGCAGCAAGAGGCGCACCTTCGGATTGGCTTTGAGCGCGTCGGCATAGAAGGCGACAAGTTCGTCATGGCTGACAGGTTCCGGAATGGCGAGGCGCACGACGGCACAGCCATTGCGCTCAGCCAGCGTATCCATCGCGGTTAGCATGGAATCATAGTCGAGATCGGCATACATGACCGCGTCGCCGGGCTTCAGCCCGCGATAGCCCCCGATCAGGCCCTGCAGCGCCTCGGTGGCGCCCCGCGTGAGGACGATTTCGTCCGTGCTGGTGCCAAGCAGGCTCGCGACACGGGCATGGATGGGCACCATGTCCGCATTGTATTTGCGGCGGGCATAGAAGGAGTTCTCACGGTTCACGCGCTCGGTGTTGCGGATATAGGCGTCGAGCACGGGCCGGGACATCAGGCCCCAATAGGCATTTTCGAGATTGGTGACTTCCTCGGTGACGTCATATTGGGCCGCGATGCGAGACCAATAGGCCTCGTCATCAGGCGCGATGGCACCAGACGCAGACGGCGAGGGAGTGGCTGTCGCACAGGCGGAAAGGGGAAGCGTCGATGCAGCTGTCAGGGCGCCTTTCATGGCGAGCCGTCTTGTCATATTCATTCTGTTTCCTCGGGCGGCATGTTGCCCGCGCAGGGAAGGCAACATGCTCATATCTGTCAAAGGAAAGTATACTTCCGGCAGGAAAAGGCGGCTTGCTGCGCAGCGACGCGGCGGTGTCGCCGGTCGCATCTCGCTGCGGCAGGCAAAAAAAAGCGAAGCCCTCCGATGAGGGCTTCGCCTGAAATCAGTATGCGAACAGGCCTAAATCTGCCCTGAGACTTCAAGCACGTCTTCGACGGTGCGCAGGCCAGGCTTTGGCGATGTCACGAGGACGGCCATGTTGCCGGGGAGGTGCTTGTTGTCGAGCATCTTGTCGTGGGCGGCCGGAATGTCGGCCCAGGAGAAGACTTCGGACATGCCAGGGTCGATGCGCCGGTTGATGACGAGATCATTCGCGGCCGAGGCCTGTTTCAGGTGAGCAAAGTGGCTGCCCTGTACGCGCTTCTGGCGCATCCAGAGGAAGCGAGCATCCATGGTCAGGTTAAAGCCGGTCGTGCCGGCACAGATGACCACCATGCCGCCGCGCTTCACGCAGAAGACGGAGACAGGGAAGGTGCTTTCGCCAGGATGTTCGAACACGATGTCGACATCCTTCTTGTCCGTAAACTGCCAGATGGCTTTGCCGAACTTGCGCGACTCTTTCATATAGTCGGCAAATTCCGGGCCGTTGACAGTCGGCAACTGGCCCCAGCAATTGAAGTCCTTGCGGTTCAGCACGCCCTTGGCGCCGAGGCTGAGCACGTGTTCTTTCTTGTCGTCGCTGGAAACGACGCCGATGGCGTTCGCGCCGGTAACGGCACAAAGCTGTACGCCGAAGCTGCCAAGGCCGCCCGACGCGCCCCACACGAGCACGTTGTCAGCCGGCTTCACGATGTGCGGGCGGTGGCCGAACAGCATGCGATAGGCTGTGGCTAGCGTCAGCATATAGCAGGCGCTTTCTTCCCAGGTCAGGTGTTTCGGACGCGGCATGCACTGGCGCGCCTGAACGCGGCAGAATTGCGCGAACGAACCGTCTGGCGTTTCATAGCCCCAGATGCGCTGGCTGGGCGAGAACATCGGGTCGCCACCATTGCACTCTTCGTCGTCGCCATCATCCTGGTTGCAGTGGATCACGACTTCATCGCCGGGCTTCACGCGGGTCACCTTGCGGCCAACGGCCCAGACGATGCCTGCGGCGTCGGAGCCGGCAATGTGGTAAGGTTGCTTGTGAATGTCGAACGGCGAGATCGGTTCGCCGAGACCGGCCCAGATGCCGTTATAGTTCACGCCGGCAGCCATTACGAGGACGAGCACTTCGTCGGAATCGATTTCCGGTACCGGAACCTGCTCAAGCTGCATGGCTGATGACGGGCGCCCATGGCGCTCCCGCCGGATGGCCCATGCATGCATGAGTTTCGGCACGTGGAACTCCGGCGGAATCTCGCCGAGTTCGTAAATGTCTTTCTGTTGTCTGCCCATAATTGAAATACCAATCCTCCAGAATCACGTCAGGGAGCAGCGTGCGCACGATTATTGCGTGTCTTCACAAAGCCCCCGGGTCGCGGCACCTTGGCTTTTGGCCAGCAAGGATGCAAGGTTTTTGTTGCGCCGCACAATATCGCAAACCCAATAGCGTGACAAAAATGACAATATGCCAGACTGCCTACCTCAACGGCGCCTTCTGTTCTGCAGCAGATGCTATGGTTTCGCCCTTTGATAGGGGGTTCCTGTTTGCTCATGCCGCCTATGAGGTAACGGCCGTTTATGGCGGCCGGCTGGTCGATTTCGAGGGCCATATGTCGCGCCTCGACCGTACATTGGGTGGAATTGCCTTGCCGAACCCGCTTGGCGCGGAAGCTTGGGCCAAGGTTCATCGCGATCTCATCGAGTTCAACAACCTGATCGAAGGCCTGATCTATCTCCAGGTCACTGGCGGCGCCTATGACATGCGCGACTTTGCAGGGCCCGAAGAATTCGAGCCGACCGTTTTCCTCTATGCCGATACCAAGCAGCTGATCGGCGAGACGGCGCGCGATGGCGTGAGGGCAATCTTTCTGGATGACACACGCTGGAAACGCCGGGACATGAAGACAACCCAGCTGCTGTCGCAGGCGCTGGCCTATCGCGCCGCCCGAGACGCGGGGGCGGATACGGCCTTCATGGTCGAGGACGGGCGGGTAACGGAGGCCGCCTCTTCCAATGCCTGGATTGTCGATGCGGCGGGGCAGTTGATTACGCGGGAGCTGTCGCCGTCGATCCTGCCGGGGATCACGCGCGCTGGCGTGCTGGCCCTTTTGGCCGGGTCAGGCCTGACGCTCATTGAGCGGTCTTTTACACCTGACGAGGCGCTTGGCGCAGTTGAGGCCTTCACGACGTCAGCAGGTGCAATGATTGCGCCTGTAATCGCCATTGATGGCCAGCCCATCGGCAATGGAAAGCCCGGGCCTGTTACGCGCCAGCTGCAGCGACTCTATTATCAGGCGATGGGGGCCGATGTCGCGGCTGTTGCGCCCTGGGCGATGGGCTGAGGCGGGGCGAAAACGGCCTTTGCCTTGAGCATGAGGATCGTGCTGGCAAGGCAGAAGGTCACGAAATTAGCGGCGATGATTGATGGGCTGGCCAGGAGGATGCCATAGGCCAGCCAGACCGCGACACCGAGCGTGAACATGGCGTACATGATGAGGGATATGCCGTCTGTCTGCCGCGTGCGCAGGATCTTGACGGCTTGCGGCACGAACGAGGCTGTTGTCAAAAATGCAGCCAAAAATCCAATATATTCAGCCACTTGATGCATCCTCTGTCAGCGTCTGACAGACTTATACATCAAGCCGGACCTAGCGGCGAGTGGTGGGATCCGCGTCGTCTTCGGCGTCGTGGAATTCGCCCTCGATGATGTCTCCGCCTGTCATGCGGGCGCCGGGATTGGTATCACGGAACGAAGCGTTCATTGTATTCATCACGGCGCCAACCTCGGTTGTGGCGATGCGGGCGCTGATCGCGTTGGCCGCAAGGGCAAAGCCCGTCACGCCGATCAAAATCGCAGCATCTTCAAGGCCGAACCCACGTGCCAGTGAGGTGTCGCGGAAGAGGGCCAGGAAGCCGAGGAAGACGATGAACAGGCCGGCGAGGGCGCCAAGGCGCACCGCGAAACCGGGCAGTAACGCTGACATGGCAATGGGGCCCGGGTTTCCGGTCAGGCGCGCGAGACGCAGGCGTTCAACCAAGCTGACGCCCATCATGGCGGCCGCGAGCAGCACGATCATCAATGCGCTGCGCTCCATCAGCGCCACAAGCAATACGCCGAAAGGGAAGGCGAGCAGGGTGGCAAGGCGGAGGCCAAGGGCGGTCTGGAGCGGGGAGGTGGACTGGGTCAGGGTGTTTCCGGGTCGATTCAAGGTGCGTCAAAGGGTATTCGCGGGTCTGTCGCGAGTGGTGTAGTGTCCCGGATGTGGCCACGCAAATGCGTCAGCACAAGGGCGCGTCGTGCCGCTTGCGCTCCGGCGCGCCGCGCGGCATGTTGCGCCGCAACAATACAAAGGGGAGCCCCGGCATGGCCGATACACAGAGACCGATCCAGCATGCGCCAGACAGGCCATGGATTTTCCGTACCTATGCGGGCCATTCAACGGCGCAGAAGTCGAACGAACTCTACCGGGGAAACCTGGCCAAGGGGCAGACGGGTCTCTCTATCGCGTTCGACCTGCCAACACAGACCGCCTATGACGCGGATCATATCTTGGCCAAGGGCGAAGTCGGCAAGGTGGGTGTGCCGGTCAAGCATATGGGCGACATGGCGCAACTGTTCGACCAGCTGCCGCTGGAAGAGATGAACACGTCGATGACAATCAATGCGCCGGCTGCCTGGATGCTGGCCATGTATGTAGCGCTGGCCGATGAGCGCGGCGACGACCGGGCCAAGCTGCGCGGCACGACGCAGAATGACATCGTGAAGGAATACCTGTCGCGCGGCACCTATGTGTTCCCGCCGGAACCGTCGATGCGCCTGATCGCGGACATGGTGAGCTGGTGCTATACAGAAGTTCCAAAATGGAACCCGATGAATGTGTGCTCCTATCACCTGCAGGAGGCCGGTGCGACGCCGGAACAGGAGCTGGCCTATGCGCTGGCGACGGCAATTGCCGTGCTCGACAAGGTGAAAGCCGGTGGGCAAGTTCCGGAATCAGACTTTGAAACAGTATTCGGGCGGATTTCCTTCTTCGTGAATGCGGGAGTGCGTTTCGTTACAGAACTCTGCAAGATGCGCGCATTCGTCGACCTTTGGGAAGAGATCGGCCGCGAGCGCTATGGCGTGACCGACCCCAAGGCGCTGCTGTTCCGCTATGGCGTGCAGGTGAACTCGCTGGGCCTGACCGAGCCGCAGCCGGAGAATAATGTCTACCGCATCCTGATCGAGGCACTGGCTGTGACGCTGTCGAAGCGTGCCCGCTGCCGCGCGCTGCAATTGCCGGCCTGGAACGAGGCCATGGGCCTGCCGCGCCCATGGGACCAGCAATGGAGCCTGCGCCTGCAGCAGATCCTCGCATACGAGACGGACCTGCTGGAATTCGAGGACATTTTCGACGGCAGCCATGTAATCGAAGGCAAGACCGAAGAGCTGAAAGAGAAGGCCCGCGCGACGCTGGCCGAAATCGACGCGCTCGGGGGGGCGACCAATGCGATCACGCACATGAAAGAGAGCCTGGTCGGCGCGCATATCGACCGGATCAAGGCCATCGAGAATGGCTCGCTCAGCGTGGTCGGCGTCAACAAGTATACGTCCACCGAAGCAAGCCCGCTCGGCGTGGGCGATGGCTCGATCCAGACAGTCGATCCGATGGAAGAGGCCATGCAGGTGCGCGACCTCGCCAACTGGCGCGCGACACGCGATGTGAAGAAAGTGAATGCGGCGCTGGACGAGCTGCGCCAGGCTGCTGCAGAAAACCGCAATATCATGGAGCCTTCCATCACTTGCGCCAAAGCCGGCGTGACGACAGGCGAATGGGGCACGGCGATGCGCGAAGTGTTCGGAGAATTCCGTGCACCGACGGGTGTGGCCATGGTTATCAGCAGCGGCGGCGATGAAGAGATCGAAGCGGTGAAGGTCGAGGTCGACCGCGTGTCGGACGCGCTGGGCCGGCGCCTCACCTATGTGCTGGGCAAGCCGGGCCTTGATGGCCACTCGAACGGCGCCGAGCAGATCGCGGCGCGCGGACGGGAAGTGGGGATGGATGTCGTCTATGAGGGGATCCGCTTCACACCAGCCGAGATTGCCGCGCAGGCGAAGGAAGCCAAGGCGCACGTTGTGGGCCTTTCCATCCTTTCCGGCAGCCACCTTGATCTCGTGCGCGAGACGATTGCCGAGATGCGCAAGCAAGGGCTTGAGAACGTGCCGCTGGTCGTCGGCGGCATCATTCCGCCTGAAGATGCACAGGCCCTGCGCCAGATGGGCGTTGCCCGCATCTACACGCCGAAGGACTTCAAGATCACGGGCATCATGGGCGACGTGGTAAAAGTGGTCGAGAAGGCGTGGCTCGCGACGGCTTAGGCTACGGCTTTCTGGCTCTGGACGGTGCGAGGGAAGCCCATTAAGGGCGGCGCATTCGTACAATTCAGTCTGAGCGGGAGCCGGCATGGGACAGTTTGAACTCGGCTGGGAAGAATGGCTGGCGCTGCCGGAGCTTGGGCTTCCTGCGATCAAGGCCAAGGTGGACACCGGCGCGAAGACCTCGGCCCTGCATGCCAGCGTGATCGAGCCGTTCGGGCCGAGCACAAAGCCGCAGGTGCGCTTCCTGATCCAGCCGAACCCGGCAGACCCGACCCTCGAAATCACCTGTTCGGCGCGCGTCATTGACCGGCGGGAGGTGACCAGTTCGAATGGCGACACCGAGCTGCGCTATGTCATCGAGACCGATGTGCAGATGGGCAAACGCCGCTGGCCGATCCAGCTAACCCTGTCGAACCGCGAAAGCATGACGTATCGCATGCTGTTCGGCCGCGCGGCCATCCAGCCGGACATGATCGTCAATCCGAATGTGTCGTTCAGCCAGCCGGTGCTGGATTTTGCCCGCTATGGCAGCCTGCCGAAACGTACGCCGGTGAAGCGGCCGCTGCGCATTGCCTTGCTGACGCGCGAGCCAAACAATTATTCGTCCAGGCGCCTGATGGAAGCCGCCGAAGCACGCGGCCACGTGATTGAGGCCATCGATACCGCACGCTGCTACATGCAGATCGGCACGCTGGACCCGGAAGTGCACTATGACGGCAAGGCGCTGGCACGTTTCGATGCGGTCATCCCGCGCATCGGCGCCTCAATCACCGACTATGGCATGGCCGTCCTGCGTCAGTTCTCGAACACCGGTGCCTTCTGCCTGAACGGGGCAGGGGCCATCGGGCGCTCACGTGACAAGCTGCTGGCGCACCAGTTGCTGGCGCGGGCAAATATCGGCATGCCGATCACGGCCTTTGCACACAGTCCGAAGGATACGAAAGACCTGATATCGCTGGCCGGAGGTGCGCCCGTGGTTGTGAAGCTGCTCTCCTCGACGCAGGGCAAGGGCGTTGTACTGGCCGAGACACGCAAGGCGGCCGAGAGTTTGGTGGATGCCTTCCGCGGTCTGGAGGCGAACTTTCTTGTTCAGGAATTCGTGGCTGAGGCGGCTGGGGCGGATACGCGCTGTTTCATCATCGGCAACAAGGTGGTTGGCGGCATGAAACGCCAGGCCGCCAAGGGCGAGTTCCGCTCGAACCTGCACAGGGGCGGCACGGCGAGCGCAGTCAAGCTGACCACTGCCGAGCGTGAAGTGGCGCGCGATGCGGCCAAGGTGCTGGGCTTGCGGGTAGCAGGCGTAGACCTGTTGCAGACCGATGAGGGGCCCAAAGTGCTTGAGGTGAATTCCTCACCTGGCCTTCAGGGCATCGAAGGCGCATCCGGCAAGGACATTGCCGGCATGATCATCGAGCATCTGGAACGGCAGGTTCGCCCGCTCGCCAAGGTGCGCGAGACTACCGGGCGGACCGGGCGAACGGGCCGCCGCGTCAACGTGAACTGAAAAGCTGGCCCTTTTCGGTGATCAGGATGATCACGAGGGATATGAGGCCGAGACAGACAAAGCCGAGCGTGATCGGGATGGTGGAGCCATTGTACTGGCTGGAAATGGCCATGCCGATAAGGCTGGAGACCGTCGTCGTCGCAAACCCGTAAGCCGCTGACGCCGTGCCGGCGATCTTGCCCAGCGGCTCCATGGCCAAGGCGCTGAAATTCGAGCCCATAAGGCCGAAGCAGCCGAAGCAGAGCGCAAACAGCGGGAAGAAGATGTAGAGGTGCTCGCCAAAGAAATAGCTGATGGCCGACAGGAGGGCGGCGCCGATTGTGAACACGAAGAGGGCCGTCTGGCTGATACGGCGCATGCCGACCTTTTCCACAATCCGGGAATTGAGGAAGTTGGCGCAGGCGAGCGTGCCAGCGATGCCTGCGAACCAGAGCGCGAAGGTTTCGGTCTGACCGAAGATTTCGCGGAATATCTGTTCGGACGAGGCGATGAAGGAAAACAGCGCGCCGAAGATCACGCCCGATACGCACATGTAGCCAAACGTCACGCGCGACTTGAGAATCTGGCCATAGGCGCCCATTGCGGCGCCAAGGTTCAACGGCTGGCGTGCGGATTCCGGCAATGTCTCGGGTAGGCGCATCCAGGTCCAGCCCAGCATGATCATGCCGAAGATGCCGAGGACCACAAAGATGGCTTCCCATGGGGCGAACAGCAGGACGAGCTGTCCGATACCCGGCGCGAGGATCGGAACGACCATGAAGATGGTCATCACAAGTGACATGAAGCGGGCCATCGAGCGGCCGGCGAAGAGGTCGCGCACGATCGAGACAGCAACGAGGCGGCCGCCGGAGGCGAACACGCCTTGCGTAAACCGCATCAGCAACAGGGCATGGAAGTCGCGCATCACGATGCAGGCAAAGGCGGTGATGATATAGCCGATGATGGCCACGAAAAGCGGGCCGCGCCGTCCGAAACGGTCGGAGATGGGCCCCCATATGATCTGCGGCGCGCCAAAGCCGAGCACATAGGAAAAAATGATCATCTGCTGGCGGTTGTCGCTTTCCATGCCGGGCGCGGTAAGGCCGACAGCATGGGCGATCTGGTTGAGGGCTGGCAGCATGACGTCGATGCCAAAGGCGTTGAGCGCCATCAGGCCGGCAATCATCACGACAAGTTCGCTGCGCCCCGGCACAGGACGTTTCGCGCCGGGCAGGACGCCTGTAGGTGGAATGGCGGTGGGTTCTTGGTCGGCCATGGGCCCGCCTTTCCTGTCAGGTGCGGTTTGGGGGAAGGCCCCTATCTGGGCCAAGCCTTGCCGCTTGCCTAGGGGCGAATGCGCGAAAAATGTGCACCATGTAAAAACGCCGCCCTGAAGGGGGCGGCGTTTGAGAGGATGTTCAGCGATGGCTCACGCTTCAGGGCGCTGGATCTGGGTGCCCAGATTGAAGATCACCTGATCTGCATCGAAGAAGGCTGGATCATCCGGTTTCGGACCCTTGCCCATGACGATCTCGGCCGAGGCGACATATTTCGTCACTTCGCGATATTCCTGAGGGCCATCCCAGAACGGGTCATAATAACCGAAGCGAGACGCGTAGAACGAGCGCGGATAGGCCCAGCGGCGGTAGGGGTCATAGAAGTAGCCGGCGCGGGGGCCATAGTAGCTGTAGTCGAGATAGAAGTTGCTGTAGAACGGCGAATAGCCTGTGCCTGTCGGCACGACGCGGCTGTCGGCATCGGTTGCGCGGTGGACAACGCGGAAATGGTCAAAACCATTCTGCTTGGTCAGTTCCGCAGCGCGATAGAGCATGTAGGTCTCGACCGTCTTGCGGTCTGTCAGGCTGTTGCCTGCGAACTGGACCTGGAAGCGGTTGGATTCGATCTGTTGTTCGGAATAGCCGCGCTGCGTGTCGAGCGCTGCCTGATAGGGCGTCGCGGTGGTGCAGGCGACAAGCATGGTGAGCGCTGCAAAACCGGCGGCAATCTTGGAAATGTGCATTTTGGCGGTCCTCCTGAGGGGAGCTGGTTACCTTTAATGTAAGCCAATCCAAGCTGAACGCCAGTTGAACTGGCAGGTTCCAGATGTCTCGTTTGTCATATGACAATCACGTTTTCGGGAACTAGCGTGAGATGTGGGGCATTCCATCATTCTGAGGAGGCGCCATCATGCCAGAAGTAACGCGTGCGTTCAGAACCCGTCTTGGCCTGATTTCGGCAGTTCCATTATTATTGGCGGCGTGTAGCGGCGGAAGTGATGGCGGGAATGCGCCCACGCCACCGCCCACCCCTGCGAATCGTGCGCCCGCCTTTACATCTGCACCCACAGCCAGCGTCGAGGAGAACGCGACCGGCACCCTCTACACGTTTGCCGTATCCGACCCGGATGGGGACACCCTCTCTGTTTCGGTCGTGCCCGGCGGTGACGAAGCGGCCTTCAATATCGATACCACGGCCCGGACGATCAGTGCGGCCACGCCGCTCGACTTCGAGACGCCTGCGGATGCCAATGGGGACAATGTCTACAACATAACCCTCGAAGCGAATGATCCGGGCGGCCTCACCGCGCGGCTTGAACTCGCGATCACTGTGGGCGACGTGCTCGAGGGGATGACCGTGGCGCGGGTTGGCACCGGCTTCACGCAACCGCTTTACCTTGCGGGCCTGCCGGGGACGTCGCAGGTCGTCGTGCTTGAAAAGGCGGGCCATATCCGTGTGCTTGATCCCGCGACAGGCGTGATCGACGCTGTCGATTTTCTTGATGTATCCGGTGAAACATCTGCAGCGGGGGAAGGGGGGCTTCTGGGCCTTGCCTTTTCGCCAGACTTCGCGAGCGACCGGACCTTCTACATCAACATGACAAATAACAGCGGCGACACCGAAATCCGGCGTTACCAGATGTTCTCGGGCTCGCTGACACAGGCTGACCCGGCAACGGCCGACGTGATCCTGACTTTTGACCAGCCGCAAGCGAACCATAATGCGGGCTGGATCGGGTTTGCGCCGAACGGGCTTCTGGTCGTGCCGACCGGCGATGGCGGCGGTGCGGGTGATCCGAACGGATATGCCCAAAACCCGAACTCACTACTTGGCAAGATCCTTCGCATTGATGTGACCGGAGATGATTTCCCTGCGGATGATGCGCGTGACTATGCCATCCCGTCGGGGAATGCGTTTACGGGGGCGTCGGGCCGTCCGGAAATCTTCGCGCTGGGTGTACGCAATCCGTTCCGCTGCAGCTTCGATGAAGTGAGCGGCGACCTGTTCATCGGCGATGTCGGGCAAGGCGCCGTGGAGGAAGTTGACCGGCTGAGTATGACGGATGGGGGCACGAATTTCGGCTGGAATATCCAGGAAGGCACGCAGGACTATAGCGGCGCAGACCGGGCTGGCCTTGTCGATCCTGTGCTCGAGTACACGCATGGCAGCGGCATGATGCAAGGACAGTCCATAACGGGCGGCTATGTCTATCGGGGCAATCTGGAACTGATCAAAGACCATTATGTCTTTGCTGATTTTGTCTCGAATAATGTATGGGCCGTGCCGGTAGATGATCTGGTTCCAGGCCGCACGGTGCTCGGCGGCGAATTCCTGCGTATTAACGGATCGCTGCGCCCGGAGACAGGAACGGTCGAGAGCATTTCCAGTTTCGGCGAGGACAATGACAGCAATCTCTATATCGTCTCGATCCTTGGCGATGTGTTCCGCATCGAGGCTGAGCTTCCCTGACCCCGCAAAGAAAAAGGGCGGCCTCGCGGGCCGCCCTTGATCGTGCATGTATTGTAGACCTGACGGATCAGGCGGCCTTGTAGCCGATGACAGCTTTGGTTTCGAGGAATTCCTCGAAGCCAAGCTCGCCCCACTCGCGACCATTGCCCGACTGGCCGTAGCCACCGAATGGTGCGGCAAAGTCAGGGTTCGCCCCATTGACCAGGATCTGGCCGGCGCGGATTTTGTTGGCGACCTCATTGGCTTCTTTTTCAGGCCCCTGAACATAGCCGGCAAGGCCATAGACCGTGTCATTTGCCATCGAGATGGCATCTTCCAGCGTATCGTAAGGCAGGATGCAGAGCACTGGGCCGAAGATTTCCTCGCGGGCGATGGTCATGTCATTGGTGACATCCGCAAATACGGTCGGACGGGTAAAGTAGCCCTTGTTGAAGCCTTCAGGACGGCCGGTGCCACCCGCAACGAGGGTCGCGCCTTCGTCGATGCCCTTCTGGATCAGGTCCTGAACCTTCTGGAACTGGCTGCCGTTCGAGATCGGGCCAATTGCGCCCGGCGTTGCTTCGCCAGGCATCATGACCTTGACCGATTCAGCGGCGGCCTTGGCGATCTTGATCGCATCAGCCTGCTGGTCCTTCTGGACGAACATGCGCGACGGGGCGTTACAGGACTGACCTGTATTCGTCATCATCTGGCGCACGCCGCCACCGACGGCCTTTTCAAGGTCGGCCGTAGGCAGGACGATGTTCGGCGACTTGCCGCCCAGTTCCTGGGCAACGCGCTTGACGGTGGGTGCGGCAGCCTGGGCCACGAGCACGCCGGCGCGGGTCGAGCCCGTGAAGCTCATCATGTCGACATCCGGATGGCCGGAGAGAACGGCACCAACGCTCGGGCCGTCACCATTGACGAGGTTGAACACGCCTTTTGGCACGCCAGCCTCATGCAGCACTTCAGCAAAGATCAGCGCATCAAGCGGCGCGATTTCGGAAGGCTTCAGCACCATTGTGCAGCCTGCTGCGAGCGCCGGAGCCACTTTACAGGCGATCTGGTTGAGCGGCCAGTTCCAGGGCGTGATGAAACCGCAGACGCCGATCGCTTCCTTGCGCAGAAGCGTCGTGCCTTTCAGCTCTTCCCACTCATAGCCGCGCAGGATGGCAGCTGTCGTGGCGAAGTGGCCCATGCCCGCAGGCACTTGAGCCGCGTTAGCGAGCCACATGGGTGCGCCCATTTCGTCTGAAATGGCGTTGGCAAGGTCAGGGATGCGTTTCTGGAGACCGGCTGTGATCTTGTCGAGCAGGTCGGCGCGATATTCGACGCTGGTCTGCGAGAAGGACGGGAAAGCCGCCTTGGCGGCAGCTACAGCCTTGTCGACATCGGCTTTCGAGCCGAGCGAGATGCGCGCAAAGGGTTCTTCGGTTGCGGGGTTCTCGACGTCGAGCGTACGCGGCTCTACCGGATCGACCCATTCACCATTGATGTAGAACTTGAGATAATCTTTCATAGGCGTGAGCCTCCCTGTGGTGTCCGTTGTTCTTGCCGGGACTATAGGTGACGTGTGCGTCACCGGCGAGTCCTGACGCAAAGGAAATCTGGTTAGTAACAAGGAATTCATCAAGGGGTAGGCTGGCGTCTAGCGCTTCATGCCGCCCAGGATGCCGCGCAGGATATAGCGGGTGATCTCGCGCGTCGCCGTCCGGGCCGCCTGCTTCCCGGCCGCCTCGATGGGGGTCTGGCGGCGCGAGCGCGTCGATTTCGCGCGGGTTTTCTTCTTTGCGAGCGCCTCTGCCGCCTTGGCTTCCTTGGCAGCGAGCTTCTCCGCCTGCTCGGCAGCGTCGGCTTCCTTCTCTTCCAGGATCTCGTAGGCAGACTCCCTGTCGATCACTTCGTCATACTTGCCAGCGAAGGGACTGTCCTTCTGCACGGCCACCCGTTCCGCGTCCGTTGCGGGGCCGAGGCGCGAGGACGGCGGGCGCACCATTGTCCGTTGCACGATCGAAGGCGCGCTCTTGGCGTCGAGCGTGGAGACGAGCGCCTCACCCGTGCCGAGCTGGGTGATCAGTTCCTCGGTGTCGAAGGAGGGGTTTGGCCGGAAAGATTCGGCGGCCGCGCGCACGCCCTTGCGTTCGGCCGGCGTGTAGGCGCGCAGCGCATGCTGCATCCGGTTGCCGAGCTGGGCCAGCACGCTTTCGGGCAGATCGCGCGGGTTCTGGGTGACGAAGAACACACCGACACCCTTGGAGCGGATCAGGCGCACGACCTGTTCGATCTTCTGCATCAGGGCGGGGGGCGCGTCATTGAACAGGAGATGGGCTTCGTCGAAGAAGAAGACGAGTTTCGGTTTTTCCGGATCGCCGACTTCCGGCAGCCGCTCGAACAGTTCCGACAGCAGCCACAGCAGGAAGGTGGAATAGAGTTTCGGGCTGTTGATGAGCTTGGTGGCGTCGAGCACGTTGACATAGCCGCGCCCGTCACGGGTCGTGCGCATCAAGTCTTCCAGTTCGAGGGCAGGCTCGCCGAAGAAGTGTTCCGCGCCTTCGCGCTCTAGCATCAGAAGGTTGCGCTGCACGGCGCCGAGCGAGGCAGCGGCGACATTGCCATAAGACTGGCTGATTTCGTCGCGCACTTCTTTTTGCGACAGGTGCAGCAGCAGTTTGCGCAGGTCTTTCAGGTCGAGCAGCAGCAGCTGGTTATCATCGGCATATTCGAAGGCGATATTGAGGACGCCTTCCTGCGCATCGGTAAGCCCCATGAGGCGAGACAGGAGGAGGGGACCCATTTCTGAAATCGTCGCACGAACGGGATGGCCGTTCTCGCCGAACACGTCCCAGAAAATGGTCGGCGCGGCAGCATAGCCGAAGTCTTCCAGCCCGATCAGTTCGGCGCGGGCGACGAGCTTTTCGTGCAGCTTGTGGTCGGCGCTGCCAGCGACGCAGATGCCTGAAAGGTCGCCTTTCACGTCGGCGCAGAAAACAGGCACGCCTGCATCGGAAAAACCCTGCGCGAGAATCTGCAGGGTCACGGTCTTGCCGGTACCGGTGGCGCCAGCGACGAGGCCATGGCGGTTGGCCACTTTCAGCAGCATCTCTTGGGCTGTGTTCGGTGTTCCTGTGCCGTCTGCGTCAGCGCCGCCAATGAAAAGTGTGTCCGTCATGATGGCCATTTCTCCCCTGATGCGGAGCGGACGCTAGTGGTTTCACAGAATTCGGCAAGGCCCCCACTGAGCTTGGCTGCCCTCAAAGACGGGTGTGGCTTGACGGCAGGCAAGGCTGCTTCCAACCTGTAATTCTAACGGGGGCCCCTGAATGGATCGCGCGACCAAGACCGGCATCTGGATCATCGCGACCGGCGTGATCATAACCTTCCTCTATGTGGGGCGGGGCATCCTTTCGACATTTGCAATGGCTGTGTTCCTGTTCCTCGTGATCGAGGGGTTCGCGCGCATGATCGACAACTGGTCGCATTCGATGCGCCGGAGTGCGGCGCGGGCTGTCGCCATCCTCATCGTCCTTGGCGGCTTTGTCGGCTTCATCGCACTGCTCGCCAATGGCGTGTCTCAGTTCGGGCGCGACGCGGCGGAATATGAGGAGAAGATCAACGGCCTGATCCAGGACGCTTATAGCCTCGTGAACATGGAGAACGCGCCGACATTGACGCATCTTATGTTCAACGAGGGTGGTCAGCGCTTCTTCGCCACGATTGCGAATGCGACGGGCGACCTGTCTGGCGACCTCATGCTGATCTTCATCTATGTCGCGTTCCTGTTCCTGGCACAGTCGGGCTGGACCCGTAAGCTGGACAATATTTTCCCGGATTACGAGAAGCGCGCGATGGTGCGCCAGGTCGGCGATGAAGCCCGGCACGGCATCGAGACCTATCTGTGGACCCAGACCGTGATCTCGGCGCTGATAACGGCGCTGACCTATGTGTCGCTGCTCCTGCTGGGCGTCCAGAATGCGCTCTTCCTCGCTGCGCTGATTTTCGTACTGAACTATATACCGACCGTCGGGTCGATCGTGGCCGCGCTCGTGCCCCCCCTCTTTGCACTGGTGCAGCCGGACATCCCGGAATGGATACCGGGGGCTCCGCCTCAGGACATCTACATCTATGCCGCGATCGTGTTTGGCATTGTCAGCTTCTGGCAGTTTTCGATCGGGAACTTCATCCAGCCGCGCATGATGGGCGATTCCCTGAATCTTTCTGCATTGGTTGTATTATTGGCGCTTGCGATCTGGGGTGTGCTTTGGGGTATACCGGGGATGTTCCTGTCAGCGCCGCTGACTGTGTTGATGATGATACTGTTTGCGCAGTCTCACAGTACGCGATGGATCGCGATCCTGCTCTCCGCCGATGGAAACCCGCAAGGGGCAGGAGAGAGCAGGAGAACAGTGACAACTGCCAAAGTTGATAGCGGAAACAGCTGAAGTATGGCATCGCGCCTAATTCAGAATTGACTGCATGCTTCGCAGTAAACTCTTCATGATTCTTGATGTAGCTATACCAGCGGTAACCCTTGTCTTCCAATGATAAGGCCCGAAATTAACAAGATCAGGCCTCCGCGTGCGTCCCCCCACCCAGCCTGCGGAACGCCTGTAGGGCCCGTCGAACACGTCCCCGTTCGGCGGGCCCGCCTTATTTGGCAGCCATGATTTAAAATTGGCTGAGACGCAGAAAGTTCCATTTGTAACAGGCCATTGAAGGTCGTCCCGGTGCACGTTACACCCGGTTGGATAGTCTTCACTGCCAGTGAGCGAAAATCCCATGTCCCAAACACCGTCCAAGGTCGCCCCGCTTCAGCAATTGCTCAAGCAGGTAAAACTGGAATCCAGCAACGAAGATCTGACCGGCCTGACACAGGCTGATCTGATGGCCCTGGCAGAAGGCCTCTGGAACTGGGGGAGCGAAGTTGCGCCTGACACACAGGATGCGCGCGTCCTGCGTGATCCCGTCGGCGCCAAGGGCGCGCTGCAGCGCTCGGTTCTCGAAGCGGTTGGGCCCGACATGCCCTTCCTGGTGGACTCGCTGCTGGCCGAGTGCGCGGCCGAAGGTCATGAAGTCAAAGCGCTGTTTCACCCGATTGTGACCATGGATGACGGGCGGGTCGTTTCCGTTATCCAGATTCACTTGCCCCCGATGACACCGGCCGAAGCCACTCGCCTGACCAAGAGCGTGCGCATAACACTCAGCGATACGCGCCAGGTGGTCAGCGATTTCGAGCCGATGAAGGAGCGCATGCGGGCTGAAATCCGGAGCATTGCCGAGCAGGAAAATCACGCCTCTGACGATCGCGCCGAATCCATCGCCTTTCTTGAATGGCTGCTGGAAGACCATTTCGTATTCGTCGGATGCCGCGAATACCGATTCGAGACGGATGCGACGGGGAAAGTCCTGCCCGAAGAGCCGATCATGGTGGAGGGCTCAAATCTCGGCATCTTGCGTGATGAGCAGGTCAACGTCCTGTCGCGCGACAGCGAGCCGCTGATACTGACGCCGGAAATCGGTGATCTGCTGGCCGAGCCGTTCCCCATGTTCGTGGCCAAGTCGACCCTTGTCAGCCGCGTCCACCGGCGCGTCAAATGCGATTATATCGGCGTCAAGAAATACGATGCCGAGGGCAGGGTGAATGGCGAGGTTCGCTTCGTCGGGTTGTTCACGGCTGAAGCCTATGACGAAACGGCGCGCTCCATTCCGTTCGTGCGTCGCCGGGTGAAGAAAGTGATCGAGGCCTCCGGCGCAACGCCCGGTGGCCATACCGAAAAGACAATCGCGAACCTCTTGGAAACCTGGCCGCGGGACGAACTGTTCCAGACCCACTCGCGCACGCTCACGCCAATGATCGTTGGCGCCATGCACCTTGTCGGCCGACCGCGCACGCGCCTCTTCCTGCGCGCTGACCAGTTTGACCGCTTCGTGACGGCCATCGTGTTCGTGCCACGCGAAGCCTATGACACCAATCTGCGTATCCGTATCGCAGACGTGCTGACGCGCGCCTATGATGGGACGCTTGAGAAATTCCAACCCTATTTCGATACCGGCCCGCTGGCGCGCGTGCATTTCGAGATATCGCTCGACCGCGACCATCCCGAGCCCGACGCCGCAGAACTCGAACGCGAGATTGCCGCGCTGGCCCGTACCTGGGATCAGGGCTTCCGTGAAGCCATCATGGCGAGCCCCCTCGCCGATGCTGACCGTGATGGCGGCCGCGCTTTCCTTGGCGCGTTCAACGCGGCCTATCGCGAAGCCTTCCCGCCTGCCGAGGCACTGCGCGATGTCGTGGCGATGGCTGGCCTGCATGCCGCGACCCCCGTCCTCGCCCGCGCCTTCCGGCTTGAGGGCGATGGCGAAGATGCGGTCCGTGTAAAGATCTATGCGCGCAAGGGTGCGATCCCGTTGTCACGCTGCGTGCCTGTGTTCGAGAATATGGGCCTGTTCGTGAATTTCGAGACCGGCTACCCGGTTCGCCCTTCAGAAAAGCCCGCCGCTGACGCCCCGGACACTTACTGGATCCACTCGCTATTCATGCAGTCCGTCAATGGCGACACGGTGGACCTTCAGGCATTGGCTCGGGGATTTGAAGACGCCTTCGTGGCCGTCTGGAGTGGCCTTGCTGAGAATGACGGCTTCAACCGTCTTGTCCTTTGTGCCAGTGCCAGTTGGCGCGAAGCGGCGCTGATGCGAGCCCTCTCGGCCTATCGTCGCCAGTCGGGCCTCGACCAGCCACAGGACGTGCAGGAGGACGCCCTTGCGGCGCACCCGAAAATCGTGCGCCTCTTGCTGGACCTCTTTGCTGCGCGGTTCGACCCGGCATCCTATGAAGGGCTTGATGCGCGCCGCGCCGCAACCGCCGAGATCCGCTCGGCAATCGAAACCGCGCTCGCAGACGTGGCAACGCTGACCGACGACCAGATCCTCCGTCACCTGACAGACCTGATCTTTGCCCTGCAGCGGACCAATTTCTACCAGACTGACGCAGACGGCCGGCCGCTCTCCTTCATTAGCTTCAAGGTGGCGAGCCGCGAGCTGGAAGACCTGCCGGACCCCAAGCCCTATCGCGAAATCTTCATGTCGAGCCCGCAGGTGGACGGCGTCCACTTGCGCTTCGGCCCGGTGGCGCGTGGCGGCCTGCGCTGGTCGGACCGCGCGGCGGACTACCGCACCGAGGTGCTGGGCCTCGTGAAGGCACAGCAGGTGAAGAACGCGGTCATCGTGCCGGTTGGCTCGAAAGGCGGCTTCTTCCCGAAACAGCTGGCCGACCGGTCAGACCGCAATGCCTGGTTCGAAAGCGGGCGCGATGCCTACAAGCAATTCATCACGGCTCTGCTGGAACTGACCGACAATCTTGATGGCGCAAACGTGCTTCATCCGCAAAACACGGTCATCTGGGACGGCGAAGACCCCTACCTCGTTGTCGCCGCCGACAAGGGCACGGCGACTTTCTCCGACACGGCCAACGCCATCAGCGAAGCGCACGGCTTCTGGCTGGGCGATGCGTTCGCATCCGGTGGCTCTGTCGGCTACGACCACAAGAAAATGGGCATCACGGCGCGCGGCGCCTGGGAAGCTGTCAAACGCCACTTCCGCGAAATGGGCAAGGATATCCAGACCGAGCCTTTCACCGTCATCGGTGTCGGCGACATGAGCGGCGACGTGTTCGGCAACGGCATGCTCCTGTCATCGGAAATCCGCCTGATGGCCGCGTTCAACCACCTGCACATCTTCGTCGACCCTAACCCGGGCGACTCGGCCACGAACCTCGCCGAGCGCCAGCGCCTGTTCGACATGCAGGGCTCCAGCTGGTCCGACTACAATACAAGCCTGATCTCGAAGGGCGGCGGCATCTTTCCGCGGACCGCCAAGTCGATCCCGCTTAGTGATGAGATGAAGGCCATGACAGGGGTCAACAAGGATGCCGTCACGCCGGACGAGCTGATCCATGCCCTCTTGAAAACCGAGACAGACCTGCTCTGGTTCGGCGGTATCGGCACCTATGTGAAAGCCAGCAGCGAAACGCATGCCGAGGCGGGCGACCGCTCGAGCGACGCCTTCCGCGTCAACGGACGTGACCTCAAGGCCAAAGTCATCGGAGAAGGGGCAAACCTTGGCCTCACCCAGGCAGGTCGTATCGAGTTTGCTCAGAATGGCGGACGCATCAATACCGATGCCATCGACAACTCGGCTGGCGTCGACAGTTCCGACCATGAGGTCAATATCAAGATCCTCGCGGCCGAAGCGATCCGTATCAAGTCGCTCAAGGCGAAGGACCGCAATGGCCTGCTCGCCGAGATGACAGACGATGTGGCCGCCCATGTGCTGCGCCACAATTACGATCAGACCGCTGCCCTGTCGCTGGCCGAAGCGAGCGCCGCTGCCGACCATGAAGCGCTTGAGCGCCTGATGGTCTATCTTGAGGAGCGCGGCGTGCTGAACCGGCCACTGGAAGGCCTGCCAAGTTCGGCGCAGATGCGCGTGCGCCAGGAGCAGGGGCAATTCCTGACACGCCCCGAGTTGGCCGTGCTGCTCGCCTGGTCGAAGATCGTGCTGATCGATGACGTGGTCGCCTCCGACATTCCGGACGACCCGTATTTCGAAAGCGTGCTGACCTCCTATTTCACGCACCCGATCGACACCTATGGCGAGGCGATCAGCAACCACCGTCTGAAGCGGGAAATCATCGCAACCGTCATTGCGAACCGCTCGTTGGACATGGCTGGCCCTGTGCCGCTGCTGCGTTTGCGCGAGATGTCGGGCGGCGACAGCGCAGCGACCGTGCGCGGGCTGGAAGCAGCACGCGCCGTGCTCGACTTTGACGCCTTCCGCCGCGAAGTCGACAGCCTCGACAACAGCGTGCCCGCAGGCTTGCAAATTGACCTGCGCACGCAGGCCATGCAGGCGATGAATGAGGCGGCAACATGGTTTGTCCGCATGCGCCCGGGCCTGTCCGTGGGAGAGGCTGTTGCCGAGTCTCACGTGCCGCTCAACGAATTGAAGGCCGCGCTGGCCTCGGTGCATTCGCCCTATCCGGCATCCCGCATCGAGCGGGCGACACGTGCCTTCATGAAGCGCGGTGCACCCGAAGCGCTTGCCCGCTGGGCGGCTGCCATGAGCAACTTCGCCCAAGGCCTTGTGGTGACCGATCTGGCCAAAACCGCCTCGATCGATGTCGAAAAAGCGGCATCCGCTTTTTACGCCATCGGCGACTCGCTGCGTCTTGACCGGCTGCGCGACAGCGCGTTGGAAGGGCTGGAAAAGGCCGGATACTGGGACCGCGTTGCGGGCAGGCGTCTGGTCAGCGAACTTGTGCGCCTGCAGGCAACTGCAGCAAGTGATGCGATTGGCGCCGGCGGCATCGATGCGTGGCTGGCTGACAAGCTTGAGGCGCGTCGTCAATTGATCGCGACGCTGGGCACGCTCTCCAAGGGCAAGGACTGGTCCTTCGCTAAATTCACGCTGTCGACAGACGCCGTGCGACAATTCATGGGCCGGTAAGGGCTGGCAAGTTATACACAGGGCAGAAGTGCGCGGGATGGCGGCCGATAGGGCTTCGCTTGACGGGCGCAGGCAGCCTGTTGTGAGTGTATGCGACCATGAAACGGCTCTATCATTGGCCTCTTGATCCAGCCGGACGGCTGGCCCGCCTCGTTCTCGCCGAGAAGGGTGAAGCCTTCGAATTGTTTGAATCGACGCCTTGGGCGCCGCATCCGGATGTGGCAGTGCTGGCCTTTGGCGCCGTGGCGCCGGCTTTGGTCGAGACCTTGCCGACCGGGCGTCTCTTCGCCTGCGGTACGCGGGCTATCTGCGAACAGATGGAAGAGATCAAGCCGACACCTGCCCTCCTGCCGACAGACCAGAACGAGCGCGCCGAGGCACGCCGCCTCTGGGCATGGGTCGAGGCGGGTTGCGAGGAAGTGACCGATAAGCTGCTGACAGAGCGCGTCATGCAATGGGTGCGGCGCGACCGCCAGCCGGATTCGGAGAAACTGCGCCGCGGTGCGCATGCCCTGCGCGGTCGCCTGACCTTCCTCAATGGCATGGTTGAGATGAATGGCTATCTGGCGGGCCGCACGCTGTCGCTCGCTGATCTTTGCGCGGCGGCGCACCTGTCGTCCTATGATTATTTCGGCGATGTGGAATGGAACGCGGTGCCGGACCTGAAGACATGGTATGCACGCATCAAGTCCCGCCCCAGCTTCCGACCGTTGCTGAGTGACCGGATCGAGGGTACGCGACCTGTCTCTCATTATGCCGATCTCGACTTCTGATCCCCTGGCCCGCTCGCCCGAAGCTTTCCTGAAAGACACGGCGCGTTCGATAGGTTTCGACAGCGTCCGCATTACGCGGGCCGATGAGCCATGGGCGGCAGGCGAACGGCTTGAGGCTTTCGTCGCTGATGGTCGCCATGGCCAGATGGAGTGGATGGAAACCACGCTCGAACGACGCAAGGCCCCCACCGCCATGTGGGCCGGCGCGAAGTCAGCTGTCGTCGTCGCGCTGAACTATGGCCCGGGTATTGACCCGATGGAGCTGCTGGCCGAGCGCAGTGTGGGAAACATCTCTGTCTATGCGCGGGGGAGGGATTATCACGATCTCGTCAAATCGCGCCTGAAACAGCTCGCCCGCGCCTTTGTGGCTGAGACGGGCTCTGAGGTGAAAGTCTTCGTTGATACCGCGCCGTTGATGGAAAAGCCGCTTGCGGCGAAGGCGGGTATCGGCTGGCAGGGCAAGCATACGAACCTCGTCAGCCGTGAACTCGGATCATGGTTCTTCCTCGGTGTGATGCTGACAGCAGCAGAATTGCAGCTGGATGCACCAGAGACGGACCATTGCGGTTCCTGCCGCGCCTGCCTCGACGCCTGCCCGACCAAGGCCTTCCCCACGCCCTACCAGCTCGATGCGCGCCGCTGCATCTCCTACCTCACCATTGAGCATGCCGGGCCCATCCCGCGCGAATTCCGCGCCGCCATGGGCAACCGCATCTATGGCTGCGATGATTGCCTCGCCGTCTGCCCGTGGAACAAGTTTGCCGAAGCCGCTTCGGAGGCTGCCCTTCATGCGCGTGCCGAACTGAAGACTCCGGCCCTTGACGAATTGGCCGCGCTCGACGATGCCACCTTCCGCGAAGTCTTCTCAGGCTCGCCGATCAAACGCAGCGGCCGGACGCGTTTCGTGCGCAATGTGTGCGTGGCTATCGGCAATTCCGGCGACGCGCGCCTTGTGCCATCCCTGCTTCGCCTGCTGGACGATGAAGCGGCTGACATTCGGGGTGCAGCCATCTGGGCGCTCGCGCGTCTTGATCCTGACAGATTTGAGGCCGAGAAGGCCGTCCGGATGGCGGAAGAGACCGATCCGGGCGTCACGGCGGAATGGGAAGGGGCAGCATGACCTACGCAAACGGACACGGAATGGACTCAAAAGGGCCCGTCCGCGTATGGCTTGGTCGCCTTGTAAAGCTCCTTGCGGGCCTGTTCGTGGCCTTTCATGCCTATGCCCTGCTGCTCAAGTTCGTGCCGGTCCCAGGCACAATACTCATGGCCCAGCGCGCCATTGGCGGCGAGAGCCTGCGCCGTGACATCACCCCTATCGAAGACATCTCGCCTTACCTCGTTAGTGCAGTCATTGCTGCAGAAGACACCCGTTTCTGCGAGCACCACGGTGTCGATCCGGAAGCCATTGAGAAGGCCATCGATGAATATCAGCGCGGCCGGAAAGCCCGCGGCGCGTCCACGATCACCCAGCAGACCGCCAAGAACGTCTTCTTCTGGAATGGCGGCGGCGCCCCCCGCAAGGCCGGCGACATGTGGATGGCGACCTTTATCGACTACACATGGGGCAAGCGACGCGTGATGGAGGCCTATCTCAACGTCGCTGAATGGGGGGATGGCATTTTCGGCGCGGAGGCTGCAGCGCAAGCCCGGTTCGGCAAGTCAGCGTCGAAACTGACGGAACGCGAGGCGGCGCTGCTGGCGGCTGTACTGCCCAGCCCGAACAAGTGGCGCGTTGACCCGCCCGGGCCATACGTCTCGAAACGCGCTGGCACTTTGCAGGCCCGTATGCGCGTGGTGCGCAACCAGGGGCTTGATGCCTGCGTCTTCGGTGACAAGCGCCCGGCCGCCCTGCCACCTGTGAAGGGCCAGCCTGCGCCAGTGCCGGAGGTCATGCCGGACCTGCCGCCGGATCCCGAGCCTCAGCCACAAGAAACACAACCGGCTGCGCCCGTTGAAAGTGATGACCCGTTGAACGATGTGCTGGATGCGGCCGACCAGTCCTTCTCCCAGCCCGCCCCGGACGTAACCGAAGACCCCGAGCCGTTCAGCGAGCCTGAAATGGCGCCTGTCCCGCAGGAAGAAACGCCCGCAGAACCCGAGGCACCACAGGAGACCGGTCCGACGGACCTGCGTCCGCGCAACGATTTGGGACTGGACCCTGAGCCTCAGCCGGAAAGCCCGCCCCAATAGGGCAGGCTGTCCTGAAGCGGCCTAGACCGGGTCGTAAGGGAAGACGCTGGCCGACGCGCCAAGATCGAAGAAGCTGCCCTGCATGGCGGGGAAGGCCTGGTCGATGATGCTGTCCGGCGTCCAGCCTTCCATACGCGCAACCGATTTGATCGGGCGAGGTTGGTCGCAGAGGATGACCTCGTTGCCACGCACGATGAAGATCTGGCCGCTCACGGTCTTCGCCTTGTCGGCGCAAAGGGCGATGGCGAGTTGGGCCACCTGATCGGCGCGCATGGAGTTCTTGATCCGCTCGACGCGCTGGGCGCCAGCCTCATCCTTTACAGGAATGGACGCAATCATGCGCGTCCACGCAAACGGCGCGATGACGTTGGAGCGGATGTTCTTGCGCTCGCCTTCCATGGCGATGATGCGCGAGAGGCCGACAATGCCCATCTTGGCGGCGGCATAGTTCGCTTGGCCAATATTGCCGATGATGCCGGACGTGGAGGTGAACAGCACGAACGAGCCGCTTTCCTTTTCCCGGAAGAGTTCCACGGCGGCGCGGGTGACGTTGAAGCTGCCGCGCAGGTGAACGTCGATGACGGTGTCCCAGTCGGATTCGCTCATCTTGTGGAACATGCCGTCACGCAGGATACCGGCCGGGTTGATGATCGAGTCGAGCGTGCCGTAAGTATCCTTCGCCTGCTCGACCATGCCTTCTACGGCTTTCATGTCGGTCACGCTTTCGGAGTTCGACACTGCCTCGCCGCCAGCCGCGCGTATTTCCGCCGCGACCTTCTCGGCCGGGCCGGCATCGCCTTCATCGCCGCCCGTCAGGCTGCCGCCCAGATCGTTGACCACGACCTTGGCGCCTTCGCGGGCCGCCAAAAGGGCGGTCTCGCGCCCGATACCGTTGCCGCCACCGGTGACCAGCACCACTTTTCCGTCAAGAACGCCCATTTTCGTTAATCCTCCGAATTTTCCATGTGATTGACGGGCACCCTAGATACCGCCAAGCAATGTTCAAGGTTTGAAACGCGAATTGAGGAAGGCTAAGGCTGGGGCATGACAAAGACATTTAAAGCTGTGATCTGGGATTTCGGGGGCGTTTTTACCTCATCTCCCTTCGATGCCTTCACCCGCTATGAGGAAGAAAAAGGCCTGCCAAAGGACTTTATCCGCTCGGTCAATGCCGTGAATCCGCTGGAAAACGCATGGGCCTTGCTTGAGCGCAGCGAAGTGGACGCGGCCGGTTTCGACGGGATGTTCCGGACGGAATCTGCGGCGCTCGGCCATGAAGTGCCGGGCCGCGACGTCTTGTCCCTCCTATCCGGCAGCTTGCGTCCGCGCGTCGTGGAGGCGCTTAAAGTTTGCAAGGCCAAGGGCAAGGTAGGCTGCATCACCAATAACGCACCCATCGGGAAGGGCGCTTCGATGACGAATGACGCCCAGAAAGCCGCAGACCTCGAGAAGGTCTTCGCCATGTTTGACCATGTCATCGAAAGTTCGAAGCTCGGTATCCGCAAGCCCGATCCGCGCATTTATGCGCTGATGTGTGAAGCGTTGGACGTGGATCCGGCTGATTGTGTCTATCTCGATGACCTCGGCATCAATCTGAAACCCGCACGCCAGATGGGCATGACAACGATCAAGGTGCTTGGCGAAGACCAGTTGCTGTCCGATCTTGAGGCCGCGACCGGCTATGCGCTGGCGTAAGGCGTTAGTCGCGGCGGCGGCGCTGGTCATCGCCGGGTGCGGCCAAGGCGTGGATGCGCCAGAGCCGGCGATTCCAGACGAGAGCCTGACGCAGTCTCCGCAAACAGCGGTCTCGGTCGATCTGACGGAGACCGTGAGCGAGACGCGCGACTTGTTGCTCAGGTATGCGACGCAGGGGTCTCTGGCCCGCCTCGCGCGCCTGGCTGACCAGAGCGACGGCTTCATTTCCAATTTCAATGGCCAGCCGCATCAGGAATTCTGGGACTTGCTGCGCCGCACCGGCCTGGACCCGAACCTGAAACTGCGCGAACTGCTCGACCAGGCACCGGGTTTGAGGATCGTCGACGGGGAGCGCTGGTATGTGTGGCCCTCGCTCGCCGCGCGCGATGCCAATGAACTTATTCCTGAGAAACTCTCTTTTCAGGAGCGCAAGGAATTGCGGGAACTGATCGGGGATGACGGAATTGACCTGATACGCGCAGGCAAGGGCTATCCGGGCATGCGCACCGCGATCGCGGAAGATGGCCGCTGGGTCTATTTCGTGCTCGGACTTGATGGAGAGGAATGAATACATGACAGGCAAGATCGGCGCGAGCGCCGCACTGGAACAACTCACGGGCTGGGCGCAAGGCAAAGGCGACCGCGACGTCATCGAGAAAACCTACAAATTCGCGGATTTCAAGACGGCCTGGGCCTTCATGACCGGCACGGCCATCAAGGCTGACGGGATGGATCACCATCCGGAATGGTTCAATGTGTACAACAAGGTCGAAGTGACCCTGACAACGCACGATGTAGATGGCGTTTCCTCAAAGGATGTCGAGCTTGCCGGATATATGGATGCCTTGGCCGACAAGCTGGGCTGAGCGCGAACGCATCAGCTCCCTGCGGCAGCCTTGCGAGCTTTGTTCCGGAAGGTGATGTCTATATCGGAGAGGTCTGTCAGCGCCTGCGCCGGGTCCAGGCGTCTTATGCCCTTCTTTTCATGCACACGTGTCAGCGCCGCGATGAGATCATGCTCTATGATTGGCTTGGCGACATAGTCGTCCATGCCTATCTTCAGGTAGCGTTCGCGGTCACCATTCATGGCATCAGCGGTGAGCGCAATCACGGGAATGTCGCTCCAGCGCTCGCGGCTGTCACGGATCCGCCGCAGCACTTCCGGGCCATCCATGTTCGGCATATGCGCATCCAGCAGGACAATATCGAAGGTCTCACCGGAGAGATGGTCGAGCGCGTCCTTGCCGCTCGGCACATCGGTCACAATGACGCCCAGCGGCTCGAGAACAACACGCGCCACCCGCCGGTTGATCGTGTTGTCATCCACAACGAGCGCCCGCACGCCCTTCAGGAGGTCCACCTCACGATTGCTCGTGCCCGAGACTGACTTGTTCAGTTTACGCGGGGCATCGGCAACGCGAGCCTCGAACGAGAAGGTAAAGATTGATCCTTCACCCAGCTTGCTGACGCAGGTGACATCACCGCCCATGAGTTGGGCCAGCTTGCGGGATATGGCAAGGCCGAGGCCGGAGCCACCATATTCACGCGTGGTGGAGGAGTCCGCCTGCTGGAAGTTCTGGAACAGCCTTTTGCGCTGTTCCTCGCTGATGCCTATTCCGGTGTCTGAAACATGGACACTTATGGTAATCCGTCCGTCTCGCGACATGTCGCCAGCCATAACGGCCAGTGTGACGCCGCCCTCCTTGGTGAACTTGAGCGCATTCGTGAGAAGATTGTCGATGCACTGGCGCACGCGCGTCGTGTCGATCGCGAGGTGCTCCGGCAGTTTCGGGTCAAAGACGACCTTGAGGGAGAGCCCCTTCTGTTCGGCAAGCGGCCTGTAATTGCGCTCGATCCAGAAAATCCTGTTGCGGACATTTTCAACGACCGGGGTGATTTCCAGCCGGCCGGCCTCGATCCGCGAAAGGTCGAGGATGTCATTGAGCAGCAGGAGAAGGGTATGTGAACTCTCGACAATCGTGTCGACCATTTCCGCTTCTTCGGTTCCCAGCGCGCGATGGCGCAGACCCTCGGCCATGCCGATAATGCCATTCAGCGGTGTGCGTATTTCGTGGCTCATCGAAGCCAGGAATTCCGATTTTGCCTCGCTGGCCATAAGCGCGTGACGGCGCGCGGCATTAAGTGAAATCTCACGCTGGACAAGGTCGGTTACGTCATGCGTGACGCCAATGATATGGCCATCATCCAGGTGCGAATGGCTGGTCACGACATGTCGGCCTGTGGCCGTGACCATATCAAGGTCCTTGCATTTGCGGATCGCGTCTATGACGATGGTGTGGCGCACCTGAAAAGTGGCCTCGTTCAGGCGCGGGAAAAGGCTGCGGATCTGGCGTGCGACGGAATCGTGAAACGAGATGCCTTCGTCCATGCTGGCATAGAGAACAGGCCAGTGTTCACGGGCCGCCTTGTTGGCGTACCGAAGGGTGCCGTCGGGCCGATAGACAATGAAGCCCCCCTGCAGCTGGTCGAGTGCCAGCCACGCCCTTTCGGCAGGGATATTGTTTTCATCCTGCATCTTGGCCTGTCCATTCCCCCAAACCCCCAGCCTAGTGGGCATTTATGTAGGGAACGTAAAATATCAGGCCGATATCAACCCGAAGGCGATCAGACGCCCTTCTTCCACGCGACCTGATAAAGGTCAAACCGACGGTCTTTAAGGTTCTGCACGGCGCCAGATTGACGTGCGGTGAGCAGGTCGGACAGGGAAAGATCGGCCAGGGCAACGGTTTCTGTGTTGGCTGGCGTATCAGCGGCGACCCCGTCGCGCGAGAAGGGGAAGTCAGATGGCGTCAGGATGCAGCTCTCAGCATAGTGAATGTCCATGTTCTCGACGTTCGGCAGGTTGCCCACCACGCCGGACATAACGACATAGCACTGGTTCTCGACCGCCCGGGCCTGACAGCAATAGCGCACGCGCAGATATCCGCGCCGTTCATCGGTGCAGAAGGGTACGAACAGTAGCAGGGCGCCTTGATCGACCAAGTGACGGGCCTGTTCCGGAAACTCGCTGTCATAGCAGATCATTACGCCGATCGGGCCGCAATCGGTCTGAATGACCGTGTTGCCCTTGCCGCCCTGGATGTTCCACCAGCGGCGCTCCGACGGTGTGGGATGGAGCTTCTGCTGGGTATGCACAGAGCCATCCCGCAGGAAGATGTAGGAGACGTTGAGAATGTCGCCATTTTCCATCTTGCTCGGGTGCGAGCCGCCAATGATGTTGATATTATAGGAGACAGCCAGCTTCTCCATGAAGGCGATATAGCGCTGCGTATATTCCGAGATCTTCTCGATGGCTTCCATCGGCCCGAGTGGCTTCTGCTCAAGCGAGAGTAATTGCAGCGTGAAGAGTTCCGGGAACACGACAAAGTCCGACCTGTAGTCGGACGCGATATCAACGAAATATTCAACTTGCGTCTCGAACTCGTCAATTGACTGTATGCGGCGCATCTGGAACTGGACCGTGGTGATGCGAACGCTTTCAGGCAGGTCGGTATTGCCGAGGCTCGCCTTCGCCTTGATCTCTTCCTGTGCCAGCGGGTTCTTCCAGAACATGTGTGTGGCATGGTTCATCGAGGCTGCGTCGCCGGGCAGGTAATTCTTCAGCACACCAATCGGCTCAAAGCCTTGGCGCAGCTGGAACGTGATTACCTGGTCCTTCAGCTTGGAGGCAACAACGGCAGCGACATAGTCGGCCGGGTTGGGATATTCCTTGGCGCGGCGCGCATAGCCCGGCATGCGTCCGCCAAACACGATACCCTTCAGCTCGAGATACTGGCAAAGCTCCTGACGTACACGATAGAATCGCTGGCCGATCCGAAGGCGGCGGAAGTCAGGGTCAACGCCGACATCCATGCCATAGAGAACGTCGCCCTCGACGTCATGACGCGCAGCAAAGCCGACGCCGGTGATCTCGTCCCAGGTGTGCGGCGCGAACGCGACCTCGGACTTGATCATGAACGTCGCTGCATGGCCGACGATCTTGCCTTCATATTCGGCGACGAACTGACCTTCTGGGAAGCGGTTGATATGGCCGAGCAGATTATCTCGGGTGTAGCCCATCCCGGTGCCGTAAATACGCTCTGACAGGTCGATCATCGCGCTCACATCAGCGGGCTTTGCGTTGCGGACAATCAGTTTGGCGGCAGAATTCGTCATGGAGGCTCCGGATTGGGGGAAGGGCTACAATATGGGCGGTGTCCTGCAAAGTTCCAGTTAATGCGGCAGTCGCAGGCTGGCTCGCAACCCACCAAGCACACTTTCAGACAGGCGCAGATCGCCTCCATGCGCTCTTGCCGTGTCCCGCGCAAGCGTAAGTCCCAGCCCTGTGCCTGACGTGTTCTGCGTGCGCGCTTCATCAAGACGGGAGAAGGGGCGGAAGGCTTCTTCACGCCTCTCAGGCGCAATGCCGGGGCCATTGTCGTCAACATGGACTTCAGCGGCATGCGGACCATCCAGCACGGTGACCCGCACGTCAGTCGCATATTTTACGGCATTGGAGATCAGGTTGTTGATGGCGCGCTTCAGCGCGAGCGGTCTGCCGGTGGCAGAGATGGTCTCTGGTCCAACAACGGCTACATGCGCGCCAAAGCCGGCCGCCGCCTCTCGCACGAGTTGGGCGAGGTCTAGGGCCGTGGGCTCGTCGCCTTCCTCGCCCCGGGCGAACGTCAGATACTCGTCTAGCATCATGGCCATGTCGTCGAGGTCCGACTGAGCGGCTGCGAGGTCTTCCGACTGTTCCATCATGGCAAGCGACAATTTCAAGCGTGTCAGGGGCGTGCGCAGGTCGTGGCTGACGCCAGCCAGCATGGCTGTGCGCTGGTCGGCAAAGGCGGTCAGGCGGCTTTTCATGTCGAGCAAGGCGCGGGCGGCGTCGCGTACTTCGGTCGCCCCGGACGGACGGAAGCCCGGTGCGTCACGTCCCCGACCGAAGGCCCGCGCAGCTTCCGAAAGCCGCAGGATGGACCGCACCTGCTGGTTCAGGAAGGCAACAGCAAGTGCAAGCATCAAGAGGGAAGAGGCGATCACCCAGACAATGAAGAAGTGCGAGTTCACCACCAGCGCCCGCTTGCGCTCGATCAGGATTTCGGCTGTGCCGCCACCTGACGGAAAGCGGAAATGCAGCATCGTTTTCGGATCAACACTCACATCGACCGGGACGCCGAGCCGGATGGTGAGCTCCTCGGTCAGCGTCTTGCCATAGGCAAAACTGTGAACGAGACGGGGGGGCCCATCCACCGGGTCCGCATAATCGCACGTGAACGTCATGTCGAGATCGCGCTCGAGCTGCCCCTGCGTCATCAGGGTGTCGGGGTGAGCGTCGCAAAAGGACTGAATCTGAGCAGCGTCGCGGGCAATTGCCTGTGCCAGCTTGCGGTTCACCTCGGCGAGGTGGCTGTCATAATAATACCAGGTCATCAGCGCGAGGATCAGCACCACGGGTGCCACCACCATCAGCAGGCTGCGCGCATAGAGGCCGCGCGGTGTGATATCTCTCAGACGTGCCATGCCGTGCGCCTCAATCCGGCATCAGGCGGTAGCCCACACCGCGCACTGTCTGGATATGCACGGGCTCACGCGGATTGGGCTCGATCTTCCGGCGCAGCCGTGTCACCTGCACGTCCACCGAACGCTCCATACCTGCAGATGTCAGCGATGCGAGTTCCTCGCGGCTGACCGGTTCGCCTGGATGTGCGGCGAGTATGGTCAGCAGCTGGAGCTCGGCATCGGTCAGGCGGATTCGCTTGTCTCCCTGGCGCAGCTCACCGCGTGCCGCGTTGAAGACAAGGCCGGACATCTCGACTTCTTCCGGCGGCACATCCTTATGAGACCGACGCAGGATTGCGGCGCAGCGCAGGGCCAGCTCCTCAGGCTCGAACGGCTTCGGCAAATAGTCATCTGCGCCAAGTTTCAGTCCGCCGATCCGGTCTGACGCCTCACCGCGGGCCGTAAGCAGCATGACCGGTGTTTCCTTCTCGCGGCCTGCACGGATTGCCGCGAGCAGGGAGAGGCCGTCCTCGCCCGGCATCATCACGTCGAGAATGGCGAGATCGAATTCCATCGTGGCCAGAAGGCGCCGTGCCGCCGCTGCATCCCCCGCCGCCGTCACGCGGTGTCCCTCGCGCGAGAGGAAGCGCTTTAGAAGGTCGCGGATGCGGTCATCGTCATCGACGACAAGGATATGAGCCGGTTCCTTCATCGCCGTATCACTTCGCCAGTGCTTCGAGAGCGAGGCGCATGCCTGCCACCGCGTCCGGCCCCGCCGCGCGGAACGCGAGCCTCAGGCGCTCGCGGAGCACGATTGCAATCGGCGTGGTCAGCGTTATGCCCGCATCCGACAGGACGAGCGTCCGGCGCCGACCGTCACGTTCTTCGCGTTCGCGTTCGATCAGGCCGCGCGTGTCCAGCGCGCCGATCAGCCGCGCGAAAGTCGGCACCGTCATGCCGACCGAGTCGCGCATCTCGCTGACAGTCCGGCCCGGCTCATAGCGGATAGATATGAGAATTTGCATCTCTGGCTTGCTCAGCCCTGCTTTCTTGCGCGCGGTTTCTGCTGCAGAAAGGAGTTCGCGCCCCCCCGCCATAAGGAGGCCGACACCGCGATCCAGCTCCTGATCCATAAGGAAAAGGCGCGGATCGAACGGTCGGTTCAGGTTGACGTCAGGGGCCATAGTCTGAAATGAACGCGAATACAGAAAAAGTGCAAGCGAGGAGCGCTGAAATCCATGGCAAGTATCCCCTATGACGACCGTGACGGGTATATCTGGATGGACGGCGAATTCGTCGCCTGGCGTGATAGCAAGGTACATATTCTGACGCACGCGCTGCACTATGCTTCGGCTGTGTTCGAGGGCGAGCGCGCGTATGGCGGCAAGATTTTCCGCTCGCTGGACCATTCCAAGCGCCTGCATAATTCGGCCCGGATCATGGGCTTTGAAATCCCGTTTACCGTTGAACAGCTGGAAGAAGCCAAGCGCGAAGCGCTGGCAAAGTCCGGTCTCGACAGCGCCTATGTCCGTGCGGTCGCCTGGCGCGGATCCGAGATGATGGGTGTTTCAGCTCAGAACAACACGATCCACCTCGCTGTGGCCGTATGGTCGTGGGGCGATTATTTTGCCGACAAGATGAAGGGCATCCGCCTGACGCACGCTGAATGGCGCCGTCCGGCCCCTGATACCGCGCCCTGCCATGCCAAGGCTGCTGGCCTCTACATGATCTGCACGCTCTCCAAGCATGCGGCTGAAAAAGCCGGTTATGCCGACGCGCTGATGCTGGATTATCGTGGCCAGGTCGCCGAGGCGACAGGCGCCAACATCTTCTTCGTGCGCGACAATGTCCTGCACACGCCGACGCCGGACTGCTTCCTCAATGGCTTGACGCGCCAGACCACGATCAAGCTTGCTCAGGCGCGTCAGATCGAAGTCATCGAACGCGCCATCATGCCGGACGAGCTGGCGACCTTCTCGGAATGCTTCATTACCGGAAGCGCCGCCGAGATCACGCCGGTCGCGGAAATCGGGTCGCATATCTACAAGCCGGCAACCATCAGCCATGCGCTGGTTGACGATTACACCCAGCTTGTGAACGGAAAGATGGAACTCGCGCTCTAGGGCGCGAGGTTCAGCCCTCGGCTGGTTCGTCCTTGATCCAGGCCTCGACGGGGCCCTTCAACAGCAATGTCAGCGGGTTGCCCTTGCGGTCGACGGCCTTGCCGGCGGACACGCGGATCCAGCCTTCGGAGATACAATACTCCTCGACATTGTTTTTCTCTTCACCCTTGAAACGGATGCCCACGCCGCGCAGCAGCAGGGCCTCGTTATAATAGGGGCTTTTCGGGTTGACGCTCAGGCGGTCGGGGAGTGTGTCTGTCATGGGAATGTTCTTTGCCTCGTACGCTGGCCTGACTCAAGAGCCTGTTTCAGGGTCGTGTAATCGCTCCCGCTTCAACCTGCTGGGCGAACATGTCTGCAATGGCATCGCTCACGGGATGATAGGTGAGGCCAAGCGCCCGGCGCGACTTAGAATTGTCGGCCTTCCACGGCAGCTTCGGCCCGTCAGACGGCGCATCCTGCGAGGGGAAGGGCCAGCCATCGCCAAACCGCTCGCGCAGGACATTGGCGATATAGAGAAAGTCGTGCGCCTCCGCGAACGTGATGTGTCGCCCTTCAGCCTCAGGCACGAAGCCTGCCATCATGTGCGCCTCTGCCACGTCCTTCACATCAACCATGCCTATTTCGCGCGGTGGCGCTCCATCCTTCATGGCGCCGTTACCAAAGGCCTTGATATAGTTGAAGGATTCTGACGTTTGGTCCGGGTTTATGCCGGGGCCAAGCACGAGGGCTGGATTGATGACGACCAGTTTCCACCGGTCCTGCGCGCCCGCCATGTCCCAAGCCGCACGCTCGGCCAGTGTCTTGGAATAATTGTAGGGCGTCACGGTTAGGGAAGATGATGTGTTCCAGTCACCTTCCGTCAGTACGCCGCCCGAAGCCTCGGCCACGTCCTCGATCACGCCATAGATCGCCGCGCAGGAGCTGGTGACGACGACGCGCTTCACACTCTCCACCACATTGACCGATTCCAGCACATTCCGCGTGCCTTTTAGCGCGGGGTCTACAAGGTCGCGCTGGGGATCCGCGACATTCACCGTGAATGGCGATGCGGTGTGAAACACTAGAGCGCAGCCCTCCATCGCCTCAGCATAGCTGCCAAGTTCCAGAAGGTCGGCCTTGAAGAAACGGATCGTGCCGGGTTTGGCATCGGCGAGTTTTTGCAGCGGTCCGGTCTTTTCGGTATTCGACGGGTCACGCACGGCGGCATGCACCGTAAAGCCCTCGTCCAGAAGCCGACTAACCAGCCAGCCGGCCACATAGCCCGTCGCACCGGTGACAAGAACCGGGGCGCTAGTGTCATAGTTTGGGACCGGCGTGGACATGATGGGAGGCTCCTTTTGAAACGTGTGCTGGCCGACGCCAGCAAGTTCTCACCAGATAAGGGCGAAGGAGACCATAAACCACCCTCGTCCTGGTCGCCTCTGCTTTGCTCTGCCTTGCTAGGCCGCCACGCTCTGTCCCCAAACACGCAGCAGGTTTCCGCCTAAGAACTTGGCCGCATCCGTCTCGCCCATGCCGCGTTTCAGCAGCAGGCCGGTCAGGTCCGGCAGGCGGCGGTAATCGTCGAAGACCGGTTTGTAATTGCCGTCCATGTCGGTGCCCATGCAGACATGGTCGATGCCGACCGCGTCGATCAGCGTGAAGATCCGGTCGGCATAGCCGGCCAGGTCGCTGATGCCGATGCCGCTCGGCCAGGCGCCAATGATGCCGCCGCTCGCCGCAACATCGCGCGCAAGTTCAGCAGTGATGAAACGCGGATGGTTGAGTTCCGGCGTCTTGATATGTGTGTGTGAGAACATGACCGGCCTGTCTGAAAGCTCCAGCGCGCGCCGCGCCGCCTTTTCCGGCATGTGCGCGAGGTCGATCAACATGCCGAGCCTGTTCATTTCGCGCACGATCGCCTCACCTGCAGGCGACAGCGCGCTGTCATCCTCCGATTCAGTCATCGGTTCGCTGATCTCGTTGGCGCGATAGTGCATCAGCGTGATCGATTGCACGCCGTCCGCTTTGGCTTCAGCCAGTCGGTCGCTCGAGCCCTCCAGAAAGTCAGCACCTTCGACTGTCCAGATCGCGCCCGGCTTGCCGGATGCCCGAACCGCGTCAATGTCGCCGGGCTTGGTAAGGGTTGTCACCAAGCCGGCGCTGGACAGTTTCTTCAGGTTTGCGATCTGGCCCTTGTAGCTCGCCCAAGCCTCGCCCGGCTCGAAGGGGCGGCTTTCGGCAATGCCGGTTTTTGTCGGGCTGAGGACATTGATGTCAGACACCGCCGCAAAGCTCGCAGCAGCGAGGCCGCCTTCCACCATGTCTTTAACAGTGCGCCGCTCGAATATGCCCTTGGCAGCATAGGCCTTCATCATGGGGGAGAGGCCGCTGGCATCGCGCAGGAAGGTGCGGCCCGGATGGGCGTGCGCATCTATGGCCGGGTTCGCCTTCAGGAAGGCGGCGCCGCGTGCGAGCTCTTCATCTGTCAGCGCGAAGCCGAGCGGGGCGGCATCCGGCCGCTTGCGCCATGCGTAAGCGCCATAGGCGCCCGCAGCTATCACCGCCGTGCCGCCTGCCAGTAGCGCGCGTCTCGTCAACTTTCCCATCATCAGCTCCCGTTTTGCGCGCACTAGCATGGAGGCCGGTCACAGGGTCAAGTCACGAGGGGCTGGTGTTGTGGCGCACATATCCAGCAGCCGCCCCGAAACCATTTGGATCAATGTGTTCGAGGCGGGAAGGAAATGGGTGTTCGACGGCGTCTCTGCGCTGGAAAGTGGCGCTATTTATCGGGCTGCGGCGTGTAGCGCAGGTAAGGCTTCACGGCCTTGTAGCCTTTCGGGAAGAGGCGCTTGATTTCTTCCGGATCGGTCAGCGACGGAACGATGATCACATCCTCGCCCTGCTGCCAGTTCACCGGTGTCGCCACCTTGTGGCCGTCGGTCAGTTGCAGGCTGTCGAGCAGGCGCAGGATTTCATCGAAATTGCGACCTGCGCTTGGCGGGTAGATGATTGAGGCACGAATTTTCTTTTTGGGATCAATTACATAGACGGCGCGCACTGTGACTTTCGCGTCAGCGTTCGGGTGGATCATGTTGTACAACGTGGCAACCTTGCGCTCGGTGTCGGCAATGATCGGAAACTGGACGCTGGTGTTCTGGGTCTCGTTGATATCCTCGATCCAGCGCTTGTGATCTTCCACGCTATCAACCGACACGACCAGTGCCTTGGCGCCGCGCTTGGCAAATTCATCCTTCAGCTTGGCTGTATAGCCCAGCTCGGTTGTGCAGACGGGCGTGAAATCCGCAGGGTGGGAAAAGAAAATCACCCAGTCATCACCTGCCCATTCATGAAACCTGATCCGGCCTTCCGTGGTATCCGCTTCAAAGTCCGGGGCGACATCGCCAATCAGAAGGCTCATAATTCAAACTCCTATCACTTGATTTCTGGACCAGAAATGGTGCCTAAGAGCTACAGAACCAATGCGCGACACCTGAATGTGTCGATCAGTTTTTCTAATGGTCCTGGCAGAGCGAGCACACAGCGCACATGAAACGCCTTATCCTGATGCGTCATGCCAAGACCGAACCCTGGACGGAAGGCATTGACGATTTCGGTCGCGCGCTGACAGAGCAGGGGCATGCGGATGCGCGCCGCGTGGCCGAAGAGATCGTTGCGCGTGGCTGGAGCCCGGAGCGGATCCTCGTCTCGACCGCACGCCGGGCGCGGGAGACCTGTTCCGAAGTCGCCAAAGTGGTGGAAGGTGAGCGCGTTCGCCCAATGGAAGCGCTTTACCTGTCAGGCCAGAAAGGCATCCTGGATGCTGTGTGCCAGAATGATGGCGCGACGACGCTTATGGTGATCGGGCACAATCCGGGCCTGCATGACTTTGCCCTGAACCTGATGCGGGATGGTGGCAGCGGTGATCATGAGAGCTCCGAACGGCTTGCGGAGAAATTCCCGACCGCCTGTGCGGCGCTGTTTGAGTCAGATGAGAACGGGCCTTTCCTGCCGGTACATTTCCGCCTCACGGATGTAATGCGCGCGCGCGACTTTCGAGAGACAGGCCTCGCCTGATCCGCCGGCACGCGAGTGCGCCACCCTGCCTTGGAGAGGGACAGGATGGCGCAAGGAGCTGCAGACGAGCGTTTACAGGGGGAAAGAGGCAGCGCTCGCTGGTGAGGTTAGCTCCTTTCTGTCGTTCAGCCTGCCTTTTTGGCGGCATGAACTTGCGTCAGTTGCGGGCTGTCGATGGACTTGATGGCCTTGTCCATTGTGCGGGCAGTGCAAATCGTGACGGCGAATGTCTGGCCGAGCTGCAGGTTGGAATGTTCGGCCTCGCAGCGATCTGCGACCTGCGCATGGATCACTTTGTACTGGGCTTTAGCGCCTTCCGGCGTGGTCGCGGCATCGCGATCGTACGAGATGGCCATGTTGAATGTGTCACTTGCGGCGAATGCCGGTGCGGCAATGAGTGAGGCGGCAAGGGCGGCGGCGATCAGGGAGCGTTTCATGTGTGTGTCCTTCTTTTGGATTTCGGGGGAAGTCGGCGCTGCGGACAGCGCAGCGCCGGAGAGGAGAGAGCGGGGGTATTAGTGCGCTTCGCGGCGGCTGAGCCGGCGGCGACGACGGACAAGCAGTCCAGGCCGACCCCCACGTGTGACATCATTGGCCGGGTGGGCCGTGACCGTTGCTGCACCTGTCAGGATGGCGCGGGCCATCTCAGCGGCAGGGGCAGTGGTTTCGACGTCGTTGAGACGGGGGCGGGGGATCATTTTCTTCAGTCCTTCTTGCTTGATCTGTTTGTCTTGTGCGGACCATTCCGCCGTCGACACGATCAAGATAGGACTGAAATTATCGAAAAGCAATAATAATTTATCGAAAAATAATAAAACCTAGATATTTTCGGGTCTTATACCTTGTTGTTTTTCGATATGGAGAGGCTTAGTCGCCTTGCAAGTCTCGTTGCAAGCGATTTTTTGCGATAATTCTGGCGAAGGGCGCTCAGGTATGAGGGGATGCCTGCGATCCCGCTGCCTCGGGCATTTGAAGATCAAATGCGAGCTGCTTCGGCGCGCTCGTTCGAGGTCGCGCTGGCCGGGACGGCACAATTGGCTTGTCGGAAGCCCATGATGGCCGGTCTGTCTTTATTTGAATGTTCGGACGTGAGGCTCCCTGGCCAGCATAAAGCCGGTCGCGGGCTTCCCTAGCTGCCGCCATATGGTCGACGATCCGCATGGGATAGGTCTGTCCGAGCACGATGCCAGCCTTGGCCAGTTCGGCTTTCGGAGCATCCCATGGCGCATGAATGTGCGTGGAAGAGAGGCCCGAGAGTTCCGGCACCCAACGGCGAATGAAATCTCCGTCACGGTCGTGATCGACGGACTGCTTGACCGGATTATAGATGCGCGGAATACCAGTGCCTCGCACACCGACCTGCTTTTGTGCCTGCGGATAATGGATTCCGGCTTCGAAATCCGTGAACAGCGCCGCGAGGCGCGCTGCCGGTTGGTGCCAATCCATCCAGAGGTGCTGCGCCGCAAAAGCCATGACCATCGCGCGCATGCGATGGTTCAACCAGCCGGTCTCGTTGAGCGCGCGCATGCACGCGTCCAGGAAGGGAAAGCCCGTACGGCCGCTGATCCAGGCCTCAAGGCGAGGGTCACCATCGCGCACCATGTCGCGCAGTCCATCTGGCGCGACATGCAGGTTGCGGCTGTTGATGGTGGTCTGGTCGCTGAGCTTCTGCAGGAAATGGCAATGCCATTGCAGCCGCGAGAGGAAACTGTCGAGCGAAGCGGCAAAGGTGGAATCGCCGTCCAGCTGAAGCTCTGCCCGCGCGCGCATGGCGCCCTGGTAGGCTTCGCGGATCGACACGGTGCCAAATGTAAAATGCGGGGAGAGGCGAGAACAGGCGCCTTCCGCCGATTGGGGACTGTCCATGGCCGTGCGGTAGCGCCGCCCGCGCGAAGCTATGAATGAACGCAGCAGTTCCACGCCTTCGGCGCGTCCGCCGGGCTGGCGGCCGGGACAGGCATCCGGTTTCAGGCGGAAATCATCACCTGCAGGCCATTCTCCCGTCGGCACGCCGGTCGGCCTTATCTCATCAGGCGCTTTTACGCGCGGCGCCAGCATCCACGCTTCCCACTGGCGCGCCCATCCATCGCCGCTCCCCGGATGACGGCGCATGATACCGTGCTGAGGCTGTTCGCGCAGGGCAATACCTGCCTTCAGCGCCCAGCGCTGGACGGCACGATCACGGTCGTAACTCCATTGCAGGCCGATTTCCTCATGGGCGTGGATCGCGGCCAGGCCATGACGCTTGTGCAGGTCGGCAAAGACCTGACCCGCCTCACCGACACGAATGCATAGCGCCGATCCACGCACCTTGAGGGCTTCATCAAGGCTGCGCAGACTCTCCATCATGAAGTCGAACTGACGTCCGGAATGTTCCGGCAGCGCCCAGAATTCCGGCTCGAATATATAGAGCGGCAGGACGGGGGCGCCGCTGGCCACCGCTGCGAGGAGGGGCGCGTGATCGTGGACCCGGAGGTCTCGCTTGAACCAGACGACATGCATATTGCTCATGGAACAAATATAGAACATCTGAGCGAACGCTCAAGTGTTTTCTTCATCGGGCAGACGTTTTGGCGTCTTGGTAAATGGATCGTTTCGGAATCGAAACGATTTCAACTTCTGGTTCGTGGTCCAAACTTATCCACAGGTCTTTTCTGCTACCATGGGTGCAGATGGGTTCATCTTCTCGGGGCAGGGGGAGGCGATCCGGCATGGGGAATTGCCCCAGCCGGCGCCGGATCCCGACATGGCGGAGCGCGCTGCGCTCGGCTTTGCGCAAGCCTTTCCGGGCCAGTCGGCCATGTCTGCGCTGACACAGCCTCAGGTTCAGGTCTTCCGCCGGCTCGCCGTTTTGGCGGGGCTTTGTGGCCTGCTGGCACCCGCATTTCTTGTTCAGGCTTTTGCGCTGGCTGGGCTCGGCCTCTTTGGCCTCATCCTCGCGTTTCGTGTATGGCTTGTCGCAACCGGCTGTTTCCTGACAGCGCGGCGCCCGCCCGCGCTGTCAGCAGATGTCCTGTTGCCGGTCTATACGATCCTGATTGCCCTGAAGGATGAGGCGGGCAGTGCTGGCCAGCTATCCAGAGCGATGCGGGGGCTCGACTATCCTGCTGACAGGCTTGATCTCAAATTGCTTATCGAGACAGGTGATGAGGCAACGCGCACAGCACTGCTGGCAGAGGCGTGGCCTGAGGGAACAGAGTTGCTCGTGCTGCCGCCCGGCTTGCCGCGCACCAAGCCTCGCGCCCTTAACTATGGACTGGAACGGGCGCGCGGTACCTATGTCGTGGTTTATGATGCCGAGGACCGCCCCGCTCCGGACCAACTTCGGACCGCTGCGCGTGCCTTCGCGGTCGGTTCAGCGACCCTTGCCTGCGTCCAGGCGCCCCTGATTGGCGTACCGGAGCATGGCAACTGGTTGTCACGTCAGTGGGCGCTTGAATATGCCATCCAGTTCGGACGCGTCCTGCCGGCGCTCGCCCTTTATGGCCTGCCGATCGCCCTTGGCGGAACAAGCAATCATTTCAAGCGGACGAAACTGGTTGAAGTCGGTGGCTGGGACGCATGGAACGTCACCGAGGACGCAGATCTCGGGCTTCGGCTCGCGCGGCGTGGGGCCCGCGTTGGCGTGATTTCGCCGCCGACACTGGAGGCACCGCCGCATCAGGCGGGCGTCTGGCTGGCCCAGCGTTCGCGGTGGCTTAAAGGCTTCCTGCAGACCTGGCTTGTGCTTATGCGTACGCCGTTGAGCGCGGCTCGCGAGATGGGTTGGGGTGGGTTCCTGTCGATGCAGCTGACGCTCGGCGCGGCGATCCTGTCGGCGCTGGTGCATGGGCCTTGGGCGCTATGGTGTCTCGTCTGCGTGATTGTGCCCGGACTGCACCTAGGCACATTGGGAACGTGCCTGATGCTGGTGTCCTATATTATTGGCATTGCGACGGGGCTCGCGGCGCCGCGCAGGGACGGGGCAGGGGCGATTGCAGCTGCGCTGACATCGCCAGTCTATTGGCCGCTCCAGTCGATTGCCATGGCGCGCGCGCTCTATGGGCTTTGGAATCAACCCCACTTTTGGGCCAAAACACCGCACGACGCCCCGACCGTCTGAACGCCCCCATGACTTTTCCGCCGCGTCAGGCTTGGCGAGCGGGTCAGGGAGATTTAGGTTCTTTCCAGACCTTTCCTACTGACAATCGAGGAGCCTTCCCAATGGCCTATGACGTCACCGAAGACCTGGACGCGTTTCGCGCAGAAACGCGCGACTGGCTGGAGGCGAATTGCCCGCCCTCCATGCGCACACCCATGAAGGACAATGAAGTTGTCTGGGGTGGCAGGAGCGAAAAGTTCCCAAATCCGGAATCCAAGATCTGGCTGGAGCGTATGGGCGAAAAGGGCTGGACGGCTCCGGAATGGCCAGCTGCGTATGGCGGCGGCGGCCTGACCAAGGAACAGAACCGTGTCCTTCAAGAAGAGCTGCGCCGTATCAAGGCCCGCCCGGCTTTGTTCTCGTTCGGCCTCTGGATGTTCGGCCCTGCTCTCCTGGAGTTCGGCAATGAAGAGCAGAAGAAGCGCTTCCTGCCAGACATCGTCAAAGGCAAGACACGCTGGTGCCAGGGTTATTCCGAGCCGGGCGCCGGTTCTGACCTTGCCGGCCTGCAGACGCGCTGCGAGGACAAGGGCGATCATTACCTGATCAATGGCCAGAAAGTCTGGACGTCCTATGCTGACAAGGCCGACTGGATCTTCTGCCTCGTGCGCACGGATACGAGTACGAAGCATGAAGGCATTAGTTTCATCCTGTTCGACATGAAGAGCCCCGGCGTCGAGGCGCGTCCAATTCTTCTGATTTCCGGCGAGAGCCCGTTCTGCGAAACCTTCTTCACCGATGTGAAAGTGCCGAAGGACCAGCTGGTCGGTCGCGTCAATGGCGGCTGGGAAATTGCCAAGCGCCTGCTCCAGTTCGAACGCTCATCGATCTCGGCTGGCGGTTTCGGCGGCACAGGCGGTTCCGGCATTCTCGGCCCGGAAGAATATGCCAAAATCCATGTCGGCACAGACAGCGAGGGTCGGATCGCCGATGGCGACCTGCGCGGCCGCATCGCGGACCACAAGATGTATTCCAAGGCCTTCAACCTGACCGTCCAGCGCCAGACCGAACAGGCCAAGGCGGGCCAGCAAGTTGGCCACACGGCGTCCATCCTGAAATATGGCGCTGCCAAGATGAACCAGGATCGCCACGAACTCCTGATCGAGGCCCTCGGCTCCGAGGCGCTCGGCTGGGAAGGGGAGGGCTTTGACAAGGGCGCCATGCGCGCGACCCGCGGCTGGCTGCGTTCGAAGGGTAACTCGATCGAAGGCGGCACGAGCGAGATCAACCTCAATGTCATCGCCAAGCGCGTGTTGGGTCTGAAAGACCATCAATAGGCATGGGCCATATTGAATTCTGGTTCGAGTTTGCATCGACTTACTCATATCCGGCAGCTATGCGGATCGAGGCCCTCGCCGATGAGGCAGGGCATGAGATCGTGTGGAAGCCGTTCCTGCTGGGACCCGTTTTCAATGCCCAGCAGGGGCTGACTGACAGCCCCTTCAATGTCTTCCCGGTCAAGGGGCGCTACATGTGGCGTGATCTTGCGCGGGTGTGCGCCCGGGCGGGCTTGCCGCTGGAGGCACCAGCTGCATTCCCGCAAAACGGCTTGCTGGCCGCGCGCTGCACACTGGCGCTGCCTGAGGCGTCCCGTGCCGCTTTCGTGAAGGCCGTCTACACGGCCAATTTCGCAGAAGGCGCCGCGATCTCCGAGCCGGAGATCGTCAGCCGATGCATCGTGGCAGCGGGCGAGAACCCTGACGCCATCATGGCACGGGCGGGCGACGCAACAATCAAGGCCGAGCTGAAGGCCAATACAGAGGAAGCCATGCGCCGCGGCGTTTTTGGCTCCCCCACTTTCTTTGCCGATGACGGCGAAATGTTCTGGGGCAATGACCGGTTGGAAGATGCTTTCGACTGGTTGGCCGCCCCCCTGCAAATAATGTCCATTGGAGGGACGAGATGAGCTTTGTACTGACTGAAGACCAGGAAATGCTGCGCGACACGGCGATGGCTTTCGCCCGCGATGAACTGCCGCTGACGCATCTGCGTGCCCTGCGCGACAAGGGCGCCAATGGCCACGACCCGGAAACCCGCAAGAAACTGGCAGAGCTCGGCTTCTTCGGCGTGATCATTTCCGACGAACCGGGCGGCGAGCATTTTGGCCTTGTTGGTTTGGGCCAGATTCTTGAGGCCCAAGGGCGCACACTGGCCGCGACCCCTCTCCTGCAGACGGCATTGATCGCCGCCTCCGCCATCCAGCTGGGTGGCAGCAAGGCCCAGCAGGCCGAATGGTTGCCGAAGATCGCCATGGGCGAGACGACCTTTGCACTCGCACTCGACGAGTCCGCGCATTTCGCCCCGCTGAACGTGGCAACCGAAGCCGAGCGCAACGGTCAAGGCTACACCCTCAACGGCATGAAGCGTTTCGTGCCGGGCGGCCATGATGCCGACATGTTCATTGTCGTTGCCCGCACATTCGGGGAAGCTGGAGATCGCCACGGCATTACGCTTTTCCTCGTACCGCGCGACGCGAAGGGCGTCACCGTTCAAGAACTGAAGACGGTGGATTCCCATGGCGCGGCACATGTGACGTTCGATGAAGTTATCGTCGGCGAGGGGGCTGTACTCGGGCCGGTCGACGAAGGTGCTGACGTGCTGGAGCCCGTGCTCGACAGGGCTGCCATCGGCCAGGCCGCCGAAATGCTCGGCTCCTCGGCTGCGGCTTTCGAGATGACGCTCGAATACTTGCAGAGCCGCAAGCAATTCGGCCAGTTGATCGGCTCGTTCCAGTCGCTGCAGCACCGCGCCGCGAAAATGTTCACCGAGATGGAAATGACACGGTCCTGTGTCGCTGCGGCTCTCGCGGCTGTCGATGCCGGTAGCGGCGATGTGGCGGAACTCGCGAGCCTCGCCAAAGCGAAAGCCAGCGAGCTTGTACATCTAGTTTCCAATGAGTGCGTGCAGATGCATGGCGGCATTGGCATGACCGACGTGGCAGACCCGGGTCTCTACATGAAGCGCGCCCGCGTACAGGAAGCCATGTATGGCGGCGCCAGCTGGCACCGCGATCGCTATGCGCGTCTGAATGGCTTCTGATCGATCCCAGAACCAGACATGAAAAAGCCGGGCCAGCTATGCTGTGCCCGGCTTTTAATTTTTATCCGCAAGCGGAATAATAATCAGCCTTTGAGGACCGAGCCTTTTTTCAGTGCCTTGGCGATGAGATAATACATCACCGGGCGGTGCTTGGCGCGAACGGACTTGCCGTATTTGGCAATTGCCTCAACCAGTGCGGCATCAGCCTTGGCTTCGTCGGTGACGCCAAGCTTCTTGGTGATGAAGCCTTTCTTGACGCGCGCAAGTTCTTCCTTGTCGGAAGCGGCAATCGTTGCCGTGTCGGACTTGTAGATGGTTGGGCCAGACGCTTTCACGGCGGCTTCGAGCAGCGCCATGTCAGGACGCGCTTCGCCGACTTTTTCTTTCAGGTCGGCGACGTATTTCTCCATCAGCACTTCTTTGGCTGTCGGAGCTTTTGCCGGTACGCTGACTTTCGGCGCAGGTGCAGCCTTCTTCGCAGCGGCAGGTTTCTTGGTGGTTGGCTTGGTTGCTTTTGCCATGGGATTTTCTCCTCAATGGGCCCTCGTGTGGGCGGTTATTGATCTTACGCAGCTCAGATCTCGAATCACTTCGACACGCGCTGGCACATTGACCTTCTTTTGAACAGCGTGCCAACCCCCTAAAGTCGTGAAATGCGATTCCTGAAATTTCAATAATGAACGTAGACGGATTAAAAATATAAACGTGTGCTGGCATGACTTCGTGGCGGAAGTTGGAACATTCCGCGCTGCACGGGATTTGTTGACGATGTCGCTTGCTTGGCCCAAGGCTCGGAAAGTCAAATAACTGCAGGGAGTTTGCCATGATGCGCTTCGTTCCGTTCCTCATTATCACGGCTCTGTTCGTGCTGAGTCTGATTGGTCTGCAGGCGGCCCCATGGCTTGTTGTCTTCAGCGGGATTCTTGGCGCACTTGTGCTTCTCGGCCTTTATGATTTTTTCCAGTCGCGGCACACCTTGTGGCGCAACTTCCCGATCATTGCGCACATCAGATGGATTGCTGAAGAGCTGCATCCCTTCCTTCGCTCCTATATCGTGGAGAGTGAAACCGAAGGCCGCCCGTTCAACAATGAGCAGCGTGCGTTGATCTATCGCCGGGCGAAGAACGTCTCTTCCGTCGAACCTTTCGGTAGCCATCTCGACATCGACAAGCCGCCTTATGAATGGCTGGCGCATTCGATTGCTGCTAAGCATACCGCAGATGACTCTCCGCGCATTCATGTGGGTGCGCCGGGCACGAAACAGCCTTACTCCGCCAGCGTCTTGAACATCTCGGCCATGAGCTTCGGATCGCTTGGCGCGCATGCCATCGAGGCGCTGTCCACTGGCGCCAGGAAGGGCAACTTCTATCATGACACAGGCGAGGGCGGCGTCTCGCGTTATCACCGTGCAGGCGGCGCAGACCTGGTCTGGGAACTTGGCTCCGGCTATTTCGGCTGCCGTGCGCGTGACGGTCGCTTCGATGCGGCGCGCTTCAAGGATGTTACGCAAGACCCGCAGATCAAGATGATCGAGATCAAGCTCAGCCAGGGCGCCAAGCCCGGTCATGGCGGCGTGCTGCCCGGCGCGAAGGTGACGGCAGAGATTGCCGAAACGCGCGGCATTCCGATTGGCGAGACATGCGTGTCGCCACCCGGGCATACAGCCTTCTCCACACCCTTGGAAATGATGGAATTTGCCGCCAGCCTGCGCGAGATGTCAGGCGGCAAGCCTGTAGGCATCAAGTTCTGCGTCGGCAACCGGTGGGAGCTGCTCGCCATCTGCAAGGCCATGCTGGAAACCGAGATCCGGCTGGATTTCATGGTGGTCGATGGCGGGGAAGGGGGCACGGGCGCGGCGCCTGCGGAATTCCTTGATCATGTCGGCGCGCCGCTGAGGCAAGGCCTTGTGCTGGCGCGCAATGCGCTGGTCGGCACGGGGCTGAAAGATGAGGTCCGTCTCGCCTGTTCAGGCAAGCAGACCAGTGCATTCGCGATTGCCTCTTCAATGGCGCTCGGAGCGGACTGGATCAACACTGCGCGTGGCTTCATGTTTTCGCTTGGCTGTATCCAGTCGCTCAACTGCCATAATAATACGTGCCCGACCGGTATCGCGACGACGGACAAGGGACGCCAGCGCGGCCTTGTGATCGCGGACAAGGCGGAGCGCGTCTACAATTTCCACCGCAATACGATGAAAGCGCTTATGGAAGTCGTGGGGGCTGCAGGCCTTGAGCATCCGGCCGAACTGACACCGCGCCACATCATGCACCGCGTGACGGAAGACATCGTGCTGCCGGCGCACCGGGCCTATGATCTGCTCGACAAGAATGTGCTGATCAATGCGCCGGAAGAGACAAAGCTCGCCAATGAATGGGCCATGGCGCAGGCGGCCTCGTTCAGGCCGCTGAATACATAGGATTTAACGTCTGAACCTTGGCAATTGCGGCGAACCTTGATTTGATCCGTATCGGATCATGAAGAGGAGGACGCACTCATGGAATCCGGAAACTCAGCTGCCTTTGCTATTGTCGGCGTGGTATATCTGGCAGTAATTATTTTCTTTATCGTCTGCTACTGGAAGATCTGGAGCAAGGCTGGCTTCAGCGGCGCCTGGTCGCTCCTGATGCTGGTGCCGCTGGTGAACCTGATCGCCTTTGCCTATCTCGCCTTTGCGGAATGGCCCATTCACAAGCGCATCAATCCGACAGACACGTTCAACTAGCGATGTACGCCCCAAAGAAAAAAGCCGGCCCCGAGAGGCCGGCTTTTTATCAGGAGCCGTTGGCTTCAGATTGCAGCATCGTGTAGCGCTCGATACCGATGCGTTCGATCAGGTCGAACTGCGTTTCGAGATAATCGACATGCTCTTCCTCATTGTGGAGGATCTTGCCGAACAGGTCGCGGCTGCCATAGTCACGCACGTTCTCGGCATGCTCCATCGCGTCCTTGAGGGTCGGAATGGCCATCATCTCGACTTTCATGTCGCATTCGAGAATTTCCTGCACGCTTTCGCCGATATGCAGCTTGCCGAGGTCCTGCAGGTTGGGCAGGCCGCCCAGGAAGAGGATTCGCTCGATCAGCCAGTCGGCGTGGTTCATCTCCTCGATTGATTCCTCGTACTCATGCTTGGCAAGCTTCGAGACGCCCCAGTCCTTGAGCATGCGGGAATGCAGGAAATACTGATTGATCGCCGTCAGCTCGTTCTTGAGACAGAGATTCAGGAACTCGATAACTTTAGTGTCGCCTTTCATGGGGCACTCCTGCGCAAGGTAAATGGGTCAACTCGCGGGATACGGGAACGCGCCACCAAAAGCAAGAAATTCTCGAATAAAAACAAGTTCATCTGCAAGTGAGACACAGTCTCACAGCGTGCTGAAACGCAGTCTCAAAAAGAGCGGATTATTCGGCAGCGACCAGCATGGGGGCGCGGCCCTGGCGGTCCATTTCCTGAGAAATGATCTCGCCGATCGAGCAGCTGCACTTGCCGCAATTGAATTTGCAGCCGTGATGGGCCTGCACAGCCCGTGGGCTGCGTGCACCGGCGCCGACCGCGGCGCGTACGCTTGAACAGTTAATGCGGTTACAGATGCATATGATCATGAGAACCATTTGCATCTAACTGAGAATGATTGTCAAGCGCGTGTTTCCTCTTCCCAGCCAAATACATCTTCCACGCCCACATTGAACGCCCTTGCGATGCGAAAGGCACTTTCAAGAGACGGGGAATAGCGCCCTTGCTCAATGGCAATTACAGTCTGGCGGGTCACGCCGATCATCTCTGCGAGCGCCGCCTGGCTCATCTGGCCATGCGACTCGCGCAGTGCCTTTACGCAGTTGGTAATCGGCGGTCGCTGGGCCATCCCTAAACGCCCCGACGATACAGGAATATCTGGAACGCGTACTCGGCAATCTGGCTCAACATCAAGGCGCCGAAGATGACGTGGAACAGCAGGTTGCCGTCCCCCAGCCAGCCATAATGCCAAAGGCCAGCGAATGCGCCTAAAGCCAGAAGATAGCCTGACCAGTGACCGGCCTTGTCGAGAATGGCCTTCTCGCGCTCGTCGGCCGGAGCGTTGGCTTCCTTGCCGGATGCGGCGGCGAGCATGACGTTAACCGTGATCGACGCGATCACGACGAGAATGACATAGCCGATGAAGAAGCTTAGCTCGGGCGGAGATGTATGGCCCAGCGCTTGCGAGACGCTGACAACTTTGGCGAAATACCACGCCCCGGCCAGGATAAGAATGAGGCCCATGCCCCAGGCTGTTTTCTCTCGGAATGACATAAGTAAGTCCTTTGTGATGTAAAATATTTCTTACACACCAAGTAGTAAAAGATTTTCGACATGTCAAATATTTCTTACACCACCAAAGCGGCGCTCGCTTGACGCTGTGGGGTGGGGCCTTTACGCCCACCCAACCGAATTATCACTCACAAATGACTGACATTAAGATGACCGATTTCTCCGTCCTCGCCGAAACCGCCAAGGCATGGCCTTTCGAGCTGGCACGCGCGCTGAAAAAGCGCGTCGAGCAGCAGAAGCAGGCCGGCGAGCGCAAGGCCGATGATCCGGTCGTGTTCGAGACGGGCTATGGTCCCTCGGGCCTGCCGCATATCGGCACGTTCGGGGAAGTGGTACGCACGACGATGGTGCGGCACGCCTTTGAAGTGCTGACGGGCGGCCAGATTCCGACGCGCCTGATCTGCATCTCCGATGACATGGACGGCATGCGCAAGGTGCCGCCGACGGTGCCAAACCCGGAAAGCCTTGAACCCTGGCTGCAGCAACCACTGACCGCCGTGCCGGACCCGTTCGGGACGCACGAGTCCTATGGCGGGCACATGAATGCCCGTCTCTGTGCCTTCCTCGACCAGTTCGGGTTCCAGTACGAGTTCATCTCGGCGACGGAGTGCTACAAGTCCGGCCGGTTCGATCCGATGCTGCGGCGCGCGGCGGAAAAGTACGACGACATCATGGCCGTGATGCTGCCGACCCTCGGCGCGGAGCGTCAGGCGACCTATTCGCCCTTCCTGCCGATTTCTCCCACCACGGGCCGGGTCCTCTATGTGCCGATGAAGAATGTCGATGCGGCCAAGGGCGAGATCACGTTCGAGGATGAAGACGGCAAGGACGTGACGCTGCCTGTTACGGGCGGTCATGTGAAAATGCAGTGGAAGCCGGATTTCGGCATGCGCTGGGCCGCGCTGGGCGTCGACTTCGAGATGTTCGGCAAGGACCACCAGGCCAATGCGCCGATCTATTCGCGCATCGCCAAGATCCTCGGCCATCGCCCGCCGGAACAATATGTCTACGAGCTGTTCCTGGACGAGAAGGGCGAGAAGATTTCCAAGTCCAAGGGCAACGGCATTTCTGTTGAAGAATGGCGTGCCTATGCGCCGGACGAAAGCCTCTCGCTGTTCCAGTTCCAGAAGCCACGCGTGGCCAAGAAACTCTATTTCGATGTGATCCCGAAGACGGTCGATGAATACCTGACCTTCCTCGAGAAATACCCGGACGAAGAGCCGGCCCGCCAGCTGGAAAATCCGGTCTGGCATATCCATTCCGGCAATCCGCCGAAGGCCGACGTGCCTGTCAGCTTCGCGCTGCTGCTGAACCTCGTGGCTGTGGCGAACCCGGAAGACCGGAGCCAGCTCTGGGGCTTCATCTCGCGCTATGCGCCGGAAGCCTCGGCCGAGACGCACCCGCTGCTCGACAGCCTCGCAGGCTATGCGATGCGCTATTACCGGGATTTCGTGCTGCCGGCGAAAGTGTTCCGTGCGCCGACCGATCAGGAACGCGCGGCGATGGTGGACCTGTCAGCGCGCCTGAAAGCCTTCGAGGAAGAGCGTACGCCCGAGAACCTGCAGACCATGACTTTCGCGGTGGGCAAGGACCATGAATTCGAGAACCTGCGCGAATGGTTCAAGGCGCTCTACGAAGTGCTGCTCGGACAGGAGCAGGGCCCCCGGTTCGGCAGTTTCGCGGCGCTCTATGGCGTGGAGAATACGGCGCGGCTGATCGATGAGTCGCTGGCGCGGGACTAGGTTCCCTCACCTCCCATCGCTTTGCGATGGGCCCCTCCTCTCCCGCAAGCGGGAGAGGGGTTTGCCGGGAAGAACCACTTAACCCCTCTCCCTCTGGGAGAGGAGGGACCCGCTGCCAAAGGCAGTGGGAGGTGAGGGCCCTTCCGGCTACTCCGCCGCGATCAGCGTCGTCTTGGCTTTCGGCATGTCGCCTGTCGGCCAGCCTTTCCAGAGGGCGGCTTCTGTTTCGCTGGCGATGGCCACGGCGGCTTCCTTCACATGGCCATAGCCGCGGATTTCGTCCGGCACTTCGGCAATGGCGACAGCGACGGCGTGGTTCTTTGCCGTGAGGCCTGAGGCGAGCGTTTCCAGCGTTTCAAGATAGGTGTCGCGCAGGGCGCGTTCCATCTTGCGTTCCTCGGTGCGGCCGAACAGGTCGAATGGCGTTTCGCGCAGGCCTTTCAGCTTGGTCAGCAGTTTGAAGCCGAGCATCATCCAGCCGCCGAAATGTTTCTTCTTCAGGTGGCCGTGACTGTCCTTCTTCGAGATCAGGGGAGGGGCCATCCAGAAGCGCAACTTGCCGCCCTTGAACTGGCTGGCGAGCTGGGCCGCGAAGGAGCCATCCGTGTAGAGGCGGGCGACTTCATACTCGTCCTTGTAGGCCATCAGCTTGTAGGCATAGGTCGCAGCGGCGCGGGTGAGCGCTTCACCGAGCCCTGCAGCCTCTTCAGCCGTGCGCACGCGGGTGACGGCGTCGCGATAGGTCTGCGCATAGGCGGCATTCTGATAGGCGGTGAGGCGCGCCGCGCGATCGTCGATCAGTTCGTCCAGCGTCTTTGGCTCAAGATGGCCACGCGGGTCGTGCTGCTGGGCGAGGCGCTCAGGCGCCGCGGCAGCGATACGGCCGATATTGAACGCGGCCATATTGTCGTCGACCTTGGTGCCATTGAGGCGGATCGCGCGATAGAGGCCGCGCAGCGAGACTGGCACGGCGCCTTTCTGCCAGCTGTAACCGACCATGATCATGTTCGTGTAGATGGCGTCATGCAGGTAGCCAACGGCGAGCGCTTCGGCATCGAAGGCGCCGAAGTCACGTGACTGGCGCTTCACGCGGCCTGCCAGCAGGTCACTCTCGAAACGCTTCGACCGGTTGCGGATGAATTCGCTGGTCGGTGTCACGTCGGAGTTGGCATAGGCCGCCGTGCGGGCCGGGTCCATCAGCAGGAGGGCGTCGCCGCCAGCCGCAACGACAAGGTCGCAGGCGATGATGAGATCGGCGCTAGCCGGTGGCACGCGGCCTGTGGAGATGTCTTCCGGCTCGCGCGCAAAACGGATGTGCGAGAGGACCGGGCCACCTTTCTGGGCAAGGCCCGTCATGTCGAGCGAGGAGGCGGCATTGCCGTCCACATGCGCGGCCATGGCCAGCACGGCCGCAACCGTGGTGACACCTGTACCGCCGACGCCGGTGAAGAGCACGTTCCAAGGCGCGGCGAGGCTCGGCGTCTCGGGCAAAGGCAGGTTCGAAGCATCGAACTCCCGGCGCACTTCGCCGGTCCAGGCCGGTTCACCATCCTTGACGGTGACGAAGCTCGGGCAGAAGCCGGTGAGGCAGGAGAGGTCTGTGTTGCAGGTCGACTGGTTGATCCGGCGCTTGCGGCCAAGCTCTGTTTCGACCGGCTCCACCGACAGGCAGTTGGACTTGATCGAACAGTCGCCGCAGCCTTCGCAGACTTCGGTATTGATGATGACGCGCACGCGGTCTGGCGCGATGATGCCGCGCTTGGAGCGGCGGCGTTTTTCGGTGGCGCACATCTGGTCATAGATCATGACCGAAACGCCTTGCGTGCCGCGCAGCATGACCTGCACGTCTTCAAGGTCTTCCCGGTCATAGATCTTTACGCTGCGGGGCAGGTTCTTCACGCCGGCATAGCGGGTCGGGTCTTCGGTGACGATGACGATGGTCTTCACGCCTTCGGCTTCGACCTGCTGGGCGATCTGGGCCGGTGTCTGGCCGGACTCAACATGCTGGCCGCCGGTCATGGCAACGGCGTCATTGTAGAGGATCTTGTAGGTCATCTTCGCGCCGGAGGTGACGGCGGCGCGGATGGCGAGGCTGCCGGAATGGCTGTAGGTGCCGTCGCCGAGATTGACGAAGACATGGTCTTCATCGGTCGCCCAGTGCTGGCCGACCCAGGCAATGCCTTCGCCGCCCATCTGGCTGGTCATGTCGGTCTTCCGGTCGGGCATGAAGTTCGCCATGTAATGGCAGCCGATGCCGGCAAGCGCGCGCGAACCTTCCGGCACGGTGGTGGATGTGTTGTGCGGGCAGCCGGAGCAGAAGTGCGGGCTGCGGATCGTTTCCGAGGCATTGCCGCGTGCCGCTTCGCCAGCACGTCCGACGCGGTCGAAATAGGCGTCGGCCCGGGCCGTGTCCCAGCCTGCAGGAATGATTTTCATCAGCGCATGCGCCATTTCCGGGATGGAGATGGAGGCAACGTCCGAGAGCAGCGGCTCGCCATTGGCGGCGCGCTTGCCTTCGACGCGGGGGCGTTGGGAATCCGGCAGGTCGTAGAGCGCAGCCTTAAGCTGTTCCTCGATCAGGGGGCGCTTGTGTTCTATAACGACAACGCGCTCGAGGCCCGCGCAGAATTCGCGCACGCCTTCCGGCTCAAGCGGCCAGGGCATGGCGACCTTGTAGACCGTGAGGCCAAGACGGCCTGCTTCTTCCGGGCTGAGGCCGATGGCGGCGAGCGCCTCGAACACGTCGCGGGCGGCTTGCCCGGTGACGATGACGCCGATGCGTGGCTTGGGGGAGGGGAGGACAACATGATCAAGCCGGTTGGCGCGGACATAGGCCTGCGCGGCCGGAAGCTTGAAGTGGCGCAGGCGTGCTTCCTTGTCGAGGGGCGTGTCGCCGCGGCGCATGTGGACGCCCGCCTCGGGCAGATGGAAGCCGGGTTCGGCAAAGGCGAAGCGGTCGAGGCTGACATTGACGACAGAGCCGGAATCCATCGTGTCGGCGAGGGCGACGAGGCCTGTCCACGCGCCGCTATAGCGGCTCATGTTCCACCCATGGATGCCATAGTCGAGCACGTCCTGGATGGAGGCGGGATTGAGCACCGGGATTTCGGCATCCGCCATGGCAAATTCGGATTGCGACGGCAGGGTCGAGGATTTGCAATTATGGTCGTCGCCAATGATCGCCAGCACGCCGCCGAGGGCGGAAGTGCCAGCCGCATTGGCATGCTTGAACACGTCGCCGGTGCGGTCGACGCCGGGGGCCTTGCCATACCAGATGCCGAAGAGGCCGTCATAGCGTGCGCCGGGGAAGAGGCCGAGCTGCTGGCTTCCCCAGACGGCGGTGGCGCCGAGGTCTTCGTTGAGGCCTTCCCAGAAGCGGATGTCATGGGCATCCAGCAGGGGCTGGACCGCCCGCAATTGTTGGTCATAGCCGCCGAGCGGCGAGCCACGATAGCCCGAAATGAAGCCGGCCGTGTTGTGGCCACTGCCAATATCGAGGCGTTTGCGGTCAAGCGGCAGGCGCACGAGCGCCTGAATGCCCGTCATGAAAGCGTTGCCCTCGACAAGCTCGTATTTGTCGTCCAGCGTGACTTCACGGTGTTTCATGGATTTCATCCCTGGATATCTATTGGGTATATTATTGGGCAATTTTAGCGAAATTGCTTGCCTATCTTGCGCCGTTCCTGTTAGTTAGGGGCATATTATGCCTCAAACTCTGGAGTTCGCAGCAAATTGGCCCAAGACTTAGACACGATCGACGCACGCATCCTTGATATCATCCAACGCGACGCGAGCCTGTCAGTTGCAGAGATAGCTGATCGCGTGGGACTTTCGTCTTCGCCCTGCTGGCGCCGTATCAAGCGCATGGAAGAGGCGGGTTTCATTACGGGCCGCGTTACGCTGTTGGATAATTTCGCGCTTGGCCTCAATTTCGAAGTGATGGCGAGCGTCAAACTGGCGCTGCCGAGCCGGGCGAATCTCGAGGCGTTCGAATCCATCGTGCAGGATTGGTCCGAAGTTATCGAGTGCATGACGGTGACAGGCGCCGTCGATTACATGATCCATGTCGTGACGACGGACATGCATGCGTATGATAATTTCCTCCGTGACAAATTGCTGGGCTCGGCCCTCGTTTCGGATGTGCAGTCGCGCATTGTTGTCCGCGTGTCGAAACGCACAACGGCCCTGCCGCTGAGCCTTGTGGGCGACAAGCTGAAATCCTCCTGAGGGGTCAGGCCTCCGCCAGAACTCTAACAGATGTTACGTGTCCGTCGGATTGGTTGAGGAAGCGCGCCGCGCCGCCGGGCCATGTCTGCAACCGTGTACGCATCATGCCGGAGGCGGGTTCTCCTCCGAATAGGGGTTCGGGTTCGAAGCAGAGCCAGGCGAGGGGCGCTTCGGGCATGGCGGCGGCGCCGGCGGTTTCGATGAGGGTGCGGAGACGCTCGCGGGTTTCCTGCGGCGGATAGATCAGGAAGACCGAGTGATAGATGACCGTCAGCCCGTCCGGGCGGCGGTTCGCGAGCTGTGTTTCGAGCCAGTCGGCGGCGTCTGCCTTGTCGACCCTGAGGCCGGTTTTGCGGGCAAGGGCAATGGCGCCATCAAGCCGGGCGAGGCGCGCGGGCTGGTCGGCCCAGACATAGGCTTTGAGCTGCAGGGCCTCTGCGTCATCGGCAATGTCGAGGGGATTCAGGTCGCAGGCGGCGCGGCTGCGGATGGTGGGAGAGGCGGCGAGGTGCGCGGGCGCCGGGCCGGTCCATTCCGTTGATATCACGACGTCTGACGGGCCCGGGCGCTGCCAGTTGGCTGTCCGATAGGCGTAATGGTCCCAGTTCTGGTTGAGGCCTGCGCTGGCGCCGAGTTCGAGCAGGTCCATCGGCATGCCAAAGCGGTCGGCGAGATCGAGGAAACCGGGCAGGAGGGCGATGCAGCGGCGGGTCTCATTGGTCTGCGGGGCGGATTGGAGAAAGGCGCGGACCGTTTCGCCCTGCGCCTTCAGATAGTCTTCGACGACAGGCCAGACAGAGGCCATCGTCCAAGCCGGGTTATGCGCAGGATAGACGGTAGTGAGGGCGGGGGCAGAGCCATTGAGGGCGGCGTGGTGGAGGGCGCCCACAAGGCGGAGTCCAAGGGCATCCCTGCGGGGGTTCCCGGACCATTCCGAGACCAGTGCATGGGTAATCCCGGTGGCTTTGACGTCCCTTGCGAGGGCAATCAGGAGCTGGGCCGTGAACGGCGAGCCAAGATCGCGGCACCAGCCGGCCTGTTCGTGGAAATGCGCGGTGATCCGGTCCGGCATCATGCGGCGGCCGACGCGTGGAGGGCGGGCCGGTAGCCATTGGCGAGGGCCGCGCAGGTCGTGCCAGGTGTCAGGCGCTGGGCGCTTTCGGGGAGCGGGCCGGGCGCGCCATAGCCGGTGAATGACCAGGGGCGGGCGGTGGTGCCCTGCTTCAGATAGGCCGTTTCGCCGACGGCAAAGAAGGCGCCATCGGGGAGGCTGGCGGGCGAGACGGTTTCGCGGTGTGTGTCGCCTTTGAGGATGGACTGGATCTCGGCAGCGATGCGGCAATCCATGTCTCCGACGCGGACGGGGGGAGGAAGGCCGGTGGCATCGCGGAAGGCCTTGGCGGCGTCGCGGCGGCATTCGAAGCAGGGGCGGTGGCCGGCGGCGAGGGCGGTCGCTTCGTCGAGGAAGAAAAGCTCGGTATAGAGACCGGGCTGCATCAGAGGGCGCTTGCGGCCCTTGAATTCAAGCACGCAGATGATCCATTGGCGCGTCGCCCAGTGGCGCGGTTTCAGCGTCTGGTCCGGCCGGTGAAAACAGCCGCCGCGATTGCCCATGAAGGCGCCGCGTGCGGGATTGACGTGGAGCTGGCCGAACGGGTCGACGCGGTTCTGCAGTGGCATGTGTTTCCCCCTGATATGAAAAAGCCCGGGCTGTGCGATGGCACGGCCCGGGCTTCCAGATGGCCAAGAGGCCGGTGTGGACTAGTAGCGCTCGACAGCCATGGCGATGCCTTCGCCGCCGCCGATGCAGAGCGAGGCCATGCCCTTCTTGGCGCCGCGATCTTCCATCGCCGCGAGCAGTGTGATGATGACGCGGGCACCGGAGGCACCGATCGGGTGGCCCATGGCGCAGGCGCCGCCGTTCACGTTCAGCTTGTCATGGCTGATGCCGAGTTCCTTCATGGCGATCATCGGGACGACCGCGAAGGCTTCGTTGACTTCCCACAGCTCGACATCGTCGATGCTCCAGCCGGCCTTGGCGAGGGCCTTCTTCATGGCGGGGACGGGCGCGGTGGTGAAATATTCCGGCTCGTGAGCGTGGCTGGAGGAGGCAACGATCTTGGCGATCGGCTTCAGGCCGCGCTTCTTGGCTTCGGATTCGCGCATCAGCACCATGGCTGCGGCGCCATCGGAAATGGCCGAGGCGTTGGCCGCCGTGACCGTGCCGTCTTTCGTGAAGGCGGGCTTCAGGGTCGGGATCTTGTCCGGCATCGCGGTGCGGGGCAGTTCGTCCTGGTCGACAATCGTGTCGCCCTTGCGACCTTTGACGGTGACCGGTGCGATCTCGCGTTTGAACTTGCCGTTCTTGGCGGCGTTCTGGGCGCGCGTCAGCGTTTCGAGGGCGTAGGCGTCCTGCTGCTCGCGGGTGAACTGGTATTCGCCGGCGATCTTGTCGGCAAACACGCCCATCGGGCCCTTGGCATAGGCATCGGTCAGGCCATCGAGGGCCATATGGTCTTCAGCGCCCATCGTACCGTACTTGTGGCCCTTGCGGACGTTCAGCAGGTGGGGCGCATTGGTCATGGATTCCATGCCGCCGACGATGACGATGTCAGCGTCGCCCGCCATGATGGCGTTGCGGCCCATGACGGTGGCCTGCATGCCGGAACCGCACATCTTGTTGATCGTGGTGGCTTCGAGGCCCTTGTCTTCACCGGCCTTGAAACCGGCCTGACGGGCAGGCGCCTGGCCCTGGCCTGCGGGAAGGCAGTTGCCCATGATGATTTCGTTCGCTTCGCCCGGCTTCAGCCCGGCTTCGGCAACAGCGGCCTTGACCGCGATGGCGCCCAGCTCGTTGGCGGAGAGGCTGGCGAGGTCGCCCAGCAGGCCGCCCATGGGGGTGCGGGCCATGCCAACGATGACGACGGGATCTTGTTCAGACATTCAGGGTTCCTTCCAGTACGCATTTTCTTGCAGTTGCGAACACATAGGCGCTGTGACGCGGCGGACGTCAAGACCGGGAAGGGGTGAGGGGGCGGAAGAGCCAGCACTTGCGGCCGCAGCCTTCAGGGAAAGGCACGGCCAAATAACGTGTATATACAACTAATTGCCGCGTCAGGACGTGTCCGGACGGGCCGTTACCGGACAGGCAAATATATTTTCGATGCACGGAACAAGACCGAAGGGTGCACGGATTGAGCGGCATGCAGGCGCAGGTGGCGCGAGGGACAGCCTGTCGAGCGCCGTGTTAGCGGGAACATCATATTGCCAGGTGGCAGGCGCACACGGGGCATCGGCGATATAGACGACGCGCAGGCGGCCCGTGGCATAGCAGACATGCACCATCACCATGCGACGGTGGCGCATCTGCGCGCGCTTGATCAGCATCAGCTGCATCCACACGAAAGGCCGCATCCAGATGGAAAAGCAGGCGAGCAGGGCAGAGATCTCGGCGCGGGTCATGCCGAGGAGTATAGGCGCGTGAGGACAGGCGGGGAGAAGATGGATGGGTTGTGGTGTGCGGATTGGGGGAAGGGGGTGGAGAGGGCTTTATGCGGCCCCACTTTGCGCTAGGGTGGCCGTATGAAGCGGACCTATTTGTTCAAGCTGAGCGCGAAGCCGTTTGGGGCGCGTATAAAGCCCATCGGCGCGGCGGGCTGGATAGCCCTTTTGGGCGCCACCGTGATCGGGCTTGGCGGAATAGCGCTGGTTGCCCAAGCGGGGCCGCTTGCCTTGCGTCTAGCGGGCGCTGCGATGATCCTGTTGGGCGTTGGCGGTATAGTGTATCTGATTGCGACCCGCACGGACGTCTCGAAATATCAGGACTGATTGCGGAGCGGCCTTATCCTCCCCCGCTCAGCGGGGGAGGTGGCCCCGAAGGGGTCGGAGGGGGCTGCTCGGGCTGGCTTTTC
>Ga0181375_1000026_pt1 | contig 119725 bp, 106 predicted proteins | sample LowvirmetaG_FD_130090 | JGI IMG/M metagenome (GOLD analysis project Ga0181375, IMG submission 130090) | Marine viral communities from the Subarctic Pacific Ocean - Lowphox_11 viral metaG | ecosystem: Environmental > Aquatic > Marine > Oceanic | place: Subarctic Pacific Ocean | collected... | reverse complement strand
CGGGCAGACTGAACCCAGCATCGGCCAAGCGTTTCTTGTTCCAACTTTCCGAAAAAAATCCGCGGTGATCCCCAAAGCGAGGCGGCGTAATGCGCAGGACATCCTGCAAGGTCGTGGACTCGATCATGTCATTATTCAATTTTTGGGCCTGGTGGTTTGTATGCAACCATAGGTAGCCAATTTTGGGGTCAGATGGAATGCGTAAATATGGCCTGATTGGGCATCGGAAAAGGGAACGAAAATTTGAATTTAAGTGGAACGCGTGTTTCGAATGAGGCCATGTCCCAGCCTTCAGAGACCGCCATCGAAGATTCGCGGCGAAGATGCCCACCAACAGAGCGTTGCAAAGAGGCAGAGGATGAGGGTTTGAAAGGACGTCTCAATGCTATTGTCTCACCCTATGACAGAGACAATAGCATCGGCTCGGCCCGGCGGCAGACTTTCGCTCGCTCAGTAGGCCCGCACCGGATGTGATGTGTTTACGGACAGGGCCGAACGCCGAGGCGGATCAACTCGGCACCCGACAAACGTGTGGCAGAGTAAATTTTAAAACGCGCGTTTGTCATATACCAGTTTCGAATTGCCTCCGGATAATGGGACGCAATCACCCGAGACCACTTATCAAAGTTGTCAGGCGCAAGTTTTGCACCGTGGTTTGAGGGGCCGTGAAATCCCAAAACCGCTTGAGGGGAGACACACACATCGTTCGCTCCCAAAAACATAGTACAGCTCGACATACAGTTTCCGCGGCGGATTTCCACTTTTTGACCCAACTGATTGATCTGTCGAATCTCGTTGTATCGCTCACGGACACTCCCCCCTGGGTCGCCGGTGATGACGATTGTTGCCCCCGGTACTTGAGAGTTTGGCCGCGCAGCATGGGCTGCTGTTGTCATGGAGGCCATCAAAAGAGTTGCGCTTAGTGCCGAAACGCCAAAGGCAAATAGTTTAGGAGCGCGCGCAAAATGCGCACGTTTGGTTTGTTTGAAAAACATGAAATCACCCCAAGTGATAAAGGGGTGTTCTCACCCCGTTTCACCGATCCCCATCGGCTCACTGTGGAGTAAAGCAGGCAAAGCCTAAAAAAGAGTTGAACGCAGCGGGCGTGCTGTCCAACGACCAATAAAAAAAGGCACCAACTTTGGTGCCTTTTAATGATCTAGAGCTTTATGCCGCAGTTGCGGCACAGCTTAGTTTGTTGTGGAGGTGGTTGATGTTGTCGAGGTGGTGCTCCCACCTGCCAAGCTCGCAGCCGCAACACCGCTGGCAAAAAGAACGGGGGCGATGCCAGGCAAGAAGTTGGTTGCTTCTTCAGCGCCAGGGAGAGCGATACAAGCTTCGTCGTCTTTGTTGGCCTCGTCTTCGCAATTGATTTCAGTATCAGTTGCGGTTGTGACTTGGGCAGCGGCTGCAGTTGCAGTGAGCGCAAAGGCGGAGAGCAAAAGAAGGGCAAATTTGGGCATGAGTGACTCGCTATCTAGATTTGCGCCTCTATAAACAAAGAAACGCGTGTTACAGGCTTAGGTTCTACATAACCTATTTTTGCCCCTGATTATATGGGGAAATGCCTAGAACCTCCACTTTTTGCGTTCACATCCTGCTTTGCGCTAAAATTTGCGCAAAGCAGGATGTGTGGCGCTGAATAATAATGCGTCAAGGACGTGTCTTATTGGACTGCGTTGGCGCTGATGCTGAGAATGGATGGTGTGATCTGGTTGATCACGCGGTTCCAGCGGGCAATCGGCTGTTCAGCGACAAAGACAATGTCATTTGGGCGCAATTCGAATCGGGTGGCCAAGGTGAGCGTCGCCACATTGCTTGTGTCCAGTTGCCAAGCTGTGAGCGCATCGAACTCCATCGGATCTTCCGAACCGCGCAGAACATAAATGTGTCGCGGATCTGCTGTTATCGTCGCAAGCCCGGTTCCGCCTTCATAAATGGCATCGGCCAGACTGGCTTTGCGAGCCAACGGAAGTGGGAAGCGACCCTGTTTTTTGACCTCACCGGCCAGATAGACATAATCACGATCTGTGGCGTCGAATTCGACCTGAGCCCGATAATTTGAACGGGCTTCCTCAAGCATGGCGCGGCGCAGAGATACCTCGGTTTGCAGTTGCGAGAGGGCAGCAGAGCGTGCGTCCTGGCGATAGGAGGCCAGTTGGATTTGCTGAGTGAAATAGGCTGACGCCTGATCAAGTTGGTAGGTGTCATCGACAAAGATACTGTCGCCCGACATGAGCGGAATTTTCTGTAGGCTATTGTTTGAATAAAGCGCCTCAAGCGGAATTTGGTAGATGGTGCCGTCGCGGTAGAGGCGCACGGAAGTATAATCCATGTTTGCGGCCGTAGTGCCGCCCACGCCTGCCAAAGCTTCGTCAAGGTAGAGCGGGGTGAGCGTGATGGGCACCACGCCAGGTTTGGGGACGGCACCGCCAATAGAGACTTTTTTGGAGTTGAATTGGGAAATCTCAAGGCTGAAGGTCGGTTCGATCTGCGCAGAGACCAGGCTTTGGAACAATGTCGCTTCGGCTTCTTCAAGCGTCAGGCCTGCAATGGCAACGCGCCCGACATCCGGGATTGCGATGCTGCCATCGTCTTGCACAGTGTAGCCTTGGCGGCTGTTTTGCGCGGCCAAAAGACCCGAAAGCTGTTCGACTGACGATCCTGCGGGGGTTGCGAGAAGCACGACATCGCCGACGCCGATCTTATAAGGTTGTGCCTGTCTTTTTGGTGGCAACCGGGTTTCGAGTGCATTCGGACGGGTCTGTGCGGTGTAAGATGGCTCGGGGATCGCCCCCGTGCCCCTGAGGCCGCCACCCATACCTGCTGTGCTGCGAAAGACCGCAGGAATGTCACGTGGAGTATAGGAAGACCGATTCGCGACTAGGACGCTTTGTGACGTGACCGGCACCACGCGCACCTTCGCGTCGTCTGTTGCCCCGGAGACAACCCGTTGGCTGTGATAAACAGCACCACACGACGAAAGTGAAAGTGCCATAAGAAGAGCAACAGCTATACGCAATGGAGTCATTCCTTGTCTAAAACCCATAGGACTTTGGTTCGTCATAGCGAAAAACAGCCCTTAAAACCATTCTGTTTTGCCGATCTCCCGCAACCGAGGCTTTCGCGCCTCACTCGAAGGATACAAGCCGACTTCGCCCGGTTTGGGCGATTAGTTCGTGTAATATTTGTTCCCGTAGGACCCATAGGCCCCATATGAATCCCCATAGCCATACCGCTTCATCCCCTTTGGATCGATTTGGTTGAGCACAAGGCCACTGATCGTGACGCCGACAGTTTCAAACATGCGAAGAGCATCGCGCACTTGGGACTTCGTTGTTTTATCCCAATGTACGGTGAACAGAACGACATCCACTTGCTGTGCCACCACCCGCGCATCAGGGACGACAAGCACAGGGGGCGTGTCAATGATCACGAAATCATAGGCAGTTCGGGCCGCTTCCAGAAACTCGATGAAGCGCCGTGAAGACAAGACGTCGGCTGCGTTCACATTGCTTGGTTCGCTGACAAGAATATCCGCCCCGAGTACAGAGTCATGGATGACGGCATCTTCCAAAGAAACGTCACCGGCCAGAACGCTCATCAACCCCTTGGCATCTTTGACGTTGAGGTATTGACTAAAGACGAGACGGCGGATGTCCCCTTCAACCAAGAGCACCTTTTTCCCCAACCCAACCAGGTTTTGGGCCAAGGCAAAAGACACTGTGGTTTTGCCTTCCCCCGGCAAAGAGGAGGTCGACATGATCACCTGGGGCGCTTTGTCGAGGCCAGATAACAACACCGAGGTACGCAGGTTTCGGACCGCTTCGGCCGCAGCGGAAGTCGGCTTTTCCGCCAGATATTCAAGCCCTTGGCGGCGGCTATCCGTTGGTAAGAGCGGAATTTGCCCCATCACTGACAGCCCGGTGTCACCTTCCAGATCGGAGGCTTGTCGATAGCCATTTTGCCGCATTTCCAACAGCAAAGCCCCGCCGCTGCCGGCCATCGCCCCAAGGATCATTGACATGGCCAAGATAAGCGACTTGCGCGGTTCCGATGGAGCGTCGGGCAAAACTGCGTTGGACAAAATCCGGCTGTCGGCCTGTTGAATGCCCTCTTGCGCCGCGGTTTCTTTCAGGCGCCCCAGAAAATATTCATAGAGCAACCGGCTGGCTTCAGCTTCGCGCGACAATTGCTGAAGTTGGATGATTTCATCACTTTGCTTAGCAATTTCGGCTTCGCGCGTTTCGATACTGGACGCGAGCGACTGGACCTGAGCCTCTGTCCGTTGAGCTTGCGTCTTGGCACGGGACAGAAGTTGTTCGAACCGCGCATCGAACTCGGCACCGGCACCGTTTTCGCGCAACAGGGTGGTCAGCCGTGTATCGCCAGCCTTCTCCGCCTTTTCCTGAGCAGAGGCGCTTTCGAGAGCGACAAGATTTGCCAACTGAAGCTCGGCTTCGTTGAATGTAGCGCGGGTTGTTGCAAGCCGATCACGCAATTCTTTGAGTTGACGATCAAGCGCCTGAACACTTTCGATACTCACCGCTTCCGAATTGGTTGAATACTCTGCGACGCGAGCCTCGGCTTGTTCCAGTTCCAATTTGAGATCGGCCACACGCGAGGTGAGCCATTCAGAGGCATCTCGCGTTGCTTCGAACTTAACGTCCATTTGGTACAGGATATACTGTTCGGCGATGGTGTCAGCGAGGGTTGCAGATTTTTGTGCGCCTTCAGTCTCCATCGTCACCTGTAGCACATAGGTGTTTGGGATATTGCGAACCGACATGCGCGACAACAGAGCGTTGATCGCATTGTTCGTTTGTTCTTGATCGCTGCGTGTCTTTTGCTCTGAACCCGTCAGGGCGTTCTTCAATTTGGTCTTTAGGCTCAAAGGGCGCAGTGCCGCATTAAACTCAGGATCTTCTGTCAAATGTGCCGTTGCCACGACGCGTTCGAGCAATCTGCGGCTTTTCAGGACTTCCACTTCGGTGTTGATCGCCTCGGAATCTGTCCCAAGGCTGGGCAGAACCGCGCTGAGATCAAGCAGTTGTTGGCCCGAAGCATCCAGCAAAATCACAGATGTGGCGCGATATTTCGGAGTGACAACGCCCAAGGCATAGAAGGCGCCCAGACAGGCAAAAACAAAAATAGTTGCCAGAATCCACAACTTTTTGCGCCAGAGAGCGCCAAGCAGCGCTCCAATATCAATGATATCTTCATCAGTTGCGGCGGTGTTCAGGGGCTTATTGTTTTGCGACACGGGCTTCTCAACTCATTAAAAGGGTTGCGTGGTCTGTAGTGTGATTGCCAGTGGATATCCATTGGCCTGCGGTAGAAAATTTCAAGGATGTGTTCCTTTCGCTGCAGGCGCATTGCCGTTGCCATTCAACTGGCCAGTTCAGCGGCAACGGCGTGGCGCACTTGTGCGGTAAGATCTTTTGCACGGATTTCAGAACTGGATTGCGCATAGATTCGAAACTCTGGTGCGTTGCCTGAGGGGCGTAAATGCACCACATCCCCACTTTCAAAATCGACACGCAGGCCATCCGTCAAGTCGACATCGGAAAGAGATCCGAAGGGGGCAAAAAACTGTGCGCGGTTGGCAGTGTCGTCAATCAGGCCGGTCAGAAAGACGGCCGCTTTGGCGCGATCAATCTCCTGAAGCCGGTCGGCAGCCGTGAAGCACTGAGGCAGGGCAGAGACCAGAGCGGCCAAGGAAGTGTTCTGTTGTTTGGCAGCATAGAGAGGCGCAAGGATGGGCAACATGCAATCCCGCGTGGGAAGCGCGGCAAGAGGGCCCACGATTGTTGCGTCAAAGCCCAGCAAGAACCCGCCATTCGCCTCAAAGCCAATACAGCGCGCATCGGCGCTGGCCTGTTCCATTTCTGCAATGACGAAGGGCGACCCGATTCGGGTGAGACTCACATGGTCAAACTCTGGGCATCGGCGCACCATGTCATTTGACGAGACTGGCGTGACCACCATTTTGGCATCCAACACGCGAGCGGTCAAAACCCCAAGCACATCTCCAGGGATAACTTTGCCTGCCGCATCTGTCAGCAACGGACGGTCGGCATCGCCATCAGTCGAGGCTACAGCGTCGAGGGCGTGCTCTTGGCTCCATGCAATCAGATTCGCACGGGTTTCGGTGTCGACGGCTTCTGTATCGACGGGAATGAATGTGTCGGAATGGGCCAAAGGCACAACCTGCGCCCCCAATTCAGTCAAAATCTGTTCCATTGTGTCGCGGGCCACCGAGGAATGGCGATAGACGCCGATGCGAAGACCGTCGAGCGCTCCGGCCCCGAAGGCATCCACATAGCGTTTCACATATAAGGGTTCGGCCTCTGGCAGAGACACCAAGCTGCCCGCCGTTCCGGTTCGACGGCGACGCGCGCCATAGGCTTCTCCGATTCTCGCTTCGTCAGCTTTCGAAATTTCGCCCTGAGGCACATAGAATTTCAACCCGTTGCGATCTGCGGGGATGTGGCTACCAGTGACCATGATTGCCGCTGCTCCTGCCTTCATTGACGCCAAGGCCAGAGCTGGTGTGCCGAGAGCGCCACACTCCACAACATTGAGACCAGCACCTTGTGCCACACGACAAATAATCTCTGCGATGTCTGGAGAAGAGGGGCGTAAATCTCGGCCGACGTAAAGGGTGTCACATTCGGGTACGGTCGTCAAAAATGCGTGCACATAATCTGAGACGACCTCTTCACTGAGTTCACTTACGAGGCCGCGCAAACCGCTGGTGCCGAAAGAGGGAGCCATGTTGGAAAGCCTTCCGTCAGATATTTGTAATCTAGGTGGTCTTAGCATTAATGGCGTCGGTTCAAAAACACTTAAACGGCTCGCAGCGATGAAAGCTACCTCTGTTGGACAGAGCGTGCATTTTGTCGAACGACTCAATGCAATCAGAAGTCGATTTAATTCATGTGAAGGCCCGCCTTTAGGGGAATGGTATAAATTCCAGCACCTGAAAACGTGTGTTTTTTAGTCGATTTGAGATAATTTGGCGAGTTTATGTGGCTTTTAACATTAAGTGGAATGGAGCGGCTAAAATTTAGGCTATTCCCTACTTTTTCATAAACCTAGGTGTCACATAGGGTGAATACTGATAGATGAGACATTCGAGATGACCCAACGACAGGACAGACCTACATCATGACCTCTGCACATATCACGCCCGTTATTTTGTGTGGTGGCTCTGGCACCCGCCTGTGGCCTTTGTCGCGCAAAAGCTATCCCAAACAATTTGTCCCTCTGGTGGATGAACAAACCTTGTTTCAGGCATCGGCCAAACGTCTCAGCGGCGGCACGGATCAGCTTAAATTTGCAGCTCCTGTGGTTCTGACGGGTTCTGATTTTCGGTTTATCGTTACGGAACAATTGTCAGCCATTGGCATTGATCCTGGTGCCATCCTGATTGAACCCGAAGGGCGCAACACGGCTCCGGCGATTCTTGCGGCGGCTTTGCATGTGTCAGCGACGCATCCTGAGGCGATCATGCTTGTTGCGCCCTCTGATCATGTCGTGCCGGATACGGCGGCGTTTCATGCGGCTGTTGAGAAAGGTCTTGCCGCAGTAGAGAATGGCAAGCTTGTGACCTTTGGCATCAAGCCAACCCATGCTGAGACCGCCTATGGCTATCTCGAACTGACTACCCAGCCGGATGATTCTGGCACTGCGATTGATCTCAAACAGTTTGTTGAGAAACCAGATGCGACGCGCGCCGCCGAAATGGTGACCGCAGGTACGTTTATGTGGAACGCGGGGATTTTCCTGTTCAAAGCCAAAGATATCATCGCAGCCTTCGCGGAATACGCCCCCGGCTTGACCGCTCCTGTGGCCACAGCTGTCGAAACCGCTCAGGTGGATCTTGGTTTCTTGCGTTTGGATGCGGAGGCTTGGGCACAGGCCGAAGATATTTCTATCGACTATGCGGTGATGGAACGCGCCGCCAATTTGGCAGTTGTGCCGTTTAACGGCGGTTGGTCCGATCTTGGCGGCTGGGATGCGGTGTGGCGTGAATTGGGCCCGGATGCGAACGGTGTTGTGACCTCTGGCGAAGCCACCGCGATTGATTGTGAAAACAGTCTGTTGCGCTCTGACAGTGAACACCTCGAAATCGTTGGGATCGGCCTTAAGAATGTGATGGCCATTGCCATGAATGATGCCGTGTTGGTGGCGGACATGTCATGCGCGCAAGACGTCAAAAAAGCCGTGGCGGCCCTCAAAGCCAAAGGCGCGGCGCAAGCCACGATGTTCCCGAAAGATCACCGGCCTTGGGGCTGGTTTGAGAGCCTCGTCGTGGGCGGGCGATTCCAAGTGAAACGCATCCACGTGCATCCGGGCGCGGCGCTCAGCCTGCAAAGCCATTTCCACCGCTCCGAGCATTGGATCGTGGTTGAAGGCACGGCGCGTGTGACGGTGGATGACGAGGTTAAACTCGTGACAGAAAATCAATCTGTCTACATCCCGCTTGGCGCGGTCCACCGGATGGAAAACCCCGGCAAAGTGCCGATGGTGCTGATCGAAGTGCAAACCGGTTCCTATGTCGGTGAAGACGACATCATCCGCTACGAGGATGTCTATTCCCGCGGCCAAGGTGCCAAGGGATAATAATCAACTCAGGTGCCGGAGCCTTTTGAGGGGGCTAGCCAGCTTGACGAGACCACAATGGTTGCGGTGTCACCCCATTTATCGGTCCCGCCGACAGGTTGAAGCATTGCAGGCACTGCGCGGTGCGCATGCCGTTTATGGCTGAGATCGGCGATACTCTCTGGTTTGGAACCCTCGCAAGTAAGTTGTGGTCGACTTACTTGTGAGTATTCCACGGATCAAACAATGAGCCGTGGCGGCATCACCAAAGCGGGCAATCCGAAGGTTCGGCGCTCGGTGGATAACCTAGCCTGGTGACGCTCAAATTTGCTGTTACCGTCTTGAACGATAACAGCAGAGTCTCAGATTCGTCCGAAGACTTTCATCGAACGCGTTCAGTTGACGGATGTCTATTCGACCAAACAACAGGCCTCGGGGCGGTCATTCACGAATTCCCAAAGGCGAAGATCAGAGGAATAGTATTTTTCGACAACCCCGGTGGCGGCGTCTTCTGACTTTAGAGGGGCCGTATTCACCTCTACCCCCGACCAGTCCTTTCCCCAAATTTCACCGATGTTGCGTAGGCCTATATCCATGCGTTCAAACACGGTGAGAGCATCCACGAGAAGCGTGCCGTGCGTGTCACATATAAAGCTGATTTGGGGTTGGAAATGCGGCCATCGCATCAACGCTGTGAACGTGTCGTCGTTCACATTGGCGCAGAATTCTTCAAAGTTAGCAAAGTGTATGAGGAATTTTTCAGCAAAGGCTTTGTCCGTATCAAAGGGCGTTTTGAATTTAAGGTAATCGAATGCGGAACGGAGACGGGCCACCGGGTTACGCAAAATGGCGAATTTTCTGATCGAATCGAAAGCGCGTTTGTCCAATAAGGAAAGGTATTGCGCCGAATGGTGCGCATTGATTTTTGTCGAGGTCTCTGGTGCGAATTCAGGATATACGACGCTATTGATGAACGTCCCAGCATTCTTGGGGACATGAATGAAAGCTACGCCAGTCGTATCATAAAGAGAGAATGGCGAGGGTTTTCTTCCGGTTGCATAGGCGAGACGTCGATAGAAAATCCGAGCTGGAACAAAGAGGACGTCTGGCAATGCTCTCCCAATGGAATCCTCACTTCTCAGCAGGTCATGGGGCTTGGGGATAAGTGGTTCACTGTCACCTTTTCGCAAAAACTGTGCTTCGATTGTCATCATCATATGAGCCATATTTTATGAATGGTTTGTCTCTATTTTTCGTCATTTACTCAACTGAAAGATACCCCATCCTCAGCGTGCTGTCAGTAAAGGACTTTATATTTTAGTAACTTGCTGCAGTGCAAATAAATCTCCTTGCTTTTTAGGCTGTGCGCAGAAATGATATGCGTAGCATCAGGGCGGAGCTATCCGACCCCCAGATTGGTGGGAAGAGGGTTCATTGCTTTTTTTGTCCAAAGCAGCAAATTTCAAGTCGGCTTTGGGGCTGGGCGTTCTGAAGGTCGGAACCCTTCCGCTTACGATATTGCTTTCCATCGTTCTCGCGCGCGTTCTTGGTCCTGAAGATTATGGACGCTACGCTTTTGCCCTGTCTCTTGCGACCGTTCTATCCATTCCGGCGGGTGAAGGGATTGTTTCGCTTATTGTGCGTGAGACTGCGCAAGCAGCACAAGCGAATGACTTCTCCCTCATGGCGGGCGTCCGTAAACGCGCTCATCACTTTCTCATTTTGTTCACCGCCTTGGTCTGGTCGGCTGGATTGGTATATTCATTCCTCATTTTGGATGAAGCCCAGACTGCGGAACGCCAGTCTTTGTATGTCGCAATATTATTGTTTCCGGTGCTTTCTCTCATTGCCATTCAAGCTGGTGTTTTGCAGGGGTTGCATCATGCGTTCGCATCGCAAATCGGTCAACTCGCTCTGCGCCCAGGCATTGCACTTTTTCTCGTGTTTCTCGCACTCTTACTTGTGCCAGCATTCTCGCTTCAAATGGCCTATGTCACACAGATCATGGCTGCCTTGCTTGCTCTTGCCGGCAGTTTCCTAATCTATCGATATCTCGCACCCACAGAGCTTTCGAATGTGGTCCCCCGATACGAGGATCAGAAGTGGAAGGCTGCAGTTTTACCTTTTGCACTTATTACTTTTGTCAATATTTTTACTGCGGAGATCGGCATTCTCATTTTGGGTGCATACGGCAATGAAGTGAACGCTGGGGCACTCAGAGTGGCGATAAGCGGAGCACAATTGCTGAGCTTTCCGCTGTTCATCAACAATATGGTCTTGTCACCCCAAGCCGCACAGATGTTTAAAGCAGGCCAGATCGAAGAGCTTGCGGTGCGCAGTCGAAAATTTGCGCGCCTAACCTTTCTCGTCTCCGCACTCGCTGGTTTGCCGCTTATACTGTTTGCCGGCCCGATTTTGGGGGTGACGTTTGGTCCAGAATACATCGACATCGCAAAAGGCCCATTGCAAATTCTTGCTCTTGCTCATCTCGCCAATGTATCGGCTGGGCCTGCTGGAATGCTTCTCTCAATGTCTGGGCACGAGCGCTCTGCTCTACGGGGTCAACTAGTTACGTTGCTGGTTGTCCTGATTCTCGCTGTGATCTTGGCGCCGATTTATGGGGCAACAGGGGCGGCGATTGCTGTCGCGAGCGGGACGATCGTGGGGCGTATTGTACTGGTACGCCTGTGCATGCGGACTTTAAAATTCCGCCCGACAGTGATTTGACCTATAAAGGAACGCATGATGGATGAATTTGGAAAGCCCCGTGAGTGATGTGATCGTGATCCATGAGCGAAGCGCCAATCCCAAAGCGCAAGGGGCGGGGCGGATCAATCGTTCCACTATGCTGTTTTACTTGACGATTGCTTTTATACTCGCCCCTAAAATCAACATCGTCTCCTTTGGGGATTCGGGTTTGCGCGTTGAAGATTTCGTCCTCTTCACAGCATTGCCGGTACTGTTTTGGCGTTATAAAGGGCGAGCACACCCATTCCCGCTTTATGTGTGGGCTTTCTTCATGTTCATAGCGGCGTCTTTTATGTCAGCCACTTTAAATCTAACCGAAGTTGGTCTGACAGGGTTAATTTTCACTGGACGACAGGTGCAATACTTTCTTTGGTTCCTCATCGCGGCTGAGTTTGCTCCATTCATATCGGAAGAGCGTTTCCGCCGCGCTTTTGGAGGCATTGCGCTTGTATTGCTGCTATGGTGGGTTGGTGAAGCCACTCACCTACTTCCTAAAATAGGCCGTTTTGCGGTGGTTGATGAACGCATTACTTTGAATACATCCGGCCCGTATGAGACGGCCATCCTTGCCGTGTTGATCCTTATTCTAGCTCCGAAAAAATGGCAAAAAATTGCAATGGTCGGCGTTCTTATTGCAACACAATCCCGCATAACGCTTATGGCATCCTTGGTTGTCTGGCAGGTCGCTCGTCCTGGCCGGAACACGCTGGCTCTCTTATTGCTTGCCCCTGTAGGAATCTTACTTCTAAGCATCGGCTCGTTAGATCTATCGGAATCTCGTTTCACCCAGACCCAGTCAATTCCGAGCATGATTTCAGATATCGTTCAACGTGTTAACGAAGTACCTGTGATCACTTCGCTGAGCGAATTTCGAGCATTGGTGGTCGATGGGTTAAACGAAAATGTCGATTTCACGAACGGAGATGCGAGCTTCCAAGTCCGCGCATTTAAATGGGCATTGATAGTCAAGTCTCTTGGCGCAGACACAATGCACTTTATTTTTGGCTGGGGTCCTGGCGCCTGGGGGCTCGCCGTTGATGGGCACTATGTTCGCTTTCTAGGTGAAGGTGGTATTATCGGGTTAATGAGCGCGCTATTTTTCTTTGGGACCAGTTTGTCGAGCCGCGATGCGCCACGTCCCTACCGTCTTGGCTTTCTTGTGATGGCTTTGAGTTGTGTGTTTATTGACGCAGCAGTCGCCTCAAAGGTGTCTTCTACTCTGTGGATTATCGCGGGGTATTTTCATGGCCTGAGCGTCGACCAGCGGCGCATGTCGAATTTTAAGAATAAAGCAGCATCCACATGAAATGCCTTTTGCGCATCGGAACAGAAAAGACGGGTAGCACATCCATTCAGAGTTTCTTAACCTGCAATCTTGAGGCACTCTCGCGCCAAGGGATCAAGGTCTCTGAAACGCTTGGTGCGGGAAACAATCGGGCGCTTGCCTCCTATTTCCAAGGCGGCCTTGACGACTTCAGTCGTCTACACAAACTCAAAACACTCAAGGAACAGAAGGCGTATTTTGCGGCGATCCTTGACGAGTTTCTAGTAGAGGTGGAGGCCGCTCGCGAAACCCATGAGGTATTTCTCATTTCCTCGGAGCATCTCCATTCTCGCCTACGAACTCCCGACCAAGTCCTCGAGCTTCAGGCGTTTCTCGCCCCGCTGTTTCAAGATATTCAAATTTTTGGATATTTTCGCGAACAAGCGAGCTTGGTAAAAAGTAACTACTCGACTTGGGTTGAGGGCGGAGGTGGCGCTGCGAGTCTCTCCACCTTTTGTCAGGAGGCAACACCCGGGAATCCCTATTACGACTATTACGCATTGGCCGAAATGTGGACGGCCGCCTTCGGAGATGACGCGTTTTGCGCGCGCCTTTACCGAAGAAGTGCGCTCCATGAGGGAGATGTACGAAAGGATTTCGCCATCGAAGCCTTAGGCCTTCAAAATTTTTCAACCTTCACATTTGTCGAGACAGAAGCGAACCGGTCACTTGGCTCGGTTGGAATCGCAATTGCCCGAGGTTTGAACTCAGTGTTGCCGCAATTTTGGCTTGGCGGTCGACGCAATCGTTTGAGAGACGGGCTTATGCGTCTTGCGGTCCTTTCAGGACTAGCACGTATTGGCCAACTGAAGTTTCCGCAAGCCGATGAAATTAAAGGTCGATTTAAGAAAAGCAACCTTCTCTTCTCTCAAGATTTTCTGGGAGAGTCCGACAATATTTTTCAATAGAGCGTCTCAGTAAACAACCAGTCGCTTAATTCGAGATCGGTTGAGCGAAGAGGGCCACCATCCTTCACTGATCACAACGTTATCTAATGCGGTCTCCGTATCATCGTCATAGGCGATACGAACATCATAAGTTCCGTTCAAACCTATAAGGCCTGCTTGGTCAGCCGCGCGGGTTATCGCTGTTGAACTTGTCGATATCAAGCTTGACTCGCGGATTCCGGTTTCAAGTTGCCCTCCCCAAATAGTGAGCATTTCACCGCCGGTGAACTCTTTGGCACCAGCGATGTTGGTCGCAGGACTGATTGCAATGAGACCGTTCAAAGATGGCGTCAAAGTGCCGATTACGCGCGCGACGGCGGCATTCAAAAGCTCAATTCTAGCAGATGTCCAAGAAGAATTGACCTGTGCTGTACCTGCCACAAGATCAAACCCGACTCCTTGTGGACCATTGCCGAAACCGTAGATCATCACAAAGCGGTTCTGATCGCGGCGGCAATAGAAACTTACCGTATAGCTTGTCCCTGCGTCTAGCATCACGTTGCGCGATAGATAGCAATCGGATGCTCCAGTATCTACTGTCAAGAGCCTTGCCGATAACCCATCCGGGGCTGTTGACGCGCTGATATTCGTTCCGCCAACAACATTCCAACCGGTGCTGAAATTGGACGGAAAAATTTCATTTTTCGCAGCGGTTTCATAAAGCAAGCCTAGTGCTTGTCCGGATAGGCTGTGGTCAAAACGCGGGGTGTCGACCGCTGCGAGTTGAGATATGCCATTGGCATCTATCATGCGCGCTGTGGACGCCCGCGAAAAAGTCATCACGCTCTCCAATGGCACGGCATTTCCGGATGCGAGATAGGTTCCGGTCGCAAAGTTGAGATCTAGCGCCACTGGCGTGGTCGACTGTCCAACCAAGTGTGATCCGCTTATAGATGTAGACAGAGCAATTTCCATTAGTAAACACCCACAAGTGCAGCGGCTGTTAGACCTGTCGCATAGACCCGTTTCACACGCAGAGGATGCAGGACGCCAGCCACCAAATTATTGAGTGTTACAGGAGTGCTGTCGCCGGCGAGTAGCACTGTCACATTGCCACTCGTGCCAACATAGAGGCCCCGTGTCACATATGGCTGATCTTCAGTGTCGCTGGCAATTACCGAAAAACCATTGGATACAGGAGCAGTCAGGCTGGTAGTATTGTTCAAAAATTTGTCGATAGACATCATGGTTTCCTTGGCTGTTGTGTTTCCAGACCATAAAGAGGAAGCCGTTCACAAACCCAAACCCTGTGGCGCTTAACATTAATACTTTGTTTGCAAAATCGTTAATGCCTATCGACGGCTTAACTTAACCGTGCATAAACAGCTGCTGTGTCACGCGCGATAGAATCCCATGTGTAGTCGGCGACAATCTTTTTACCCAGTTTTATCGATGGGGCGACCCAGCTGGCGTTATCGGCAATCTGTCTTAATCCTTCGGCCAAGCCTTCAGGTGAAAATGTTGGGAAAAGTTGTTCGGATGACACCGCGAGCTCAGTCATCGAGCTGTTGTTGGCAATCATAACTGGCGTCTTCACCGCGTAGCTTTCAAAAATGGGGATGCCGAAACCTTCGTATTCCGAGGACATGACGGTTGCTTGTGCATGTGCCAATACTTGCCATTTACGCGCCTCATCTACAGGTCCAAGGTAAAGAAACCTGTCACCGAGAATGCCCTGAATTTCTGTAAGAATTGCCTCGGCCTCAAAATTACGGCGGCCAGCAATGACCATTTTCCAACCGCTGCCAGCAGGGAATGCTTGAGTAAAGCCTTTTGCCATGACGACTAGGTTTTTGCGTGGCTCGACATTGCCGACAAAGCTCACGAATGGACCTTCGCCAAGAGGATCTCCCGCGTTGAGAGGAGCCACACTGGGACCATCAATAATTGAACGATCCACCCCATTTCCAATCACGGTGATGCGATCATTGGCTTCAGGATAGAAATCAAGAATACGCTTTTTAGTATACTCCGAAACTGAAATGATATGATCAGCTTCACGCATCTGTCTATGAAAATTTCGCTTTGCAAATATGGCGTTTCGCCTGGAAAATAATTCGGGACGATCCAAGGGGATGAGATCATGGATTGTTGCGACCTTTGCGGCCTTTCTATGCTGACCTAGATTCGCGAAATAGGTTTCGTGAACGATATCGTACCCGTTCTCGAAAAACGCCTGACCACTCAGGGGTAAAAACTCTAACAGTAGGTTCTGCACCAGTCGTTTGTTCTTAAAAAACCGCGACGGGACAATTCGCGCCTGTTGCGAGATTAGATCGACAAACTCGTTGGTTCCCTTTTCTTCTTGGACGAAAGCATCAAGTCGATAGCTGGTCGTGCGCAAGAGTGCCTCTGACACTCCAAGACAATACCGAGCTACGCCGCTGATCGGGGGGCGGACTGGGCGGCAATCAAATAGAACGCGCGTCATTCATAATCCTCATTTTCCTGAGTGGGAATTTTCTGGTCGACGCGACGGATTTCTCTTGCAGGGGCACCAAAGGCAACCATGTTGGGAGCGATCGAGCGCGTGACGACAGATCCCGCGCCGATTACAGCGCCGTCTCCGATAGTCACGCCGTCCAGTATGGTAACACTGTTTCCCATCCAGACATCGCGGCCTATCTCGATTCCGCTCCGTTTCACCGAGCCGTCTGTGAATGTATTGTTCTCGCCGATCTCGTGTGATTCTGCAGACAAGCGTAGACCCGCTCCGATCTGCGTACCTGCACCTATCGTGACTTTGCCGCCGACTCCGATGGAGCTGAACGGGCCGACATAAGCGCGTTCGCCTATTTCAAGACCTTCACCAACAGAGTTCAAGCCACTGCGGCACTGTACCCAGCAATATTCACGTAAAGTCGCTCCGGTTCGAAGGATTACGCCGTTTATGGAATGGGCATCAATATAGGAGTAATGCCCGATAGAAGAGCCTCGCTCAAGCGTGAGGCAGTTTTTTGAAATAAGAACAGTACCCCGACCGATGAATACGATGCGACGGTGCCACAGCCCATATCGAAGAAGGCCGCGAACAGCAGGTCCCAATGCTTTGGAAAAGAGATATCCTAGATCAGACCGAGATAAGTTGTATTCGCGGCCCGTAAGTGATTTTAAAAGTGATTTTAACACCTTGGACCCTCGAATAACCTGTAGACACGTTAACATTTTTTGATGATGCGACAAGGCGCTTTTGCAAACTTTTTACTGCCCACCCCGTAGATCATGAAATGACTGATACACAAATTGTTGTGTTTCGGATATTCTTTGTTTGATGGGTTCGTGTTCCTACATGTCAAAAGCGATTATGCTCGCTTTTGACAATAGCTTCTCTAGCTTGGGCAGGACATCTTACTAGGAGAATTGAAAATTTGGTTGCCTTGGTTATTCCCGTATTCAATGGAGGCGAGCTCTATAAAAAGAGCCTTCAGTCTGTAAACAATCAAACGTGTCACTTCAGCAAGAAACTCGTGATGGAAAGCGGCTCTTATGACGCGTCGCGGGCACTTTCGATTGAGCATGGTTTCGACATTTACGATGTCCCTCCCGGAACCTTCAATCACGGTGGCACCCGGTCAAACGCCGTCGAAATGATCGATGATGAGATCATCGTCTTTATCACCCAAGACGCCATACTCGATGATCGCGATGCAATCAAAAACCTCACCAAATATTTCGAGAATTCGCGTGTGGGTGCCGTTTACGGGCGCCAGCTTCCTCACAATGATGCCAACCCGCTCGCAATCCACGCCCGGACGACAAGTTATGGTCCGGAAAGTTATGTCACATCGATGGAAAGCGATTATCCGGTCGGAATACGTAAGTGTTTCATGTCGAATTCATTCGCCGCTTATCGCCGTTCTGCCTTGTTGGAGGTAGGAGGATTTCCGGACGATGTGATCTTGTCCGAGGATATGTACGTCGCAGCCAAAATGCTCGAGCTGGGCTGGGAAATCGCCTATGCTGCCGACGCCCGTGCTCAACATTCCCATAACTATTCTGTTGCTGAAGAATTTCGCCGCTATTTCGATATTGGCGTTTTCCAAAGTCAGGAAGACTGGATTCTTGAGGACTTCGGGCACCCGGAGGGTGAAGGAGTACGTATTGTCCTGCACCAGTTTGGTTTTTTGATCAAAAACGGCCATTTTTTGTGGATGCCCCGGGCTTTCCTGGCAGCAGGCGCAAAATTTTTAGGCTATAAGCTTGGCAGGAAAAACGAATGGCTCGGATCCGATGTTTCACGCAAGTTGGCGATGCATCGGGCCTTTTTCCAAAGGTGAGCACTGTGTCTGATACCACCACACAATTATGCTGCGGTAATAGCCTTTAGGAGTGTCCGCGCATCTTCCCGTGATAGACCAAACTCCCCGAAGAAATATTCGGCACTCTCTTCTGCATTTTTTTGCAACGCTGTCGCGTGCTCCTGTAGGCGAAGTGGCAGTGTCTCACGCTCGTTTCGAACCTGAGCGATTTTTTCCAACAACAGATCCGCGTCACTTTCGATGCTCATGGACATGAGCCAATCCGGAGAAATAAGTCGCGATCGAATGCAGCCTCGATCCGGGGCCAAGACTGCCGCACCGAAATTGTACGCCTCGAGCAAAACAAGGGGATCGGCTTCATCAATCAGCTGAGTAGGCAGCACGAACAGTTCTGTATTCTCAAGAAAATCCTTCTTGGCCTGACCCGAAACGGGGCCGACCCATTTCAGAGTGCCCTTGCTTTGCTTCACCGCTTCGCGCAGCTGCTTTTCAAGGCCTGGATCGGGGACTGGCCCGGCAAGAACAAGTTCGGCATCAATGTTATTTAAAGTGAGCCGCTTCCATATTTCCAATAGGTAAGGAACGCCTTTTTCTGCGGTCATAACACTCATGTGGCCAACGATCACCCGCTGATCCCTTTCTTGGCGTGAAAGAGACCCAGAGCGAGAAAAAAATGCCGCGTTCGGCAGTGTTATAAACCGTTCCTTTTCATTGACGCGATATAGGGCTTCATACTCTTCTCGCATTTTATCACAAAGAAGAATGTGAGTCATGAGGCCCGCGCTAAGCTTTCCCATCACACGGACTTGGGGGAGTGGACCAATCGCAATAGCCCGATAACTGTGATGGTGGGCGTAGAATGGATGACCTCGCATGCGCAAAACCAGAACGGTCAGCAGGAAAAACCAAAGTCCCATCTGTCCAGGAGGCGAGGTATAAACGATGTCTCCCGGACGGAGGCGTGTCAAAAGAATAAGTGGGTTAAGAAGCGCCCGCCCGATCTTCTGAAGCGTGGTTCCTCCGAGAGGCAGATGTTCGACCTTGCCACAATCGGATAAACACGTGCGCATCACTTGGTTGAATATCGTCTGTCCACTGATTGGTTCGCCGCATTGCGCCACGAACCAAATTTTCTTCTTGGGTCTGGGCATTGCGGGCTTCCTCTGCTTCACGGTTTGTCGCGAGATCTGGTAACATTCGATAGCGCCTTGCGCGCCGGGGTTTCTATCAGAAAATATCCTGCATAACTTACGGTTACAATCACTGCGATGGTCAAGACCGTCATTACCATAAGAACAGTTTGATTGCCGTGAAACATCTTGTCCGCAACAGCATTCATGAAAACGAGAATGATCACCCTATGCCAAATATACATCGAATAGGTCAGCTGCCCAAAAGGCGCTAGCCGTCTGATCATGCCATTAACATTCCCATGGAGGTCACTGGCGACAGCCGTGATCGCCAAAGCGACGATCGTTACCATCCTGATCCCACTGGATGTAGGTGTAAGCATCTCGTAAACCAGTAGGACAACAAGAATTACGCTGACGATGCCCTTGTCTTTAAAGTTTGGCAAATACTCACGAATACGGAACAGGAAAATACCGAAAGAGAAACCCGTCAGACCACGAAGCATGCTGGGCAAGTAACCCCAGCCCTCAGTGTCTCTAAGCATTACAGCCGAGATGATGAAAAATATGCCACTGACGCCGCCGATCAATAACCATGCGGGGCGGGCGAGGAATACAAATATCGGAAAGAGCACATAGAGGCCCATTTCAATGCTGATCGACCACGTCACTCCGTTGAACGTATAAGGAGAGCCGCAGTCTAAATATTCCTGAATGAGCAGGGCTGTGTACAAAATACAGACAGGATCGAACGATGGGGCCGTTGCGGAGGGAGCACGCGACAGAAGTACCCACCAAACCCCGATATTGATAGCAAGAACCGCCAAATGTAGAGGGTATAAGCGCGCCACTCGGCGCCACAAAAATTTCAAATAGCTGCGAAATGAGTTTACGCGCCCAACGTACGCGTAGGTAAGGACGAAGCCAGAAATCATGAAAAAGAGATCGACAAACATGCCAAACCCTTGAGTGCTGACGATTTCTTGTCTTTGTTCCGGAGGAAAAAAAAATTCATTTAGATGATAGTAGACAATCCCGAAAGATGCGATGAGGCGCAAGAAATCTAAAGTTAAAAGATCATTCGTCTCGGGGGCAAGTCTCCAGCGTTTTATCATGTCTGGTCATTTTCTCCTGTTGCCTTTTCAGGCGGCGAGTTCTTTGGCGGATGGGATGGACGTATTTGACCGGACGCTAATCTTTAGACCTTCTGACCTCTCGCTGTGCGCCAAAAACGATCCTAATAGCAAGCGAGTGCGAGACACTATTTACCCTTTTTCTTTCAAAAGGGTTTCCAGATATTTCCCGTACTCGGTTTTTTTGAAGGTTTCGGCATGTTTGCGCATTGTGTCATTGCTGATCCAGCCTTGCGTATAGGCGATTTCTTCGGGACAGCCGGATTGCATCCCTTGCCGCTTTGCAAGTGTGCGCACGAAATTGCCTGCGTCCAACAAAGAGCCGTGTGTGCCGGTGTCAAGCCAGGCATAGCCTCGACCCATACGCTCAACATTCAATGTCCCATCCGCGAGATAGGTTTCCAAAAGCGTGACGATTTCAACTTCACCGCGGTGCGAAGGTTTGACTTCTTTGGCGCGCCTCGGAGCGTCCCCATCAAGGAAATACAGACCCGTAACCGCGTAGTTTGACGGCGGCACCTCTGGTTTTTCGATGATCTCTTCCACGGTGCCATCCGCGTCGAATTTCACAACGCCGTAGCGCTCGGGATCAGCCACGTGATACCCAAACACGGTCCCGCCGGTGTCTTTGGCATCCGCGGCCTCAAGCATTTCCGGCAAACCGTGTCCAAAGAAAATATTGTCCCCCAACACCATTGCGGACGGGGCACCATCCAGAAACTCTTCGGCCAAAATATAGGCCTGAGCCAACCCATCGGGAGAGGGCTGTTCGATATAGGTGAAGGACAGGCCCCACTGAGATCCATCCCCCAAAAGGCGTTTGAATTGATCCTGATCGTGGGGCGTGGTGATGATCGCGATCTCCTGAATGCCTGCCAGCATCAACACGGACAGCGGGTAATAGATCATCGGTTTGTCATAGATAGGCATCAACTGTTTTGAGATGGCCATGGTCAAGGGATACAGGCGCGTGCCCGATCCGCCCGCAAGAATGATGCCTTTACGTTTACGCATGAGACTCGTTTACCTCGTTAATTGTGGTGCGCACGGCGGCGCGCCAATCCGGACGATCCAGCCCGTAAGCCGTCTTCAAAGAGCGACAGTCCATCCGACTGTTTTCCGGCCTCTGGGCCGGGGTTGGATAGGCCGAAGAGGGGATGTCTTCGACCGCGCATGTGATCCCGGCCTCGGCAAAAATCGCACGGGCAAAATCGGCCCAGCTTACATCCGGCGCGCCAGAGAAATGATAGGTTCCGGCTGTGTTCGGCTCTGTTTTAAGCCGATTGGCGATTTCGACACAGGCCTGAGCGATGGCGCGGGCCGGGGTCGGACCACCGATTTGATCCGCGACAATGGTGAGCTTGTCGCGTTCTGCACCAAGCCGGAGCATGGTTTTCACAAAGTTGTTGCCGTGGCTGGAAAACACCCATGATGTGCGCAAGATTGCGCATGTGCCACCCGCCGCGCGAATGCCATTTTCACCCAAAAGTTTGGTGCGGCCATAGGCGCCCAAAGGGGCGGTCGGATGATCGGGCGTAAACGGTGTCTCGCCGGACCCATCAAACACATAATCGGTGGAGATATGGACAAAGGGAATGCCAAGCGCGGCACAGGCTTTGGCCATTTCCGTTGGCGCCGCGCCATTGACCAAAGCGGCGGTCTCTTCGTCCGTCTCGGCCTTATCCACGGCCGTGTAGGCGGCGGCATTGATCACGGCACCCGGTTTGAGGAGGGCGATCTTTTGGGCGCAGAGGGCAGGATCGCTCAGGTCCGCCTCATCCCGCCCCAAAAACACGGCGTCCGGCAACAGTGCCCGCAGTTCCGTAGCGACCTGACCCGTTTTTCCGAAAACAAGGATCATGCGGTCACCCCAAGCCGTTCGCCAACGCCATGCCGGTTTTGCAACGCCCGCCACCAGCGTTCATTCGCCAGATACCACGCGACGGTCAGGGCCAAACCTTCGTCGATGGTCACGGAGGGGCGCCAGCCAAGCTCGGTGCGAATGCGGGAGGGATCAATCGCATAACGCGCGTCATGGCCGGGACGGTCGGTCACAAAGGTGATCTGATCGGCATAGCTTCCGCTGGATTTGGGTCTTTTTTCGTCCAGAATGGCGCAAAGGCTTTTGACCAGTTCAAGGTTGCTGCGCTCATTCTCACCGCCAATATTGTAGCTGCGGCCCAACGCGCCTTTTTCAACGACCAGCAACAGCGCATCGGCGTGGTCTTCCACATAAAGCCAATCGCGGATGTTCGAGCCATCGCCATAAATCGGAAGATCTTTGCCAGCGAGAGCGTTGAGGATGATCACCGGGACCAGTTTTTCCGGGAAGTGGAATGGGCCATAATTGTTTGAGCAATTCGTCAAAACCACCGGCAGCCCGTAGGTTTCGTGCCATGCGCGCACCAGATGATCGGAACTGGCTTTCGAGGCGGAATAGGGCGAGCGCGGGTCGTAGGGGGTTTCTTCGGTGAACATCACCGAGCGGTCGTTTGGCAGAGAGCCAAAGACTTCGTCGGTGGAGATATGGTGGAACCGAAAGCCCTCCGGTTTGCCCGCCTCTACCCAATATTTGCGCGCCGCCTCAAGCATGTTGAAGGTGCCTGAGATGTTGGTTTCGATGAAATCACCCGGCCCGTCGATCGAGCGGTCGACATGGCTTTCGGCGGCCAAATGCATCACCACATCAGGTTTGTGCGTGGCAAAAACAGTGTCTAATCCAGCCCGATTTCGAATGTCGACTTGCTCAAACGCGTAGAGCGGGCTGTCTGAGACAGAGGCCACATTGTCGAGACAGGCCGCATAGGTCAGCGCATCGACATTGACCACCTCATGTCCACGGGCAATGGCCAAACGCACAACGGCAGAGCCGATGAACCCGGCGCCGCCTGTGATCAAAATTTTCATGCTGTGGCCTCATATACGAATGGCGTTTCAAACCCATCGAAACTCTGCGCCTGATCATCTTTCTCGGAGATGACGGGGGTGATCTCTTCAATCGGCCAGGAAATCCCACAGCTGTCCCACTTCACCGCGCCATCGCAGTCGGGCGCGTAGTAATCGGTGCATTTATAAACGATCTCGCTGTCCGGCTCCAAGGTCATGAACCCGTGGAGAAAGCCCGCGGGGATCCAAAGCTGAACGCCATTGTCTAAAGACAATTCCTCGCCATACCATTGGCCATAGCTCGGCGAGCCTTTGCGGACATCGACCGCGACATCAAAAATCTTACCGCGTCCACAGCGCACCAATTTGCCTTGCGCATGCGGCGGAGATTGAAAATGCAGGCCGCGCACGGTTCCGACTTCGCGCGAGAGAGAATGATTGTCCTGCACAAATTCGGGCAGACTGAACCCAGCATCGGCCAAGCGTTTCTTGTTCCAACTTTCCGAAAAAAATCCGCGGTGATCCCCAAAGCGAGGCGGCGTAATGCGCAGGACATCTGTGAGGGAAGTTGCTTTTATCACGCAGTTTTCTCCAGTGAATTTAGTGTGGCACAAGGCTTAATGATTCTCGCCATCTCAACAATAATAGTCAACCAATGTGACAGATGATGTCATCCTCTCTAACGCGTGTGAGTGATACATGAGCTGCGGCTCATGTATCATATGGTGATGCACACCAGATCAGCTATTCAGACTCTTTTCTTCGGTACCAAACCATTTGCAAGTACTTACCACGAATAAGCCCAGAAAACCCGTTGGCACTACGCGATTAAAGGCGTTTGCACATTTTTACCTCGAAATGAGTGCGCGAAGATCACAATGAACTATTTTTTTGCTCATACAGAATCTCTTCCTTCTACACGGGGCAGCGTCAGCTATATTCCGATAGAAATGATGAGAGGTTGAGTATAGTGGGCCAACACATGCGTCAGGTGGTTATTGCCAGTCTTCTTCTGAGTGCCTCTGGGGCCGAAGCTGCAGACCTGAAATTTCCGATCTCCACATATGGCACTCCAGGGCTGATAGACATGCCCACCGGCGAGGTTTTTCCCGACGGACAATTGAGCGCTACGACCTCATACTTTAATGATGCGCAAAAATACACGCTGTCCTTTCAAATCTCACCGCGGATGTTCGGAAGCTTTCGCTACTCAATACTTGATAAATTTGATGCGGGCAGCCGCAATCGCTATGACCGCAGTTTTGATTTCGGCTACTTGCTTATGGAAGAATCCAACCTGCGCCCATCAGTTGTTGTCGGTTTGCGCGACTTTGGCGGGACGGGCCTTTACGGGTCAGAGTATGTCGCAGCAACCAAGCACTTCATGGATGACCGTCTTGCACTGACGGGTGGTATAGGGTGGGGCCGCCTTGGAAGTTATGGCGGCTTTACAAACCCCTTGTCCATTTTAAGCGATGCATTTGAAACACGCGGAGACGGGCCAACAAACATTTCTGAAGTTGGCAGGCTGGAAACGGATCAGTGGTTTCGTGGTGATGCGGCTTTGTTCGGCGGCGTAGCATATCAGGTCAACGATCGCTTAACGCTCAAAGCCGAATATTCTTCCGACGCTTACGAGGCTGAGTCAGACCGGATTGGATTTGACCACAAAACCCCGTTCAATGCTGCCATCTCCTACGGGTTTAAAAATGGGGCTGAAGTGTCCGTCTATGCCCTTCACGGCTCAGAAATCGGTATCATGGGGTCTATTCCGATCACCCCGCAAAAGCCCAAGTACCCGAGCGGCATAGAAGAAGCCCCGCCAACCCTTATGCCACGTCAAACCCAAGCGGCGTTGTCATGGGATGCGAACAGTGTCCGCCAAAAAGACAGCTCTCTGTCCATGGCTCTCAAAGATCAGGGCATCACGCTCGAAGGCATCACAATCGAGGGCGACACAGCCACGGTGCGTTTCGTCAATGGTCGCTACCCGGCAGAAGCACAGGCGCTTGGCCGGGCCGCGCGTGTTTTGGCAAACCAATTGCCGGCTGACATCACCACGTTCCGTTTGGAAGCGATGGCAAATGGGGTCACAACCTCACGCACAACCCTGCGCCGCAGCGACCTCGAATCGCTTGAATACGATCTGGACGGAAGCTGGCGCAGCTTTGCCCGCGCGGATTTTGAAGATGCCGCCCACAGTGAAGCGGCCCCAATTGCGGGCATTTACCCCAAATTCAACTGGCGGATCACGCCCTACCTTGACCCCTCCCTTTTTGACCCGGACAACCCCGTGCGCGCCGATTTTGGCGTCCAAGCTGCGGCCTCGTTAGAACCCGCGCGCGGGCTTGTCTTTTCGGCGGCGGTGCGTCAGCCGGTCGCTGGGAACCTTGATACCAGCACACGCCCCTCAAATTCCGTTTTGCCACATGTTCGCACCGACAGTGCGGAATATGCCAAGCAATCGGATTTGGAGATCAAATATCTGACGGCTGAGTATTTCTTTCGTCCCGGTAAAAATCTTTATGGCCGTGCCACGGTTGGGTATCTTGAGACAATGTACGGCGGTGTCTCCGGCGAAGTGCTTTGGAAACCCGTCAATGGTCCGCTGGCCCTTGGTGCCGAACTCAACTACGTCAAAAAACGTGATTTCGACCAAATGTTTGGCTTTCAAGACTATGACATTGTGACAGGTCACGCCTCTGCCTATTACGATTTTGGCGGAGGTTATCTCGGTCAGTTGGATGTCGGGCGCTATCTTGCGGGTGACTATGGCGCGACCTTCTCTGTGGACCGCGAATTTGACAATGGGTTTCGTGTCGGGGCGTTTTTTACGCTCACCGATGTGTCCTTTGACGACTTCGGTGAAGGCTCCTTTGACAAGGGCATTCGCTTCTCCGTTCCTGTTGATTGGCTGACCGGGGCCGCGACCCAAGGCGGCTATGGAACGACCATTCGCCCTGTCGTCCGTGATGGTGGCGCGCGGCTTGATGTGCGCAACCGGCTTTATGATGTTGTGAGAAACAGCCATACAAGTGAGTTGGAAGACCGTTGGGGGAAATTCTGGAGATGACCTGTATGACTGTCTTGCGCCCACTTGGTTTCATGTTCGCGCTCGTTGCTGGTTTGAGCGCCTGTTCGTCGGATGCCGAAAAATCCAACCTTTTGAAAGAACTCGTCAGCGGGCAGGGCGAAGTCGTGCCAGATCCGACCTTTCTCGCCTACGAACAAGCTGGCGCGCCCACTTACCTTGTGTCGCTCGAAGCCAAAAAACAGGCCTATACGATCTTTGTGCGTCAAACCACGAATGCCAAAGGTGAGGAAACCTGGATTTCCCTCGATAAGCTATCGTTTGGCATGAAGAATGGCATGATCATTGCCACCCGCGGCATGGGGGGGGATCAGCTTGCGGGCGATCCCTCACAGACTCTTGCTGCGCTGAAAGCCGGGCGTAGCGGGGTCACCGAACGTTTTGTCACATTGCTCAATGGCGAGAGCCAGGCCGAAACTCTGGCCTTCCGCTGCGAAGTTGAACGTCAAAGGCAGGCCGATGTCGATCTGGGACCCTATACTGCCGACACGGATCTTTTTTACGAAACCTGCCGCAATGGCCAAATCCGCTTCCGCAATCTGTTCTGGGTCGAACGAGGCAGCCGAAACCTCGTCCAATCGCGCCAATGGATCAGTGAAACGGTTGGCACTCTCGCCTTGCGCGCGGTCCCAAGGTAACGAACGCCGTTCCTGATCTCAGGTGCGCTGCTTATAGTGGTCAATCAGGCTTTGCGCTGTGGTCTCATCCGTGACCAGTACATTGGCTATTCGTGCCTGCAACATCCCATAAATCGCGCCAACTTTTTGCGGCGCGCCGCCAATGCAAATCCGTTCGGGTACGTTGAGCAAATCATCCAGCGCCATCGTGATATGGCGCTCGTCGAATTCACTACGCACAATTTGGCCCTCAGCATCAAAGAAATACCCGGCAGCAAAGCCCACAGCGCCAAGGTCGCGGTAGACCTGTAAGGCAGCGTCGGACATGAAACCGCTTTGCTCCAAGAGCGTTTCGCCAACCAGTTGCGTCACGCCAAAGATGATCTTTGTGCATTGTTGCAACAGCGTAAAGTGATTGCGGATTTCGGGCTCGTTTAACAAAATGTCTTTGACCTGAGCTGTGGACACAACCCCCGGTGCGTGAAGGTTCACACAGCGTGCAGACAGGCGATCTGCAATATTTGTGGTGCAAAGGACGGGTGAAAAATCAAAGGTCGCGACGGCACTGCCGGTGATTTGTGCAACTGTGATGTTGGGGTGGCGCACACTCGTCAGATGTTCTGACAGCGACAGCACGGTGCGACCCCAGGCGACGCCAATCGTATCATCGGCATGCAGTCTCGCTTCCAAAACCCGCGCTCCCAGATGGCTTATTTCATTGGCCAATGTGGCGGGGTCTTGTGGCGTGGGTAGCACATAGCATTCCGACAAGCCGCTCAATTCACAGAGTTCAAGCGCTACATCCGCCCGCGCGATGCGCGAGGGGTCGATGGAAATATTGACGATCCCCTCATCGCGCGCCTTTTGCAGCAGGTTAAACACAGAGGCGCGTGAAATCCCCAACAGATCGGCGATTTTGTCCTGCTTTTGACCCTCTTCATAATAGAGCCACGCCGCCCAAAGTACTTCATCCATGCCAAACCGCGATGGCACGGCGCGCCGTGTGGCGTGGCGTGAGTCGTCGTCGGTTTTATCGCGTTTGCCCGGCATGTGCTCTCCTTAAAATAGTGCTTTTACGAAATCCAGCCTGACAATCAACCTGAAACCACTGGAAATCAAGCGCTTTGACATATGTCACGTCGATCTGAATAATGTTATTGACATATGCCACAACTATCTGGCAACTTTCACATCAAGTGAGAAACTTGCGAGGGAGGAGCAAATGACCATGCCGCTTTCAATCAAAGAGCGCGCGACACCTGACTGGAATGCCCTCATCACCGAGGTCACTCAGGGCAGGTGGTGCGATCCCGACACGGGGCTGGCCGTTGATGTTCCTTTCAACCACATCGAGATCGGAGACGGCTTTGCCGACGCCGCCCGCGACATGGTGAACGCGGTGATGCCGGCGCAAAGCTATGCGGTGGTGTGTGATGCGGACACGGCCCAAGTGATGGGCGCAGACATTGTGCGCAACATGCAGGGCAAGGCAGAGATCATCGTTTTAGATCATCCACATGCCGACGAAGGGCAGGTGCGCGATCTGCAAAAACTGACCCGCAATCATGACGCGTTGATTGCGGTCGGGTCTGGTACGATCAACGATCTGTGCAAATACGCCACCTATCTCGATGGGCGCGCCTATAGTGTGTTCGGCACGGCACCTTCGATGAATGGCTACACCTCATCGACCGCGTCGATCACCCTCGATTCCGGTCTCAAAACCACCCAAAAAGCGCATGCGGCCAAGGGCGTCTTTATCGACATCGACGTGTCCTCAAAGGCACCGCAATATTTGATCGGCGCGGGCTTGGGCGACTCCTTGTGTCGGCCCACGGCACAGGTCGATTGGTATTTTTCCCATGTGATGCTGGGCACGCGCTATGCGACCGCGCCCTATCTTTTGCAAGAAGACGATGAGGCCGAAGTGCTGCGCCGTTCCGCCGATTTGGGGCTGGGCGAGCATGATGCGATTGGCTATCTGCAACGGCTTTTGACCCTTGGTGGGCTTGGCATCGCCGTGGTTGGCATGAGCCACCCCGGTTCGATGGGCGAACACCAGATTTCCCATTGGATCGACAGCTTTGCCGGTGACCGCCACCCCGGCACCGTTCATGGCCAACAGGTCGGCGTGGCCTCCATCACTATGGCGCGGCTGCAAGATCACATTCTCTCACTGGAGGAGGTCCCGCGCATTCGCGGCTGGCAACCTGACGAGGCCGCACTCCGCGCGCGCTACCCGGCAGCGGCCGTTGAGGATTGCCTCAAGGCCTCCCGCGCCAAAGCGATGGATGCGCAAGCCACAGAGGTCTTCAACCGTCAATTGGCCGAAATCTGGCCTGAGCTGCGCACAACATTACGCGCGATGATGTTGGCGCCGGACGAGATGGCGAGACATCTGCGCGCCTCCGGTGGCGGGGCCACCTATGACGAGATCGGCCTTGAGCGTGATCTTTACATCGACGCCCTGCGTCATTGCCGCGAGATGCGTGACCGCTATTCGATGCTCGATCTCGCCGATGACATGGGCATTTTGGACAGTTTCATTGAGGAGTGGGTCTGATGCGTCCGCTGAGCGAACTTGACGACGGCCAACTGGCCAATTGTGTGGCGGTTTTGACCGATATTGATGACACGCTGACCACGGATGGCCAATTGCCCGCAGCCGCCTATGCCGCTTTGGAACGGTTGGCCGATGCGGGGCTTGCCGTGGTGCCGATCACCGGACGACCCGCCGGATGGTGCGATATGATTGCGCGGCTTTGGCCCGTGGCCGGGATCGTGGGCGAAAACGGTGCGTTCTATTTTTCCTATGACCGCGAAAAGCGGGTGATGCGGCAAAAGTTTTTTGCCACCGCAGAAGAGCGGCGTAAAAATCGGTTCCGCCTCGACGTGTTGCGTCAGGATATTTTGGCCAAAGTGCCCGGTGCCGGGATCGCCTCGGACCAACTGTACCGCGAAGCCGATCTGGCGATTGATTTCTGCGAAGATGTGCCCGCGCTGCCCGAAGATCAGGTGCAACTGATCCTTGATATGTTCAAAGAGGCCGGCGCGGTCGCCAAACTGTCCTCGATCCATGTGAACGGCTGGTTTGGCAATTACGACAAACTGTCGATGAGCCGCATCTTTGCCAAGGACATCCTTGGGATGGATCTGGATGCGGATCGTACGCGGATTATCTTTGCCGGGGATAGCCCGAATGACGGGCCTATGTTTGAGTTTTTCCCAAATTCCTGCGGTGTGGCCAATGTGCGCGATTTTGAACCGGGTAGCTTTGCCCCCCCGGCCTTTGTCGCCCCGTCCGAGGGCGGCGCAGGCTTTGTCGAGATTGCCGAACGCATTCTGAGCGCGCACCCCGTCCCGGCGCGGGAGGCGGCTCATGTCTGATCGCGCGTCTGATCACCTTTACGATCTTGCCATCATCGGCGGCGGCATCAACGGCTGTGGCATTGCGCGCGATGCGGTTGGGCGGGGCTATTCCACCTATCTGTGCGAACAGGGCGATATGGGCGGGGCCACCTCGTCCTCCTCAACCAAGCTGTTGCACGGCGGCTTGCGCTATCTGGAGCATTACGAATTCCGGCTGGTGCGTGAGGCACTGATCGAACGCGAAGTCTTGTGGAACATCGCACCCCATATCGTGCGCCCGCTGCGCTTTGTCTTGCCGCATTCCAAAGGCATGCGCCCGGCGTGGCTCTTGCGTCTTGGCCTGTTCATTTATGATCATTTGGGCGGGCGCAAACTCTTGCCGGGCACCGCGCGGGTCAATTTGAAAACCGGACCGATTGGCGCGGGTCTGCGGGCAGATTTGAAACTCGGGTTCGAGTATTCCGATTGCTGGGTCGAGGACAATCGCTTGGTCATTCTCAATGCGATGGATGCCGAGGAACGCGGTGCCACCATTCGTGCCCGCCATCGCTGCACAAGCGCCAAACCCCATCCCGAAGGTGGCTGGACCGTGACCACCCGCGATCTGGACACGGGGCGAGACGAGGTGACCCGCGCACGCATGGTGATCAATGCCGCCGGACCTTGGGCCAATGACGTGGCTCGCACCGTTGCGCAGCGCCCGCCCAAAGGCCGGGTGCGTCAGGTCCAGGGTTCGCATATCGTGGTTCCGAAACTCTATGATCACGACCGCTGTTTTATCTTTCAAAATGACGATGGCCGGATCGTGTTCACCATCCCCTATGAGGAAAAATTCACGCTGATCGGCACCACGGATCGCGACTATCCCGGTGATCCCGCCGATGTGGCCGCCTCATCGGAAGAGATTTCGTATCTGTGCAAACTGGTGTCCGGGTATTTCAAACGTCCGGTCTCGGTCAGCGATGTGGTCTGGACCTATAGCGGCGTGCGCCCGCTCTATGATGACGGCAGTTCAGACGCGCAAAAGGCAACGCGGGACTATGTTCTGGAAGTCGACACCAGCGAAAAAGCCCCGATTCTGTCGGTCTTTGGCGGAAAAATCACGACTTATAGACGGCTTGCAGAATCAGCCATGGAAAGGATCGACTCCTGTTTGAAGGCCCCGCAAAGCGGTGCAAAACTTGCGCCCGGCTGGACTGGAACAACATCACTGCCGGGCGGGGAGTTCGATCCCCCGGCGTTTGAGGCGGAGGTTCGAAAACTACAGTCTCGCTATGGCTTTCTCTCAATAAACGAAGCGCGGCGGTTGGTTCGGTTTTACGGCACCCGCGCGCCGAATATGCTGGGTCTGGCAAAAAAACGATCCGATCTGGGGGCTGATTTTGGCGCCGGTTTGACAGCGTGCGAAATCGACTACATGCGCCACCACGAATGGGCCCATACGGCGCAGGATATTCTGTTTCATCGTAGCAAGTTAGGGCTGCGGTTAAGCCCGTCGCAAATTGACGCCATCGCACACTACATGGAAGGGGCGCAGACGACGACACGGCAAAGCGCCTGAGCACAAGCTCACACGGGAAGAGGAACCCGTGGCGCAGACGTCGCACGCATAGCCGCTTGAGGAGGCGGTGAAATTAGGGAGGAGAAGCCGATGTTTCTGGGCATAGATCTCGGAACGTCCGGGGTAAAGTGTATCCTGATGGATGCGGACCAACAATTGGTTGCCGAGGCGTCCTCGCGGCCACTTGAGGTGACGCGCGCACGCCCTGGATGGTCCGAACAAGACCCCGCCTTATGGTGGGATGCGGTGGGCGAAGCACTTGATACCTTGCGCGCCAATCATGGCACAGCCATGGCGGCGGTCGAAGGCATCGGCCTGTCGGGTCAGATGTATGGGGCCACCGTTCTGGATGACGCGGACAAACCGCTGCGCCCGGCGATCCTTTGGAACGACACGCGCAGCACCCCTGAATGTGAGGAGCTGTCCGAGGCGGTGCCGGAGCTGATGCATCATGTCGGACGCAAGCCGACGCCGGGTGTGACCGCGACCAAACTCCTGTGGCTGCGCCGTCATGAGCCGGAAACCTATAAAGCCATCCGTACCGTGTTATTGCCGAAAGATTATGTGCGGCTGTTGCTGACCGGTGAAAAGGTCAGCGATCTGGCCGATGCGAGCGGCACGATGTGGGTCGATCTGCACACACGCGATTGGTCCGATACGATGCTGGTGGCCTGCGGTTTGGATCAACGCCAGATGCCGCGACTGGTCGAAGGCACCGCCGTGTCCGGGCGGTTGCGCTCAGAACTTGCGGCGCGTTGGGGCATGGTGCGTTGCCCGGTTGTGGCGGGTGGCGGTGGTGATAATGCCTGTGGTGCCTGTGGCACTGGTGTGATCGAAGATGGCGATGGCACTGTGTCCTTGGGCACATCCGGCGTGCTGTTCGTTGCCAATGACACGCCCAGATTGGCCGGAGATCACGCCATTGAATCGCTGTGCCATGCCGTGCCTGATCGTTGGCATCAAATGTCGGTGGTGCTTTCGGCCACCTCTTGCCTGACCTGGCTGTCCGCCCGGCTCAAAGCCAGCCCGGCGGAATTGGTCCAGGCCTTGGGCCATACGCCACGTCCGGCCACGGATCTGACCTTTGTGCCCTTTCTCGATGGCTGCTGGTCGCCGCGCTCTGATGCCAAAATCCGTGGCGGGTTCTTTGGACTGGCGCATCAACATGATGATGCGGCGATGACACAGGCGGTGATGCAGGGCGTGGCCTTTGCCATCCGCGAATGTGCCGATGCGTTTCGCGCCAGTGGGACCGAATTGCGTCGGTTGCTGGCCATTGGCGGCGGGTCGCAATCGGACCTGTGGCTGTCGATGCTGGCCAATACGCTTGACCTTGAATTGGACATCCCGCGTGGCAGCGCGCTTGGCGCGGCCTATGGCGCGGCCCGGTTGGGCATGATTGCTGCGACCAATGCGGTCCCGGCCTCGGTGCTGCGTCGCCCCGAGCTGAAGGGTTCCATCGGACCAGAACCCGCATGTCTGGACAGTTATACAGAGGCTTTTGATCGCTGGAAGGGCGCGGTCGCAAGCTGCTGAAATCTGGCCCATGCACCCTGAGGAGGGGGCCATGGGGCAACAAAAGCCGACCCAAACAGGGCGGCAAAACAGTGGAGGAAAGAACAATGACTGAGGAAATGACCCAAGGCGGATTGAACCGCCGGATGTTCATGGCCGGGACCGCAGCGGTCGCGGCCAGTGTCGCCCTTTGGCCGAAAGAGATGCGCGCTCAGGCCGCCGGCCGGAAATTCGCGGCATCGCTTGGCTGGACGACCTACGATTCCGGTCGTCACCTGCAAGACGGTTTTAACGCGGCCGTGGCGGAACTTGGCGGTGAATTGACCATGACCGATGCGGGCTTTGATGCGCGCGTCCAGTCCGATCAGATCGACTCTCTTGTGGCGACAAAGCCCGAGGCCTTGTTTATCACCCCCGCCGATGCTGTCGCCATCGCCCCCGCGGTTGAGCGCGCCATTGCCGCCGGCATCCCGGTGTTTTGTGCCGACAGCGCCGTGCCCGGTGCCATCGTCACCACAACCGCCATGTCGAACAACTTTGGCATGGGCCAGTATTCTTGTGAATACATCTGTAAGGCCCTGAACGGAAAAGGCAAAATTGCCCGCGTCATGCTGCCGCAAAACGAAAGCTGGGATCAGCGCACCTTGGGGATGGAATGGACCTTGCGCCGTTATCCAGAGGTCGAAATCGCCACCGAATGGGCCTTTGCCTTGGCGGGCAATGTCTCGCCGCGTCAGGCCGTGGATAACATCCTCACCTCCCACCCGGATGTCGATGCGATCTGGTGTGCTTGGGATGGCGCGGCCGTTGAGGGCACTTTGGCCGCGCGCGCTGCCGGGCGCAATGATCTGATCCTGACCGGGATTGATGGCGGCTCTCAGGCGTTCAACTACATCGCAGCCGACACGCCTTTGAAACTGTCCATGGCGCAGAGCTTTTATGAGATGGCCTATCTCGATGTGTTCTACGCGCATGAACTTTTGGCCGGGCGCAATACGCCGCGCCTGATCTCGACCCCGACCTACGCGGTCACCAAAGACATGCTGCAAGACGGTATCCCGGACAATTTTGACGTGCCGGGCGAAGCGGAAAAAATGGGTTGGAGCCGCGCGCTCTAAGACCCTTTCCATTCGGGGGGAGGGTGGATGGTTTTGTCCTCCCCTCACATTTCCGCTTATCACAGGAGTTGAGATCATGGGTGCGCCCGTTCTGACCGCCTCGGATGTCTGTAAGCGTTTTGGCCCTGTTCAGGCCCTGCGCAACGTCGATTTTCGCCTTGAACCCGGAGAAGTGCACGCGCTTTTGGGCATCAACGGCGCGGGGAAATCGACCTTTATCAAAATCTTGTCTGGCGCGCTCCAGAAGGACAGCGGCACGATCCGCATCGGCGGTGAGGATGTTCATTTCCGCGCCCCCGAAGATGCGATCCGTGCCGGAATTGCCACCGTTCAACAGCACCCGGAACTGGTGCCGGATATGAGTGGCCTCGACAATATTTTCCTTGGCCGCGAAACCGCCTCCCGCAGTTTGATGGGCCGGATTGATCGCGAAGCACTTGAGGCGCGCGCCGATGCGCTTTTGGCGCGCTTTGCGGTGCCGATTGATCTGAGCCAAGAGGTGGGTCAGATGTCCGCCGTCGAACGCGAAGCCGTCGCGATCCTGCAAGCGATTGCCGTCGATGGCATCCGCGTGCTTATTTTGGACGAACCGACCTCGACGCTGACCGATGTCGAGCGCGAGGACCTGTTTGCCCTGATGAATCAGTTGCGCGCACAAGGCATCGCGATCATCTACATCACCCATCAGCTCGAAGAGGTCTTTGCCATCGCCGACAGTTTCTCGGTCTTTCGCGGCGGTGCCTGTATCGCGCGGATGAGCGTGGAAGAGGCGCGCAGCTCTGGCGTGTCCTTGGCCGATTTGATGCTGGGTGAGGCGGTGGGCGATATTTTCCCGCCCAAAGCCGATCCAGATGCCCGTGGTGATGTCTTTTTGGAGGTGCGGGATCTGAGCCTGACGCATGGCTTTGAAAACGTGTCTTTCACGGCCCATCGCGGCGAGATTTTGGGGCTTTTCGGTCTGGTCGGCTCCGGCTGTGACGAATTGGCCAAGTCGATTTTTGGCGTCGATCCGCCGGATCAGGGCGAGATCCGCATTCACGGCAAAACCGTCAGCCTGCGCAAACCGCGTGAGGCGTTGGATGCCGGAATTTTCCTTGTGCCGGGGGATCGCAGGACCGAAGGCTTGGCGCTGAGCCGGCATTCGTTGTTCAACGTGCCGATGGCCAATCTGCGCCGTGCGGCGGGCGGGCGTTGGGGCCTGAAGAGCCGCCAATTGCGCAATGATATTCAACGTTTGACCGATCAGGTCGCGCTGCATCCGCCGCATTTGAACACACCCGCGTCGGGCTTTTCCGGCGGCAATCAACAAAAGATCGTACTCGCCAAGGGGCTTTATAGCGAGGCGGATATCTACATTTTCGTTGAACCCACCGTTGGCGTCGACATCGGCGCGCGCGCCAAAATTTACGGGCTGATGCGCGAACTGTCAGAACGCGCGGCGGTGATTGTTGTGTCGAGCGATTGTGACGAGGTGCATGGCGTGGCGGACCGCACCATCGCTTTGCACAAAGGCCGCCAAGTCGAACCCGAGAGCGGCGTGTTTTCGCGCGATGATTTGTTGATGGCCGGGATCATGGGGGAGGGATCGCTATGAGAACTTGGAAAGACCGTATGCGTCATTCGGCGCGAGGGCTGGGGTTTGTTGCGCTGGTCCTGATCGTGGCCGCCATCTTTGGCGCGCTTGAACCGCGCTTTCTCAGCTATGTCAGCCTCAATGGCATTGCCCGACATATGGCCGCCAATGGCTTGGCCGCTCTTGGGCTGACCTTCGTGGTGATCGTGCGCAAATTTGATCTGTCGATTGCGGGTGTCGCGGCCTTTTGTGCCATGTCGATGGGCGCGCTCATCGCCGCTGGCTGGCCGCTCTGGTCGGTGATCCTCGCCGGGCTGGCGCTGGGCGCTGTGATCGGGGGCATTTCCGGTATCGCGATCAGTCGCTTTGGTCTGCCCGATATTGTGACCACCATTGCGGTGGGCTCGATCGGCACCGGGCTTGCCTTTATCTACACCGGCGGGCGCTCGATTTTTCAAAACTTTTTCACCAGTGGCATCACCGATCTCAATGATGCCAAGCTCATGGGGCTGGGGGTGTCGATGTGGCTCCTGGTGGCGATCTATGCGCTGGCGTGGTTTGTGCTCAGCCGCACCCGCACCGGGCTTGCGTTTTACGCAACGGGTGAAAACCCGATGGCGGCGCATTTTTCCGGCATCGCCACGCGCCGTTTTGTCGCCTTGGCCTATGTGCTTTGCGCCATGTGTACCGTGCTTGCCGTCCTGTTGATCCTCGCCGAATCCGGCACAGCCGAAACCAACAAAGGCGCCAATCTGATGATGCCTGCCTATGCCGGGGTGTTTTTGGGCGCGGCCATCATGGGCGGCACCTCCGTGATCGCGAGCTTTGGCGGAATCTTGTTGATCACCATGCTGCTCGACGGTTTCGCATTGATGGGTCTGCCTTACTACTACAGCGACGGCGTGGTCAGCTTGATCCTGTTGATCGGTGTGCTTGCCTTTTCCGACGGTGCGCGTGGCACATTGGAGGCGCTTCGGTTCCTCTTTTGGCCGCAAAAACCCACAAAACCCACCGCAAAAGGGAGCGACGCATGACCATGACCTCAACAGTAAAATTCGCACAAAGCCGTCCGCGTGGGCGTAAGATCGCGCGGCTCACAACCGATCTGTGGCTGGTCGTGGCGGTGATCGTTGTCACCCTGGGGATCGCCAGTCAACGTCCACAGCTTTTGGATGCGGTCAATATCGCCACCGTGCTCAAATCTTTCTCCATCATGGTGGTGATGGTGCTGGGGCTGACATGGGTCATCGCCTCGGGCAAGATCGACGTCAGTTTCATGCAGGTAGCAGCCCTTTCGAACATGATCTGTGCCTATGCTTTGGCGCAGGGTTGGAGCTGGGGCGGGGCCATCGTGGTGGCGCTTTTGGCGGGGGCTTTGGTCGGGTTGATCAATGGCTGGTTGGTGGCCTCGATGCGCTTGCCCGCACTGATCGTGACCATTTCAACCGCCGGAATATGCGCCTCCATCGCGGCGGCTTTGGGCAAGGGCACGGTGATCCGCATTGCCGATCCGGGTCCGCTTGAACCGCTGTTGCAACCTGCGCTGGGCGGGGCGGTGCCGATGATCGTGGTGCCGGTGCTTTTGATCGCCGCCGTGGCATGGTTCGTGCAAGAACGGCTGAGCTTTGGTCGCTATATCTACGCATTGGGGCAAAACGAAGCGGCCGTGCGCGCCGTTGGTGTGCCCGTGGTGAAACTCACCATCATCCTCTTTGCGCTCTCCGGGGTGAGTTCTGCCCTCGCGGGTGTTTTGCTCGCCTCAAGCCTGTCCTCGGGCCAGCCGATGATTGGCGGACCTTTCCTGATCAACGGGCTGACTGTGGTTCTGTTGGGCGGCATGATGGTGCGGGTGGGCAAGCCCAATATCCTTGGCACGCTCACCGCCACGCTGTTTATCGGCGTGTTGTTCAGTGGTGCGACCTTGCTGGGATTGCCGGATTTCCAACGTCAGATCATCCAAGGTGTCCTGCTTTTGACCGGGTTGATCGTGGCCACCATTGCCGCAAGCCATCACGGCGCGCGGACAGCAGGGCAGTGATATGACCACTGATATGACCAATGTGACCCAAGATCTTATCCTCGGACTCGACTGTGGCACCGGCGGGGCGCGGGCGCTGATCTCAACGGTGGCGGGGGATGTGCTTGCCATCGTCGACAGCCCCTATCCCACCCATTACCCCCATACGGGCTGGGCGACGCAAAGCCCGGATGCGTGGTGGCGCGCGGCCTGTGAGGCGGTTCGTGGCGTGATCGTTGAGGCCAGCATTGATCCCGCGCGCATTGCGGCGATCTGCGCTGATGGCACCTCAAGCACCTTGGTGTCTTTGGATGCCGATTTGACGCCTGTGTCCGATGCGATCTTGTGGATGGACAACCGCGCCTCGCCGCAAGCCCGCCGGATCGAGCACACCGGACACCCGGCCCTGCGCCGGTCGCGCGCGGGCGTTTCCGCCGAAACCGCTTTGCCGAAAATCATGTGGCTCAAAGACAATGAGCCAGAGGCCTATACGGCCACCCGCTGGTTTGTCGAAATGTCGGATTACATGGCGCTTTGCCTGTCGGGGACGCTGACCCTGGGTCAGAACCACACCATCAATCGCTGGTTTTATAATCCGCGCGCGGGGGGTTGGCCGGTTGATTTTCTCGACGCGATTGGGCTTGCGGGCATCACCGAACGCTTTCCCAAAGACATGCCCGCCTTGGGCGATCCGATCGGTCCGATCACAGCGCAGGCGGCAGAACAGATGGGACTGTCGCCCAAAACACTGGTCGTGGCCGGGGGCACCGATGCCTATGTCGCCATGGTCGGGCTCAACACCCTGCGCCCCGGCGAAACCGCGCTGATCACCGGCACTTCGCATCTGGTGCTGCCCGTGGTGGCCGAGGATGTCGAGATCGAAGGCCTGTTTGGTCCGCATCCCGATTGTGTCAGCCAAGGCACGTTTGTCATGGAGGGCGGGCAAGTGTCCTCGGGCGGGATTCTGCGGTGGTGGCATGATCTGCTGCATGAGGGCGACAATGGCTATGAGGAGATGTTGGCCCAAGCCGAAGCCGCCCCTCCCGGCGCCAATGGTTTGGTCGTGCTCGATTTCTGGCAGGGCAATCGCAACCCTTTCACCGATTACGACCTGCAAGGCGCGATCTGGGGGCTGACGCTCAAACATGGCCGCGCTGACATCACCCGCGCGCTGATGGAATCTGTGGCGCTTGGCACCGCCAATATTTTGGGCCGTTTGCAAGCGCGGGGGCTGGAGGTCAAAACCATGACGCTGGCCGGCGGTGTGTTACGGTCGCCGTTTTGGACGCAGATGCACGCCGATGCCACTGGCGTCACTCTGCGCATTCCCGAAGTGGGCGAAGCCACTGCCTTTGGGGCCGCGATCACGGCGGCGGTGGGGGCGGGTCTGCACCCGTCGCTGGAACACGCCGCCGATGCGATGGTGCGCATTCGCTCCGAAATTCACCCTGATCCCATGCGCCACGCGCAGCTCAATTCACAGATGGAGATCTATCTAGAAACCCATGCGGCGCTGCGGCCCTTGATGCACCGCCAAGCCGCGCGAAGCCGGGCCAGCCCAGCCTCACATTAACACCTAAACATCTCATTCTTATAGACTTTCGGTTGCAGCTCTCGGCTGTGGCCCGGAATCCTACTGCCAATGAAAGGAAAAATCATGGCTCATATCGGAGACCTCATTGCTGAAATGCTCGCACAATACGGGGTCGAATATGTCTACGGGATGCCCGGCGGACAGACCACCGCGCTCCATGATGGCATTTCGCGCCGCACTGACCGTATCCGCCATATCTTGATGCGTGACGAACGCAACGCCGCCTATGCCGCCGACGCTTACGCCCGCCTGACCGGCAAACCCGGCATCTGTGATGTGACCGTGGGGCCGGGCGCAAACCTGCTGCCTGCGGGCTTTTTGGAGGCGCTCAATGCCTCGATCCCGATGATCGGGATCATTGGTGAGTTGCCGCTGGATTGGTTGCCGCTGAAGGAAAAAGGCATTGCCAGCCAAGGCTTTGATCAGCTCAGCTTTTTCAAAAGCTGCTCGAAAGAGGCCTATTTGGTGCCCTCGGTTGCGGCCCTGCCGGAATTGATCCGCACCGCATTTCGGGTGGCCACGTCGCCGCGCCCCGGCCCCGTGGCGTTGATTATTCCGCATGATATTTTCGATGCGGAATGGGATGAAGACCTGTTGAAAATCAAGGTCGATGATCGTTCGGTCCAGATGCCTTACATGCGCAGCTGTGCGCCCGCAGGCGAGATTGCCGCCGCAGCCGCGCTGATCAAACGGGCGAAACGTCCGGCGCTGGTCTGTGGCGGCGGTGTGCATGGTTCGGGTGCCGCCGAGATTGTCACCGAGTTTGCAGACAGATTTAATGGCCTTGTGGTGACAAGCCTCTCGGGCAAAGGATCGGTGCCGGAAACGCGCGATTATGCGGCGGGGGTGCTCAACCCTCTGGGATCGAAAGCGGCCATTGATCTGATCAAAGAGGCCGATCTGGTGGTTTGGTGTGGTTCGAAAGTCAGCCAGAACACGGGCATGAACTGGTCTTTGCCCCTGCCGGAACAAGCGACCATCACCATCGACTTCGATCCGCTCGAACATGGCCGGACGTTCCGACCGACGGTGGCCTTGATGGGGGATGTACGCGAAACCGTTTTGGCGCTTGGCGCCGCTTTGGGAGACATTCCCGAGCACAACGATTGGCTTGCCCGGATTTCCGAGGTCAAAGCAGAATGCAACGCCGACAAAGCCGCTGAAATTGCCTCCGATAGGTTGCCGATTCAACCACCGAGAATCATGGATGAAATCGCCAAGCGGCTTGAGGAAGATGACATCGTGGTCTCCGATGCCTCGTTTTCGGCGGGTTGGATTTCCGGCTATATCCCCGCGAAAAAACCGGGGCGTCAGTTCTTGTTTGCGCGCGGGCAGGGAGGCTTGGGCTATGCCGTGCCGGGGGCGATTGGTGCCGCAGCCGTGCGGCCAAATGCGCGGATTGTGACCGTGGCGGGCGATGGCGCATTTTCCTACACGCTCGGCGAGTTGGCGACCATGTGCCAATATGACCAAAAGGTCGTTAACGTGGTGATCAACAACGGCAAACTGGGCTGGATTCAACTTTGGCAGGAGCTGTATTTCAACAACGTCCAGTCGGTTGATCTGGAAAAGCAAAGTTCGGTTCCGGGCTATGCGGGCGCGGCTTCGGCGCTTGGGCTTTTGGGCATCTATGTTGAAAAACCGGACGAGATCGGTCCGGCATTGGATCGTGCTTTTGCCCATAATGGACCGTCGGTGGTCGAGGTGCGCATTGATGATCGGGCAACCCCGATCCATTCGTTCAAACGCCGCCTGCGCGAGAAATCGGATACGCCATTCCCGCGTCCCGGCACCGTCTATCGCCTGCGCGACTGGAAGGTTTCGCCGGATCTGTAACGGTTCGGGTTCCCTCAGTGTTCCAGATCGTTTCTGCAAAAGACCGGATGCGCATACCGCGCGTCCGGTCATTTTTGCTCCGGCCTTCTGGTGCGGCCATATTGTATGCGACCATCGCCACGGTCGCGTGATCCGCGCATTTTGACAGCATATCTTTTGCCGAAACATTTTTGCCGTGCAGCGAATCTTTCGCAGCCGCAGCGTCTGCCAAATCTCGCTCATAGGGCGCAACGGGGCAAACTGTACCCGGTCGTCAAATACGTAAACGTGAGACAATTTCATCACGCAGGTTGCAGTGACAAAAGGCCTTTTTGGATTCGGTTTGGGGAAAGACAGAGTCAAGCGCGAAGTTCGATTGCGCGGGTGCTCCACAGGTTGCTAGCTTGCCCATGCGATTCACGTCGTCTTGGGGGACATTCAGGGATCGTGCAAGGCAAACGGACAGCTAAATTTGCCAGTCCGGGATTGGAATTTGATCCGCTTGCACGCCGTTGAGACCTTTCGTCTGGGTAGGGGTACCTAGACCAAAGGTTATTTAGACCGATCACGCTTTGGCGTTTGGTCGGTTCTGATGTGTCCAAACAACCCGCGCCTGTCGTGTGCAAATTCTGTTTAGCAGGGTGTGAGGCCCCTGTTTTCTAAGGGTTTGTACAGGTTAGGCGCGACAAACATGGGCACCGGTGCCGGACGCATGCGACTTTGTGAGGGAGTCGTATCTACGGCCTTTAGTATACTGGGCCCATGAATATCGAGACGATCCGAGGCGCAAGAGCCACGGTTCAGGCGGTCTGCTGCCTGCGCCCGATGTCGGAAAATCCGGCATTGCATAAACAACGATAATGGGTCGAACATAAAAATGAAAAACGATACGTGGGGACGTGTTAAGCAACAATTGCTCGAGTCCGTAGGGCGCAACAATTTTGCAAACTGGATCGAGCCGCTCGAACTGACAAAAGTGGACAACGGTGTTGCGGTCTTTTCCGTGCCGACCAGCTTTATGGCCAACTGGGTGTCCCGCAATTTTGCCGATACCATCCTGACACATCTCAAGGCCGCAAATGCCCCCGCGTCCCGTGTTGAATTTAAAGTTGCGGCGCATCAGCCGCAGCCTGCATCATCAGAGCCAAAGCCCGCCGCCGCACCCGTTGTGGCCCCGGTCGAGCCCGCCGAATTGCCCGGTGCACCGCTTGATGCGCGGTTTACCTTTGACAATTTCGTGGTGGGTAAACCCAACGAATTGGCCCATGCCGCCGCGCGTCGCGTGGCCGAAGGTGGCCCGGTGACCTTTAACCCTTTGTTCCTTTACGGCGGTGTTGGTCTCGGCAAGACCCATTTGATGCACGCCATCGCCCATGAGACCCGCACCCGCAATCCTGAGTTGCGCGTCCTCTACCTCTCCGCCGAACAATTCATGTATCGGTTCGTGCAGGCGCTGCGCGATCGTCAGATGATCGACTTCAAACAAATCTTTCGCTCGGTCGATGTGTTGATGGTCGATGATGTTCAATTCATCGCCGGCAAAGACAGCACCCAAGAAGAGTTCTTCCACACGTTCAACGCATTGGTCGACCAGGGCAAACAGATCATCATCTCCGCCGACCGCGCGCCGGGTGAGATCAAGAACCTCGAAGACCGGATCAAATCGCGCTTGCAATGCGGTCTTGTGGTTGATTTGCACCCGACCGATTATGAGCTGCGTCTTGGTATTCTCCAAACCAAAGCCGAAGCCTACCGCGCGCAATATCCAGGTCTTCAGTTTGCTGATGGCGTGTTGGAATTCTTGGCCCATCGTATTTCGACCAACGTGCGTGTGTTGGAGGGGGCTTTGATGCGCCTCTTCGCCTTCGCCTCCTTGGTGGGCCGCGAGATCACCCTTGATCTGACCCAAGAATGCCTCGCCGACATCCTCAAACAATCGGATCGTAAGGTCACGGTTGAGGAAATTCAGCGCAAAGTCTCGGAACATTACGCCATTCGCCTGTCCGACATGATCGGTCCCAAGCGGGTGCGTTCGATTGCCCGTCCGCGTCAGGTCGCGATGTATCTGGCCAAGCAACTGACCTCGCGCTCCTTGCCGGAAATCGGGCGTCGGTTTGGCGGGCGGGACCACACCACCGTCATGCATGGGGTGCGTCGGATCGAAGAACTCAAAGGCACCGACAGCCAAATCGCGGATGATGTCGAAATGCTGCGTCGCGCGCTTGAGGCCTGACGGGGCCTCACCTTAGGGGAATATGGTGAAATCTGAGCCCAATCCGCTGCATCGCCGCGACAAATGTCTCTGGCGATGCGTGCGGCCCTTGACGCTTAGGTTCCAAAACAACACAGTCCCGTTAAACAATATCTTGCGCCCGGGGATGAATGGTTTAGGCTCAACACCCCGGCTTATGAATTCTATGAGGGTGGCATGAAAATCAGCATCGAACGCGGCACGCTTTTGAAAGCCGTCGGCCAAGCGCAATCCGTCGTTGAGCGTCGGAACACCATTCCGATCCTCGCCAACGTGTTGATCGAGGCTGAGGGCGACATGGTCTCCTTCCGCGCCACCGATCTTGACATCGAAGTGGTGGACAAATGTGCCGCCATGGTCGAGCGTGCCGGGGCCACGACCGTCTCCGCCGTCATGCTCCACGAGATCGTGCGCAAATTGCCCGATGGCGCGATGGTTCAGCTCACCGATGATGGCACCAATGGTCGCTTGACGGTTGAAGCGGGGCGATCGAACTTCTCGCTGGCGACTTTGCCAAAAGAAGATTTTCCGATGATGGCCTCTTCGGAATATGACAGCAATTTCGCGATCCCGGCCCCGGTGTTGCGCCGTCTGTTTGATAAATCGAAATTCGCCATCTCGACCGAAGAAACCCGCTATTACCTGAACGGCGTGTTCATGCATATTGCGGATAGCGAAAATGGCAAATCCCTGCGCTGTGTCGCCACCGATGGCCACCGTTTGGCGCGCATTGATGCTGTTCTCCCCGATGGCGCGGCTGACATGCCCGGCGTGATCGTTCCGCGCAAAACCGTGGGCGAATTGCGCAAGCTGTTGGATGACGACGATATGACCATCGCGGTTTCCGTGTCCGAGGCGAAAGTGCGCTTTGCCACCCCGGAAATCACCCTGACCTCCAAGGTGATCGACGGGACCTTCCCGGATTACACCCGCGTGATCCCGGTCGGCAACACCCGCAAACTCGAAGTCGATGCGGCAGATTTTGCCAAGGCGGTGGACCGTGTGGCCACTGTGTCCTCTGAACGCTCACGCGCCGTCAAACTGACGCTCGAAGAAGACAAGTTGATCCTTTCTGTGAACGCTCCGGATTCGGGTGCCGCCGAGGAAGAATTGGCCGTGGCTTACAATGATGAGCGTCTGGAAATTGGCTTTAACGCCAAATATTTGCTCGAAATCGCCTCGCAAGTGGACCGCGAAAATGCCGTGTTTTTGTTCAACTCCTCGGGCGATCCGACCCTGATGCGCGAAGGCAATGACACCTCCGCCGTCTATGTCGTCATGCCGATGCGTGTGTGAGCCGTTCAACCACCTAAAGACAAGTGAGCAGCAATGGGCCGTCTCTACATCGAAGAGCTGAGCCTGTCGCATTTTCGCTCTCACCGGGCCGCACGTCTTGAATTGGACGGGCGGCCTGTTGCGATTTATGGCGCCAATGGCGCAGGCAAAACCAACATTCTTGAGGCGGTGTCTTTGCTCTCGCCGGGGCGAGGCCTGCGCCGCGCCACGCCCGATGAGATCGGGCATAAATCCGTCGGTGTCGGTTGGAAAATCCGCGCCGATCTTGTCTCTCTGCACCACATGCACGAATTGGAAACCTGGGCCGAACCGGGTTCTGCGCGCACTGTGCGCATTGACGGCAAGTCCGCGCCACAGGTGGCGCTGGGCCGGATTGCCCGTGTGGTGTGGCTGATCCCGGCGATGGATCGGCTTTGGATCGAAGCGCCTGAGGGGCGGCGGCGGTTTTTGGACCGGATGGTGATGTCTTTTGAGCCACGCCATGCGGAGGCGGTTTTGGCCTATGAAAAGGCGATGCGGGATCGCAATCGACTGCTCAAAGACATGGTGCGCGATGCCCATTGGTATGACGCGCTTGAGGCGCAAATGGCCGATCAGGGCGCGGTGATCATGACCAATCGCCTGAGCGCGCTTGAGCGTTTGGCACGGGCGCAGGACGGGGCCGAAACCGCCTTTCCGGCGGCGCATTTGACGTTGAAAGCCTCTGACGATCTGCCCTTGCCTGTCGAACGCGATGATTTGCTCGCCGCGTATGCCGATACTCGCACCCGTGACATGCACGCCGGGCGCACGCTGATGGGGCCGCACCGCGCCGATTTGACGGCGGTCTATACGGCCAAAGATGTGGCTGCCGACCAATGTTCGACCGGGGAGCAAAAGGCGCTGTTGATCTCGCTGATCCTCGCCAATGGTCGTGCCTTGGCCGAGGATTTTGGCGCCGCGCCGATCTTTCTTCTCGATGAGGTTGCAGCCCATCTTGACGCCAACCGCCGCGCCGCGCTCTATCATGAGATCTGCGCGCTGGGCGCTCAGGCGTTTATGACCGGAACCGGTCCCGAACTTTTCGCGGAACTCAATGGGCGCGCGGCCCGCTATGAGGTCTCTGAGGAGGGCGGATCGTCCCTTTTGAAAGAAATCCTATGACCATCGCATTCAGCGATCTCGGCCTCTATGCCTTTGCTCTTTTGGTGCTGTTTTTGACCCCTGGCCCGGTGTGGCTGGCGATGTTGGCGCGCGCGCTGTCGGGCGGGTTCAACGCCGCATGGCCCTTGGCTTTGGGCGTGGTGATTGGTGATGTGTTGTGGTCGCTTTTGGCGATCCTTGGTGTGTCCTGGATCGTATCTGAATTCAGCGGTTTTTTGACCGTGCTCAGATGGGTCGCGGTGGCGATGTTCCTGTTCATGGGGGTGATGTTGATCCGCCATGCCGACAAAAAAATTGCCGCCGACAGCCGCCTCACACGTCCCGGGATGTGGGCCGGATTTGTCGCGGGGCTGATTTGCATTATCGGCAATCCCAAGGCGATCTTGTTTTATATGGGCTTCTTGCCGGGCTTTTTTGACCTGTCCACTTTGACAATCCCCGACATCGTGGCGATCTGTGCGGTTTCGGCGCTGATCCCGCTGGTCGGCAACCTGATTTTGGGGGCGTCTGTCGGTGCTGTGCGCAGGATTATGACCTCTCCGCGCGCGCTCAGGCGGATGAATATCGGCGCTGGAAGCCTGTTGATTTTCGTCGCATTTGTGATCCCTTTCGTCTGATCCGCAAACCGTCCTTTTCTCGTGTCATTTGCGTGACATCCCGCCTGCGGTCGCGTATAAAAAGCGCAAGAAATAACAAGGTACTCCGCATGTCCGATACGCCACACGATCCCTCCGAATATGGTGCAGATTCCATCAAGGTTCTCAGGGGCTTAGAAGCCGTTCGCAAACGTCCCGGTATGTATATCGGCGACACAGACGATGGCTCTGGTCTGCATCACATGGTCTATGAGGTGGTGGACAACGGGATTGACGAGGCTCTGGCCGGTCATGCCGATTATGTGACCGTCATCATCCACAAAGACAGCTCGGTTTCGGTGCGCGACAACGGTCGTGGCATTCCCACCGACATGCACCACGAAGAGGGCGTCTCGGCCGCCGAGGTCATCATGACCCAACTCCACGCGGGCGGTAAATTCGACAGCAACTCCTACAAGGTCTCCGGCGGTCTGCACGGCGTGGGCGTGTCGGTTGTGAACGCATTGTCCGACTGGCTCGAACTCAAAGTCTGGCGCAATGGCAAAATCCACCAAGCGCGGTTTGAGCGTGGCGACACCGTTGAGCACCTCAAGGTGATCGGCGATGCGGGCAGTGAAACCGGCACCGAAGTGCGGTTCATGGCCTCCGCCAAAACGCTCGACCCCGAGGTCGGCACGTTCTCCAACCTCGATTACTCCTTTGAGACGCTGGAAAAGCGCCTGCGCGAATTGGCGTTTTTGAACTCCGGTGTGCGGATCATCCTCGAAGATCACCGCCCTGCCGATCCGCTCAAAACCGAGCTGTTCTATGAGGGCGGCGTCAAGGAGTTCGTCAAATATCTCGACCGTCATAAAACCGGGATGATGCCGGAACCGATTTTTGTTGCGGGCGAACGTGATGACATTGGCGTTGAGGTCGCGATGTGGTGGAACGACAGCTACCATGAAAACGTGCTGCCCTTTACCAATAACATCCCGCAACGCGACGGCGGCACCCATTTGGCGGGCTTTCGTGGCGCACTGACCCGGACGTTGACCAAATACGCCGCTGATTCCGGCATCGCCAAACGCGAAAAGATCACTTTTACTGGCGATGATGCCCGCGAAGGCCTGACCTGCGTTTTGTCGGTCAAAGTGCCCGATCCGAAATTCTCGTCCCAGACCAAAGACAAACTGGTGTCTTCCGAAGTCCGTCCTGCGGTTGAAAACCTTGTGAGTGAAAAACTCACCGAATGGCTGGATGAAAACCCACGCGAAGCCAAGGTCATCGTCAGCAAAATCGTCGAAGCCGCACAGGCGCGCGAGGCGGCGCGTAAGGCGCGTGATCTCACCCGGCGCAAATCGGCGCTTGATGTGAACTTTTTGGCCGGCAAACTCAAAGATTGCTCGGAAAAAGACCCATCGCAAACCGAAGTCTTCCTTGTCGAGGGGGATTCCGCCGGTGGGTCCGCCCAAACGGGCCGGGACCGTCGGACACAGGCGATCCTGCCGCTCAAAGGTAAAATCCTTAACGTTGAGCGTGCGCGGTTTGACCGGATGCTGGGCAGCCAAGAGATTGGTAACCTTGTGATGGCGCTGGGGACGGGGATTGGGCGCGACGAGTTTAAACTCGAAAAACTGCGCTACCACAAGATCGTCATCATGACCGACGCGGACGTTGATGGTGCCCACATTCGGACGCTGTTGTTGACCTTCTTCTTCCGCCAAATGCCGCAACTGATCGAGGCAGGCCACCTGTTTATCGCCCAGCCGCCGCTGTACAAAGTGGCGCGTGGCAAGTCGGAAGTGTACCTCAAAGACCAAGCGGCGATGGAAGAATATCTGATCCAGCAGGGCGTCGATGGGGCCGTGTTGCGGCTCAGATCCGGCGAAGAAATTGCCGGGGCGGATTTGGCCCGCGTGGTCGAAGGCGCGCGTACGTTCAAGCGGATTTTGGAAGCCTTCCCAACGCATTACCCACGCCACATCATCGAACAAGCCGCTCTTGCGGGGGCGTTTGAGCCGGGTCGCGTGGACGCCGATCTGTCGGGCACGGCCGATATGGTGGCACGGCGTTTGGATATGATCGCGCGTGAATTTGAACGTGGCTGGACCGGTCGCCCGACCCAGGATGTCGGCATTCGTTTGACCCGCGTTTTGCGTGGTGTCGAAGAGGTGCGCACCCTGGATGGCGCGATCTTGCGCGGGGGCGAAGCCCGCCGGATCAACCAAGAGGTCGCGGCGACCAACGGCGTGTTCAAAGACCCCTCGCGCCTTGTGCGCAAGGATCGCGAAACGTTGATTCACGGTCCGATCGAGTTGTTGAACGCCATCCTTGAGGAAGGCGAAAAGGGCCTGTCGCTTCAGCGCTACAAAGGTCTGGGCGAGATGAACCCGGATCAGCTTTGGGAAACCACGCTCGATCCCGAAGCCCGCACTCTCTTGCAGGTCAAGATCGAAGATCTGGCCGAAGCTGATGACATCTTTACCAAACTGATGGGGGATGTTGTTGAGCCGCGTCGTGAGTTCATTCAAGACAATGCGCTCAACGTCGAAAACCTCGACGCGTAACTGTTTGGGCCCTGCAAGCGATTGCGTGGCCCAAACATTATACGCGCCATGCGAGAGAGGGAGGCTTGGGTGAAAGTCGGGATCGTTCTTGGACTGCATGACAGCCCCCTTTGGGTCACGGATCAAATCCGCTCGATTCAGGATCAAAGCCACACCGATTGGGTGATGGTGATCCGCGACGATGGCCCGCAAACTGAAACGAGTGCGTTGGCGCAATCGACAACTCAGCGCGATGCGCGCATCTCTTATCGGTGTGCCGAGCCTGCGGGGTTTGTGGCCAATTTTCTGATGGGTCTGCACGATCTCCCGGCTGACTGCGAGGCCGGGGCGTTTTCAGATCAAGATGACATCTGGAACAGTGACAAATTGGCCCGCGCCGTTGATGCGCTGCGTGACTTTGGCGACCGGCCCGCGCTGTATTGCGCGCGGCGGCATGTTTTGACGGAAAGGGGCATTGTGGGCGACACATTGCTCTATACGCGCCCGCCGTCTTTCGCCAATGCCCTGATCGAAAACATCGCGCCGGGGAATACCATCGTTTTGAACCGAGCCGCCCTTGATCTCGCCCGCCGCACAGCGCCGCTTGCATCGGGTGTTTTTGCGCATGATTGGTGGCTGTATCAATTGATCAGCGGGGTCGGCGGCATCGTGATTTATGATCCCGAACCCGTTGTGCAGTATCGCCAGCACAGCCAAAACATTCTTGGTGCGGGGGAACATGGTCTGACGTGGCTGACCAACAAACTGGCCGTAACCAAAGGGCTTTATCGGGCGCGTATTGATCAACAAACGGCGGCTTTGTACGCGGTTTATGATCGGCTGACGCCAGAAAACCAGGCCCTCTTGGATCGCTTTTGTGCGGCGCGCCGGGCGAAAGGGCCGCTTTCGCGCCTGCGTGCGATGTGGCGTCTGCCCGTGCGGCGGCAAGGCACGCTGTCGCATCTGACATTCCTCGCGGCTGTGGTCTGTGACTATGCGTGATCGTCCGAAAATCCTGTTTGTTGGTGGTTCTGGTGTGCCCTCCGGCGTTCCAACCTTTATCAAGGCGGTGATCGAGGCCGCAGGCGATGACATCGAAAGTGTTGTTGTGTCCGAACCGGATCAGGGGGGCTATGGTCGATTGGCGACGGGGGCGCGCCACATCGCTGTGGATGGGTTGGCGACCACACTCAATCCTTTTCATCAACGTCGTGCCCGCGCCCGTCTTGAACAGGTTATTTTGAGCGAAAAGCCATCCTTGGTCTGGGCTCATGCGCGCATGGGCGTTCATCTGTGCCGTGATCTTTTTTCGGAAACCACGCCAAGTTTTTCGCGCCTCGCCGTCAGTTTGCATGGGCTGCCCTTTGGCCCCGGTCACCGACCGACCCTGAAAGCCATGTCAAAATTCATCGAGATGCGCCACCTGCGTCATACGCGCCCGCATCATATTCACCTGCTGACCCAAGAAGACGTGCAGTTCTACTGCGCCGCTTTGCCGCCCTCCATGGTCGAGCGCCATGATTTTCAGACCCTTGGCACAGTGTCGCATATGGGGTCGCATATGGGGTCGCATACGGGTTTGGCTCACACAGCGCCCAGCCAGACACTCACCGGGCCGCTACGCATCGTGATGACCACGCGCGCGAGCTATCAAAAAAATCTGATCGAAGCCGCGCATATTCTTGCGTGTGTCACAATCCCTTGGCGGCTTGATCTTTGGGGAGCAGGCACACAATCCGAAGCTCTGATCAAAAAATTTCGCGCCATTTTGGGCCCACGGATGGATCGAGTCCGTTTTCATGGTCCGACCCGCGATGTCGCGTCCGCTTTGAGTGATGCGGATTTGTATCTTTTGACATCGCGCTATGAGGGCATGTCGATCGGCGTACATGAGGCGTTTGAATGCGGTCTTGCCCTGGCCCTGAGCGACATTCCCGCAAACCAAGTGTTTCTCAAGGCGCATCCCTTTGCCGCAGCTTTGCCTTTGGGTCAGCCATCAGAGGCGGCTCTCAGACTGGATCAGCTTTATACCCGCCTCATTCGAGCGCCGGACTATCGTTCGACATCTCAAACCATTTGGCGGTCCAGCTTTAGCCCGGAATTGTGGAGCCAACAGGCCCGCCAAATGGTGCGTGATATTCTAAATCGCCCGCTTAGGTGATGATCAGAATGTCGTTGGCGATGCTGCCAATATCGGTGACGCCCAGCAGAGAGATCGTATTGCCGCCGCCGAAGTCAAAGACGATATTGCCATCGACCACATCAGCATAATTGCTCACAAGAGCGTTGATGTCGGTGCCTGCAATGGTGCCGTCGATGAAAAGGCGGTCCACGCCGATTTCGTAATCCGCAATGCGGTCGGCGCCGTCGTTTTCATAAAACACGAACTTATCCGCGCCATTGCCGCCGAGCATGTAGTCGTTCCCAGCGCCACCAACAACAGTATCATTGCCGTTCCCGGCGCTCAGAGTGTCATTGCCCTGATCGCCATACATACGATCATTGCCGCTGTTGCCAATCAACCGGTCAGCACCCGTGTTGCCAAAGAGGACGCCGTCGCCGCTGCCATCAAGCAAGGTGTCATTGCCGGAGCCACCAAACATTTGGTTGTTGCCGTAAATGTCATAGAGCACGTCGTCACCAGCGTCTCCCAACATCCGGTCACCACCAGCCTCGCCATTGAGGCGATCGTTGCCAATGCCGCCGTTGAGCACGTCAAAATCGTTACCCCCGGTCAAGGTGTCATTGCCACCGCCGCCGATCAAAATATCGTTGCCGGTTCGGCCCATCATAAAGTCATTGCCACCGCCGCCAGAAAGGATGTTGTTGCCATGGGTGCCGCGCAAGTCATCGTTGTAGGCGGAGCCGGTGAGGTTCTCGATGGAAGAATAGGTATCTCCCGCGGAATCGCCAGTGCCGGAACCGCCGTTGATGAGGTCAGCAATCACAAGACCGGACGCGTTGGAATATGAGGCTGAATCGGTGCCAGCCCCGCCACGCAGAGTGTCGGCCCCGTCGCCGCCGATCAAAACGTCGTTTCCGCGCATCCCCTGAAGAATATTTGCGCCGCTGTTGCCATACAAAACATCATCGCCATCGCCGGTCACGATGTTCTCGACCGAGCCGTTGAGTGTCACCCAGGTGGCATTGTCGACTTGCACAGAGGAGGTGAGATTGGCCAGAACATCGCCGGTGATTGCCGCCATGTTGATCCAGTCTGTGCCCCCGTCCGCGTCGGCCAACGTGCCACGGCTGCTTTCCAGCGCCAGCATCGTTAAAAAGTCGTCTGTGTAGGTGTAGACAGAATCCGTGATGGCCTCAGCGCCCAGGAATTCAATCGTGATATAGTCGATGAAGTAATAATCACTGTCACCGGAGAAATTGTCTGCCACCACGACGGACCATGTTCCAACCGACGACATGCCCATGACGGCGGCGACACCAAAGGTCCAAGTGCCCAAATCTGTCGACCCGCCCTCTTGGTCCAACAGGGGAACATATGTGCCATCCGGTCCCACCAGATAGATGGTGAGATCCTCCATGTAATAGTGATCCGTGCTGATCGTCACATTGACATGTTCCAGCGCGATATCGGTGTTGCAAGTCACCGAAGATATGGCACCAGTTGAGTTATAAATCCGCTGGTTGGTATTGTTGGTCAGGGTGACAGAGTCGATATTGGCCGTTGTCTTGGCTGTGTCGTAAAGGTCGAGCCAAACTTCGGCCATACGCACGGCGGCGTAAGCGTCCACCATGCCGTAGCCATAATTCAGGTGAAAGCTGTTGCCGCCGCCGTTCCAATTGTTCGCGTCATTGATGCCCCACTGCGCAACCTCATACCCGGTCGCGCTTGAGCCAATATTGCTGCCAGTCAAGGAGGCGGACATGGCAAGGATCATGCGGACATCGCGCCAGCCGAGGTTTTCATTGGCATCCAACATCAGCGCGGTCACGCCGCTCACCACAGGAGTCGCTGCGGAGGTTCCGCCAAAATCGGTGGCCCATGCTGTGTCGGAATAGCCGCCCGTGCCGACGATGTCCGTGGTCTCGGATGCAGCGGGCGCCGTCACCAAAACGTTCGCGCCATAGTTTGAATAGTATTCGGCATCGCCATTTGCATCCGTGGCCGCGACCAAAATGATCTCAAATGCTGAATTGAGTTCGTCGCCCTGTGCGTTGCCGTAGACGCCATAGACAGACTGGTAAGAAGAGTCGTTTGCCTCGTTCCCAGCGGCCTTGACGATGATCGAGCCAAGCCCGTCACGCCCGTTGGTCGTCGCATAGACCACCCCGTCTTGATAGATGGAGGCGTTGCCGCTTGAGGTGCTTGAAATGGAGTTATAAACTGAATCATACATGGGGATGGACCCCCATGAGTTGTTGATGACGTCGAATTTCGCCATTTCGTTCATCAGGTTTTTGAACGCAGTGATCCCGGACATCCCATTGAGCAACAGGTTTTGGCCATCATTGAGAAAATCGACGCTTGTCAGATTGGCACCAAAGGCCACACCGACACCATAGGACCCATTTTGGACACCGGCAATAATCCCGCCAACGGCGGTGCCATGTGCGTCCGAGTTGGTGTTGTAGTCGCCATCGACACCAGCGACGTTTGACTCAAGTGTCGCGTCGTAATTGCCCACCAGGTCGGGGTGGTCGACGTCCATCCCATCGTCATACACTGCTACATTGACGCCGGAGCCATCGAATTCGTCCCAGATTTTTTCAATGTCGCCAATAAGGTCAAAGTGCCATTGCAGGCTGTATTTCGGGTCTGTCGGTACCATTTGGTCCCCCACTCATAATAAGACAAGTTCACTTGGTTATTTCATAAAAAACGAACCGAATTAAGACATTATTTATGAATTTTAACGCGATTTTATGTGATAAGAATGGAGTCCACCAAAGATGACAAGTCATTTATATTGTTCAGAACAATGATATCTCCCCCGCCAAAGTCGAAAATCGCATCGGTGCCGCTGAGCGTACAATAGGTCGCGATGGTGTGGTTGGCGTCGTAATTTCCATCGGTCAGAACGGCATCGATGAAGAGACGGTCAATTCCGATCTCGAAGTCCGTAATCGTGTCCATTTCACTGCCGTCACGGAACACAAAAATATCCGCGCCGTTTCCCCCGGTGAGATTGTCGTTCCCTGAGCCGCCCGTCATCCGATCAATACCGTTGCCGCCAGACATGATGTCATCGCCCGCATCGCCGAGCATACGATCATTGCCCCCGCCTCCATTCATGCGGTCATGTCCTGCGTTCCCGGCTAAAACACCGTTCCCAGACCCATCCAGCAAAAAGTCATCGCCATCCCCGGCTATCAGCCAACCCACGCCTTCCAAATTCAGGAGCGTGTCATCCCCGTCTTCACCAACAAGACGATCATTGCCGCTGTCGCCGACCAATCGGTCCTTCCCGTTGCCGCCGTTTATAATGTCATTCCCGGCCCCACCATAGACAGTGTCATTGCCATGGCTCGCGATAACGATGTCATCCCCCCCACCTGCTTCGACATAGTCATGGCCAAGCCGTGTATAGAGGTGGTTGTCGCCGTCATCGCCATAAACGATGTCGTTGCCATCCCCGCTGATCAGGTTCTCAATGCTGATATAGCTGTCCCCTTCGGCACCCAATCCGACATTGTCGTCTGGATTCAAAAGACTCAGCGTCAGGTCGGTGACGAACTCGCTGTAGCTGGCCGTATCAAAGCCATCGCCGCCATCCAGAATGTCCGTGCCCATTCCGCCGACCAAAATGTCATCACCATCCTGGCCCACAAGCCTGTCATCGCCATCAAAGCCTGAGAGTGTGTTGTTCTCGGCGTCACCCTTGATCACGTCATCATATCGTGTCCCGATCACATTTTCGATCGACACCAGAGTGTCAGACGCCGCAGCCCCCGAGTTGAGCGAACTGAATTGCAAATCAATATTGGCCGCGATTGTGGACAAGCTATAATCAACCGTATCGATGCCATCGCCACCGTTGATGGTGTCTCCGCCGCTGGAGGCCACAAAAACATCCGCGCCCGCAAGGCCAAGCAAAATGTCGTTGGAGGAGGTGCCCGAAATGATGTCGTTGCCGTCTGTCCCCTCGATTGTCGCCGCGGCAGAATTGTCGATCCGTTCCCCGATGATGACGTGATCGGCGTTAAACAAAATCGAATCCACAAATGCGGCGAGCGGAACAGGCATCCCGTCATATGTGGTCACGACAATTCGTTCACCACCGAATGTCAGCACAAAGCCGGTCGTTGTCATTTCAATTTCGACACTGTTTGCCGAGCCTGACAAAGGGAAATGGGACAGATCAATGGTGTCGGATGCGTAATTGAAATCGGTGATGTAATCCGTGACGCCGTCAGGTCGAAACTGAAAAATATCGGCGCCGTTTCCCCCGGCCATCGTATCGCTTCCTGCGCCATCGACCAGAATATCTGCGCCGCCGTTTCCCGATAGGGTGCTGCCGGTATCTGTGGCGGTGATGATGTCGTCATCTGCGGTGCCAGTGCTTGCCGACAAAACCGCGCCTTGATTGGAAACATCGACCGCAATCCGGGTCAGGCCAGTGTCGCCGGTGGAGGTGGCGATCAATTCCAAGCCGTTGTTCGTGGCGACAAAAGTCAGCGAAGACACATTCAAAAGGGCGGTGTCAAAGGTATCAATGACACTGCTCCAAAGGACCAAGGTCCCGTCTGGCAAAACCTTAAAGAGCGACAGACCGCCGTCATTGCCTGCAACAGCCAAATAGGCGGTGCCATTATAGTTTATGACATCAAGCGCGGAAGCCCCGCCAAAGCGCGTGCCCAGCGTGTCGATGACTTGGTCAATGGCCACCAATTGCCCCGTATCTGTCACTTCCAGGACGGTGATAGATCCGCTGTCAGCAGCGGTCATAAACACCAGCGTTTTCCCGCCATAGTCCAGGCTCTGAAGATCCGTGGGCGTTGTCACCGGGAGGCCTTCATTCGCACTGTAGCTGTCCACCTCCGTCAGCCCCCCGCCTGCGCCGATCTCAAGCAAAGTCAGACCATGTTCGGTCGCAGAGGCTGTCAAAACATAGGCTGTGCCATTGACCGTCATGGTACAGAGCGCGCTGATGTCACTCAGATGGGTCGTGTCGTCATCGTAAAGGGTTTGTGCTTCGCCTGCGACAGCGGAGGCGTTGATTGAAAAAACAGAGAGACCAGAGCCTTCGGAGAGCGCTGCGAGCACATAGGTCACGCCGTTGATCTCGATTGTGGCAATCTCCGCACGGTTTGAGTGGCTGGTGGATTGGTTCAACTGGACACAATGCGAACCGCCTTCACCGAGTTGAGCAATTGCCAAAAGCTCCGCCTTTGGGATGATGAAATCGGTGCCTTCAATCGAAATCGAGGCAAAGCCTTCCGAATTTATGGACTCTGTTGAGAAACTGAGATCGGTTCCGCCAATGATCTGTGTCGAGGCTTTTGTGCCCGAGGCTGTGTCGTAAAATACGAACGTGCCATTGGCGTTCAACAGGCCCGTTGTCACCTGTGAAAGGAAAAATGCGTCGTCAGCCCAGAGCGTTTCTAAAATTGACAGGGACCCCATGCCCACCTCCGTCTACCACCAAGGGCAGAATGCGGGCGAAGTGCTTAAGGCGGCCTTTTTTAAATCGGGCATAAAAACGGCAAGAGTTTCAGAATTGAATCAACTCGCATATACCCTGTTCGCCAAAGCGTTATGAGATCCGTTCAAGTTGGTAAATCTGACGCGCGATGGCGGCGGTCACACCGGGGCCGACCTGTCTTGGGGTCACATGAGTTTGCGGATCAATGCGATTTGGCGACATTGAAAACGCCGGGCTGTGCTGTTGGGCCCTTTTCTCAAACCTTTGATTTTTTTCGACAAAACTCGCCTTCAATGTGGCAATCTGCGCGGGTGTGAAAATCGTCGTTGGGGCTTTGTCAAACCGATCGAGCAAGGCCCGGCGCGCAGCGTCATAGATGGCATGTGGTGGCCGGGCAGGGGTGGTTAATTCTGTCGCAAGCAACTGTGTCAAAGGATCAGGTGAGGTGTTGGCCTGTTTGGTCTCTTTCAAAGTGCCATCTGCCACCAAATCTGACCCAGTCACATTCAACAAGGCCTGCAAAATACCGCCGGGCAGGGTTTTGACCGTTTCATAGTCAAAAATGGTGATCTGATCGGGGCAAAAGCCCTCTTCCAGAGTGTCCAAAACCAGATTGTGATCCACAGGGACGCCAGAGGCCAAGCCTGTCGTAATGGCCCGCTGAACAAAGCCCTGTATCGCCGGCAAACGTCCGCTTTTGGCCACTTCCTGCCAAATCGACTGGGTCAATGCGATCGGGTCGCGCGCGTAGTACACGATGCGGACCTCCTCGAACGGACTCAAAAGCCCCGCCAATTCTTTGAAATCGACCCGCGCGGGTTCAAGCCGCGTGAAAGGTTCGCCAGACAGGATAAGCGTCCCGTCCTTTGGCGCATATGTATCGATGAGTTTCGTCCAAAGCGCGTCTATGCCGCCGTGGCTTTTCAAAGAGCGGTCAAAATCCGGATTCGGAATCCATTTTGCGGTCAAAATGTGATGGGCCGGATTGGGGCCGATGTCGGGATAATACAGGCCCGCCTGTTCGAGACGAGCCCGGTTGGCAAACAGCCGACGCTGGATATAGCTCGTGCCGGTTTTATGCGGGCCGATATGCAAAACGACCTTGGCCATTATCCACGCGCCTCTTGTTTTATCTTAATCATCTTGCGGGACAGGGCCTGAAAAAACTCTGCGCCGATCTGGTTGCGTGTCGCGCGCCCTTGCAAAGGCGCGTCAATCGGGGTCATGCGAAACTTGGGTTGGGTTGCGGCAATCAATCGTTCGAGCGCGCGGTTCTTCGGTTCATATGTCTCAATCAAAGTGTCGATCTGAGCCTTGGAAAACAACGTGGTGCGTGTCTCTGCCCCAAATGTCTCAATGACCGTTTTTCCCGCAGCCCGCACAAGCCATTGCGGAGCTTTGTGAGTGTGGGCAACGAAATTGGCCGCAAATGTCGCCAAAGGTTCAGGCGACACATTTGAATGCCGCTGTGCGTCAAAGGGTTGCAAAGCCTTGGGGTCGATTTGGATGCCGGCTTCTTGCAGCACGGCACCGACAATCCCTCCCTCCTGCGCAGAGGCGCGTTCATAGTTGATCAAACGGATCTCGTTGAGGTCAAAGCCATCGGAAATATGGCGCACAAGCCGATGGTAATTTGTAAACAAGCCTTCGACCAAATCGCGCTCGACCACGGTGTCAACATAGGCGTCAATGTTGCCTGGATTGCGGTCGTCGGAGACCTGTTGATACACCGATTGAATAAACCCGCTCTGTGTGCGCAATGCACAGATCACTTTGATCTCATCAAAATCCGAAACCAGGTCGCGCAATTGCGCCATCTCGACATGGCGCGGGTTCCAACGCGAAAACTCTTCGGAGCTGATAAAAACAGTGTCGCTGGCTTTCATCCGCCGCAAAATCCCCCGGTTCAGCGTTTGCAATCGACGTTCGGGGTTTTTGTAAGAATAGCGCGGGCCCAACGGAATCCAGCCCGAAGCCAGACCGTGATGCCCTCGTTCATGACCCAGCGTTGGATAGACCAAACCGTGTGTGCGAAGCAGCCTGCGGTTCTTGTAAAGTGTATCCTGAATGTGGGTTGTGGCCGTCTTATGTGTGCCCATATGGATCACGAGTTTGGGCATGGCTTACGTCTCTTTTTGGGTTTTATCGCCGCAAAACTCGGTCAGAACCTTCAAATGGGCGTCGCCGTTTTGTTTTGTGGGTTCAAGCACCGCTTTCTCCGCCCATTCATTCCACGCATTGATCCAAAGCTCCTCGCGGTATGACCCCGCAATCCGCTTTTCGAGCAGGCTGTGCAACCAACGTCTGAACGTGCCCACATTGGCACCATAGGCGATATGCGCCTTATCTCCACGCCGGGCGGTGTTGTCCCAAGACGGCATAATGCCCGCAATCGTCGTCTTGGGCAGGCGCTTGGTGTAAGCCGATGAGGTCGCATAGGTTGCGGCCTTTGCGTAGTCGTAGATCAGCCCGCTAAATCCCGGCAGGACAGAGGTTGGCATCTTGTTGCCATCGGGGCCGCCAAACAGATAGGCATTGCTTTTGACCAGACCATGCGGCGGCATTTCGACCCAGAAGTCGAACAGATTGTCTTTGACCGGGCTTTCGCCATCAACGTGAAACAGCACCGCCCCAAGTTCGACTTCGCCGATCCCCTCATCGCGCCAAACCTGCCGCATCTGCTCTACGGCTGCGGCTGGATCGGGCATGTCTTCGGGTCGGTAAATCACAAATCGCGGGCGTATGCCGTCTGGGCGTTGGTAGCGCGGATCGCGCATGTAACGCGCAATGTCGCGGGCCAAATCACCGGCAAACCCCGGAAAATAGGTCTGTGGCATGAGGATTTCACCGCTCAACCCATCCCAATTGCGCCGCCAACTTTCGTTCGCCCAACACAGGTAAAATGGGAACTCCACGTCAGGCCGATCCAACACTAAATCAATCGGCTTTTCCAAAAGCCGTTGCCCGTCAAACCAGTAATAATAGGCGCAAAAGGCGTCGATACCTGCGGCTTTGGCCATTTTGGCCTGTTCCGCCAGCGTTTCGGGCACCCGCAGGTCATAAAACCCAAGATCGGCTGGAAGAACCGGATGGGCATGGCCGGAAAAATTCGGCTCGGCGGCCACGACACTGGTCCATTCGGTATAGCCTTTGCCCCACCATCTGTCATTTTCCGCAATCGGGTGAAACTGTGGCAGGTAAAATGCTGTAACGTATTGAGGAGCCTTGGGTTTGGCTTTCGGCGTCAGGCTGTCGATCTCGGTCGTCTGATAGGTTTTCAATCCCGCGGCCTTGCAGATATAGCCAAGAGCGCGCTCCACTGCATGCGCCGTCGTTCCGTCAAGCTGTTGATCTTCAATTTGAAAATGATCCTGCGTGAGCTGCATGGATTTCAGCATCGCAAGGATCGTTGGTTTGAGCCAATAGATCGACCCGGCCGGGAAATCGAGGGAGGAGGCATCCAAAGGCACTTCGATCCGATCAAGGAGATGGCGGGTCGTGCCCACATTCGAGCCCCACCATTCGGTGCCGCTGTAATGCTGCCCATCGGCCACCCAAAAACCGGCGTCCCAAGCGGTCAAAAAGGTTTCAAGCCTTGCCTTCGTGGCGTCGGGATCTCCCAAAATGCCTTGGATCAAGGCTTGCCGCCAGATGTCGCCATCTGTGCGATGGGGGCTTTTCTTGGTGTGCAGTTTGCACACGGCCTCATAGCCATCCAGAAAACCAGCCGCCACAAAATGCAAGAACGGATAGATGTCGCGCCCGTGGTTTGGCATCGCATAGACCGTGGCCTCAGGAAAATCTTTGAGCACCGCGTCTTTCGGGTCAGTCTTATGGGATTTGAATTTTATGTAAGAGACATAGAGATCATACTCGAAAGATTGCGCTTTGATCTGTGCGGCGATCTCGTCCCACATTTCGGCGTAAAACACATGGACCACAATGGCAAAGCGGGCCTTTTTGCGTGTTGGATCGGCGCGCAGGATCGGGAAGGTCACGCCATCGACAAGATTAAAACTATGTTGAGTGCGGGTGACCCGGCCTTCTTTCAGGCCTGCGGTGATGTAATGTTCAAATGGTCGCAAACCCGCAGAAGCAACATCCGGGTTGTGTTTGAGATAGGCGCTTGGAGAAAAAGAACCGTTGGGCTGAATGCCCAAAGGTTCGCCAAAGATCACATAGTGACGTTCCGGGTTTTGTCTGTAGAGCCAATGTAGCCCAGGCACCATGCCGCGGTAAAAATCCCTGTCAAACTGCCTGCTGGCTTTGATTTTGCGGGCATAGCGGCGTTCTTTTGGGGTCGCCAATAAAAATCTTAGGGCATTTTTTGCCCTACTTGTGGCACTCATGCTCGGTTCGCTCCTAGGTCTTTTTTTGTCTGCCCGGTCACTTGGCTGCGCTCTGTTTGCTCTCTCGTCACTTGAGCAACAAGGCTTTGTAATTGCGGCTGAGCAATATCATGCCGATGGTTCCGATAAAAAGGGCCAAGGCAAAAACGTATAATGGGGACGACGCCGAAGCATCATATGTTGAATAAATTCCGGACCTCAGAACGCCGACAAAGTGACAAATGGGATTGAGCATCAAAACGCCAAGTGTGGGTTGAGAAAAACTTTCCGGTAAGAACAAAACGCCTGAAATGATCAACAAAGGTCGTGTCAAGATGGACCAAATCTGCTCCCACAACGGCACGACCAAGATGATATAGCAATTCAAGACGCCAATCGCCACGCTTAAGGCGATCAACATGGCAACGCCTAAGAAAATCTGTGACCAGTTCACGATCAGCGAAAGATCGAAGATGTTCACGATCAGAATGAACACCAAGGTCATCACCAAGCCCTGGGTGACAAGGTTCAACACCAACCGCGCGATCAGGGCGTCGATAAACGCAATTGCGGGATATTGCAGCAGCGGTTTGGAAAATCGCACCGCGCGTGACAGATCATTTGAAATTGCCATGAACATGCCAAATGGCAAAAAGCCTGATGCATAAAACAGAGGAAAACTCGACCCCAAGGCTGGTTTGTGCGCAATCAGAGAAAAGATAAAACTGAGGAATGTAATCCCGGCCACAGGTTCGAAGAACGCCCAAAGATACCCACCCAGCGCGCGCGAATAGCGGGTCTCAACTTCCCTGAGGATAAGGGCAATGACGGTTCGCCCAAATTTGTACTTTCGCCCTTTGGGTCGCTGTGGTGGCACAATGCCACTGGCAAGCCTTTCGGGAGGGAGCTGACGCATTCTTACTCTACTTTGTGGCGATCTAAGTTTACAGGCTGGTCTTAAAGCCATGCATTGGCTAGGTTAAGCATGCTTCACAGCTATCTTCGGGACAGCAGTATAGCAAGCCTTTCAAAGGAGAATACATGTGAATTTGGCGGCACGAGCAAGGCGTAGACGGCGAGCAAATCAGGCGAATGCCGCAGCGGAGGCAAACACTACGCCTGAGCCAAACATCAAGGAATCCATCGTTCTTGTAGAGACTTTACCAAAAGCGGAGCCTGCTTTTTTACGACCACGTCACTATATCCTCGCCGCCACCTTTGGGGCCTTTGTTATTGTGCCGTCGCTTTTGACCGCCATCTACCTCACAGTGTTTGCGTCTGATCAATATTCCACAACCGTCGGCTTTTCGGTGCGCGCGGAAACGTCGCTTCCGGTGTCTGATCTTGTGGGTTCGCTTATTGGAACGTCCTCCAATGGTGCGCGCGACAGCGATATCCTGTATGAATACATGCGAGGTCATGAAATTGTCTCTTTGATCGATCAGAGACTGGATCTCAAGGAAATCTATTCTCTGCCCAAGCGCGACCCTGTTTTCAGCCTTCATAATGGTGCAACCATTGAGGATCTCGCGGACTATTGGTCCAAGATGACGCTCGTGTCCTTTGATGGCAATGCCGGTTTGATTGAGGCCGAAATCCGTAGTTTTCGTGCCGAGGATAGTCTCAACATCGCCCGCGCTGTGCTCGAATTATCCTCTCAGAAAATCAACGAACTGTCCAATATCGCCCGTGAAGACAGCATTCGCTTTGCCCGCGAAACCCTTGATGTGACCACGGAACAGCTGCGAAGCGCACGCACCCGGCTGACGGCATTTCGTGTCGAAAATCAGATGATTGATCCGCAAGCGGCAATTCAGGGCCAAATGGGGCTTTTGAACTCGCTGAATGCGCAATTGGCCGAGGAAATCATCACCAATGACCTCATCCGCCAATCGACAACGCGCGACACGGACCCGCGGATTGAACAGTCGGATCGACGTATCAACATCATCCGCAATCGCATTGAGGATGAGCGCAGCTCTCTTGGCGCGGGTGTTGAAGGCAGCGGACCGCCCTATTCGGAGATCGTTTCGGAATATGAGGGTCTTGTGGTGGATCGGGAATTCGCCGAAGCACGATACCTTGCGGCCCGTGCCAATTACGATGCGGCTGTGACGGAAGCGGATCGGAAAAGTCGATACCTTGTTGTCTATAGTCCGCCCACGCTGGCCGAAACTCCGACCCATCCAAGGCGCTTCCTGATCTTTGCACTCACCACGCTTTTGCTTGTCGGGGTTTGGTCGCTTGGGGCGATGATTTTTTATTCCATAAAAGATCGACGTTAAACATGATCCGTTTGAAAAACGTCTCGATGTCTTTTCCCTTGGGGCATGCCAGAAAAGTCGTGGCCGACAATCTGACTGTCGAATTCCCCCAAGATCGCTGTGTTGCGCTTTTAGGGCGCAATGGGGCAGGGAAATCGACCCTTTTGCGGATGATCGCCGGCTCGATCCTGCCTCACAGCGGTCAGATTGACATTGATGGAACGGTCTCCTGGCCTGTCGGTTTTGCGGGGTCTTTTCATGCCGATCTGACGGGCGCGCAAAATGTGCGGTTCATTGCACGGGTTTATGGGGTTGATACAAAGCAACTTATTGATTTTGTAGAAGACTTCTCCGAACTCGGCGCCCATTTTTATCAACCGATCCGAAGCTACTCTTCCGGTATGCGGGCGCGTTTGGCCTTTGGCGCCTCTATGGGTATCCATTTCGATCACTATTTGATCGACGAAGTGACCTCTGTTGGGGATGCCTCTTTTCGCCGCAAAAGTGAGGCGGTGATCCATGATCGTTTGAAAAATTCTGGCGCTGTGATGGTTTCCCATTCTCTGGGTCTCATCGCATCGCTGTGCAATGCTGCGGCGATTTTAGAAGATGGCAAGCTGACATGGTATGAGGATGTCGAACGCGCCATCCGCGTTCATCGGATGATGCTCAGATAAGCGCGCACTGGGCCACTCACGCTTACGCTTGGCGCGAAAAATGCCGCTCGCCGCGCGCTTTCGCCAAAGCAATTTGGTGCTGCCTTTCGCGGAACCGTTCTTTGCGCGCCTCATCCGTTTCATCCACACATTGATGACAGGACACGCCCTCTTCATACTCAGGCCGCGCTTTGTCTTCGGGCAAAATCGGACGGCGACAGGCGTGGCAAAGCTCATGTGGTCCCTCGGTCAACCCATGTCCAATCGACACACGACCATCAAAGACGAAACACTCGCCCTCCCAAAGGCTCTCCTCCTCGGGCATCTCTTCGAGATATTTCAAAATCCCACCCTTGAGGTGATAGACCTCCTCAATCCCCTGACCCAACAGGAAATTGGTCGATTTCTCACAGCGAATGCCACCGGTGCAAAACATTGCGATGCGTTTGTTGTGAAACCGGTCTTTGTTCTCTTCCCACCATTGCGGGAAGTCGCGAAAGCTCTTGGTTTGCGGATCAATTGCGTTCTTGAACGTGCCAATCCCAAATTCGTAATCGTTACGCGTGTCGATCACTGCCACATCGTCGGCCGAGATCAATTCGTTCCACTCTTTCGGGTCGCAATAGTGCCCAACCCGAGCGCGCGGGTCGACATCCGGCTGACCCATGGTCACGATCTCTTTTTTCAACCGGACCTTCATCCGGCCAAACGGCTGAGCTGAGGCTGTCGAAAGTTTGTACTCAAAATCGGCACAGCCGGGCAGGGCGCGGATATGCGCCACCAAACGGTCAATCGCGGCGGGTGTTGGCCCGGCCACGGTGCCATTTATGCCTTCGCGGGCCAGCAAAAGCGACCCGGTGATGCCGTCCGAGAGGCACAGGTCCAAAAGCGGCCCCCGCAAAGCGGACGGGTCATCGAAGCGGGCGAAGTGATAGAGGGCGCAAACTGTAAACATAATGTGTTCGATACTCCCGCCTGTGGGCGCAGGCAAGACCTTGCAAAGCGGTAAAAGCGCGCATCCTTTATACATATCCCGCTATGGCCCCGCCCGCCAGCGCGTCCAACGGTCTCTCGGCTCCGGTGTGATCGTCTCGAAAGAGGGGCTTGTGGTCTCAACCTACCATATGGTTGCCAAGGCCTCCGACATTCGTGTCGTGCTCAATGATCGGCGCGACTATGAAGACACTGTGGTGTTCGCCAAAGGGACGTGAATGGGGTTACGCTGAGTGATGTGGATACCTTATCCGCCGTAGCGTAAACCAGCCGGGGATGTGGCGGATTACATTTGAACGTACCGGGCGAGTGTTGCGTCTGAGAATGAGGAATTAGTCCCTCATCCAGCCCAAAAGACCCTAATTGACGAATCCTCCGCTCACTTGGGCAAACCCGAAACCCATTCACCTCGCCATGACGCTTGCCAAGCCCGGTCAGCGCGCGCTAGGCCTGTGCCAAAGGAGACTCCCATGCGTCCAGCCAACGAAGCCTTGATCGTCATCGACATCCAAAATGACTTTTGCCCCGGTGGTGCGCTGGCCGTGCCCGGCGGCGACGAGATCGTGTCTGAGGTGAACGCTTTGATGGATGAGTTCGCTGCCGTGGTCCTGACGCAAGACTGGCATCCCGCCGGGCATTCGTCCTTTGCCAGCACCCATGCGGCAGCGCCCTTTAGCACCACCGAGATGCCTTATGGCACCCAAGTGCTTTGGCCGGATCACTGCATTCAGGGCACGGACGGCGCCGCCTTTCATCCGGGGCTGCGACTTGATGGCGACCTGATCATCCGCAAGGGCTACAATCCCACGATTGACAGCTACTCCGCCTTTTTCGAAAACGATCATGTGACCCCGACCGGGCTTGAAGGGTATCTTAAAACCCGTGGAATAGATACGCTCACGCTGGTCGGTCTGGCGTTTGATTTCTGTGTGAATTTCTCCGCAGTCGATGCCGCGCGCCTTGGGTTTAAAGTCGCTGTTCGTACGGATTTATGTCGCGCGATTGACATGGATGGATCGAAAGAAACTGCAATCGACGGGATGAAAACCGCCGGGGTTGAGGTTGTTTAAGCCATGACCCCGAAACTTTTCACCACTCTCAAAACCTATACAAAAGATCAGTTTAGAGCCGATGTCTTTGCTGGTATCACCGTGGCTTTGGTGGCACTGCCTCTGTCCATCGCCATTGCTATCGCCTCAGGTGCGGGACCTGCGGAAGGTATCGTCACCGCCATCATCGCGGGGTTTTTGATTTCCGCGCTGGGCGGTAGCCGTGTTCAGATCGGCGGGCCGACCGGGGCGTTTATCGTGGTGGTTGCCGGGGTGGTGGCGACGTATGGGTATGACGGATTGGTCACCGCGACCTTCATGGCCGGAATTATCCTTTTGGTGGCGGGGGCGTTTCATGCGGGCGGCCTGGTGCGCCATGTGCCCGAAGCGGTGATCAACGGCTTTACCATCGGCATCGCCGTGATCATCGCCACAAGCCAAATCCCCGATCTTTTGGGTCTCAGCGGTGCCATGCCTGCCGATTTCATCGAAAAAATTCCCGCGATCTGGCGCGCTTTGCCTGACATGACCCCGGCGGCCTTTGCTATCGGATTGGCCACGATGGTGTTGATCGTTTTGTTCCGCCGCGCTGCGCCGCGATTGCCGGGGTTGATCGTGGCGGTGGCGATCACCTCCGCCGTTGTTGCGATCTTCGATCTGCCTGTCGCGACGATCCAATCGCGGTTTGGCGATCTGCCACGCAGTCTGCCGATGCCTCAGTTGCCGGATCTCAGCTTTGATCGCGTCCGCGCGCTTTTGTCGTCGGCTGTGATCATCGCCTTTTTGGCTGGCGTCGAGTCGCTTTTGTCCGCCATGGTTGCGGATCGTATGATTGGTGGCAAACACCGATCCAATGCCGAACTTCTCGCGCAGGGGGTGGCCAATCTGGGCTCATCTCTGTTTGGCGGTTTGCCCGCGACAGGGGCCATTGCCCGCACCGCGACCAATGTGCGCGCGGGTGGTAAAACGCCGGTGGCCGGGATCATTCATGCGCTGACCATTCTCACGATTTTGATGCTGGCCGCACCACTTGCGGGTTTTCTCGCCATGCCCGCGTTGTCCGGGCTGTTGCTTTTGACCGCGTGGAACATGTCTGAGCCGCATCGCTGGGGCAGTTATCTCCGCACTCCTCGGTCGGATCAGGTGCTTTTGGTGATCACACTTTTGCTCACGGTGCTCACCGACCTGACCCTCGCGATTGGCGTGGGGATCGCGCTTGGGTTGGCGATGAAACTCAGGCGTCGTGGGGACAAACAGGTTGATGCGGACGAAGATTGGACACCGCGCGACCGATAATTACGGGATCACACCGACCCCGGAGAATCCGCATTCATCTGCCGCCTTCAGATAAGCCGCCGAAAACCCGTTGAGTTGAAACGCCGCAACAGGTCGCCCCTGAACCACCAAATCCAGCCGCCCGTTGGCCTGCATCTTTTGTAGCATCCACTGGCTATAGGGTTGGTCATAACTCACCCGCGCGAGTTTATAGCCGTCAGGATCATAGCTTGTGACGGGTGTCGCGGCGGCGGTTTCATAGCTGTCGAAGATGATGTAGCCGGTCATGCCGTCCTGCATTTGCGTGTCATAGCCGCGTGGGGCGTATTCTTCGATCACCACGGAAGGGTACACCGTCGGCGGGCCGGCATCATGGCTCATGAACTCAATCGAAATGTGCGCATCGCCATCGCCGCCACTGCTGGCGATGCAATAGTGATAGACATCCTCGACGATCCCAGCCGTTCCCACGTTTTCGGAGAATGTAGACACCCGCCACGACCCGTATTCCCAATCATCCTGAGCCTCCAAGGCGCCCGCCGCCAAAACCCAAAATACCCCTGCCAAAATCGCCTTCATCATCTGCCTCTTTGTCACAATTCACGCTCTGCCTAACATGTAAATCTTTTCAAATGACGAACAAAACCATGGGTCTGCTTGCCAAACCCCTCTCTGCCCTGCTTTAACCGTTGTGTCATAAGAAGGGGCCTCCTCATGGTCGATATCGCCACCCGCGTCTACAATCACAAATGGAAAATCGACCCGATTGTCCGGTCCTTGATCGACACTGATTTTTACAAACTCCTGATGTGCCAGTCGGTGTTTCGCAACAAACCTGACACTCAGGTCACATTCTCGCTGATCAACCGTTCCAAATCCATCCGCTTGGCGGAGATGGTCGATGAGGGCGAATTGCGCGAACAGTTGGACCATGTCCGCTCCCTCTCCCTGTCCCGCGGTGAAAGCACATGGATGCGCGGCAATACGTTTTACGGCAAACGTCAGATGTTCCGCCCGGATTTCATGGAATGGTTCGAAAACCTGCGCCTTCCGCCCTATCAGCTTGAGAAAAAGGACGGCCAATATGAGCTGACCTTTGAAGGCTCTTGGCCTGAGGTCATGCTCTGGGAAATCCCGGCGCTCTCGATCCTGATGGAATTGCGGTCGCGGGCTGTGCTTGGCCCGATGAAAAAATTTGAACTTCAGGTGCTCTACGCCCGTGGCATGACCAAACTGTGGGAAAAAATCGAACGGCTCAAACCGCTTGAGGGGCTCAAAATCGCCGATTTCGGCACCCGTCGCCGCCATTCCTACCTCTGGCAGGATTGGTGCGTCCAAGCCATGCTCGAAGGTCTCGGCCCCAAATTCACCGGCACTTCGAATTGCCACATCGCGATGAAACGCGACCTCGAAGCGGTCGGCACCAATGCCCATGAGCTTCCCATGGTCTATTCCGCGCTGGCCCAATCCGACGCCGAGCTGCGCCAAGCGCCCTATGAGGTGTTGGCTGATTGGCACGAAGAACACGATGGCAACCTGCGCATCATCCTGCCCGACACTTACGGCACACGCGGCTTTTTGAATGGCGCGCCCGATTGGCTTGCGGGCTGGACCGGCATCCGCATCGACAGCGGCGACCCTGCGTCTGCCGCCGAAGTGGCGATTGACTGGTGGCGCGCGCGCGGCGAAGACCCGACCAAGAAACTGGTGATCTTTTCCGATGGCCTGGACACCGACAAGATCATCGAACTCCATACCCAATTCGCCGGTCGCGTGCGTACGTCGTTTGGTTGGGGCACTTTGCTGACCAACGACTTCCGTGGCCTGACCACAGGCGACGCCTTGGCGCCGTTCAGCTTGGTCTGTAAAGCGGTCGAAGCCAACGGCCAGCCGACGGTGAAACTGTCGGACAACCCGAACAAGGCGATGGGGCCGAAAGCCGAGGTCGAGCGGTATAAACGGGTGTTTGGGGTTGGCGAGCAGGACGCGGTGGAGGTTGTGGTTTAGTGATTCGGAAGCAGGCACCTCACATTTTCCTTGATTTTGAAGCCTGAATGCGGTATCAATACCTATCAACGGCTCCCTCCAGACGAATTTCGTCGTAAGTGTGGGGGCCTTTTTTGTGGTGCGGACTTAATTTGACTGAAGCTTATCAAAGACCAGCATTTAGTTTAGATAAACAGTTCATCCATTTAGCTGGCCTTGGCATGGAGATGCCCAGTTTAAGTGAATTTAAAAGTGTAATTGCGAATATTGGGTATTATCGCTTCAAGGCATATATGTTGCCCTTCAGAAATCAAGATCGGACATTTGTAGCTAACGCTAGTTTTCATGACGTTGTTGCGGTGTACTCATTTGATCAAAAGCTGCGCGCCTTGGTCTTTCATCGCATTCAAGAATTAGAAGTAAGTCTGCGAGTGCAGTTCAATGAACACATGGTTGCAGAGCTGGACTGTCCGTTTTGGTATATTCGTGAAGAAATAGTTTCTTTCGCAAGTGACGATTTTAGGGCCACGCTAAAAAAAGTTTCTAGCCATTTTCACATGTCTAACGAGGAGTTCGCTAAATATTATCGGGAGAAATTTCATAACGAAGTTTCCGAGCAATATCAGGGAATGCCTCCGACCTGGATGGCTATTGAGTTGATGACATTTGGAAACCTCGTGACATTCATGAATGGGTTGTCTGATCAAACGATCCAAGACTACAGGCTAGATCGCTTTGCTAAGAAACACTTTGGTGTTGCAAAATTTAAAACGCTGACCAATTGGTTGTTATGTGTGCGTGATGTGCGCAACCATACTGCTCATCATTCTCGTTTATTTAATCGAAACCTTCGAGCGTTGAATGGAATCCTTAACTTTTTAACTGAAAAAGTTCCGGAGGTGGAAAGCAATGGCAAGAAATCACAAGTTTTGAATCGACCCTATACGGCACTAGCGGGTTTGCAGGTTTTGAGCGCAAAGCAGAACATGCTTAAAATGGGGCCTGAACTTAAGTCTTTATTTGACTTATACCCAGTTACTGCCCGCTTTTTTACTTCTATGGGGTTCCCAGAAAATTGGCAAAATGAAGGGTGCTTCTTTTAATCCACCCGCCCCCTCAGCGCCTTAACCTCTCCCCGGACCTTCTTCGCCTTTATCCGCCGCTCGACACTCCCCCTCGTGGGCTTGGTTTTGACCCGGAATTTCGGCTTTTCCGCCGCCTGTTTGATCAGCTCCACCAAACGCTCTCGCACGATCTCGCGGTTGCGGGCTTGGTGGCGGGTTTCGTCGCAGAACATCACCAGAGCGCCGTCTTTGGTCCAGCGTCGCCCCGCCAAGCGCCGCAATCGGTTTTTCACCGGGTCGGACAGCGCGGGGGAGCGCGCTGCTTCGAACCGCAGTTCCACGGCTGTTGAGACCTTGTTCACATTCTGCCCGCCGGGGCCCGAAGCGCGCACGAATTGCTCGGTGATCTCCCAATCGGCAATTTCGATTTTATCTGTGACAAACAGGGGCATGGCGGGGTCCGTGTGAGAGGCGAAAGCGGCAAAACCCAAAGGCCGCGCGCGCGAGGGCAGAGCTTGGGATTCATTTGGTGACCTCAGCCGGGCCGTTTGTCCATTGCTTTCTCTCGAAAAGATCAAACACGCGCAAGTCGACCTCACGCCCAAGCGAGCGCAGGGGATGCACCTCTTGCGTAGGCGCGTCTCAGGTCCGACGCACGGAGTTGCCGCCTGCAATAATATCCGAGATCAGCCCCGCAACAGCCATATGCATGTCATGATCGGCGTCTCCGACAACGCTTGCATGTCTATGCGCCTCGGATGCGTCTTTCAAAATGCCCATGATTTCGCTTTCAGGCAAAACATGAGCGTCATTGAGCGCCAAAAGCAGGGCTTCGCAAATCGAAAGGGCCGCTTTTCCAGAGTATGTGTTAGGGTCTGACATGATGGGGCCTTTCACGGGGGTTGCCGGCTCAGGAGGTCCCGCCGGCTTATGATGCAGGGTTTCAAACAAACCGAAAGAGCAGGCTGACTTCGATCAGTCATCAGCACAGTTTCCATGATAACGCTTCATTTGAGTGAGAGGGCGGATGAGCAACGTGCAAAACACAGCTTTGATAAACAAACTTGAGGCCTTTGTTGCATTGTCAGGGCCGGAACTGTCGGTTCTGGACAGCTTGCAAAAACGTCAGCGCAGCTTTGTTCCCGGGCGTGATCTGGTCCACCAAGGTCAATCCGGGCAGGTGGCCTATATCCTGCGTTCAGGGTGGGCCTGTTCCTATAAAATCTTGCAGGACGGCCAAAGGCAGATCGTCGATTTTCAGATTCCGGGGGACTTTCTGGGTCTGCGCAGCGTTCTCTTACACATCTCGGATCATAGTATCGAACCCGTCACCGATATCGTGGTCAGCGAAGTGATGCTGAAGGATTTGTTGAGTGCTTTCCAAAAGGCCCCGCGTTTGGCGACCGCCGTTTTATGGGCTGCTTCGCGTGATGAGGCGATGGTGGTTGAGCATCTGGTCAACATCGGACGCCGCAACGCCACCGAGAGGATGGCGCATTTCCTTTTGGAACTCGGCGCGCGGCTGGCTCTTGTGGGGGTGGGCAGCAGGAAAGGCTACACCTGTCCGCTGTCGCAATATCTTCTGGCCGATGCGCTTGGGCTAAGTGCGGTGCATGTCAACCGGGTGCTGCGCCATCTGCGCGAATTGGGATTGGTGACGTTTCGGGACGGGGTGGTGGCCTTTGGGGATTATGAGGCTCTGATCGCCTTTGCTCAATTCGACCCGACCTATCTGGATCAACGCGGTCCGCTGCTGACGTAGCGGCGCAGGCGGAGTGGTTCGCATTAAAGGCGCCCCAGCACCATCAACACGACCACTACAATCAAAATCGTTCCAAGCACACCGACCCCGGTGTGGCCAAAGCCATAGCCATAGCCGCCAAAACGACCGCTGAACCCACCCAGCAGGCCAATGATCAGAAGAAGGATAAGGATGGATCCAAGTGACATGAGGTCTATCTCCGAATGTGTACGCGCCGTCTATGACGGCTATTGATCGTCGTTGGGTCGCCGTGGTTTTTACGGTCTTCAAGCACAAAAGGCACATGAGAGAACGAATACGAAGGGGAAGCGCACTCCCATATGTCTTTTGCTTACTCAAAGCAGGGCAAAGGCTCACCCATACACGGCGAACTCATGTGAGTATGACACTGCCGTCATCGGCCCACACTGATACAGGTTGGTCCGTCCCGGTGAATCCTGATGTCGTAAAATGAAATGTTGTCTGCCGGGGAGTGCCATGGGGGAATGTCCGTCGCCAAATAAAATGGGGTTTCAGACGGGTTTGAGCATTGGAGGCTCAGGTTCGTTTGTGTAATTGATGATGCGGCTTGTTTTTGAGGAGGGAATGGAGTGCCGATGAGTTTCATTTCTGCCCTTCCAGCCACGCCGCTAAATCGCCGGAGATGTGACAGGACCCGTTGTCACTGAGCAGACGCGACTTGTGGCGCACAACGGCCTGGTCGCAATCGGATTCCGTCAGTGCCCGTTTGATCGTGGCGTAGCTGCCAATCCAAATCGCCCTTGGTTCACTAGACCTGCGTTGTTACGCCGATTTCCCCGTCCTGAATAGCCGGACCGGCCCCTTGCCGCCACGCTCGATCACACCCTTGGCTTCAAGGTCGAGTTGCACGGCCTTTAGCCACCACCCGGCTTTCTCGCCATCCGGGAACAGGTCTTGTGGCAGGTTTGGCAGCAGGGCAACCTTCGCCTCGGAAACAGTCATGCCGGGGGCTTCGGCCGGCAGCACCGGCAGGAGGGCGTCACGCATGGCCATGTATTTGGCCCGGTTCACCCGCACGACTCGCCCCGGTGACGTGATACTTTCGATTTCAATCTTTTCATTGAGGTCAGGCATTGATCTCTCCCGTTGTTGGGGTCTGCGGGGTGCGAAACCCCATGGCGACCCAGGCCCCAAAGAGCTTAGCGAAGAAGCCCAGACTCTGTTTCTTTGCGTTTGGGATGTCGTTGGGCAGGCTCACACTGTCTGGCAAATCGGAGGCCATCGTGCGCATCGTGGGCGGCGGCATCGTTTTCTCCGGCCACAGCCCACCATAAAGGCTCAGCCAATGCCCGCCTTTGAATTCCAGATACACCGGCGTGTTGCAGCATGACGCGATGACCCGCTTGGTCGAATGTTCGGGCGACAGGCGGAATGATTTGAGGCCCTCGCGGCCAGCAAGAAAGTGCACGCGGTCCTTTCGGTACATGACGAAGGGGGTTGTGCCGTAATCCGTGAGGGTTCGGGGGGCGCCCGCAAGGGTCTGCATCCGGTCCCCCGCTGTGCGGCAGGAGGTGCAGCAACATTCGACACTGGCGATGGGTTTGCCTTCAACCGCAAGGCGGGTCTGACCGCAGGCGCATCCGATCTGTGTTGTCTCACCCATGAGATGGCTCCTTCGCGGCGGCCGCATCGAGTGCTGCGATATCGATCTTGCCCATCTGCATCATGGCGTCGCTTACGCGGCTCACCACCGCAGGATTGTCACTGGCCAGAAGGTCGGGCAGCCGCTTGGGCACGATCTGCCAAGAGACGCCAAAGCGATCCACCACCCAACCGCAATGCCCCGGCTCCCCGCCGTTCTCGGTCAACGCATCCCAAAGCCGGTCCGTTTCGTCCTGATCTTCGGTCAGGATGCTGATCGACGCGGCAGGGGTCAATTTGTAGTGCGGTCCAGCCGTCAGGATCATCATCGGCGCACCGGCCAAAGTGAACTCGACAACCATCGGATCATCAGGCTGGCCATTCTCACGCACGGCCTCAATCCGGCTGTTCGGGACAAGAGACACGTATTCACGGGCCGCTTTGACGCCGCCCTTGTCAAACCAGAAGCAAGTCCGCACCTTGGCTGCATGTTCCATTTTCAATTCTCCCTTTCTGTCGTGGATGGTGGCTTGGTTTCGATGCCAAAAAGCTGGCAGACATAGCGGATCAGGTGATCGACACTCTCGCGGGCGAGGTCCGGGTTTCCAGTCGCCTTGGCGAGGATAAAGCCGCCCTGAAGAACAGCTTGGGTGTGTCGGGCGAGGCTTTCGACGGTCCAGTCCGCGTCGATCCCGCGCTGCTCTCTGGCCGCCTTGATATCCGCCTCCAATGTGGCGGCGTGGCCAAAGATGCTTTTCGCGCAGGCATCCCGGATCGCAGGGGCGGAGTCGTGGATCTCCTGCGTCATGGTGCCGACAAGGCAGGTATATTCGTAAGTCTCCCCGCCAATGAGAGCACGGCGAAAATCAAGGTAGGCCAGCACGCGGTCCAGCGGATCGTCCGGCGCGTGATACGGCGCTTTAGCGAACAGGGCACTGGTCGTCTCGGCCCAATAGTTTGCAGCCGCCACTCCAAGCGCATCCTTCGTCTTGAAATGATGGAAAAACGCACCCTTCGTGACCCCCGCCGATTGGCAAAGGTCATCAACGGACGTCGCCGCGAAACCCTTTTGGCGGATGACATCGCGGGCGGCGTCCAGAAGGCGGGTGCGCGCATCACCGCGCTCGGGGGATTTTTTGGTCGGTCTCGTCATGGTTGATATACATACCATACGGTTGGTATGTTATGAAGAGAAAAATAGAGAGCAAAGAACGTGAACTCTGCCGACCGTTTATGTCTGCATATGGATGGACTAAACCGTTTCGGGGCATTGGCGCTCTTGGCTGACGGTGTGCAATGCCACTAACGGAGTGCGTTTTGCGATCTTGTGACCTGTTTGATGATTGGGCCTTCTCAATCATCAGACAGGAAGTTCCCATGACAGAGAAGAGAACAACCCCGCTGCGTCAGCGGATGATAGAAGACATGGACATTCGCGGGCTGCACAAGACACAAAGGTTCGGGATGCACTGCCTGCTGCCATCACACGGAGCGCCCGGAACCAATTCGCTGTCCAAGGGCAACGACACCAGTGCTGCGCAGTCGCAATCGGACCTCGGTTTTCGTGAATCGGTACATCCGCGTGGCGGGAGCGGATAAGGTGTTTTCCCTCTGGTGGCGGTAAAACCATGCCAAGGCGTAACGACACCCGAAGGGCAAATCGTGACGCAAAAGGGCAAATTGCCTATCAACAAGGTTATATTGGTCGGGCTGAGAGGATTCGAACCTCCGACCCCCTGCTCCCGAAGCAGGTGCGCTACCAGGCTGCGCTACAGCCCGACCGTGACGGGCGGGATATAGCGACTTGCGCGGATTTGCAAGGGCCAATTAGCGCTGTTTTACACGGCGAATAAAGGGCGAGATTCGAAAGGAGGCGGCGGAGGAGGCCCGCGAGCGGGTTCTGAGCACGGGCGTGTTTTCCGAATGCCCGCCCCGCGACTCCCGGAACACGATGTAAAGACCAGACAGGATGATGATCCCGGCGCCGATCACCGTAGGCATATCGACGGTTTCGCCGAAGATAAAATAGCCAAAAATCGTTGCCCAGATGATTTGGGAATACTGCATCGGTGCCACGACCGCAGCCTCTGAGGCACGGTAAGCCAAGATCAAAAGCACCCCACCGGTGAAGCCCAACAGCGACACCATGCCGACACCGCCGAGGTCCAAAAGGGGCAGGGGTTTGTAGAAAAAGATCATCATCGCCCCCATGACGACAAAGTTGGCGATCAGCGGATAGAGCATCAAAACGGCGGTGCGTTCTTCGCGGCCGACTTTGCGCACCACGATGGAGGCAAACGCGCCGAAAAAGGCACAGGACAGCGCCGCCATATGGCCAAGCGTGAAGTCCGTCCCACCGGGGCGCAACACGACCAGCACCCCGATCAGCCCGGCAACGACAGCGGCCCAACGGTGAAATCCCACTTTTTCACCCAAGATCGGAATGGACAGGATGGTGATGACAAGGGGGGTGGCAAAGATCAGGGCGTAGACCTGCGCCAGCGGCAAAACGGAAAAAGCATAAAAGGCGGCGACCGTGTTGATCATGGCCGCCATGGTCCGAAGCAGGGTCCACAACGGGTACACCGGGCGCAAATGCCCCTCCGTGCGATCGCGGATCAGCATGAACATCACCAACGGGAAAGAGAACAGTGTTGAGAAAAAGATGATCTGAAACGGCGCATAGACACCGCCCAGGAATTTGATCACCACGTCATGGGTTGAAAAGATGGCAAAAGCCGCAAGGGCGTAAAATGCGCCTGTGATATTCATAAGATCATCCCACCTGCTGTTTGCGCTATCAATAGGCCAGATTTCAAAACACACAAGGGTGCATCCCTTGTCACAGCCATACATCAGCCCCACATGGGGCAGATGTATCGCACACATAAATCGGCAACCTGTTGTTACTGCGGCTCTAAAACCGTGCTGTCTTTCGGACAGGGTGCCCGGCATGAATTGCAATGTAAAGCCTGCGGTGCGCCTTTATCGCGACTCAAGGCGCTGCGCACAGATCATGTCGAAGACCCGTTTATTGTCAGCGGGAAAAAGCGTCCCCCTCCTGAGCGCACGCCCAAAAAGAAGAAAAAGAAAAAACAAAAATCCATCGCGCATCGGTTGTTTGATGTGTTTGATCTGTTTGATTAAAGGGCACCCGTGAGGATGCCCTTTCGTATATGTCAATCGCAGCGCCGAATGTTCAAAGCGACGCGTTCAGCGCCTCGATGATCTTGTCGCCCATCTCGGAGGTGGTCACAGGCGTTGCGCCCTCTTCCCCCAAAAGATCCGCTGTGCGCACACCATCGGCCAGCACTTTTTCAATCGCGGCTTCCAAACGCGTGGCCTCAGTGCCTTCATCAAAGGAATAGCGAAGCGCCATGGCAAAGGAGAGGATACAGGCGATCGGGTTGGCTTTGCCTTGACCGGCGATGTCGGGCGCGGAGCCGTGCACCGGTTCGTACATGGCGCGGGGGCGGCCATTGGCCATCGGAGCCCCCAAGGAGGCGGAGGGCAACATGCCAAGCGAGCCGGTGAGCATCGCCGCACAATCGGACAGGATGTCGCCAAACAGGTTGTCGGTCACGATGACGTCAAACTGTTTCGGGGCCCGCACCAACTGCATCGCGCCATTGTCGGCATACATGTGGCTGACAGCGACCTCGGGGTAATCTTTGGCCACTTCTTCGACGACTTCGCGCCACAGAATGCCAGATTCCATCACGTTGGCTTTTTCCATCGAGCACAGCTTTTTGCCGCGCTTCATCGCCAACTCAAAAGCCGCAATCGCCACGCGGCGGATTTCGGATTCGGTGTAGCGCTGGGTGTTGATGCCAACGCGCTCGTTGCCCTCGGTGATGATACCACGCGGTTCACCAAAATAGATGCCCGAGGTCAATTCGCGCACGATCATAATATCGAGTCCGGCGACGATGTCTTTTTTCAGCGAAGAGAAGTCGGCCAGCGCATCAAAACATTGTGCCGGGCGCAGGTTGGCAAACAGGTCCAATTCTTTGCGCAGACGCAACAGCCCGCGTTCGGGTTTCACCGAGAAATCAAGCACATCGTATTTCGGCCCCCCCACGGCACCCAACAAAACGGCATCGACCTCATGCGCCTTTGCCATGGTTTCATCGGCCAAAGGCACGCCATGTTTGTCATAGGCCGCGCCCCCCACGAGATCCATTGAGACATCAAAGTTCAGGCCGCGCTTGTCGCCGTACCAGTCAATGATTTTGATGACTTCGGCCATCACTTCGGGGCCAATACCATCGCCGGGCAGAATGAGGAGAGAGGGCGTGCTCATATCGCATCGAGTCCTTATTTTTAGGGTCGACCCGGCGTAACGGACCGCCGCGCGGACGTCAAGGAATCCGCGCGAGATCGACCCAGACAAGCCCATGTCGAAACGGATTTTCCAAACCTTCCGAGGGGGCCCAGGCCACCCCGGCATCCAAGACGGTCATCGCCTTGGACGGCAGCACATAATCGACCCGCAAATTGCCGGGCACAGGGTCACTCCAATCGGCGGTGTCCAAGGTAGGATCACCCAAATGATCGGGTGTGGCGATCATAGCGTCCAAATCAGAGCGCGGTTTTGGGTCTTGCAGGCGCGGATCGGACAGCAAAGCCACCATATCCACCCGCAGCCCATCGCCATCGGAGGGATCAAGGTTGCTATCGCCAAGGATCACAAAGGGCGCATCGGGCGGCGGCAGGGCCAGCGCGCCATCGAGATACAATTGCCAAAACCGGGTTTCGTCGGCGTTGCGCCGGCCATTGCGATCCTCGTCGCCATCAAACACCGGAGAGGTGGCGGCATAGGTGAACAGATGCAGCGGCGTGCCGTCCCAAAGCACGGGAACATCCCAATGGGCATGAGAGGAGAGGCGCAAAACGTCCAAATCCTTGGGATCAAAATAGCCCTTTGGAATGCGTGCGCCGGGCAAATCCCGCCACAGCATTTCGGAAAAATCGCGGATGCCATCGACATCAATCGGCAAGCGCGACAAAACCGCGATGCCGCCCTGTCCGGTGAAGTCGCCGTAAGACTGCGCGTCTTCCGGTTCGCCAAACCGCCCGTCTTTGTCCATGTCGATGCCCGTTGAGCGACCGGAATTGCCCGAACGGGTGAAAAGATACGGATAGTCGAGTTCGCGGGCAAATTGCGCCAAGGCGTGACCATCAAGGTCGGTGTCAAATCCAACGAGCAGCAGAATATCGGGGGAAAGCGTTTTGATGTGAGATTGAGCGGCGAGGATTTGAGCGTCATCGCCTTTGAGAATATCGCGCAGCAAAACTCCCGGCCCTTTGCGCGTCAGTTCGACGGTCCATGTTGCCACGCGCAGATGGTCTTGCGCTTGGCCGACAAGGGGCCAAACGACAAGGCAGAGGGTAAGGAAAAGACGGCAGATCACACCAGTTGGTGGTCGAAATCGGCCTTCGCGTAGGTCTGACGCCGCTTTTCGGCGATCATCGAGGCCACGCGCTCCATGGCGATGCCGCGCATGAACAAAGAGGATGGCAAAAACGCCCATGCGGTCACGGTCCAGATCAGGGATTGGTCGTTGGTGACACTCAAACCACCGAACAGGTTTGAGGCGGATTGTATCACGGCCGGGATGAGGAATGGCAATAAAAAGCCAATCACAATGTTGATCCGCGCATCGCGTTTGAGACGTGCAATCACGTCGCCACCGGCGGTGGGATCGAAGGTGGGCAGGTTGATCCAGACATTAAAGGAGCCGGATTTGGAGGGCCAATGGCCAAGCCGCAAAATGATCACAAAGACTGACAGGGCGACCAAGGAGATGAGATAGCTGAGGCCAGCGGCTTCGCGCATCATCTCAATCTCGCTCAAAGACGCGCCTTCGGGCAGGGCAAGCAACATGAGCCGCACCGGAGAGTAGGGGAAATCGAGCACATAGCCGATCAAAGCCCCCACTGAGGTCACAAAATCGGTGGCGATCGTGGGCTCGGTGGTTCCACGAAAAATCAACGTAAGCAACAAGACGGTGAGAAACAGCGACCCAAACCGCACACGATTGAACGGCGGTGCATCGCGAAACTCGACAAGGCCCGGATAGGCGGAGACATATTCGAAAAAGGTCAAAGCCGCGCCGAACAGCGCCACGAGGGCAACGATTTGCGCACCATCAGCGGATACATTTGGCAACAAAACCGACGGCGTTGTGATCAGCATGACCACCAACACCGCGCGCACAATCGCTCCCAGGATGCGATATATCACTGCCCATTTCCCTTCAAACTGGTCGAGTGCGATACGATGCCGCTCTCTTTTCCCATTTTGATCCTGCCAAATATGGCCGACTGCCTCAATCTTGCCCAACTTTTGCCTTCTTTCATCTGCTCCAGCAAGGAATGGTTAAGGTTAACGGGGCAATTGGGGCCGTTTCGTGGACAAAGCGGTGCGATTTTACATCATTTTTCGCGAGCCTATGGGGGGCTAGCAAAGTCGCCACAATATGCTGTGTGCCTGCTCAGTCATTGTTTCACCGTCCATGGTCTTTTGCACCACGTTGACCGAGCGCATGGAAATGATCACCCATCCGTGATTTGATCTCCCTTGAAAATGGAAAGGGAGGGAGGAAAACCATGCATCTTGCCATATCGCTCCATGACGCGGTCGATCTGATCCCGGATGGGGCCTCTGTGATGCTGTCGGGATTTATGGGCGTGGGCGTCCCCGACGGGATCGTTCGTGCGCTGGCAGCGGCCGGCAAAAAAGACCTGACCCTGATCTCAAATGACACCGCGCGGGACACCACCGGGCCGGGGCCGCTGTTTGCCGCGCATTGCGTCAAGAAACTGATCTGTAGTCATATGGGGCTGAACACCATCGTTCAGGCGCAATATGCCTCGGGTGAGTTGGAGGTGGAATTGGTGCCGCAGGGCACATTGGTCGAACGCATCCGTGCCGCGGGCATGGGCCTTGGCGGTATTTTGACACCGACGGGTGTGGGCACGTTAGTGGCCGAGGGCAAACAGATCATCGAGGTCGATGGTAAAGACTATTTGCTCGAACTGCCGCTCTCCGCCGATTTTGCCCTGATCGCCGCGCGGTCCTGCGACTATGTTGGCAACCTGTCCTATATGCTCACCGCCACCAATTTTAACCCGATCATGGCGCTCGCAGGTCGCACCGTGATTTGCGAACCCGAAGAGATCGTGCCCGTGGGGGTGATCCCGCCCGATGCGGTCAAAACCCCCGGCGTTCTCGTCGATCACGTCATCCAAACCACGACATAAGGAGGTACATCATGGACCCCAAAGCCCTTATCGCCCGCCGCGTGGCGCAGGAGATTGAGCCCAACACATTGGTGAACCTCGGCATCGGCATTCCCACGCTTGTGTCTGATTATCTCGACGAAGATATGGGGGTGTTCTTTCAGGCCGAAAATGGCGCGGTCGGGATGGGGCATCGTCCGCCCGAAGGCATGGGCGACCGTCACCTCACCGATGCGGGTGGCAGGTTCGTGTCGTTCGTGCCGGGCGCATCGACGATTGATTCCGCCTTTTCCTTTGGTCTGATCCGGGGTGGGCATCTTGATCTGACGGTGCTTGGCGCACTTCAGGTCGATGAGGCCGGGCATCTCGCCAATTGGACCATCCCCGGCCAGTACACGCCCGGCATGGGCGGCGCGATGGATTTGGTGACCGGCGCGAAAAAGGTGATCATTGCGATGCTACACCGGGCCAAAGGCGAGGCAAAAATCCTGCGTGAATGCACGCTGCCGCTGACCTCCCAACGTCGGGTCGATTTGATCGTCACCGAGCTTGGCGTGTTCAAACCCGAAGACGACGGCCTGCATCTGATCGAACGCGCACCAAACGTGACGCTTGAGGTGATCCTCGCGATGACGGAGGCCAGACTCATTCACGGCACAGATGTGCCGGAAATGCATGTGGGCTGTTGAAGCCCTGCCGGAGGATCAGCGTATTTTATATCAAGGGGGTCTATGCCGCTCTTCCTCATACGGGCGTCATCTCGCCGATTTTCGGCTTCAAACGCCGCCTATTCGCTGAAAGCTGCCGAAAAATGCGCAAGATGTTGCGAGGCTATGGCGAGCTTGTGCGCAAAATATTCCAATATTTTTAAGCTCTTGTGCCTTTGCCTTTCAAACGTATCTCTCAAGGCAGCGGTTCAAAGCCGTTTCAATTTGCCCGCAGATGTGACGCGGGTGCCACACACTGAAAGGACACATGACATGACACGTATCGCTTTGACTTTTGGCGCACTGACTTTGCTCGCAGCCCCGGCTTTCGCGCAGATGACTCTCTTGGATGCCGATGAAAACGGCACTTACTCCATGGAGGAAATGCTGACGGCCTATCCCGACATGACGGAAGATACTTTTGCGGCAATCGACACGGATGAGAGTGGGGAAGTGTCCATTGAGGAACTGGCCACGGCGCAAACCGAGGGTCTGCTTCCGCCCATGGAATAAAAGGACTGGATGCGGCGGCCTGTAAGGGCCGCCGTTTCCGTCAGGAGCGATGGCTGCGCAGGAACAACCCGAACCCGACGAGACCCGCGCCATTCACCAAAAGCTCAATGCCAAGCAAGATGCCCAAAAGCGACAGCGACACGGCGGCAAAATTGGCAAAGATATAGCCAGCCAACAGGACGGTCACAGCACCCGACAAGAGCATGGCCCAAAAGAACCGCGTCTGCCGCATTTGCCATGACATCACCAACCGGATCACACCGGAGGCCATAAGAAAGGCCATGACCACCATGGTCAGAGACAGGGTGCCCTCAACCGGATTGGCAATGAAACTTACCCCGATCATCAGGCTGATCAACCCCCAAAGCAGGCTGAAGATACGGTGCCCTCCGGCCTCGGCGGAAAAGCCGGCCCAAAGTTGCGCGGCTCCGGTGATGGCGAAAAGTGTGCCGAGAAGGATCGTGATGGCCAGTGAGGCAACCACGGCGTTGCCCAGCGCCAAGACGCCGAAGAGAAAGGTCAAAGCACCAAGACCGACCCAAGTTTTCCAATTGATCATAGCGTCCTCCAAGGGATTGCGGATTTTAGCCTAGATATAAACACTCAGGGACAAATTAAAACGGCGACCCGAGGGGCCGCCGCTTCAAATCTGTCGTGATGGTCTTTAAGCCGCGCTTAGACCCAAGGACGTTCCTGCGCCATTTTGGCTTCATACGCGTCGATGTCTTTGACATTCGCCATGGTCAGGCCGATGTCATCGAGCCCTTCCAACAGGCAATGCTTTTTGAACGCATCGACTTCAAACGGGAACTCCTGGCCGTCCGAGGTGGTCACGGTCTGAGCCTCAAGATCAACGGTCATACGTGCGTTTGCGCCCTTTTCGGCATCGGACATCAACACATCCACAATCTCTTGTGGCATCACAATCGGGAGGATGCCGTTTTTGAAAGAGTTGTTGTAAAAAATGTCGGCGAAAGAGGTCGAGATGATGCATTTGATGCCAAAATCCGCCAAGGCCCAGGGCGCATGTTCGCGCGAGGAGCCACAGCCAAAGTTGTCACCGGCAACGATGACCTGAGCCTCACGATATTGCGGTTTGTTGAGCACGAAATCGGGGATTTCGTTGCGGTCGTCATCATAGCGCATCTCATCGAACAGGTTCACACCCAGACCAGAGCGTTTGATCGTTTTGAGAAAGTTTTTGGGAATGATCATATCGGTGTCGATATTCACAAGCGGCATCGGTGCCGCGATGCCCGTGATCTTTTCAAATTTTTCCATGTCCACGAATCCTTTCAGGTCGTTTCACGCGCGGACAATGTCTCGCGCAATTTTTTGAGTTTCCATTTGGGGCCACCGACCTCAAGGCAACGGTCAATGGCATAAAGAGCAAGACCCGGACGGCGCTCGGCGCTTTTGTTGGCCAGGGTCAGCCAGTAGATTTTGCTGTCACGTCGCCGCGCGCGCGCGGCTTTGCGGATGTCATTCACGGGCGGGCCGTCTTCAAACAGACCTTCGAACAGAAGGGGCAGGGATTTGCTGTCCAAAAGCCGCTGCGCCACCTGATGCGAGGCCAGCGGAATTTTGATCAGGGACCACGTCTCATCGGTGTCAAACAGGGCAATCTGATTTCGGTCAGCATTGAGCGGATCATAGAACACAAGCTTTTGCGCCGTCGGCGACACATGGTCCTCCATCCGATGCACAAACCCGTTGATCCGCTTTGCCGCTTTGCTCCACCGTTTTTCCCAAGGCACAATCGCCCGGTCGATGGAATATTGCGGTGCCACGGCCAGAACCCGATCCGCGCCCAAAGCCCCGGACAGCAAAAGCCCGCCATAAGCGCCCATTGAGGCCCCGTAGGCGACGAGTTTGGCCTCTTTCGGGACAAAGGCCCGGATCGCCCTGGCCATTTCAAAGACCTCATCATCCTGAAACCAATTGGACATCCGCGCGCGGACATAGACCACAGCCGTGCCGCGTTTGCGAAAGAACCTTTGGCCAAAGCCCGGTTCAGCAAAGCCATCGTCGGCCACCGCATGAGGTAATGAGATCACGACACCTGTCGGCGTCAGGGTCTCGCCCTCATACCAGGCGTGATACTGGCCGCTGGTCCAAAGCCATTGCCGGATCAACGCGCTGTCCTCAAAAGAAGACAGCGCATCGGCAAAGCGTTGCCCCAGTGCCGCAAGCCCGGAGGCCATCAGATGAATGCCGTCAGGACGATGCGCGAGGTCGCGGGTTTCCACCGTTTTGAACGCCGTTACGTTGGCAGAGGCTATGGCGTCGCGCACCAGATCAACGTGATCGCCCGGAGCCGTGATCAGCCCCGCCACAATCGGCAGATCGGGCACACCGAGGTCTTGTCGCAACCGGGCGACAAAACCTTCGAACCGTGCGCCGTAAGCCTGTGCGTCCTCATGATCCAGGGCATCGCTTTCGCCCTGCATCCAAAGTAAGCCCCGCAACCGCATTGGTCCTGTGGCCATCGCGGCGCGCGCCTCGGCCACCAAACGCTGGTAGAGCGGACCACCACGCCCCTCGGCGGACCAGCCGCGGGACAGGTAAGACCCGCCTTTGGCCAGTTTGACGATGGACAGGGGGCGTCGGGTCTGGGCCTGCCATTGACGTGCAAAGCTCAGTTCGGGGCCAAACCCCCGTTTCTGATAGCCCGCATCAACGCCGAGCGGCACCCACGCCCCATCGGCCCAAATGCGCGCACCCTCGATCAGACCCCGCTCTGTTTCAGCGAGATCATCCGCATCAACCTGATGGCCAGCCATGTTGCTTTGGCCAGCCATCAAGATCAGATCAGAGGGTGTGTTTTGCACCATGCCCGTGGCCTAAGCTGCTTAGAGCATCTCGCGCACGTCGGTCAGATGACCGGTGAGCGCCGCTGCGGCTGCCATGGCCGGGGACATCAGGTGGGTGCGTCCGCCGCGGCCTTGCCGGCCTTCAAAGTTGCGGTTTGAGGTGGCGGCACAGCGCTCACCCGGCGCAAGCTGATCCGGGTTCATCGCCAAACACATGGAACACCCGGCCAGACGCCATTCAAAGCCCGCGTCGATAAAGATGTCGGCCAAGCCCTCTTCTTCGGCTTGCGCGCGCACAAGGCCGGAGCCCGGAACGATCATCGCCCGCATCCCGTCTTTGATCTTTTTGCCTTTGAGGATCGCGGCGGCTGCACGCAGATCTTCGATCCGGCCATTGGTGCAGGACCCGATAAACACGGTGTCGATTTTGATGTCGGTCAGTTTCTGACCCGGTTCGATGCCCATGTAGTCGAGCGCGCGTTTGACCGCGTCAACCTTGCCGCCGGTGAAATCGTCGGGCGAGGGGACAACTGCGGAGATCGGCAACACGTCTTCGGGCGAGGTGCCCCAGGTCACAACCGGCTGAATGTCTTCGCCTTTCAGCGTCACGACCTTGTCAAAATGGGCGCCTTCGTCGGTGTAGAGGGTTTTCCACCAATTCAGAGCCGCGTCCCACTGTGCGCCTTTGGGGGCATGTGGGCGGCCTTTGACATAGTCAAATGTGGTTTCGTCCGGTGCGATCAGGCCCGCGCGCGCGCCGCCCTCAATCGCCATGTTACAGACGGTCATGCGGCCTTCCATCGACAGATCGCGGATCGCTTCGCCACAATACTCAATCACATAACCCGTACCGCCGCCGGTGCCGGTTTCGCCGATCACCGCCAGAGTGATGTCTTTCGCGGTCACGCCGGGCTTCAATTTGCCGGTGATTTCGACCTTCATGTTTTTGCCCTTGCGCTGGATCAGCGTCTGGGTGGCCAGAACATGTTCGACCTCGGAGGTGCCGATGCCATGCGCCAAAGCGCCGAATGCGCCGTGGGTGGCAGTGTGGCTGTCGCCGCAAACCACGGTCATGCCGGGCAGGGTCCAACCCTGTTCCGGGCCAACAATGTGCACGATGCCCTGACGGATGTCAGACACCGGATAGTAATGCACACCGAATTCCTTGGCATTGGTGTCGAGCGCCTCAAGTTGGATGCGGCTCTCTTCGTTGGCGATGATGCCAGAAACGCGATCCAGTGTGGTCGGCACATTGTGATCGGGCACGGCGATGGTTTTTTCCGGCGCGCGGACTTTGCGGCCGGTCATGCGCAGACCTTCAAAGGCCTGCGGGGATGTCACTTCGTGAACGAGGTGACGATCGATGTACAGCAAACAGGTGCCATCTTCGTCCTCGTGGGTCACGTGGGCGTCCCAGATTTTATCATAGAGTGTCTTCGGGGCGGTCATTTCGCTCTCCCGTGGATATGTGAGTGAATTTTAGGAATATGGGTGGCGTGCGGACACGCCTGTCCAGGCCGCATCAAAGTCGGGCAAGGACTGAGCACATCGCTCCGAAGAAGCGCCAGGGCAACCAGGCCCGGTCAGCGATTTCAAACATACGTTCCATGCGGATCACATATAGATTGGCATTGAGTCCCGCAAGGGAGTTGACGCGTTGCGGGTGCGCTGCGCTTGCGCGCTGGCACTTTGCCGTGCCAAGCTGACCCAAACACCAAAGGACCGCGCGTGGAACCGACCCAGATCACTGAGCTTTTGAACCAAACCGGCGGTGATATCCTCGGGTTTCTCCAAGGCCTGCTCAGACGGTGGAATCTCTATCAGATCGGCATCACCCTTGTGACGTTCGCTGGCGCGATCTTGATCGGGCGCATTCTCAGCGCCCGGATGCGCAATTGGATGCGCAGCTTAGAAGGTCGGCCAAAATGGCAATTGCGGCTGCTTTTGGCGATGGAAAAGCGGCTGCCCTTGTTGGTTTGGGCGCTGATCCTCTGGGCCGTCTATCTCGCGATGCATGAGATCACATGGCCGTCGCGCTCCTATTTGATCGCCATCATCGCGCGGGTCGTCTCGGCGTGGTTCGCGGTGGAATTTGTGGTGCAACTGGTCCGCAACCGCTCCTTGCGTCGCACCGTGCGCTGGGGGCTATGGGCCTATGTGACGCTCTATTTCTTTGGTGGGTTGGGTTGGGCCGCATCGTTTTTAGACAGCATCGCGGTGGAGTTTGGCGATTTTCGCCTCTCCGCCCTCTCGCTGTTGAAGGCCTTGGTGGTGACGGGTCTTTTGGTCACCTTCGCCCGGATCACCGCACGCCAAACCTCGACCCGCATTCGGCGCAACGAAGACATTTCGCCCTCAATGCGCGAACTGATCATCAAAGGCGTTCAGGTGGTTCTTTACGGCGCCGCGTTTTTCATCGGGCTGAAAGCGGTTGGTTTTGATCTGACCGGGCTTGCGGTCTTGTCCGGGGCAATTGGTGTGGGGCTTGGTTTTGGCTTACAGAAAGTTGTGTCAAACCTCGTGTCCGGCGTGATCATCCTTTTGGACAAATCCATCAAACCTGGCGATGTGATTTCGCTGGGCGATACCTTTGGGTGGATCAACACGCTGGGCGCGCGCTACGCCTCGATCACCACCCGCGATGGCAGAGAGTTTTTGATCCCGAACGAAGACCTGATCACCGGGCAGGTGGTCAACTGGTCACATACAAACGATTTTGTTCGCCTCGACATCTTTTTTGGCACTGCATATGACGATGATCCGCACCAAGTCCGCCAGATCGCAATTGACGCCGCCAAAGCCGTCAATCGGGTCCTGACCACCAAACCGCCCGTCTGCCATATCGTTGGATTTGGCGACAGTTCGGTGGATTACATCCTGAGGTTTTGGATTTCCGATCCCACCGGCGGACTGACCAATGTGCGCGGCGATGTCTATCTTGCGCTTTGGGATGCGTTCAAAGAGGGCGGTATTTCCATCCCCTTCCCGCAACGCGAAGTCCGCGTTTTGGAAGGGTCACAGCTTGTCACAAAGGGGGTTGATTGATCGGCGCGCAGGGTACATTGAGATTTACCTCTACTGATGTTATATTGACTATATGCCCAGCGCCGGGGCATGACGGCGCGCTTTGATAGGAGGACTATGTCCTGTCTCAAACTCAGACCGCAGCCCTTGACGCTGCACATTCGGAGATGCCCATGACAGGCGCAGCCTCTGAAAAATTTGGTGGCCAGAAATTGTTGAATTTCATCACCGACTTCCTTGACCAAGACAAAGCCGAAGACATCGTGACCATCAGCTTGCAGGGCAAGTCTGAAATGGCGGATTATATGGTGATCTGTTCCGGTCGCTCGACCCGTCAGGTTTCTGCGACTGCCGAAAAACTCTCTGCGGCGCTGAAAATGGAACACGAAGTGTTTTCCCGCATCGAAGGCAAAGATCAGGGCGATTGGGTTTTGATTGATGCGGGCGACGTGATTGTTCATATTTTCCGTCCCGAAGTCCGTGAATTCTACCAGCTCGAAAAAATGTGGATGTCGGCAGAAGACTCCCGCGCTGCGTCGAAGTCCAAACCGACCGAGAGCTGATGAAAGTTCACATCAATGCCGTGGGCCGGCTGCGTGCCGGTCCTGAAGCGGTGTTGATTGAGGATTATACCACCCGGTTTGACCGCACCGGGCGCGCGCTTGGCCTTGGGCCTTTGACCTTCTCTGAGGTTGAGGACAAAAAGGGCGGCGGGATGAAAGCGGAAGCGGTGCTTTTGGAACGGGCCTTGCCGAAAGGTGCTGTGATCGTGACCATGGATGAGCGTGGCAAACTGCTCACCTCCCCTGAATTTGCAGATGAGTTAGCGGGCTGGCGCGATGCCGGGTGCTCTGATGTGGCCTTTGTCATTGGCGGGGCAGACGGGATTGACCCCTCACTGCGCGCACAGGCGGATTTTTCAATCTCTTTGGGCAAAATGGTCTGGCCGCATATGTTGGTTCGCGCCATGCTCACCGAACAACTTTACCGTGCCGCCTCTATTCTGGCCGGATCGCCCTATCATCGCGAATGATCCAAGTATTTTTGCTGCAATGAAGCCCTTGGTGGTTCAACAAGCGGTGACGGCACGTTAGATAGGGTGCAACTGCTTTGCTCTGTTTAGAAGGAAGCCCGTCATGGCCACACCGAAACCCGTCGTCCTTTGTATTCTCGATGGCTGGGGGATTGGCCCAACACCCGAGGCAAACGCCCCCGTTTTGGCCAAAACCCCAACCTTTGATCGGCTGATGGCGGAGTGTCCGCATGACACGTTGATCACATTTGGCCCGGATGTGGGCCTGCCGAGCGGACAAATGGGCAACTCCGAGGTCGGTCACACCAACATCGGCGCAGGGCGGGTTGTGGCGATGGATTTGGGTCAGATTGATTTGGCGATCGAAGACGGGTCTTTCTTTCAAAACGCCGAAATTGTCGCCTTTGCCGAAAAGGTCAAAGCCGCGGGCGGCACCGCGCATTTGATGGGCGTGATCTCGGACGGTGGTGTGCATGGCCATATCGAACACACGCTGGCCGCCGCCAAAGCCATCACGGATCATGGCGTGCCGGTGATCCTCCATGCCATCACCGATGGCCGCGATGTTGCACCGCAATCCTCTGAAACATTCATCTCCGATCTTGTTGCCCGTCTGCCCAAAGGCGCATCCGTCGGCACCGTCATTGGCCGCTATTACGCGATGGACCGCGACAATCGGTGGGAACGGGTGTCCCAGGCTTATTTCGCGATGATCAATGGCACAGGCGTTGAAACCGCCGCCACGGCCAAAGACGCCGTAACCGCCTCTTATGCGCGCGGCGAGCATGATGAGTTTATCAAAGCCACGGTGATTGGCGATTACGCGGGCGTCAAAGATGGCGATGGCTTTTTCTGTCTCAACTTCCGCGCCGACCGCGCCCGTGAGATCCTGCGCGCCATTGGCGAGCCGGGGTTTGCCGAGTTTGACACCGGCCCGCGTCCGCGCCTGTCAGCATTCTTGGGCATGGTCGAATATTCCGTCAGCCACGGCGCCTATATGACCACCGCCTATCCCAAAAGCGACATCGTCAACACGTTGGGCGAATGGGTGGCCAAGAAGGGCCTGAGACAATTCCGTTTGGCCGAGACCGAAAAATATCCGCATGTGACGTTTTTCCTCAATGGCGGCAAAGAGACGCCGGAGGTGGGCGAGGATCGGTTCATGCCAAAATCGCCGAAAGTGGCGACCTATGATTTGCAACCTGAAATGAGCGAACCCGAGGTGGCCGAGAAATTCGTCTGGGCGATTGATGAAGGCTATGACCTGATCGTCACCAATTTCGCCAACCCCGATATGGTCGGTCACACGGGCATCCTGGAGGCCGCAATGGCCGCCTGTGAGGCGGTGGATGACGGTCTGGGCAAGGTTGTGGCCGAGCTTGAAAAGGTCGGGGGCGCGATGTTGGTGATCGCGGATCACGGCAATTGCGAAACTATGATCGACCCGATCACGGGCGGCCCCCACACCGCGCATACCACCAACCCGGTTCCCGTGATCCTGTTCGGTGGCCCCAAAGGCGCGCGGTTGCGTTCGGGCGGGCGTTTGGCGGATGTGGCACCGACGATCCTTGAGTTGATGGGGCTCGATCAGCCCGCTGAAATGACGGGCGAAAGCCTCATCGTCACATGAGACTGGGCACTGTCGCAGTTTGTTTTGCGCTTCTGACCGGGGCCGCACTGGCGCAGGAGGAAAGCCCTGCTGCGCTGGCCAAAGGGGCTGTGGCGCAATTCAATGTGGCGCATTCTGAATTGGAGGCGGCGCAATCTGCCGGGGATCGGGTCAAGGCCCTGACCCGTGTCGTGCGTGCCTATGAAGACGGGTTAGAAGCGATGCGCGCGGGGCTACGGCAAGTGTCCCTGCGTGAAGGTGAGTTGGCCCGTGAGTTTCAGGATGAAAGCGGCCAGGTCGCGCAACTTCTTGGCATTTTGATCAATCTCAAACCCGATGCCTCCCCCGAAGCCTTGGTGCATCCGACCGGGCCTTTGGGTCATGCGCGCGCGGGCATGTTGGTCTCTGCGATCACGCCTGCGATGCAGGCGGATGCCGATGCACTTCGGATCAAACTCGAAGAGGTCTCTATTTTGCGGGAATTGCAAGATGAGGCGCTTGAGACCCTTGCCCGAGGTCTCAAAGACGCGCAACAGGCGCGCACCGACCTGTCTCAGGCGATGTCGGAGCGCACTGACCTTCCGCGTCGGTTCACCACCGATCCCGATCGCTTAAAGACCCTGATTGACAGCTCCGAGACACTTGAGGCCTTTGCCTCCGGCCTTGCTGTGATGGATGTGGTGGATGGGATCAGCCCCTTGCCCGATCTGGACGCGGCAAAGGGCACATGGCCGATGCCGGTCAGCGGCGTTTTCATCCGTGGCTATAAAGAACCCGATGCGGCGGGCGTGGTACGTCCGGGATGGCTTTGGGCCACACGGGCGCTGTCCTTGGTCTCAACGCCATGGCCCGCCACCATCCGCTACAAGGGCGCGTTTCTGGACTACGGAAATGTGATCATACTTGAGCCTGGAAATGACGTATTGCTTGTTTTGGCAGGGCTTGATGAGGTCTACGGTGAAGTTGGTGAGGTGATCCCTGCTGGCACAGCCGTTGGCCTGATGGGCGGAGCCGCGCCCGATTTGGACGCCTTTGTGGAAAATGCCACCCAGGGCACTGGCGCTGGCCTGTCAGAGACGCTTTATATAGAGGTCAGAGAAGGCGGAAAGCCGGTGAACCCGGAGCAATGGTTCGCGAACGCACCGCTTTAGTCGATCAAGGGCCCGCATGGCGGGCGGGTGAGAGGAACAAGAATGAAGAAATATTTGATGGCGGGCGTGGCCGGTATCCTTGCAGGCACATTGATCTCGACGCAATTCGCCGGCCCGCTTTTGGCGCAAGAAGCCGAGAAGTCCAGCAACGTCTACGAGCAGCTTGATCTTTTTGGGGACGTGTTTGAACGCATCCGCGCGCAATATGTCGAAGAGGTTGACTCCGAAGAGTTGATCGAGGCGGCCATTGACGGCATGCTCTCTTCACTTGACCCGCATTCCTCCTATCTGTCCCCCAAAGACGCCGCCGATATGCGGGTGCAAACCTCCGGCTCCTTTGGCGGGCTTGGCATTGAGGTCACGCAAGAAGAGGGCTTTGTCAAAGTCGTCGCCCCGATGGACGGCACGCCCGCCGATATCGCAGGTGTCGAAACCGGCGATTATATCACCGCCGTGGATGGCAGCAGCGTAATGGGCATGACCCTTGATCAAACGGTGGAATTGATGCGCGGGCCGGTTGGGTCCGAGATTGTCATCACCGTGGTGCGCGAGGGGGTTGAAGAACCGTTTGACATCTCCATCATCCGCGACACGATCAAATTGACCGCTGTGCGCTCGCGCGTCGAAGGTCACACCATTGTGCTGCGTGTCACCACGTTCAACGAACAAACCTATCCGAACCTCGAAGATGGCCTGAAAAAAGGTGTCGAAGAACTGGGCGGCATGGCCAATGTCGATGGCATCGTCGTCGATTTGCGCAACAACCCCGGCGGGCTTTTGGATCAGGCGATCAAGGTCTCTGATGCTTTCCTGGAAGAGGGTGAAATCGTCTCGACCCGTGGCCGCACGCCCGAAGACAGCGAACGCGTCAATGCGCGTCCGGGCGATTTGGCCGAGGGCAAACCGATTGTCGTGCTGATCAATGGCGGTTCGGCCTCGGCCTCTGAAATCGTCTCGGGCGCTCTGCAAGATCACCATCGCGCGGTTGTTGTCGGTACGAAATCTTTTGGCAAAGGCTCGGTGCAAACGGTCATGCCGCTGCGCTCTGATGGTGCGATGCGCCTGACCACGGCGCGCTACTATACGCCGTCGGGGCGCTCGATTCAGGCGCTTGGCATTTCGCCCGACATCATCGTCGCACAACCGCCGCGCCAGCCCGAAGCCGACGAGACGGCGGATGCGCCGATGTTGCGTTCCGAGGCGGATTTGCGCGGGGCGCTCAACAACGACAGCTTCACCGAGGATGAGCGCCGCAAAATCGAAGAAGAACGCGCCGCCGCCGAAGAGGCCGCGAAACTGCGCGATGAGGATTTCCAACTCGCCTATGCGATCGACTTGCTGAAAGGTCTGTCGAAAATCGGCAATTGATCCTATGGAGAGGGGGCCCGCGTGGCCCCCTTTTTTCTTGCGAGGACCTGATGACCAAAGACCTATCCACTCTGCCCTACCGCCCTTGCGTGGGGATCATGTTGTTGAATGCCGAGGGACGGATTTTTGTCGGTGAACGCATCGACACGCCCGGTGCGTGGCAGATGCCGCAAGGCGGGATTGACGCCGGAGAAACGCCGGAGGAGGCCGCTTTACGCGAGCTTTGGGAAGAAATTGGCGTGAATTCAGATCATGTCGAGGTGCTCGCGCAGTCCGCGGATTGGCTGACATATGATTTGCCGGATCACCTTTTGGGCAAGGTCTGGAAGGGCAAATATCGCGGTCAGAAACAGCTCTGGTTTGTGCTGCGCTTCAAAGGGGCTGAGAGCGCCATCAATATCGACACCGACCACCCGGAATTTGCCCAATGGAAATGGACCGATTCAGCCGGATTGGTGTCAGATATCGTGTCCTTTAAGCGCGATATTTATCAGGCCTTGGTGACGGAATTCTCAGGCCATTTGGCCTGAGATCCTCTTATTTCAACAGTTTCAAAAGCGTCTGTGACGGATAACCATCCGGGGTCACGCCGACCGCGTTCTGAAACGCCCGGATCGCATTGATCGTGTTCGGACCGATGATGCCATCCACCTTGTCGTCCAAGAAGCCTTTGCGCTTCAAAATCCGCTGCATCTGCATCTTTTCTTTAAACGACAACGGCGCATAGCCGCGTGGCCAAGAGGCCTGAATCGCCGGGCCACCACGCAGTCGATCTGAGAGGTGGCCAACGCCGATCACATAGGCATCCGCCTTGTTGTAGCGCTCAATCACCGCGAAGTTGTCAAAGATCATAAAGGCCGCGCCTGACGCGCCCGCTGGCAAAAGGATCGAGCCTTTGCCGTAGTTCGGCACGGGCCGTCCGTCGATTCCCATCACCCCTAAAGAGGCCCAATCCGATGGCGCACGCATGGTGTCGCGGCGCGCCGAACTATAGTCGAATCCAGCCGGAAGTCGCACTTCGACGCCCCAAGGCTGTCCCTTTTTCCACCCGTGTTTGGCCAAATAGGCGGCCGTGGAGGCCAGCGCGTCGGTCGGGTCATTCGACCAAATATCGCGTTTTCCATCGCCGTTGCCATCGACCGCAAAGGCCAGAAAGGAGGTCGGAATAAACTGGGTGTGCCCCATAGCGCCCGCCCAACTGCCCTTCATATTATGAGGTGAGGTGTCACCCGACTGAAGGATTTTCAAAGCCGCCAAAAGTTGGCTTTCAAAAAACCGCCCGCGTCGCCCGTCATAGGCCAGCGTCGCCATGGCTTCGATCACATTGGTGTCACCGCGGGTCGCGCCATAGGCGCTCTCAACGCCCCAAATCGCCGCAACCACATGTTTATCGACGCCATACACCCGTTCGACCCCGTCCAGAACCGCCGCATGTTTGCGCATCGCCGCCTGACCGTTCGACACCCGTGTGGGGGAGGCGGCACTGTCGAGATAATCCCAGATTTGTTTGGTAAATTCGGACTGTTTGCGATCCTTGGCGATCACATCCTCATTGTAGCGCACACCGCGAAAGGCGCGATCAAAGGTGGTCTGAGAAATGCCTTCACGCATGGCGCGTGTTTTGAACCCGGCGATCCACGCGTCCAACCCGGCTTGTGATGTGGATGAGACCAAAGTCACGGCGCTCTCCCGATTAAGATGATGCGGAAATTCCGCCATCGGCCCCGAAGGCTGTGCGGTGGCGGAGGTAAGGCCAAGCCCGAAAAACAGACCAAAGACAGAGAGGAAAACAGGGCGCATTCTAACAACTCCAATAACAGTTACTCGACCGTAAACCAAAACCTTGGCGGGGTTGAAGCCGTGACCTCGGAGGCGGCGATAATCCGCTATCCGCGCCGTTCAACTCCGCCGCCGTTGCACCTTTTTACGGATTTTTTCCTTATGTGCCTTGCCTTTATTGTACTTGCGCGACACCACGCGGCCTTTGGCACGGCGCGGTCCGCGCGGCATCAAAGCGCCGTCAATCGACAGCAATTCCAACTCCAACCCGCCGGTCACAGGCACCGCCTCGGCAATGCGCACGACGACCTTTTGACCAATCGAAATTTTCATGCCGGTGTCAGCCCCCATGAGCGTTTGCTCGTTTGGGTCGTAATGAAAAAACTCTGCGCCCATCGTGCGGACCGGCACAAGGCCATCGGCGCCAGTTTCATCCAGTTTGATGAAAGCGCCAAATTTTTGGATGCCCGAAATATGCCCGGTCATCTCATTGCCGATCCGTTCGCTCAGATAAGAGGCCAGATAGCGGTCATTCGTGTCGCGCTCCGCCGTCATTGAACGGCGCTCGGTTTCCGAGATGTGTTTGGCCGTCGCCTCCAAGCGCTCGATTTCCTCCGCAGACAAGCCGTCCTTGCCCCAACCATGGGCCGAAATCAGACCGCGATGGACGATGAGATCGGCATAGCGGCGGATCGGCGAGGTGAAATGCGCGTAAGAGCGCAGGGCGAGACCGAAATGGCCGTAATTCTCCGGGTGGTAATAGGCTTGGGTCATCGAGCGCAGGGTCGAAATGTTGATCAATTCGTCCTGCTCCGTGCCTTCGGCCTGAGCCAGAAGTCTGTTCAGATGAGAGGTGTGGATCACCTGTCCCTTGGCCAGCGTAAAGCCGGAGGCCTGCGCCACTTCGCGCAGCGCGTCAAGTTTCTCGCCCGAGGGTTCTTCATGCACACGGTAGAGCAGCGGTCGGTTGCGATGAAACAGTTCTTCGGCGGCGGAGACATTGGCCAGCACCATGAATTCCTCGATCAACCGATGCGCATCAAACCGCTCGGCCAGAGCAACAGAGGCGACACGCCCATCTTCGCTCAAAACGATTTTGCGCTCAGGCAGATCCAAATCCAGCGGCTGACGGTCATGGCGCGCGCGTTTGAGGGCCTCGTAAGCCTCGTAAATCGGCCCGATCACCGTTTCCATCAACGGGGCACAGGCCTCATTCGGTTGCCCATCGCGGGCCGCTTGCACTTCGGCGTAATTCAGGGCGGCGACCGATTTCATCAAACCGCGCATGAAGCGATGCGATTTCTTTTTGCCGTCGGAATCAATCACCATCCGCACGGCCAAACAGGCGCGCGGCACCCCTTCGTGCAGCGAACACAGATCGCCAGACAGGCGATCCGGCAACATCGGCACAACCCGGTCCGGGAAATAGGTCGAGTTGCCACGATTCCACGCTTCGCGATCCAGCGCGGAACCGGGCGTCACATAATGCGCCACATCGGCGATCGCGACCCAAAGGATAAACCCGCCCTTATTGGCTGAATCAGGGTCGAATTCGGCCCAAATCGCATCATCACGGTCGCGTGCATCGGCTGGATCAATCGTCACCAGAGGCAGATCGCGCAGGTCCTCGCGGCGCTTGAGGCCCGCCGGTTTGGCAGCATCGGCCTCGGCGATCACATCATCGGGGAAATCATCGGGGATACCATGTTGGTGGATCGCGATCAGCGACACGGCCTTGGGCGCACTTGGGTCGCCCAAACGGGTGATGATACGCGCCATTGGCAGGCCCATACGTCCCTTTGGCCCGGCCTGTTCGGCCTCAACCAATTCACCATCCTGCGCGCCATAGTCATTGCCCGACCGGACCAGAAAGTCTTTTTCGTTGCCTTTGTCGATCGGTACAACCCGCCCGCCTTCGGCATCTTTGCGATAGACCCCCAAGATTTTGCGTGGATTAGAGCCTATCTTGCGGATCAGGCGGGCCTCATATTGATGATCCTCGCCCTTCACCTCTTGCAGCTTGGCCAAAATCCGTTCGCCTTCGCCCAGGGCGGCATCGCTTTCACGCAGCACCATCAAGATCCGGGGCTCGGGGCCTTCGCCGGTCCATTCCAGCGGGCGCGCAAACAAATCGCCCTGAGCGTCAGGGGCAAACACGGACAAAACCGACACCGGGGGAAGTTTGTCCGGGTCGCGATAGGTCTTGTGCCGCTTTTGCAGGTGACCCTCCTCCTCAAGTTCTTTGAGGATACGTTTCAGGTCAATCCGCGCAGCACCTTTGATGCCAAAAGCCTTGGCAATATCGCGTTTTGCGCTCTCAGTCGGGTGATCGGAAATCCATTGGAGGATTTCGTCTTTGGTGGGGATCTTGTTCATAGGGCGAATCTACCACGGCCCGCTGCGCCTCACCACTGACAAAGCAGCGGATGTGATGAAATCATCATGGGAGGTCAGCCGCGTTCACTCAGCCGGCGCAGATCAGAGAGGTCATCAACATCCGAAAGCGTCTCTAACTCGGCCCAACTCATCTGTTTTGCCGAAGCAAGCGTGTCCTCTCGCGCCCATCGCGTTGACCAGCGCACAGAGGTTAAAAATCCGGCGGGTTGCCGAGCCGAATGGCGCAGCCCGATGAGCCAATATCCCCCATCCGTGGCAGGGCCGATCACAGCAGAATGTGACCCTAATCCCGCAAAAGCTTGTCGAATGTGGGATTTTTTCAGACCCGGAATATCGGCGCCAATGACACAGGTTGGATGCGGAGCGCAGGCCCGCATCACGCGCGCCATGCGGGCACCGAGGTCGCCGGGGCCTTGGGGGATTTTGATAAGATCAGCGGGCCAAACCCGACTTAAAAGACCTTCGTGATCTGGCGAGACAGCCAACACAATATCCCAACGCGGATCGCGTAGGCGTCGGATGGTTCCAAGCGCTTGGTGGCGGAACCACCACGCCGAGCGGACCATACCGATGTCGCGTCCCAGCCGGGTTTTGACCCGACCGGGATGCGGCTCTTTGACCATAAGGACCAGACGTGGCCTCACAGGGCGAGGACCATGTCATGATGCGGGATGCCACCGTCCATATATTCGTCGCCAATCACGCGGAAACCGAACCGTTCATAAAACCCGATGGCGTGATTTTGCGCGCCGAGTTTCGCGGTTTTGATATGCGGGCGGGTCTTGAGATCGGCCAAACACGTCTCGATCAGAGCCGCCCCAAGACCTGTGCCTCTTTGTGATTTTTCGACACAAACCCGGCCAATTTTACCGATTTCACCAACTTCGATGATGCGCGCGGTGCCAACAGCCATACCCGCCTCATCTTCGGCAAGAAAATGCGTTGCCACATCGTCAAACGCGTCGATTTCTTCTTCAAGTGGGACGTTTTGTTCCTCAACAAAAACCACCAGCCTCAGCGCCAGACAGGCCTTGATATCGTCAGTCTTGCGAATGGTGATACTCATGCGAAATAGTCCCCAATCAGGCGGGAATAGACCCTTTTTAGGTCCTTGATTTGCGAGACTGGCACCTGTTCGTCGACCTTGTGCATGGTCTTTCCGACGAGGCCGAATTCGACCACAGGGCAGTGGTTTTTGACAAACCGCGCATCCGACGTGCCGCCTGTGGTTGACAGCTCCGGGCGCAGGCCTGTGACCGCTTCAACCGAGCCGGCCACCAAGTCCACGAAGGCTCCGGGAGGGGTCAGGAAACTTTCTCCCGAAATGGAAAACCGCACCTCGATCTCGATCCCGGTTTCCTCGGCCATGCGCGCGGCTTTGGCGCGCAGCCACTCAGACAGAGACGCGCCTGAGTGAGCGTCGTTAAAGCGGATGTTGACGGTGGCCTGACAGAATGCCGGAACCACATTGGTCGCCGGATTTCCCGTATCAAATGTCGTGATTTCGAGGTTGCTCGGGTCAAAATGCGCCGTGCCCTGATCCAGCGTATGCGCCGAAAGATCGGCCATCAGCCGCGCCAAAACCGGGACCGGATTATGGGTCTGATGCGGGTAGGCGACATGGCCCTGTGTACCGCGCGCGGTGAAATAGGCGGTAAGAGAGCCACGCCGTCCGATTTTCATCATCTCGCCCATGGTGTTCGGACAGGTCGGTTCGCCGACGATGCAATCACTCATGGCCTCGCCGTTTTGCGCCATCCAATCGAGCAAAGCGATGGTGCCATCCGTGGCATCCCCCTCTTCATCGCCCGTGATGGTGATGATGATGGCATCATCTTTGGGCTGGGTTTGGGTCGCATAGTCGCAAGCGGCGGCAACAAAAGCAGCCACGCCGGATTTCATATCCGTGGCCCCACGCCCCCACAAAACACCATCGGCAATCTCGCCACCAAACGGATCATGGGTCCAGGCCGCAGCATCGCCGACAGGGACAACATCTGTGTGACCATTAAAGCCCAAACTGCGGGTCGCGCCCTTTTTGCCCCAGCGGGCAAAAAGGTTTGGCGTGCCATTGCGATCGACCCGAACACAGGCAAAACCGGCCTGCGTCAACACGCGTTCCAAAAGGACCAGCGCCCCGGCCTCGTCTGGTGTGACACTTGGGCAGCGGATCAGATCGGCTGTCAGTTGAACGGGATCGAGCGGTGTATCGAGCGCCATTGCGGTCTCCTTTGGTCCCCAAATATGGCCTCAAGAGTTACCCGCCCAGCCCGCGCGGGGCAATCCGAAGATTGTTGCGCGGCTGTAACAGATCACACCGCCATTCTTGTGCGGGCGGAAAAGTGTTAACTAAATCTGAATTGCATGTTTGAGTATGATCAAAACAAAGATGAGGCAGGCGTCAGACTCAGTTGCGGGCAAACCCGAACGGTTCTGTCACCCATTAACAAGTCAATAAAACGCGGTTATCCCGTGTGGTTTCCCAGGTGTTTGATCTGCGTCATCGGCACTGTGCAGATTATGGTCTTTGCACAAGGCCATGGTCATGAGGGGGCGGGCATCATATGGCGTGGCTTGGGGCAGTGGCAACAAAGTGCCACCCGGTTTACAACTCACTTGGATTGCAGCAAGGCGCCGCGCGTGGGCCTGTGAGCCGTCGTGTCTTGCACAGCGGCAGTGTGATCCTTGAGACTGCGATCCCGGACCAATTTCGCCAGCCGCTTGATCTGGTGGACTATGAGCGCCACGCTGACGTTCGGCGCAGTTTCCATATGGTGATGGGTCCCAATGGTCGGCTTTGGGTGGCCGTCGAACAGGGTCGAACCCTCTCTGTTCTCTCTCTTGATCTATCCGCATGGCGCAAAGAGACCCCCATTCGCATCACCTACAGTTGGTGTTGTGAGGCGAATAACGCGTGGGTTGGTGCCGAGAATCTTGAGACTGGCGCCATAACATCCAAAGCATCCGCCGAACGTCCTGTGCCCTTACACGAAGACGACCTTGCGCGGATTTTGTTTGCCATCGACGGCCCGTCTCTGACCTCCGATGTCACCTGTTTTGCCTTTTCTGATCATGTTGAACCTATAGGGTATTCCGAAGGTATCGCCGCCAAAGCACTGGTCGATACCGAACACGGGCCCCGCCCGATCGAAACGCTCACACCGGGGACACTCATTTCCACCCATTCGGGTGGCCTGTCGCCTTTGGTGGCCCTGATCGAAACCACATTGCCAGACATCGGTCGCATGGGGTTGGTCCGCCTGCGCCGTCCGTTTCAAAACCTGCTCCAAACCCTCGACGTCACACCGAGCTGTGAAATCCTGACGGAAGGGGTTGATACCGCCTATCTCTTTGGCGTCGAAGACGTGTCGATCAAAGCGATGCACATCGCGCCTTTCCTTCCGGTCACGACCTCTTCGGCCGGATTGGTGTCGAAGCGCTACAATCTCCTGCTTGCGGAGTTTCAGGCCTACCACGTCGCCGGCATTCGCGTCATGCCCCTCGCCCTGAACCATGACCCACACCAATCTGCGTCAACCCGGCTGTCGCATCTCAACGCGATACAGATCCCAAAACGATGCGGTCATGACCCCGCATCCCTGTTGCGCCATGAAGCCCTCGCGCTTCTTTCCGACCGCTACCTGTGATCCGCGATTGAAAGCGAGGCCAAGCTTATGCCATATGCGATCTGGATGGGGGTGATGCTATGAATCACATTTTCCGCCTTTGGGCGCTGCTTTTTCTGTTGTTCAGTCCTATGTCGGGTTGGGCACAAGACCTAAAAATAATGACCGTCTCGCGCGTGCCGTTTTCTATGGTCGAGGCCGGGCGTGACACCGGCTTTTCCATGGAGCTTTGGGACGCATTGGCCACTGAACTTGGCTGGAGCTATGCCATCGAGCGGGTGGACAGCTTTACAGAGATGCTTGGCGCGATTGAGAATAACACGGCAGACGTCGCTATCGCCAATATTTCGATCACCGCAAGCCGCGAGTCGGTCATGGATTTTTCCCAACCGATCTTTCAGGCCGGCCTGCAAATCATGACCCCGCTGGGCAATGAAAGCAGTTCCATTTGGGCCGTTATCCTCTCAAAAGATCTTTTGATCGCTTTGGCGGGGGCTTTCGCGCTTTTGCTTGGGGGTGGCATGTTGATGTGGCATTTTGAAAAGCGGCATCAAGAGTATTTCGACATGCCCGCCAGCCAAGCGATGTTCCCGGCCTTTTGGTGGGCCTTGAACCTTGTCGTCAATGGTGGGTTCGAGGAACGGCAACCACGCTCGCCCATGGGCCGTTTGTTTGGCGTGTTTCTGGTGATTTCGTCTCTGTTTTTGGTGTCCGTTTTTGTTGCGCGCATCACCGCCGCACTGACAGTGGATGCGATCCAAGCCAATGTGAACGGGCTTAATGATCTCTATGGCAAAACCATCGGCACGGTTGAGCGCTCGACGGCTGCGGAGTTCCTCACTCGGCGTGATCTGACCTTCACGCCTTATCATGATCCCGCGACGTTGATTGAGGCGTTTGAACAGGGCGAGATTGACGCGGTGGTTTATGACGCTCCAATCCTCGCGTATTATGTGACCCAAAAGGGTAGGGGCAAAGCGCGGCTCATTGGGCAAGTCTTTGTGCCAGAAAACTATGGGATTGCGCTGCCCTCGGGGTCTGCGCTGGCCGAGCCAATCAATCAGAGCCTTTTGGAACTGCGGGAAAATGGCACTTATGATGCGATTTATCGCAAATGGTTTGGGTCGAAATAGACCCGAACCGCGTTAATTGTGCCAAAAATCGGGATGCCCAAAACCCCATAACGCCAGCGACACCAACAGGACCAACCCGACAGAGATCGCAAGGCTCACGCGCACAGATGTGGCGTGGGCTTTGCTTTTCCACCGTCTTGGGCGGATGCCTTTGAGGACAAAAACCACCTGTGCGGCGAGGTTGATGGCGACGATGTTGACGGCCACGCTCGCCAAGGCACGCAAGGCCATGTCCCAGTTTTGCCCGCCGATCAAAAGACCGAACCCCGCCAGCGGTGGCAAAAGCGCGGCGGCCACCATGACGCCAATCAAAGCGGAGGTGCCACCAGAGGCAACCATAAGTGCGGCGGCCGCACCTGAGGCCAAGGGCAAGATCACGGTCTGAAGCGACAGGACGCCGGAGTAATCCAAAAGGCCCGTGTCCTGAGGCGCAGGAAACACCTGCCCGATCACCGCACCGACCAGGACCGACACCAAAACCCCCGCCGCCAAAGAGCGCGCCGAGAGTTTCAACAAAGCGAGGTTCCCAAGCGCCGTGCCAAAGGCAAAGGCGATGATCGGACCCAAAAGCGGGGCGATCACCATAGCGCCAATGACCACCGCAACTTGACCTGATCTCAGCCCAATTGCCGCGACACAGGTCGCAAGGGCGGACATGATCAAGTAGTCTTTGGTCAGCGCGGCACCGGCACGAATATCACCGTATATGTCTTCGCGTGTCGCCGCCGTTTCCTTTTGGGCGATCCGTTCCTGTTCGTCCTCATCGGTGTTTTCAGGCAGGCTGGATTCCGTGGCCAAGGCATAGAGCCGCCAGCCTGTGCGACCGTCCAATGTCTCGGCCAGACGGTCGACAACCTCTTGGGCATCCGTTTTGTGCAGGGCAATAAAAACCGTCACCCGCCCGTCCTCACCGCCACAGGGCACTTGCCACCAATCGCGGGACGACATGTCGGCAAGACAGTCAGAGACATCCTCGAAATCTTGTTTTGAAATCACAAGCTGGACGAGGCGATCCGCCATGGCTTAGTGCCTCACACCGTCATCATCTTCAAAAAACGGGGTCAGTTGCGCAACGATGACCGAATTTTCATCCAAGGCCCGCTGCATCAGCTCGCGTTCGTCGTCGGAAATATCGTGGCCCTCGGCCAACCGCTCATCCAACGTGCCATAGCCCGTCACATCAAGCGGCGCGAGGTCGGCCTGTTTCAGGATCGCAACGCTTTCACGCACGGCCTCGGCTTCGTCCACGCCAGAGGCATAAATCATAAGCGCGCCGCCGGTGGCCCCTTTGGGCAACCCGTCGCCTTCTTTGCGACCCACTTCGACCAACAGGGTGTAGACCTTTTGGCGGCTGATTTTTGGTTCTTTTGTCATGCCATCCGTTTGCTGAGGCGACAGGGGAAAGTCAAGCCTCAGCGGATTGACAAGTGATGATCCCGCCAAACAGGGGCGGGATCATGATAGGCGGCTTAGCGCACCCGGCGCGCCACCCAGATCAAAAGGCTCGCGCCAAGAACGCTTACGACAAGCTGCGGGAGCCAAGCATTTGCGGCGTAAATCCCCATAAGCGACAGGATCAGGTTCAACACAAAGGCGCCGACAATCCCCAGAACGATGTTCAACAGAAGGCCTGTGTTGGCTTTCATCAGGTTGCTTGCGATCCAGCCCGCAATGCCGCCGATGATGATAGATGCGATAAGTCCAAGTCCCATAAAACACTCCACATTTACTGACATTTAAGAACGAAAAGGGCGCGCAAAGGTTGCCCTCCGCGCGCCCGCTCTCAACAAGTATAGGATAGATCAGTCGCGAAGCAACTCATTGATCCCGGTTTTGGAGCGCGTTTTCTCATCCACACGTTTGACGATGACCGCGCAATAGAGGTGCACACCGTTTTTCGATGGCATGGAGCCCGCGACGACGACGGAATAGGGCGGCACTTCGCCGTAGAAGACTTCGCCCGTGTCGCGGTCGAGGATTTTGGTTGATTGGCCGATAAAGACGCCCATGCCCAAGACCGAGCCTTCGCGCACGATCACGCCTTCGACGACTTCAGAACGCGCACCGATGAAACAATTGTCTTCGATGATGGTCGGGCCGGCCTGCATCGGTTCCAAAACGCCACCAATGCCCACACCGCCGGAGAGGTGCACATGTTTACCGATCTGCGCACAGGAGCCAACGGTGGCCCATGTGTCCACCATCGTGCCTTCGCCGACATGCGCACCGAGATTGACGAAAGACGGCATCAACACCACGCCCGGAGCGATATAGGCGGATTTACGAACCACGGCGTTCGGCACGGCGCGAAACCCGGCGGCTTTCCATTGATTGTCGCCCCAGCCTTTGAATTTGCTGTCGACCTTGTCCCACCAACCGCCGCCTTGCGGGCCGCCAGCGTGTTCTTCCATGTCCTTGATGCGAAAGCCAAGCAAAACGGCCTTTTTCGCCCATTGATTGACGTGCCAATCGCCGTTCTCCAGCTTTTCAGCCACCCGCAATGTGCCGCTGTCGAGCGCGTTCAACGTGTCTTCGATCGCCTCGCGGGTTTCGCCCGTGGTGGCGGGGCTGATCGTGTCGCGCGCCTCCCAGGCGGCTTCGATGGCGGCTTCGAGCAGTGCATTGGACATGTGGGTCTCCCGGATCAACATGGAATATCTGTTGGCAGAGGCTATAGTCGGTCCAGACCCCCCGCGCAACGCGTACGACAGCAAAGCGCGGCAAAGCAAAACACTTGTGAGGCACTGCACATCATGACCGACCACCCCAAAGCCCCCTCCACGCGCCGCCATCCGTTGCGTGACAGCCATATGGATATGGAAACGGCACGGCATATTCCCGATACGCCGCAAACCCGTTCGCCGTCTTATGCCTTGGCGTTTACCGATGGCACGTTCATGTGCCGTGATGAATTGCGTCCGGTGCGGCTTCAGTTGGAACTGCTGAAACCTGAATTGATGATGGCCGAATATGGCGTCGAAAGCACGATTGTGCTGTTTGGCGGTGCGCGCATTCCCGAACCTGCCAAAAAGGACACGGCCCGGACCAAGACCTTGGCCGAGCTGACGAAATACTACGCGGAGGCGCGCAGTTTTGCCCGAATGATGACCGAGCGCGCCAAGGTGAACGGGCATCGCCACAATGTGATCGTCACCGGCGGCGGGCCGGGGGTGATGGAAGCGGGCAATCGCGGTGCCAAGGATGCGGGCGGGGTGTCAATCGGTCTCAACGTCGTGCTCCCGCATGAACAAGCGCCAAACGAATATGTCACGCCGGAGCTGTGTTTCAATTTCCACTATTTCGCGATCCGCAAAATGCATTTTCTGATGCGCGCAAAAGCGATTGCGGTGTTTCCGGGCGGGTTTGGCACGCTTGATGAGATGTTTGAAAGCCTGACGCTTATTCAAACCGGACGGATGAGCCGGGTGCCGTTCTTGTTGTTTGGTCGGGCCTTTTGGGAAAAGATCATCAATTGGGAGGCCTTGGCCGAGGCCGGAACGATTGCCCGGTCCGACCTGGATTTGTTCAAATTCGTCGAAACCGCCGAAGAGGCCGTGGCGGTCATTGATGCGTGGCCCATGGAGGGCGCGCGCGATCATATCGACGGGCGCTGAATTTAGGTTTTTTGGGCGACGGAGACGTCTGCGTCCAAAAGATACTCCGCCGCGCTGTCGGCAAACCGAACGCCGTCCATCGCCCGGTGCATGTAGCGATCAAGGGCCATTTCATGCACCACGGTGCCGATGGTTTGACCGCTTTCGCGCGCCAAAAGATGTAGCATTTCAACCGTCGATTCAAACAGCAAAAGGGTGATTTGTTCCATTTTGGAACCTCCTCGCGGCATGCGCGTTAAACAGGGCAGGGTGGCCTGACCCAGAGAGCGTTGAGCCAAATGCGTATGCGCGTGCCCGGCAAAGGGCGCGCCAAATCGTTTCATCAGGGCCGAGTAAGGTTGGCCAATCTGGGAGGTCTTGCACAGGCGTTCGCCTTCGGTGGTGTGCAGGATCAATCCACCCCCGTGTTCGGTCAATTCATAGCCCTTGGCGCGCAGCACGTCCTGAAGCTCCTCCCAGCCAGAGGCATAGGCGAAATCATGAGCCAAATAGGCCTGAAGCGCATGGGGGTGTTTGGGGCCTTTGTAGCCGAACGCCCCTTCACCGGGGCGCACCGCAACGTCTAATATGTCGCGAATATACGCGCCCATGGGTTGACCGGCACATTGGGCCGCGTGTTGAACGCGGGTGCCAAGGTCGTCATCGAATCTGATCTGTATCCATTCCATGCCGGGGACTGTGCCCGGACATGGTTAAAGCCGCGTTACCGTTCAAGAACCAAGCGCGAACACACTGTTTCCACAACGTGGTTTACACAATGTGGAGCGTCACTTCCCGGCTTCGGCTTCGATTTGCTTGCGCGATTTGCGTTCGCGTTCGGTCGCGGATTTGAGCTGACCACAGGCGGCCATGATGTCCTCACCACGCGGGGTGCGAATGGGCGAGGCATAACCCGCCGCCAAGAGGATTTTGGCAAAGGCATGGATACGGTTGTTCGACGAGCGTTTGTAGGGCGCGCCGGGCCATTCGTTGAACGGGATGAGGTTCACTTTTGAGGGGATGCCATCGAGCAGCTTGATCAAACGATAGGCGTCTTCGTCGCTGTCATTCACGTCTTTGAGCATCACATATTCAAAAGTGATGCGTTCAGAATTGGACACTTTCGGATAATCGCGCAGCGCGTCCAACAGCGCCTCGATATTCCAGCGTTTGTTGATCGGCACCAACATGTCACGGGTCTCATCGGTGGTCGCATGGAAGGACACGGCCAAAAGACAACCGATCTCTTTGGCGGTGCGATGAATTTCCGGCACAACCCCGGAGGTGGACAGTGTGATCCGGCGCCGCCCAAGGGCAATGCCATCGCCATCCATCACGATTTTCATCGCGTCACGCACGTTCTCAAAATTATAAAGCGGCTCGCCCATGCCCATCAAAACGATGTTGGACAAAAGCCGTACATCCGGTTTGCGCGCGCCTTTTTCGGGCCATTCGTCCAAATCATCGCGCGCCATCATCACCTGACCGACGATCTCGCCCGCCGTGAGATTGCGCACCAATTTTTGCGTGCCAGTGTGACAGAAAGAACAGGTCAGTGTGCAGCCCACTTGCGAGGAAATGCACAGCGTGCCACGCCCCTCTTCGGGGATATAAACGACCTCGACCTCATGACCGCCATTGATGCGGACAAGATATTTGCGGGTGCCATCCTCGGAGACCTGTTTGGACACCACCTCGGGAATGCGGGCTTCGAACTTTGCGTCAAGCTCGTCGCGGTAGGCTTTGCCCAGGTTCGTCATCTGGGTGAAATCACGTACGCCCCATTGATAAATCCATTGCCAAATCTGGCCTGCGCGCATCTTTGCCTGTTTCTCAGGCGTGCCGTTTTCGATCAAAACCGTGCGCAGGTCCTCACGGGACAGACCGACAAGATTGATCTTGTCGCTGGGGTCCTCCTTGCGGGGGATGGTCAAAACATCCTGCGTGATCGGGGCGCGGGTTTGCATGCTCAGGGTCTCTTCTGTGATGGATTAGCGCGGCACATACAGGATTCTGCCTTACAAGGAAACCCATATGAAAAGGCCCCGCCGTGACAGCGAGGCCTTTAGGGATGTGGCAAAAATGGGTTCAACCGCCGCAGCGTTTGGCGGCCTCTTCAACAGAGGCGGTAAAGCCCAAAAGCGAGAACGTGTCTTTGGTGATCGTGCCACGGGCAGAGCGCGCGGTCAGTGTCGCCGCAGAGCCACGTTTCATCGCCGCAATGATTTTTGCGTCATCTTCCGGGGTCACGGCCCAGGCCGTTTCATCCTCGGATTTGGTGAACAGGGTGAAATCCGATCCGCCGATGTCGAGGCTGACCTCTGAGCCGGGGGCAAAAGGATAGCCACCCAAGAACGACACCTGACCGTTGACGCCGCTGGCCGGACCGTAGGTCACAAACAACAGGATTTCACTGCGGGTGACCGATTTCAAACGGCCCGCGCTGTCGGTGTTGACGGTTTCTTTCGGCTTCGACACCGCCCAACAGGTCTTTGACGGGGCGGCCTCTTCATAAACGTACCAATCGGTGTTTGCGCCGACTTGATTGGTGCTTTCCTGCGCGACTGCATGGTTCGCAACCATAGCAAACCCCACCGCAAGAAGGCCCTGTTTCACAGAAAAACTCATGTTATCTCGCTGCCTCTAGCTATCATGGCCCATATTCGATACGCCTCCGCTGTCTATAGCTGCGGTTTCGTGGCGTGATGAGACCTTTTTCGATGTTCCGCGGGCACAGTAACGTAAATCCGCTGATTTGGGAAAGGCCCCTTGGCGGAAATTCGCTGAAACGTGAAAGGAAAGAGCAAATGGATCAAAAACGCCCCTCCACGCACCCGATGGTCGACGTCTGGCGCGGACCGATTTGCGAAAGCCGACATGATGGGTTTGCGGTGATTTGCAATGCAAAAGGCGAGGTCATTGAGGGCTGGGGCGATCTCGATACGGTGATCCTGCCGCGCTCTTCGGTGAAGATGATCCAAGCGCTGCCTTTGGTCACATCGGGTGCCGCCGATGCCTTTGGTCTGAGTGTTGAGCAACTGGCGCTGTCTTGCGCCTCGCACCAAGGCGCGCCGATCCACACCACGCGGGTTCTGAGCTGGCTGAATGGGCTGGGGCTGAGCCAAGAGGATCTGATCTGTGGCCCGCAACGGCCATGGGACACGGGCACGCTTCACGCACAGATCAAAGCAGATGAGAGCAAATGCAAGGTGCACAACAATTGCTCCGGCAAACATTGCGGATTTTTGACCCTGACCCAACATTTGGGCGCGGGGCCGGACTATGTTGATCCTTCCCACCCGGTGCAGGTCGCGGCACTTGAGGCCTTTGAAACGGTGACGGGCGAGACCTCACCGGGTTACGGTATCGACGGTTGTTCCGCGCCAAATTTCGCCACCACTGTGCGCGGACTTGGTCGGGCGATGGGATATTTTGCCGGCGCGCGCGAAGAGGGCGACATGATGGAGCGCGCGGCGTTTCGATTGGCCAAGGTGATGCGCACCCATCCCGATCTGGTCGCCGGAGAGGGCCGCGCCTGTACCGAATTGATGCGCGCCGCCGGGGGCAAAGTCACGATCAAAACCGGGGCTGAGGGCGTGTTTACTGCGATTTTGCCAGAGCAAGGCTTGGGCATTGCGTTGAAAATCGCCGATGGGGCCACACGCGCCTCCGAATGTGCGATTGCCGCACTTTTGGTCAAGCTAGGTGCCTTGGATGCCAATGATCCGATGGTGAAAAAGCGCCTGAACCCGGATGTGCCAAACTTTGCCGGAATCAACACTGGCGAGATCAAGACCGCACCCGGCTTTCCCAGTTAAAACCACTCAGAAATCAGTTTCAACGCCAAGGCGGTGGAGGCGATGACCAGCACCGGTTTGATCAGCTTTGCACCGACACGCGTGGCCAAGGTTGATCCAACATAGGCTCCGGCAATCTGCGCCGCACCCATCGCCAAACCCAACATCCAAAAGGGTTTGGCGACCAGCATAAACCCGGTCAAACCGCCAATATTTGATACGAAATTCAACAGCTTGGTGTGGGCCGTGGCTTTCAAAATGCCATAGCCCGCAAGGCCGACAAAGCCGAGCATGAAAAACGCGCCTGTGCCGGGACCAAGCAGACCATCATAAAATCCGATGAACGGCACAAAGGTTGTGGCAAAGACCACAGGTGTGATGCGCTGGGTTCGGTCCACATCGCTCAGCCCCGGTTTAAACGCAAAGAACAGCGCGATGGCGATCAACAGGATCGGCAGGCCAAGACGGATCACATCGGTCGGCAGCGAGCTTGCCAACAGCGCGCCGATCAATGCCCCGACAAAGGACAAAATCGCCGGTCCGATTTGACGTTTGAGGTTCACATGCCCCGCACGGGCATAATTGATCGTGGCCATGCCCGCGCCAAACAGCCCCTGCACTTTGTTGGTGGCCAAGGCGGTGATCGGCGGCAGGCCCGCAAGCATCAAAGCGGGCACGGTGATCAAACCACCCCCGCCCGCGATACTGTCGACAAAACCCGCAGCAAAGGCCGCCGCGATCAACAGAAACAGAAGGTCGGTTGAGACCTCAAACATTCTGGCATTCAACGTGGGCGAACTCGGATTTGGCATAGCCTTGGATGTACAGCAGCGCCGTCAGATCACCGTGGTTGATGCGAATGTCGCATTCGGCGGCGACAGAGGGCTTGGCATGAAGCGCAACACCAGCCCCGGCCAGTCCCAACATGCCCAGATCGTTGGCGCCGTCGCCCACGGCCATCACGTCATCATGGGTAAGGCCAAGGCGAGTGGTGATGTCTTTGAGCGCTTGCACCTTGGCTTCGCGACCAAGGATCGGCATCCCCGGCGCGCCGGTGAGTTTGCCATCCTCGATCAACAGGGTGTTGGCGCGGTTCTCATGAAACCCAAGGGTCTGTGACACATAGCCCGTAAATGCGGTGAACCCGCCCGAGACCAGCGCGCAATAGGCCCCATCGCGTTTCATCGTCGCCAAAAGCGCACAGCCGCCGGGCATGAAAGTGATGCGTTCGTCGATCACCCGTTGGATGACGGATTCGGGCAGACCTTTGAGCAAGCCGACCCGTTCTTTCAACGCGCCTTCAAAATCCAATTCGCCGTTCATCGCCTTGGCGGTGATGGCTTTGACGTGATCGCCGACACCCGCGACATCGGCCAATTCATCAATGCATTCCTGTTGGATCATGGTGCTGTCCATATCCGCCAAAAGCATTTTTTTACGTCGATTTTCAACAGGTTGAACGATCATGTCGATCCCCTGTCCTTGAAGTCCCGCCCACACGTCCCAAAGGTTTGATGGCACAACCTCAAGCAAAAACTCCGCCGCATCGCCCATGGACAACCACCGCAATGCCCCCCCGCCCCATGCAGAGCGCAACGCTTCAACGGTGGTGAGATCAAGAGCGGGGTTCTTGGGGTCGGTCAAAAGCGTGACAGCGTACATGGGGACTGCTCCAAAGGGGTCATTTGGCTGGGTGATAGCGCGACCCGCGCCCGCTTTCCAGTTTTAACCGCGCGCTGATCTTGCTGCGACAAATGCTGCGACAAATCAGGCCTAAATCGCTGTGCTCACAAAATTGGCAATTGCCAGACTCGTTTGAACCCACTACATGCGTCGACGGGACACCTCTCCCCAACGAGAGGCATTTATCTGTAAGGATACCAGCAATGGCTATTAAGCACCCGCAATCGCGTCCTGCGAATCCGCGTTTTTCCTCTGGCCCCTGTGCCAAAATCCCCACATTTTCTCTCGATCTTCTGGCTGACGCCCCTCTGGGTCGCTCGCACCGTGCCGCTGTTGGCAAGGACAAGCTGAAGGCCGCGATTGAGACGACCCGTGAGATTCTCGGCATCCCCGAGGACTATAAAATCGGTATCGTTCCGGCCTCTGACACCGGCGCTGTCGAGATGGCCATGTGGTCGCTCCTGGGCGCGCGCAAAGCCACGATGGTGGCGTGGGAATCTTTCGGCGCGGGCTGGGTCACCGATGTTGTGAAACAGCTCAAAATCGACGCCGATGTGAAAACCGCCGACTATGGTCACATTGTCGATTTCGCCGAGATTGATTTCGACACTGACGTTGTCTTTACCTGGAACGGCACCACCTCCGGTGTGCGCGTCCCCAATGGCGACAAAATCCCGGCCGACCGTGACGGTCTGACCATCTGTGATGCCACCTCTGCGGCCTTTGCGATGGACCTGCCTTGGGACAAACTCGACGTCACCACTTTTTCCTGGCAGAAAGTGATGGGCGGCGAAGCGGCTCATGGGATGATCGTCCTGTCGCCGCGCGCTGTTGAGCGTCTCGAATCCTACACCCCTGCATGGCCGATGCCGAAGATTTTCCGCATGACCAAAGGCGGCAAGCTGATCGACGGTATCTTTAAGGGTGAAACCATCAACACGCCCTCCATGCTCGCGGTCGAAGATTACCTTGTGGCGCTGGAGTGGGCGCAAAACATCGGCGGTCTGCCGAAGCTGATTGAACGCTCCACCACCAACGCAAAAGTGCTTTGGGACTTCTGTGATCGCAACGACTGGATTGCCAACCTGGCCGAGGATGAGACCACCCGGTCCAACACCTCCGTGTGTTTGAAATTCACCGACGATCGCATCAAAGACGGTGCGGCTTTTGCAAAAGCAGTGGCGAAAAAGCTCGAAGACTACAACGCCGCTTATGACATCGGCGCGTACCGCGATGCTCCGGCTGGCCTGCGCGTGTGGTGTGGGGCGACAGTTGAATCCTCTGACATTGAGGCGCTGACGCTCTGGCTCAAATGGGCCTTTGAAGAGTGCATCAACGCGCAGTAACGCGCCGGATTTTCAAACATTCAGTCGGGCGAAACACGCCCGACACCCCATCCAAATTCTCAGGAGTGCCCATCATGGCCCCCAAAGTTCTCGTCTCCGACAGCCTGTCTGAAACCGCTGTTCAAATTTTCCGTGACCGTGGCATCGACGTGGATTTCTTGCCTGCGCTCGGCAAGGACAAAGACAAACTCGCCGAAGTGATCGGCAAATACGACGGTCTCGCGATCCGCTCGGCGACCAAAGTGACCGCCGCCCTTTTGGAACATGCCACCAACCTCAAAGTGGTCGGTCGTGCAGGCATCGGCACCGACAACGTCGACAAAGAAGCCGCTTCGAAAAAAGGCGTGATCGTCATGAACACGCCGTTCGGCAACATGATCACCACTGCCGAACACGCGATTGCGATGATGTTCGCCGTGGCGCGCCAATTGCCCGAAGCCTCCGCCTCGACCCACGCTGGCAAATGGGAAAAATCCAAATTCATGGGGGTCGAGCTGACTGCGAAAACCCTTGGCGTCATCGGCGCGGGCAACATTGGTGGCATCGTGTGCAACCGTGCGCTTGGCCTGAAAATGAAAGTGGTCGCTTATGACCCCTTCCTCTCCGAAGAGCGCGCCTCTGAGATGGGTGTTGAGAAAGTTGAACTCGACGAGTTGCTCAAACGCGCGGACTTCATCACCCTGCACGTGCCGCTGACGGATTCCACCCGCAACATCCTCTCGAAAGAGAACCTTGAGAAAACCAAAAAAGGCGTGCGCATCATCAACTGTGCCCGCGGTGGTTTGGTGGACGAGATGGCTTTGGCCGAGTTGCTGAAATCCGGCCATGTGGCTGGTGCGGCCTTTGACGTGTTTGCCGTCGAACCCGCCACCGAGAATCCGCTGTTCAACCTGCCGAACGTGGTCTGCACCCCGCATCTTGGCGCCTCCACCACGGAAGCCCAAGAAAACGTGGCACTGCAAGTGGCCGAACAAATGTCCAACTACCTGTTGGACGGCGCGGTTGAAAACGCATTGAACATGCCGTCGATGACCGCAGAAGAAGCCAAAGTCATGGGGCCTTGGGTCAAATTGGCCGAAAGCCTTGGCTCTTTCATCGGTCAGGTCACCGAAGAAGCCATCGAAACCATCAACATCACCTATGATGGTGTGGCCTCCGAGATGAACGTCAAGGCGTTGGAAGCCGCCGTGATCGCAGGCATCATGCAGGCGGTGAACCCGGACGTGAACATGGTGTCGGCACCGCTGATCGCCAAAGAGCGTGGCATCCAGATTTCCAAAACCACCCAAGATGCGTCTGGCACATTTGATGGTTTCATCAAGCTCGACATCCAAACGGTTGAGAAATACCGCACCATCGCGGGCACCGTGTTCTCCGACGGCAAGCCGCGCTTTATCCAGATCAAAGGCATCACCATTGATTCCGAGATCGGCGAGCACATGCTTTACACCACCAACAAAGACATTCCGGGTGTGTTGGGCAAGCTTGGGACGCTTTTGGCCGAGCATGACGAAAACATCGCGAATTTCACGCTGGGCCGCGCCTCCGAGGGCGGTGATGCGATTGCGATGACCTTCCTTGATACGCCGATCAAAGCGGAAACTGTGACCGCGCTGAAAGACACCGGATTGTTCCAACGCGTGATCCCGCTGCATTTCAAAGCGTAATCAAAGCAACAGTCACGAAAAGATCACCAAGGGCCGCTGGAGTTTTCCGGCGGCCCTTCTATTTTGGCCACAGCACAGGAGAGACACATGCGCATCTACGCCATCGGAGACATTCACGGACAACTCGACATGCTCAAGGCCGCCCATAAGCGGATTGAAGCGGATAAGGTGCGCGTTGGTGACCCCGATGCGAAGATCATCCACCTTGGGGATTATGTCGATCGTGGCCCGGACAGCAAAGGTGTGATCCAATATCTGATGGATGGGATGGCGGCGGGTCAGCCATGGTTGGCCATTCGCGGCAACCATGACCGGATGTTCACCCGCTTTGTACGTCACGGGATTGCCCATGATGCTCAGATCAAATCCGGCAAAAGCTGGCTGCACCCGGCGCTTGGCGGGGTGGAGACACTGGCCTCTTATGGTGTTGAGGCCAAAGACGGTGACTTTGAACTTTGTCACATGCGGGCCCATAAAGGCGTCCCTGCGGCCCATTTGGACTTTATCGAAAACCTGCCGCTGACCCATCAATGGGGGGATTATCTTTTTGTGCATGCGGGCATTCGGCCCGGTGTGGCACTTGAGGATCAAGACGAAGAGGATCTGATCTGGATTCGCGAAGGCTGGCTCGATTATCACGGGACGCTACCGATGATGGTGGTGCATGGGCACACGGCCTTGGACGAACCCACCCATTTTGGCAACCGCATCGACATTGATTCGGGCGCGGGCTATGGCCACCCGATGACGACATTGGTGATCGAACACGGCCATGAAGAGGTGGTGACCGAGACCGGTCGCACGCCTTTGACACACGCCAAACCCGGATAAGCTGCGACATCGCACGGCCTCGCCATCGGCAATCTGACAGCCTCAACGCATGACATCTCTTGTGTGATCGCGCGGATTTGCGCCTCTGCGCAGTCTTTTCCTGTCAATTTTCGCAATTTGATTAAGACTCTTTTCACCCTGTCTGGACCATTCTACCGCAAAGCCCCGGTTGAACAGGACCGGGCAGGGTTTGAAGAGGTCCCACATGTCATTGTCTGAAACGTTTTCTCAGGAACGCCGCGCGCGTCTTGCCGCTGAACGGCTTCTGGAACTCAAACAGGCCGAGCTTTTCGAAGCCAATCGCAAGCTGTCGCAACACGCCCGCCATCTGTCTGATGAGATCATCGTCAAACGCGAAGAAACCGAGGTGCTGCGTGGCGAAAACATGCGCACCAAAGAGGATTTGGAAAAGGCCAATGTGGCCGTCCATATCGCCGAACGCCGCCTTTGGGATTCGCTTGAAACCATTCAGGACGGGTTCGCCGTTTTTGACCCGTCTGACATCATGATCGCCGCCAACCCCGCCTATCTTCGGGTGTTTGACGGGCTCGAAGACATCCAACCCGGCATCAGCTATCCCGACATTCTCAAACTCGCGGTCGAAGAGGGCATCATCGATATCGGTGATCTGACCCGCGATGCCTTTATCGAACGGGCGATGGCGCGTTGGCGTGCGCCGTCGCGTGAACCCCATGTTCTGCGACTTTGGAACAACCAATTCGTCAAACTCGTCGACCGCCGCTCCTCGGATGGCGACATGGTGTCCTTGGGCCTGAATATCACCTCGACAATCCGTTATGAAGAACGGCTCAAAAAGGCGCGGTCCAAGGCCGAGGCCGCCAACCGCGCCAAATCCGCATTTCTGGCCAATATGAGCCACGAAATCCGCACGCCGATGAACGGCATGGTTGGCATGGCCGACCTCTTGGCGGAAACCGAATTGAACGAGGAACAGATCCTTTACGTTGAAACCATCAAATCCTCGGGCGAGGCGCTTTTGGGGTTGATCAACGATGTATTGGATTATTCGAAAATCGAAGCTTCAAAACTGTCCTTACACCCGGAGCCCTTTGATCTTGAACGCTGTATTCAGGATGTTCTGGTGCTGTTACAACCGAACGCAACCCAGAAAAAAGTCGATCTGATCATCGACTATGACATGTTCTTGCCGACCAATTTCATCGGTGATCCCGGCCGGATGCGTCAGGTTTTAACCAATCTTGTTGGCAATGCGGTGAAATTCACCCATTCGGGTCACGTCATCGTCCGGGTGGTTGGCCTGCCCGAAGAGGACGGCAAACGCCAGCGCGTCCATGTCTCTGTCGAGGACACCGGGATCGGCATTGCCCATGACATGATCGAGCATATTTTTGGTGAGTTCAATCAAGTCGAAGACGAGCGCAATCGGAAATTCGAAGGCACCGGCCTCGGACTCGCGATCACCCGTCAGCTTGTGCAATTGATGGGGGGGGAGATTTGGGTCGATAGCGAAGAGGGCGTGGGATCCTGCTTTGGCTTCCACATCACCATGGATGTGATTGCCCAGCCCGAGGATCAGCGCCTGCCCTCATGGATGCACAAAGCCGCGCTTTTGGATCATATTAATGCCAATTCCTTGATCTTGGAAAAACAATTGACGGTGCTGGGGTTTGAGGTCTCGCCCTTTGAAAGTGCCGACGCGCTTTTGGCGTCACCACTGGATGCGCAGGTCTATTTGATCGACAACAATATGCCACACACCGACATTGGCACGCTGATAAAAACTCTGCGCATACGCGGTGTCACGGCGCCGATCCTGTTGATGACCTCCGGGCCGGTTTCGGCGGGGTCTTTGGACGGGCATGATGCCACAACACTGCAAAAACCACTGTTGCGCGCAAACCTGTGGCGCACCTTATCGTCAATCATCCCAGAAGAGTTGAGCCAACCGACATCCGAATCCGGCCGTCGCATGCGGGTTTTGGCGGCTGAAGACAATAAAACCAACCAGTTGGTATTCGGAAAAATGCTCAAATCCCTCAACATCGAATTGCGCTTTGCCAACAATGGGCGTGAGGCGGTGGAGCAGTATCAGGGTTTTCAACCGGATTTGATTTTTATGGATATTTCCATGCCCGAGGTGGACGGCAAAGAGGCCACTCGTCAAATTCGCGCGCTTGAAATTGACACTGGGGCGCATGTCCCAATCGTGGCCCTGACAGCGCATGCGATGGCGGGTGATGAACAAGACATTCTTGCGGCGGGTTTGGATTATTATATGACAAAACCTCTGCGTAAGGCGTCAATTATAGATCGTATTTTGACGGAACTTCCCAAGGGTTGCTGTTCGATTCTCCCGGAAGAGACCACCGCACGTTCCGTCAGTGGGACCGTCATGGCGGGCGAATGATCCGCCAAGTGTTTCGGATTTAAGCCGCCGCGATCGCATCCAACATGGCCGGTCCAAACCGCTCGGCGGGCTTTTCACCGATGATGCGCGCCATCGCGGTAAGATCGCGCGGACGCAACTGGACGATTTTGGCAATCTGTCCGGGCGAAAGCGTCAGCGGTTTGAGTGTACCGCAATCGCCGCGCGCGAGCTGACTCTGAATCTCTTGCAGGTGATCAAACAGATCGCCACCGCCAGAACTCGCAAGTTTACGTCGAGACGGATGCACCTCGGGGCTGGGCGCGCCTAAGATGACCGAGAGAAAGGCATCCCCATAACGTTCGAGCTTTTTGGCTCCAACGCCGCCAATCCGCCCCATGTCATCCAGGCTTTGTGGTCGGGTTTCGGCCATTTCGATCAGGGTGCGATCAGCAAACACAACATAGGCTGGCACGCGTTGCTCTTCGGCCAGGGCGCGGCGTTTGGCCTTGAGCGCGGACAAAAGCGGCGCGTCTTCGTCCGACACCAGTGCCTTGGCCACCGGGCCTTTGTGCGCTTTCGCCAATGTGTCGCGGCGCAGGGTGATGCTGGCCTCGCCTTTGAGGATTGGCATCGCGGGTTTGGTCATGAACAGCGCGCCAAACCGATCCGGGTTGGGGCGCACAAGATCGGCCCCCATCATTTGCCGAAACACCGCATTCCATTGCCGTTTGTCATACTCTTTCCCAACGCCGAACACCGACAATTGGTCGTGATTCCATTGCTTGACCTTATCCGTCAGCGTCCCGGTGAGCACGTCGATCAGATGGCCCGCACCAAAGCCCTCGTCACACCGCAACACGGCAGACAGCGCCTTGCGCACTGCGACCGTGCCATCAAACAGCGCAGGCGGACTGTCGCACAGGTCACAATTTCCACAAGGCGCGGAGGTCTCACCAAAATAGGAGAGCAAGGTTTGGCGCCGACAGGTTTGCGCCTCCGCCAATCCCAAAAGCGCGTTCAAGCGAGCGTGATCGGCGGCGCGGCGTTCGGAAGGGGCCGGACTTTCGTCAATCTGGGTGCGGCGAAACCGGATGTCGTCAGGACCAAAGAGCGTGAGGGTTTCAGCGGGCGCGCCATCGCGGCCCGAACGCCCGATTTCCTGATAATAGCTTTCGACCGATTTCGGCAGATCTGCATGGGCGACCCAGCGGATGTCCGGCTTGTCGATGCCCATGCCAAAGGCAACGGTGGCGACGACGATCAGCTCGTCCTCTTGTTGAAACTGACGTTCAACATCACGGCGGCGCTCCGGCTCCATGCCGCCATGATAGGCCTGCGCAAGGTGGCCCGCATCGGTGAGCGCCTTGGCGAGGCTTTCGGTTTTGGCGCGTGTGCCGCAATAGACGATGCCGGATTGGCCCTTGCGCGCAGAGGCAAAGCCAAGGATTTGGCGGCGGGGCTGATCCTTGACCGCGAAGGCGAGGTGGATGTTTGGCCGATCAAAGCCGCGCAGAAAGGCCTCGGGCGTTTGACCGTCAAACAGCCGGGTGATGATTTCGCCACGGGTTTCTTCGTCTGCGGTCGCAGTAAATGCGGCCAATGGCACATCAAGCGCGCGGCGCAGATCGCCGATGCGCAAATAATCGGGGCGGAAATCATGGCCCCATTGCGACACACAATGCGCCTCGTCCACGGCGATCAGCGACACATTGGCCCGACGCAGCAGGGGCAAAGTGCCACCAGAGGCCAAACGTTCGGGGGCCATGTACAGGAGTTTGAGACGGTTAGCAGACAGTGCCGCGAAGACCTCATCGGTCTCCTCATCGGTGTTGCCGGACGTGAGCGCGCCCGCCTCGACCCCCACCGCCTTGAGCGCCTGAACCTGATCGCGCATCAGGGCGATCAGGGGCGAAATGACCACGGTCAGCCCGTCACGCACCATCGCGGGAAGTTGGAAACACAGCGATTTGCCGCCACCCGTCGGCATGATCGCCAAGACATTGCGCCCCGCGATGACGGCATCAACGATCTCTTCCTGGCCGGGACGAAACGCGTCAAATCCGAAAACGGAAGAGAGAAGCGCGCGCGCGTGGTCTCCTGTGTGCGTCGGGTCCGCCTGTAAGGTGTCCATGTGATCCTGCTCTTTGTTGCGGGCAGAATCGCACGGGCAGACGTGAGGCTCAAGGGCTTAAGGTGTTTCGGGTTTAAATCATGTCTGCACTTAACTTTGAAACGCTTTAGGGCTTGTGGACAGTTACCTTGAGTTGATGATCCCTGCGCAGAGGTTGATCATGGCCGCATATGAGGTGTCGGTCTTTTCAGATCGCATCGCTCTGCGTTTGAATTCCTTGAGCTTCTG
>Ga0181375_1000023_pt1 | contig 126150 bp, 125 predicted proteins | sample LowvirmetaG_FD_130090 | JGI IMG/M metagenome (GOLD analysis project Ga0181375, IMG submission 130090) | Marine viral communities from the Subarctic Pacific Ocean - Lowphox_11 viral metaG | ecosystem: Environmental > Aquatic > Marine > Oceanic | place: Subarctic Pacific Ocean | collected... | reverse complement strand
GATCTTGTTCTTCTGGGTCATCGTCATCTGCGTGTCGATGGCAACGCCAACAATGGAAAGGATCGGGATGATCGACAGGGCAAATATGATCGCGATATTGCCGCCGCTATCGGCGCGCCAACGCCTGATAAGACTGTTCACTTGTCCCGTAATCACTGTCTTATATCCCCCCGTCCTGGTATAGTCTTGGATACAAGCCTCTATATTTCATAACATTCATTATATTTTGTTTGCCGAGCGCCCAAATATTGGCTGCCAATAGCAAGTTTGTGTTAAGACTTTTAACCAACGAATCGCACACGAGGCCCGCATGAAACAGTATCTCGACCTGTTGTCAGACATCCTGGAAAACGGCTTCGAACGGGCCGACCGGACGGGAACAGGCACGCGCGCCGTCTTCGGGCGCCAGATGCGGTTTGATCTTTCTGAAGGCTTCCCATTGGTCACGACCAAGAAGCTTCACCTGCGCTCCATCATCGTGGAACTGTTGTGGTTCCTGAAGGGCGACACGAACATCAAATACCTGAAAGATAACGGCGTTTCGATCTGGGATGACTGGGCCGATGCCAATGGAGACCTCGGTCCCGTCTATGGCAAGCAATGGCGCAGCTGGGCCGCGCCGGACGGCCGCGTGATCGACCAGATCCAGTGGGTGCTGGATGAAATACGCACGAATCCAAACTCGCGCCGCCTGATCGTGTCCGCCTGGAACCCGGCTGATGTGAACGAAATGGCCCTGCCGCCCTGTCACTGCCTGTTCCAGTTCAACGTGATGGACGGCAAGCTTAACTGCCAGCTTTACCAGCGTTCGGCAGACATCTTCTTGGGCGTGCCGTTCAACATTGCATCCTATGCCCTGTTAACCCTGATGATGGCCCGCGCGACGGGACTGAAGCCCGGCGAGTTCGTCCACACGTTCGGCGACGCCCACCTCTATCTCAACCATGTCGAGCAGGCGCAGCTGCAGCTCACGCGCGAGCCGCGTCCCCTCCCCTCGATCACGCTCAATCCTGACAAGACCGACCTGTTCGGCTGGGAATATGAAGACTTCAAGGTCGAGAACTACACGCCTCACGCCCATATCAAGGCACCTGTCGCCGTCTGACCGGCTCAGTTTCGCGCAAAATGGCCGGGATAAAATAGACGCGGTTTAACCAGACAGGTCCATGCTTGCACGCTGGAGACCTGACTTGATGCATAAAGCCTTTGCCATCTTCATGTTCGCGGTGGCCTTGCCGCTCGCCGCGTCCGCCCATGGCGGCGGGCTCAACGCCGAGGGCTGCCACACCAACCGCAAGACCGGTGAGTATCATTGCCACCGCGCATCTGCGCCTGTCCCGGCGCGCACGGCGCCGCGTCCCGCCCCACCGCCCGCATCAAATCCGCTGCTTGGCACGGGAACCGTGACAGGCGCCTATCGCAACTGCACCGAGGCGCGCGCCGCCGGCGCTGCCCCGGTCCGCAGGGGAGAGCCGGGTTACGGCGCCCACCTCGACCGGGACAATGACGGCATTGGCTGCGAGTAACCGTCGCTAGAACAGGTAGCGGATACCTGCGCGAATGTTCCGGCCCGGCATTGGCACGCTGTCCTTCAGTACGCTGGTCGCCATACGCACTTCCTCGTCGCTCACATTGCGCGCCTCAAGGAACAGTTTCGTTCCGGCCCGGCCAAAGCCGTAGCGAGCAATGTCGAGATCGGCGTGCAGGTCGGCCGTGACATAGCCATCCGTCGCCAACTGGCCGACGCCTGGCGAGTCCTGGTCACCCGCCCATGTGAGCTTCGCACCCAGCGCCAGCGCGCCCCAGTCGGCTTCAGCCCCGGCATTCAGCGTCACCGGCGGCACATAGGGCACATCTGTGCCGTCATCGAATTCCGCCTTCACGAAATCGAGCCCGGCATCGAACTTCCAGTCCGCTGTCAACGGTCCATCCAGCAGCTGGTAATTGGCAAAGAGTTCCCCACCTGTGAACTGCGCGTCCTGCTGGCGGAATTCATAAACGGGTAGATCATCCAGCTCTGCGCCCGTCGCGGCGAGATAGATGAAGTCAGAGAAATCCGTAAGGAAAAGGTTCGCACCGAAGCTCATCGTGTCGTTTTCCCAGCGCGCCGTGCCTTCCAGGTTCAGCCCGCGCTCCTTGCCGAGCGACGCATCGCCGACTTCGTATTGCTCCGTTGCCAGGTGCGGACCGTCAGCGAACAGCTCGCTCTGGTTTGGCGCCCGTTCGGCCCATGACACCTGCGTTCCGAGGAACCAGCCGGACTCCCAGTGCTTGTGCACACCCGCCGAGCCGCTGGCCAAATCAAAGCTGACCTTGCCGGCGCCTTCATTGTCGAGATCAACCTGCTCAGCGCGCAGTCCACCTTCAATGCCGAGGCCACTGTCAAAGTCATGGGTCTCATAGAGGAACACGCCGACACTTTTCGTGTCCGTCGGTGTGATGAAGGCCTCGTCGCCAATCGCGTCCAGCGAACTATCCGCATACTGGACACCAAACTCGCCTTCGAGCGGGCCCAGCACATGACCGACTTCCAGCCGTCCCTCAAAACCGTCGGTCTCAAACTTGGTCCCCGGCTCACCTGGTCCTTCAAATTCGGTATGTTCGTAATTGGCAACCGAGGCCGACCCCGTCACCTTCGTCAGGAAACCATTGTCGATATTCAGCCCGCCGCGCATGTCATAGCGCGTCTGCTTCAGGTCGATATAGGCGGTCTCTTCCAGTGGCAGGCCATATTGCGAGCTTTGCTGACGCACCGCGCCGCCAAGGAAGCCCTTTTCGCCAACCCATGTCAGGCCGCCCGCAAGGGAATCTGTCTGCACGAACGAGTTCGGCAATTCACCGTCAGGCCCGGCGGGTTCGCCGTTTACCGCGCGCAGGCGATCAGATTGGGCCGGTGATGGAATGTCATAATTGCCGAAGTCGCGCGTCGAAGCCGTCAGCGTACCAACGAGCGATCCCATAACGCCCTGCACGCGCCCACCGGCTTCCGTGCCGTCATTGACGCTATTGCTCGCCGCATAGGCTTCGCCCGCGAAAGGCCTTTTCGGCAGGTCTTCCATGATCAGCCCGTCGATCACATTGACCACGCCGCCAATCGCCTGCCCGCCATAAACCAGCGCCGCAGGGCCACGCAGGATCTCCACCTTCACCGCATCAATCCCGTCTGCGGCCACCTGGTGGTCCGGGCTCGCCGCCGATACGTCGATCACGCCAATGCCGTTGGTCAGCACCTGGACGCGCTCAGCGCCAAGGCCGCGCAGCACAGGCCGGCTCGCACCCTGCCCGAACGAGGTCGAGGCAACGCCCGGCTGGCGGTCCAGCGTGTCGCCCAGCGTCGACGACATGTCCTCAACAAGATCCTTGCGGTCCAGAGCGGCAACATTGCTGACCATTTCACCGGCCGTGCGCTGCGGTCCCGGCAGGGTCACGATAACGGGTTGTTCGATGCGAACTTCGTCTTCGGCCTGGGCGTGCGCCATGCCGGCAAGAAGTGGCGCCGTGGCCACTGCAGCAAGAAGGTATTTCATGGGGGAGGAAACCTGTATTGAATGTTATAAGATAACGTCTCATTTTATTAGCGCCCGCACAATGCTTGTCAATTGCCCAAAATGGGAAACTGCATCAAATTCGCCGGCAGGCGGCGTGGGGCCGCCTCATTCCTGGGAGGGAAATCATGAAAGTCTTTGCAGCCGAGCTCATCGGCACTTTGACGCTCGTCCTGTTTGGTTGCGGTTCGGCCGTTCTGGCCGGTGACCAGGTCGGACAACTTGGAATTGCTTTTGCTTTTGGCCTGGCCATCGTGGCCATGGCCTATGGCATCGGCCACATCTCCGGCTGCCATGTGAACCCGGCGGTCAGCTTCGGCGCCTTCGTCGCAGGCCGCATGGACGGCAAGACGATGCTTACCTACTGGCTCGCCCAGTTCATCGGCGCCACGATCGGTGCCGGCATCCTCTTCCTCATCGCCAGCGGCCAGAACGGCTATAACGTTGCCGTCGACGGTCTCGGACAGAATGGCTGGGGGACAGGTTACCTCGGCGAATATAGCCTGATGGCCGCCATTATCTTCGAAGTGGTCGCCACATTCCTCTTCCTGATCGTCATCCTCGGATCGACAAATCTGGCCGCGCCAACGCCAATGGCGGGCCTCTCCATCGGCCTGACACTGACAGCGATCCACATTGTCGGCATTCAGGTCACCGGCGTTTCGGTCAACCCGGCCCGCAGCTTCGGCCCGGCCCTGTTTGCAGGAGGCCATGCCATGTCACAGCTTTGGCTGTTCTTGCTGGCCCCGCTGGTCGGTGCAGGCCTGGCCGGCATGAAAGCCCGGTTCGGCCTTCTGGAAAAAGACCCAAGCTGATGCATCAAGCCTCGGCCGGGTCTACCAGGCCGAGGTTTTCACGCCGCCGCATGATCATCGACACGGCAACCGCGCCCACCATCTTGCCGATCACGAACACGACCCAGTTAGCAATGTGGAATGTATTGCCGTCGGGCAGCGGGATGATCCACGATTGATCCCAGAAGAACCGAACGATCGGCAGGGTGACCGGACCGTGAAGAATGCTCCCATTGAAGTTCAGCTGTTTGGCAAGGTCGGCGCCATACAGGAATACCGTCGTATCAACAGGCGCCGCAAGCGCGCTCGATAACAGGATGCGTGTCGACAGCCGGTATTTGGTAAACGTGAACATCAGCCAGTCGACACCCTCGGAGACTGCGAAGGCAATGCCGCTGGCCAGTGCGATCACAGGCCACGCATAGAAAAACGACCAGGCCACAGCCATCGCCATTACGGCCAGCACGCGGTGGCCCATCTCGCGCTGCACGAAGTCGCGCACGACGAACACCATGCCGGTTACAATGGTCATGGGATGCAGGGACAGGCCATGCGGCCAGCTCGCACTTTTGCCCAGAATCTCGAACTCCGGAATCACGCCGAAAGACCAGTTCAGGAAAGGTATCAAAGCGACATACATCAGCGCCCAAGCGCGCCCCTTGAGCATGTATATCGCCGTAAAGGTGAGTCCGAGCGCAACCAAAACTGGAAGCGCCTGTCCTGTATTACCGTTGGTAATTATCGAGAGAAAGGAATTCAGCACGCCATGCCCCTGCAACTGCGTTTCGCGACAGATATCTGACAAATCCGGTTGATTACACCCCAAAAGAATGTGTCTCACATGCTTAACAAGGCGAGGCAAAAAAACGGCTCGTCAACGAAAAAGCTGAAAGTTGCTTACTTCATCCATGCAGAATGACGTGAAACTTAGCCTGATTGTTGCCCGGGGCCGCAATGGTGTCATCGGGATGGCCGGTGAACTGCCTTGGCGCCTGAAGGGCGACATGATGTTCTTCAAGCGCATCACCATGGGCAATCCCATCATCATGGGCCGCAAGACTTGGGAGAGCCTGCCAAAGCACCCACTACCCGGTCGCGAGAATATCGTGATGACGAGGGACTGGACCTATGATGCCCCCGGCGCGCGCGTTTATTCCAATTTCATCGCGGCCATGAATGCCGCCCGGGCTGTCGCTGCGCGCGACGGCCGGCAGGAAGCCTTCGTGATTGGCGGCGAGGCCATCTACAAGCTGGCCATGCCCCTCGCCGACCGCATCTACCTGACAGATGTCGAATCCTATCCCGAGGGCGACGCGTATTTCCCGCCACTCGAAGACGATGAATGGCGCGAGCATACATCCGAGCATTTCGAAGCATCCGAGGGCAATGATTTTGCCTACACCATTCGCAAGCTTGAGCGCGTCCACGCCGCAAGTCACGCCGACACAAATTCCTGACCCCTCAATAACCCGGGAATAACCTGCGAACGGTCAGCCATAAGGCCGTAGCGCTCCCCTGCGTCAGCCGTTGCGGCCCTTCAATGCCAGGCCTAGTGTCCCTCCAAAACAAGGAGGAACACGCATGGATTTCGAACTCGTCGCCGATGGTCTCGGCTTCCCGGAAGGCCCGGTCGTCATGTCCGACGGCTCGGTCATCGTCGTTGAAATCCAGAAGGGCCAGATCTCCCGGCACTGGGGCAACGGCAAGTCAGAAGTCGTGGCAACGCCCGGCGGCGGCCCCAACGGCCTTGCCATAGGGCCCGACGGCGCCCTCTGGTGCTGCAACAATGGCGGCTTCCAATGGTCCCATGTCGAAGGGCTGCTGATCCCGGGCAATGCGGCAGACGACTATTCCGGCGGCCGCATCGAGCGCATTGATCTCTCCACCGGCAAGGTCGAACGCGTACTCGACAGCGTCGGCGGCAACAAGCTGAAAGGCCCGAACGATCTCGTCTTCGACAAGGCCGGCAACCTCTACTTCACCGACCATGGCAAATCCTATTCCCGCCACCGCGATTATGGCGGCCTTTATTTCCTCGCCAAGGGCGCGTCGGAAGCAAAAGAGCTCGACTTCCATTATTCCAGCCCCAACGGCGTCGGCCTCTCGCCAGACGAGCAGACCGTCTTCATGGCCGACACGATGACCGGCCGCATGTGGGCCTTCGACCTTGCCGCTCCCGGCGAGATTAAACCCGCCAGCCCCTTCAATGGCGGCCGCGTCGTCGCCACGATGCCGGGCCTGCAATACTTTGACAGTCTCGCCATGACCGCTGCCGGGAATGTCTGCGTTGCCACCATCCTCAATGGCGGCATCACGACGATCACGCCTGAGGGCGATTTCAGCCATACGGCCTTCCCGGACATGCTGGTTACCAATATCGCCTTTGGCGGCGGCGACATGAAGGATGCCTGGCTAACGCTTTCCAGCACCGGCCAGCTCATCAAGTGCCGCTGGCCCGAACCGGGCCTCGTCCTCAATTTCAACGCCTGAAGGTTTCAGGTCCCGGGCCGTAACGCAGCGGAAATCGCACCCGCGTTCTGTTCGCCCCACTCGCACAGGGGCTTCATCGCGTCGCCGAGGCTGCGGCCCGTCGGGCTCAGGGAATACTCCACCCGTGGCGGTATTTCCCCAAAGTCCTTCCGGATAACCATGCCATGCGCCTCGAGCTCTTTCAGCTGCTGGATCAGCATCTTGTCGCTGACGCCTGCAACAGCCCGCTTGAGTTCGCCATACCGGCTCGGGCCCCCGCACAGAAAATAAAGGATCAGCGGCTTCCACTTGCCGCCAATAATGCGCAGCGACGCATCAAGGCCACAGCTGAAGACGGGCGTATCGGTCGATTGTGGTGACATTTATAGGTACTTACCAAAAGGTGCATACTTGTCCATAGGTTATCACCTCACACCTACAGGGCCTCAGCAAGAAGAGGACCTTACAAATGAACAGACTTCAGGGAAAAATAGCCGTCATAACCGGCGGTGGCAGCGGCATCGGTCTCGGCACGGCACGGCGATTCGTTGAGGAAGGCGCCTTCGTCTACCTCTTCGGCCGGCGTCAGGATAAGCTCGACGCGGCCGTCACCGAACTCGGCGCTGAAAATGCCCAAGCCGTGCAGGGCGACATATCCAACTTCGCCGATCTCGACCGGCTGTTCGAGACCGTGAAGGTCGGCAAGGGCCATATCGACGTTTTGTTCGCCAATGCCGGCACAGGCCAGATCGCGGCAATCGGCGAAATCACGCCGGAACATTTCGACAAGACGTTCAACATCAATGTGCGCGGCACCGTGTTCACCGTTCAGAAGGCGCTGCCGCTGCTGCGCAAGGGCAGCTCGGTTATCCTGACCGGCTCGACCACCGGCGTCATGGGCACGCCCGCCTTCAGCATCTACAGCGCGTCCAAGGCGGCGATCCGCAACCTCGCCCGCAGCTGGGCGCTGGACCTCAAGGGCACGGGGATCCGCGTGAACATTCTCTCGCCCGGCCCGACCGCGACGGAACTCGCCTTCACCGAAGTGGGCGAAGACGCCATGAGGGAGATGGGTGCCTCGACGCCGCTTGGGCGCATCGGCGAGCCGTCTGAAACCGGCGCCGTGGCGGCCTTCCTCGCCTCCGACGACAGCAGCTTCATGACGGGCGGCGAAGTGTTCGTCGACGGGGGCTTTGCCCAGATCTGAGACCAGCGGCTTTTGATCAAAAACCTCACATGGCGGCCGCTGGAGCGGCCGTCATGCTACCTAGTCCTCAAAGATGATTTCGGGGGCTGGCTTCGTTTCCAGCGTATCGAGGCCAACCGCGACCGTGCGCGCCAGTTCGTGGAAGATGCGTCCCGGTTCGCCCCCGGAAAGCGCCGCCGGCTTGCCCGAATCGCCCCCTTCGCGAATGGTCTGCAGCATCGGAATCTGCCCCAGTAGCGGCAGGCCCAGTGTCGCCGCCATGGCCGCGCCGCCGCCTTCGCCCATCAGGTAATGGCGGTTGCCCGCCGGGTCCTCGAACCAGCTCATCGTTTCGACAATGCCGAGCACAGGCACCGCCGTCTTGGTAAACATGGCCGCCCCGCGCCGCACATCGGCCAGCGCCACTTCCTGCGGTGTCGTCACGATCACCGCCGCCGTCACCGGCACGCGCTGGGCAATCGCCAGCTGCGCGTCGCCAGTCCCCGGTGGTGTATCGATCACCAGCACGTCCAGTTCGCCCCATTCGGCATCATTCAGCATCTGCGCAATCGCCGACATCACGATCGGCCCGCGCCAGATCATTGGCGCGTCCGGATCCGACAGGTAGCCGATCGACAGCGTCTTCATCCCGTGGGCTTCAACCGGCACCAGTTTCTTCGACGCCGCCGTCTCCGGCTGCGCCTCCTGCATGCCCAGCATGGTCGGGATCGACGGCCCGTAGACATCCGCGTCGAGCAGGCCGACCTTCATGCCCGCCTTGGCCATCGCCGTCGCCAGATTCACCGCCACGGTCGACTTGCCAACCCCGCCCTTGGCACTCGCCACAACCAGAATCCGGTCAATTCCGGCAATCCTGGGTATACTGCCACCTTGCGCCGGCGCGCCCTGCTGCATCGCCTCGTCAGAGAGGCGCGCGCCCTTTGACACACGCCGCGGGGCCGGTTCCAGCTTTACATGCTTGTGCGCAGGGGCCGTCACCTGGGCCGTCAGGATGCTCGTCACCGCCTGCACACCGGGCACCAGTTCTGCCCGTCCTTCGGCCTCGATTCGGCGCGCCTCAGCCCCCGCCTGATCGGCCGGATCTGCAAGTAATACGAGGATCGCGCGCCCTGACTCGTCCACGTCCACCGACTCAAGCCAGTCGGGCGCGCCGAGGGCGTTTCGTACCTGCCCGGCCAGTTTCCGGCGGGATTTTTCCTTCGAACCAAACACTTTCTGCGACTCCTGCGTCCTTGAAGCCCGGATTGAGGCATGCACATATCACGCAAGACACTATATAGAAGCCTACGAAACCAACAGGAGGGGCTATGCCCTGGGATGACAAGAACAAATCCAGCGGCCCATGGGGCGGCGGATCCGACGACGAGCCCGGCAAGGATGCCGGCTCGCCATGGACGCGCCCTGGCGGCGGCGGGGGCAATAATAACGACCTCGAAGCACAGATGAAACGTATGCAGGAGCGCTTCCGCAAGCGCTCGAATGGCAATGGTGGCGGCGGTGGACGCCGTCGCGGCGGCGGCGGAACGGGTCCCAATTTCGGCCCGCTCGGCTTTGTGGTGCTCGTCGGTATTGCCCTGCTCGGCTGGCTGTCCACAAGCGTCGTCATGGTCGATCCGACCCAGCAAGCGGCCGTTTTCCGCTTCGGCAAATGGCAGACCAATTTCGGGCCCGGCCTGCACTTCCACCTGCCCGCTCCGATCGAGGAACATGTTCTCGTCGAGGTCGAAAACCGTAAAGAAACGCGGATCGGCAACAATCTCGAAGAAAGCCTAATGCTCACGCAGGACGAAAACATCGTCGACATTCAGTTTTCCGTCTTCTGGAAGGTCAATTCCGAACACCCGGAAAACTTCATCCTGAACGTCAAGAACCCCTCGGAAGCCGTCGAACAGGTCGCCGAATCGGTCATGCGTGAAGTCGTCGGCAAAACGCGCCTCCAGGGTGTGATCACGACCGAACGTGACGTGGTGCAGACCGAAGTCGGCAAACAGATCCAGGCCCTGCTCGATGATTATCGCGCCGGCATCGAAATCCTCGCCGTCACGATCGACCGCTCGGACCCGCCGAAACAGGTCATCGAGGCTTTCAACGACGTGAACGTCGCCGAACAGGACGCCGAGACGAATATCAACCAGGCCACCCAGTTCGCCAACGAAGTCGTGCCGCAAGCCCGTGGTAGCGCGCAGCGCATCCTGCAGGAAGCGGAAGCCTATCGCGACCAGGTCCTCGCCGACGCACAGGGTGAAGCCTCACGCTTCGAACAGATTTACGAAGAATACCGCAAGGCCCCACGCGTCACGCGTGAGCGCATGTATCTTGAAACAATGGAAAAAGTGCTGGAGCGCTCCGACAAGCTGATCATGGATCAGGACTCCGGCGCCGTTCCCTACCTGCCGCTGGAACGAACGCAGCGGACCACGAACGGAGGGCAGCAATAATGCGTACTTTTGGATGGCTAACCATCATCATCGCGGGCGCCGTACTTCTGGTGCTCATGAATTCATTCTTCGTCGTCCGTCAGGACGAACAGGCCCTGATGCTTCAGGTCGGCGAGCCCAAGCAGGTGTTCAACGCACCGGGCCAGGACCAGGCAGGCCTCTACTTCAAGATCCCGATGTTCCAGCAGATCGAAAAGCTGGATAAAAAGAATATCGGCCTTGATATCGAGAATATCGAAGTGCTGGCATCCGACCAGCGCCGCCTCACGGTCGATGCCTTCGTCCGCTGGCGCATCAAGGATCCGCTGAAATTCTACCAGCGTTTCCGCAACGAACCTGCCGCAGCCCGCCAGCTGCAGCAGATCACCAACTCGAACATCCGCGAAGCGCTTGGCGACGTGCCGGTGCCGGAAATCATTTCCGGCCAGCGCTCGCAGCTCATGGACCGTATCCGTGAGCGGGTGAACGCCCAGCTGACCGAGGATGGCATCGACATTGTCGACGTCCGCATCCGCCAGGCTGACTTGCCGACCGAGGTGGCCGAAGGCGTCTACAGCCGTATGCAATCGGCCCGTCTGCAGGAAGCCCAGCGCATCCGTGCTGAAGGTGAGGAAAAGGCCCGCCTGATCCGCGCTCAGGCCAGCCGCGAGAAAACGGTTATCGAGGCTCAGGCCCGCGAACAGGCCGAGACGATTCGCGGTGAAGGCGACGCCAAGTCGACCGAAGTCTATGCCAACGCGTACAATAAGGACCCGGAATTCTTCCGCTTCCAGCGCGCGCTGATTGCCTGTGACAAGGCCATCCAGCAAGGCACGCAGATCATCGTGGCTCCGAAGAGCCTCGGCATCTGTGACGAGTTCATCGACAGTGCCCGCGTGAATGGCGGTGCCCGCTAGGAAATCGGGCCTGTGTCAAAGCTTTACCTGATACTGGCTGCGGCCGGTCTATGGTTCTTTCTGGAGGGGGCGATCTACGCGATCGCCCCCGACTTCATGCGCCGCATGGCCGCCCGGCTGTCGGAAATGTCCAGCCGCGACGTCGCCTTTGCCGGGCTGGCCTCGGCCGTCCTCGGCGCCCTTCTGGTTGTCTTTGCAGTGCGAGGCGCCTGAGCCTGTTGCAACAGGGGCGCAAAGCGCCATACTGCTCAGGATACGAGCAACATCCGATCCTCAGGAGCCTCCTCTCACATGCGCATTCCGGCACTCGCCGCCCTTGGTTTCATTCTTGCCTCCGGGCTGCCGGCTTTCGCTCAGCAGAGCCTGTCGCAAGCGGTCGATGGCGTTGACCAGAAAGTGCAGCCGAGCAGCCTTCGCGACCTGTCGAAGCGCCTCATGCCCGCCGTTGTGAACATCTCGACCCAGCAGACAATTGCGCCCAATGGCCTGCCGACCTTCCCTGAAGGCTCGCCGATGGAGCGCTTCAACGAGTTCTTCGGCCGCGACGAAGATGGCTTCCAGCGCCAGGGTTCGCTCGGCTCCGGCTTTGTTATCAGCGCTGACGGCATCATCATCACCAACAATCACGTCATCGACAATGCCGACGAGATCGAGGTCAATTTCTCCGACGGCCGCGTGCTCGAAGCCACGCTGATCGGACGCGACCGCGACACCGACATTGCCGTGCTCAAGGTCAAGAGCAACACACCCCTGCCCTTCGTGGACCTCGCTGACAGCGACCATGCCGAAGTCGGCGACTGGGTCATTGCCATCGGCAACCCGTTCGGCTTTGGCGGCTCGGTCTCCGCCGGCATCATCTCGGCCCGTAACCGCGATCTCAATTCCGGTCGCTCGGATGACTTCATCCAGACCGACGCGGCCATCAACCGGGGCAACTCGGGCGGCCCCCTGTTCAATCTCGGTGGTGAAGTTGTCGGCGTGAACACGGCCATCATCTCGCCGACCGGTGGCTCGGTCGGTATCGGCTTCTCCGTGCCGTCCAATCTCGTGAAGCGTATCTCGCAACAACTGATCGAGCACGGCAAGGTCCGCCGCTCATGGCTCGGCGTGAACGTTCAGGATGCAGACGAAGCCCTCGTCAAGGCCTACAAGGCCAAGGGCAAGGGCGGCGTCATCATCACCCGCATCACCGATGACGGCCCGGCCGACAAGGCCAAGCTCGAAGTCGGCGATCTCGTCCTCGCCTTCGATGGTCAGGCCATCGCCAGCGTCCGCGAAATGACCCGCCTCATCTCCGATGAACCCATCGGCAAGACCGTTCCCCTTTCCATCATTCGCGACGGCAAGGCCCGCACGATTTCGGTGACGCTGGGCGAACTGCAGGATGATGACGAAGCCACACCAGCGAACGTCCTGCCAGATGGTCCGGCCAGCAGCAATGATCTCGGCGCCGAGCTTGCCAGCATCGATGATGACGCCCGCCGCCGCTTCGGCATCCCGAAAGACGTTGACGGCGTCGTCGTCTCCGGCGTCAGCGCGCGCGGGCGCTCCTTCGGCAAGCTCAACCGCGGCGATGTGATCGTGGAAGTGAACTTCACCAAGGTCGCCTCCGTCACTGATACTGTGTCACGCGTGGAAACGGCGATGACCACACCGCAACAGCCCTTGCTCCTGCGCGTCAAGCGCCGGGGCGATGCCGGCTGGTTCGACCAGTTCCTGTCGATTGAACTGACGAAGAAATAATCAAGCGCTTGAACAAAAAAGGCGCCACTCATTGAGGGGCGCCTGTCTTCATTCAGTTCATACCGCTTTAGATCGCGGTGAGGATTTCCTTGGCAGCGGCGTGGCACTTTTCAATCTCGTGATCGAGGCCAACGCAGATGCGTGTCCATTCCGGCTTGTCTGCCCAGCGCGAGCCAACCACTTTGACGCCCTTCTCGAGCATCTTGTCGGCGAACTCCTGGTTGTTCATGCCAAGGTCCATATAGATGAAGTTGCCCTGCGGGTTTGGCGCATACGGACGACCGAGATCGTTCGCCATGGCGATCAGTTTCTCGCGGCCCTTGATCATCTTCAGGCGCATGTCGTCGAAATAGGCCGTGTCGTCGAGGCTGGCCATGCCGGCCACGAGGCCCAGATGGTTGACCGACGAGAGGCGGCCCGTCTTGCGCATCGCCATCGCCATGTCGGCCGGCATGATGCCATAGCCGAGACGCTGGCCAGCCATCGCGTAGATCTTGGAGAATGTGCGCGCCACGATCACCGGCTTACCGGCGGCGACAAACTCGCTCATCACGCCAGCCGGGAAATCGTCGGCCATGTCCATATAGGCTTCGTCGATAAAGACCGGCACTTTGGCCGAAGCGTCTTCGATGAAGGCTTTCAGCTTGGCAGGCTCGATCGTGCGGCCCGTCGGGTTGTTCGGGTTACAGATATAGACAGCGCCAGTGTTCGGGCCAATGGCGGCGGAGATGGCTTCAAGGTCGTAGCCGAGGTCTTGCGTCAGCGGCATGTAGACCACTTTCGTACCGGCCTGTTCGGCGACGCGCGGAACGCCTTCATACGTGATGGCCGAGGTGACGATCTCGCCGCCCTTGACGTTCACATAGTCAGAGAAGGCCGCCAGGATCGGCGAGGAACCATTGGTCACCAGAACCTGCTCCGGCAGCACGCCTTCACGGGCTGCCACTTTTTCGGCGAACGCCTGCGTTAGCGGATAGGCATAACGGTTCAGGTTGTTCAGCTCTTTCGACATGGCTGCGACAGCCATCGGCGACGGGCCATAGGGGTTCTCGTTGGCCGACATGATCGCGAGGCCGTCGGGATTGACGGCAGGTGCGGTAACGTTCGCCGCCGTGGCAGGCGCTGGCGCCGTCGCGCTGGCGCTGTCGGAACAGGCAGCCAGGCCCGCCGCTGCGCCGAGCGCACCAACGCCGGCAAATTTCATCAGATTACGCCTGGATGGCGAGATCAGCTGGTCGTAGTCAGGATTTTTCATTGCAATGCCCTCTAGGAAATGGGCGGGCTTGTGGCGAAAACTCTACTGACCTCACCCGCTGGAATGAGTGCACTACGCAACGGGCTGCTCGTCTGGCGCAACGATTATTGTTCAAGCCCCATAAAATGGGACAAATTTGCACATCAATCAGTCAGGCTGGCTCGCTCGTGAAGCGAAATGAACGCAAATGGCCTTGAAAACGTGCAGGCTCAGCCGGTGACGAACTCGTCCGCCGCATAGCCCTGGAAGAACAGGGCCGCCGTCAGGTCCGTGTGCTGGATAGCTGCCGTGGCCTGCTCGGCCACGATCGGCTTGGCATGGAAGGCAATGCCAAGGCCCGCTGCACGGATCATGTCGAGATCGTTCGCGCCGTCGCCAAGAGCCAGCGCGTCGGCGCGGGTCAGGCCGTTCGCCGCCGCCGTCTCGTCCAGCGCCGTCAGCTTCGCTTCACGCCCGAGAATGGGTCGGCCCACCTCCCCCGTCAGAACCGCACCATCATCTACCAGCGTATTGCCGCGATGCGCATCAAAGCCCGACGCCGCCGCCACGCGTGACGTGAAGAAGGTGAACCCGCCCGACACCAGCACTGCATGTGCTCCATGCGCCTTCATCGTCGCCGTCAGTGTCTTCGCGCCGGGGTTCAGCGTGATGCGCTCGGCATAGGCTGCCTCCAGCGCAGAGAGCTCCAGCCCCTTCAGCATGCCCACCCGGGTCGTCAGCGCGCCCTCGAAATCCAGCTCGCCCCGCATCGCCCGCTCGGTGATCGCCGACACTTCGGCCTTCAGGCCCGCAAAGTCGGCCAGCTCATCCAGGCATTCCTGTCCGATGATGGTCGAGTCCATGTCCGAGATCAGCAGCCGCTTGCGCCGCCCGTCGGCCGGTAAAAGGGCCACATCTACCCCGGAAAGTCCCTTCAACGGTCCATGAAGTCCCTCAATGGCCTCCTCAGAGGCCGCAAAAACATACTCGCAAGCCTGCCAGGGTGCGCCATCAGCGAGTATTCTCAACTGCCTGTCCCGCACGCCCGCAGACACCAGTATTTCACCCAGTTCTGCAGCCAGACCGGCACGCGATGGCGCCGCGACGGCCGTTGCAGCAAAAAAATTGCGGGACTTATCCGGGTTCTGGCTCATGTTATTCCGTCTCTTGGTGTCTTCCAACTTACCCGACTAGCCCTTAGGTCTAGAGCATGCATCCGGCAATCCTCATTCACGGCCCCACTGCCAGCGGCAAGACCGCCCTCGCCATCGCCGTCGCCCGGCGACTGGGAGGTGAGGTCATCAATGCTGATTCCATGCAGGTTTACAGGGACCTGCGAGTCATCAGCGCCCGCCCCGACGCAGAGGAGATGGATGGTGTCGAACACCATCTCTTCGGTCATGTCGATGCGGCAACACGTTATTCCACCGGCGACTGGCTGGAAGAAGCCCGCCGCGAGATCAAGCGCGTCGAGCTGAAAGGCAAGCGCGCCATCCTTGTCGGCGGCACCGGTCTTTACCTGCTCGCCCTGACTCAAGGCCTGTCCAGCATCCCGCCCGTGCCGGAAGACATCCGCGCCGAAGTGCGCGCCATTGCCGAGGCCGAAGGCGCTGAAGGCCTGCGCGACCGCCTCGCCCCCGTCGATCCCGACACCGCCGAGCGGCTCGGCACGGGCGACCGCCAGCGCCTCGCGCGGGCCTATGAAGTCTGGCTGGCCACCGGTCGGCCCCTCGGCCACTTCCACGATGAGCGCCAGCCGCCTGTCCTGAATGATGGCGAATGGATCGGCTTCGCTCTCACCCCGCCCCGGGCCCGCCTCTACCAGAAGATCGACCGGCGCTTCGAAGGCATGCTGATGCAGGGTGCCATGGACGAGGCCCGCGCGCTGATGGCGCGCGACCTCGACCCCGAACTTCCTGCCATGAAGGCCCATGGCATGCCCTGGCTCACGGCCTTTGCCCGCGGCGAGATCACCGCAGAACTCGCCGCCGAGAACGCCAAGCGCGACACACGCCGCTATGCAAAGAGGCAATTCACGTGGATCGGCAGGCAGTTCCCATTCTGGCCGAGAATACCCTCGCCGGAGCCAGAAAACCGCCTCAGGGTCATTCATGCCCTTTATAGGGAGATTGACACGGTCAAAGAGGCAGATTATTCCTGAGCCCGACGTTGGAGGAAACGCACCGTGCGCACATCACTAGTACTCGTTATTAGGCATCCGTAGTCGACTGATCACACAGTCGATTGCGGATGCGCGCACATAAGGGTCTCCTCAGGGGGCCCTTTTTCATTTCAGCCCTAGCCCGAATTTCCCACACAGTCCGAGAGCCCCCATGACCACTGCCACAAAGACCAAGACGCGCGCCGCTAACCCGGCCCCGACAGAGCCCCGTATTATGACGGGCGCCGAGATCGTCATCGAGGCGCTTCGTGAGCAGGGTGTAGACGCGCTCTTTGGTTATCCCGGCGGCGCCGTGCTGCCCATCTATGACGCGCTCTTCTCGGCGCCTGACATCAGCCACATCCTGGTGCGCCATGAACAGGGCGCGGGCCATGCGGCCGAAGGCTATGCCCGTTCCACCGGCAAATGCGGTGTTGCGCTCGTCACGTCAGGGCCCGGCGCTACCAACATGGTCACGCCGATTACCGACGCGATGATGGACTCCATTCCCATGGTCGTCCTCTGCGGCCAGGTGCCGACCCATCTGATCGGCACCGATGCCTTCCAGGAGTGCGACACGGTTGGCATCACGCGCACCTGTTCCAAGCACAATTACCTCGTCACCGACGTGAACGATCTCGCCCGCGTCATGCACGAGGCCTTCCTGATCGCCACCTCCGGTCGCCCGGGCCCAGTCGTCATCGACATTCCGAAGGACGTCCAGTTCGCAACAGGCACCTATATCGGCAAGGACGGCGTCCACAAATCGACCTACAAGCCGCAGACCCAGCCACACGCTGATGCGGTCGCTGCGGTTGTCGATCTCATCATGACCTCCTCGTCGCCCGTCTTCTATACCGGTGGCGGTGTCATCAATTCCGGACCCCGCGCCTCGAAACTGCTGCGCGAACTGCAGGCCGTGACCGGCATTCCCGTTACCTCCACACTGATGGGCCTCGGCGCCTTCCCGGCCTCGCACCCTGACTGGCTCGGCATGCTGGGCATGCACGGTGCCTATGAGGCCAACCATGCCATGCATGACTGCGACTTGATGATCTGCGTCGGCGCCCGCTTCGACGACCGCGTTACCGGCCGGATCGACGCCTTTTCGCCAAACTCCAAGAAGGTCCACATCGACATCGACGCCTCCTCGATCAACAAGATCGTTCGCGTCGACGTGCCCGTCGTCGGCGATTGCGCCGCCACGCTGGACGCGATCCTGAAGGAACTGGCAAAACGCAAGGGCAAGCGCCCGGACCTGACGGCCTGGAAAAAGCAGATCACCGCATGGCGCGACCGCAACTGCTTTGCCTACAAGAACTCCGACACGGTGATCAAACCGCAATACGCGGTCCAGCGCCTCTATGAACTGACCAAGGACCGCGAGACCTATATCTCGACAGAAGTCGGCCAGCACCAGATGTGGGCCGCCCAGTTCTACCATTTCGAGGAGCCGAACCGCTGGATGACCAGTGGCGGCCTCGGCACGATGGGCTATGGCCTGCCGGCTGCGGTCGGCATCCAGGTTGCCCATCCGGGCGCGCTGGTCATCGATATTGCAGGCGAAGCCTCGATCCAGATGGTCATGCAGGAATTCTCGACCGCCGTTCAGCACCGCCTGCCGGTTAAAGTGTTCATCATGAACAATGAATGGATGGGCATGGTCCGCCAGTGGCAGGAATTGCTGCACGGCGAGCGCTATTCGCACTCATATTCGGAAAGCATCCCGGATTTCGTCAAACTGGCCGAAGCGCTCGGCGGCTATGGCATCCGCTGCGACGACCCGACTGAACTCGACGCCAAGATCAAGGAAATGATCGCCCATGACGGCCCGGTTCTGTTCGATTGCCGCGTCGAAAAGGCCGAAAATTGCCTGCCGATGATTCCCTCGGGCTCTGCGCATAATGAGATGATCCTCGGCGAGATAACTGGTAACGAAGTCAGCGACGCCGGGAAGAAGCTGGTCTGATGACCGGACAGGCATTGGGTTATGGGACGGACCGAGACATGAGTACGAGCGAGATTCTCGCCCTGCTACGCGAGCACCTTGATGTGGTGATCGCGCTCGGCTCTGCACTCGTCGCCCTCGTCAGCGCCTTCGCCTCCCGCGCCGAAACCCGCCGCCAGCGCCGCCTGCAGACCGAACGCCTGCGCCAGAGCATCGATGCGGCCAGCCTCGAATGGGGCAATCACGCCATTGATGCGCTCGGCCGGGCCGCCATGTTCGCCCGCACGCGCCACCTGCAGGCCAATGAAGGGAGCTTTGTCGGCGGCAAGACTAGCCAGCTGATCGGTCTATCTGCCCTGGTTGAGCGCGGCCGCATGTTCTTCCCCAATCTCGATGCCGATAATAAGGGCGTCGACAAGGACAGCGCCTATCGCGGCCACCGTCCGCCTATCCTTGATGCCGTCATGTGGGCCTATTTCGAGCTGCAGGCGATGACCCGCGATGGCGGCCCGACCGGAGACAACAGCGCTGACTTCATCGAAGACTGCCGCCGTCTCATGGTGTCGGAACTGCAGGCCCACCTCGATCCGCGCCGACTCGACAAGATCGTTGAGCGCTATAATGACCAGACCCAAGACAACCGACGCGATGCCATCAACCGCGCCAAGGCGCTGAAAGCCCGCCTTGAAACGCGCAGGCCCGGCGTCATCCTCGACACATCCGACGTGCCGGGCACCCAAACGGAGACGAAACAATGAGCGACGGCACCAGCGGCGCCCCCGGCAATCCCAAATCCGCCTATTTCCTCTCGCATGCCGATGAGGAAGTCGAACGGCGCACGCTTGCCGTGCTCGTCGACAACGAGCCGGGCGTTCTCGCCCGCGTCGTCGGCCTGTTCTCGGGGCGTGGCTACAACATTGACAGCCTGACCGTGGCTGAAGTCGATGCCAGTCAGCATCGCTCGCGCATCACCATCGTCACGCAGGGCACGCCGCACATCCTCGAACAGATCGAGGCCCAGCTGCTGCGCATCGTGCCGGTCGGCGAAGTCATCGACATCACCAAGTCCAAGCGCGGCATCGAGCGCGAGCTTGCCCTCATCAAGGTGGCCGGCACGGGCGAAGTCCGCGTCGAAGCCCTGCGCATCGCCGAGATCTTCCGTGCCCGCGTCATCGACACCACGAATGAGAGCTTCATCTTCGAACTCACCGGTGCCTCCGACAAGATCAGCCAGTTCATCGACCTGATGCGCCCGCTCGGTCTCGTCGAAGTCAGCCGCACAGGCGTTCTCTCGATCAAACGGGGAAAGGAACAAGGATGAGCAGGCTCGGCCTTCTGCTCCTGTCGGGCCTGCTTGTTGCGGGCGCTGCCAGTGCAGTGGAAGAAACTCCGGAAAGCTGCCGCCCCAAAGTGGCGGGCACGGCGCTTGCGCTCGCAGGCGATGCCGAGCGTGCCCAGCTGCAATGCGATATTGATCGCGCCGCCCAGCTCGCAGCGCGTTCCGAACGCCGCTCTGCAACCGCTCCCCGCCCCCTCGTGCGCGTTGTCGACACGGCCTCGCCATCCGGCACGGCCTATATCTATGACGTGATCGGCACACTGCCCAATTACTGGCTTGAAGCCCGCAACGTCCCCGGCGACGACAGCGAGCGCACCCGTGTCCCTGCCTGCACGCTGGGCACGAACATTCCAGCCGACGTCTCACAACTCATCTCCGGCGAATTGACGTCTGCAGCCTCAGAGGCGCTGCCCGAATATGGCGCGCGCGAGGACATTCAGGTCAATCCTGACGGATCGAAGCGCGTCGTCCTTCTCCTCGACACACATGACATCATCACCACGGTCGAAACAGAAGCAGGCACGCGGCACTTCTCGCGCCACGCCCGCGCGTCTGACGAGATCGCCCGGCTCAACCAGACCATCATCGGCGTCGCAAATTTCAGCGACAGCTGGGTCTGCGACGCCAACTGAACCCTCACCCCTCCAATCAACCCCCACCCCAAAGCGGAGCTTTTTGAAGCCAATGAAAGTTTACTACGAGCAGGATGCGGATCTTTCCCTTATCCAGAACAAGAAAGTTGCAGTCGTCGGTTATGGCAGCCAGGGCCACGCCCATGCCCTGAACATGCGCGATAGCGGCGTGAAGCAGCTCAAGGTCGCCCTCGCTGCTGGTTCGGCCAGCCGCAAGAAAGCCGAAGCAGAAGGCATCGAAGTCACCACGGTCGAAGAAGCCACGAAATGGGCTGACGTGCTGATGATCCTCGTCCCGGACGAGAAACAGGCCGTTCTCTTCGCCAACGAAATCGAGCCGCACCTGCGCGCTGGCCAACACATCATGTTCGGCCACGGTTTCAACATCCACTACAATCTCATCCGCCCCCGCGCCGATGTTGACGTGTCGCTCTCCGCGCCCAAGGGCCCGGGCCACACGCTGCGCGCGCAATACCAGATGGGCTTTGGCCTGCCCGGCCTCATCGCTGTCCATCAGGACGCGTCGGGCTCCGCAACCGATGTTGCGCTCTCCTACTCGAAAGCCATCGGCAACACCCGCGCCGGCGTCATCCAGACCTCGTTCCGCGAAGAAACCGAAACCGACCTCTTCGGCGAACAGGCTGTCCTCTGCGGCGGCATCGTCGAGCTGATCAAGGCGGGCTTCGAAACGCTGGTCGAAGCCGGTTACGCGCCTGAAATGGCCTATTTCGAATGCCTCCACGAGACCAAGCTGATCGTCGACCTGATCTATGAAGGCGGCATCGCCAACATGAACTACTCGATCTCGAACACGGCCGAGTACGGTGAATACGTTTCCGGCCCGCGCGTTGTGAACGCCGAGACCAAGGCCGAGATGAAGCGCGTCCTGACCGACATTCAGGATGGCACGTTCGCCCGCAACTGGGTTCTCGAAAACCAGGCTGGCGCCCCAAGCTTCCACGCCAAGCGCGCGCGCATGAACGACCACCTCATCGAGGAAGTCGGCGAAAAACTGCGCGGCATGATGCACTGGGCCCAGAACGATCGCCTGGTCGACAAAGCCCGCAACTAGGCTTTCGCTTCTATATTCGGCATGCCGGGCCCTATTCGTCCGGCATGCCGCCTGCCGCCACGTTCAAATCCACGTCGCCCTGCACACCCGCCACCTTGCCCCGCATCGAATGCTGCCAGATGGCGTAGGGCATATCCGGCGCGCCATCGACGCTGCGGATCCATAATGGATAGCGGTCGAATGATCCGGCGATCCAGTCGGCATGAAATTCCTTCGTCGTGTACAGCACCGGCACCGCGCCATATTCCGCTTCCAGCCTGTCCAGAAAGGCCTGCAGCTCGGCTTTCGTGCCGGCCGTGTCCCGGAACGGCTTGCAATTATGGGCATATTCCAGGTCCACCGCCGGCGGCAGCGTCCCGCCCCGCACCTCGACCGCGCGGATGAAATTCACCGCCTGCGCCTCCCACGGCTTGCATAATATATAGAAGTGATAGGCCCCGACGGCATAGCCACGCCGCGTCGCCTCGATCCAGTTCTGCTGGAAATCCTCGTCCGTCCAGTCGCGCCCTTCCGTGGCCTTTAGATAGATGAAGTCGACCCCGGCATTCTCAAGCAAGCCCCAGTTCACCGCACCATTATGGTGCGACAGGTCAATGCCCTTCGCCCCTCGCGGCAAAAGGCCGGGCTCAGGCGCGGCTGCGCGCGGCTCTGCCGAGCAGGCCGAAAGAGCGAGGAAGGCGCAAAACAGGGTGAATCGGGAGTCCATGAGCCCCAATCTGGCATGCAAACAAGGCACCGTCGCGTCGAAACACATTCCGGCCTGCGGCGCAGCCAAGGCCAAATGAAGGCCCCCTATAGGGGCGCATGGCACGCATTTTGCTCTGAAATCACTTGTATTTCAGTCACCAAGGGATGTGACCATTGGCAAACCAACTCTCGCATGCCCGCCCCGCCAAGCCGGGTGAAGGCAGCTTTATCGCCGCCGGAACGCGGCTCGAAGGCCAATTGGTCTTTTCGGGCCCGACCATCGTGTCCGGCCACGTCAAGGGTGACATCGCCGCCGACGGCCTCCTGATTGTAGAAGCTGGCGCCATTGTCGAAGGCCATGTCACTGGAACAGCCATTGTGGTGAAAGGCACCCTGATGGGCACAATCAGCGCCAGCGAGATCATCGAAGCTTTCGCCGGCTGCCGTATTGAAGGGCGCGCCTATGCGCCCAGTATGCGGGTCGATGGCGGCGCCACCGTTCTGGCAGATCTTATGATTGCGCCGGTTCGTCCGGCTGACTGGGGCACGCCAAACCAGGCCGCACTTGGCCAGAAGGCCTCCACACCGCCCGTCGCGCCTAAGCCGGTTCAGGCATCACCGCCGACGCCCGCGCCGCTGCCGCCCTTCGTCAACACCATGTTCGCGCAGCCTGCCAAGACAGGCTCAGGCACCTGAGGCCTCAGCGTCCGGCGCCGTCTTTCAGGCGTTCCCATGTGTCATCGTTCGGATCGTAGGCGGCGAGGCCCGTGATCCGGTCGCAGGCCCATTTGTAGCCATCGTCACAGGCCGACTGGAGAATGCGCGTGCCCTCGGCCACGTTCTTCGCGCCGCCCTTGCCCGCGAATACCATGTTGCCATAACCGGCGCAGCCGCTCACTTCGCCCAGATCGCACGATTTCTTGTAGAGCAGGCGCGACTGCGCGAGGTCCTGCTCCACGCCGTCGCCCTTGTTGGTCAGGTAGGCGAGCGAGGCACAGCCTGCCGCATTCTTGCCGTTGCAAGCCTTCCGATAGGCTTCGCCGGCCAGCTTGTAATCCTGCATCCCGCCCCAGCCTTTGCGGTAATAGTCGCCAAGCTTGGTGCAGGCTTCATAATCCTTGGTGCCGCAAGCCTTAATGGCCTCAGTCCGGCCTGCGCGATCCTTCTCCAGGTTCTCGGTCGCCTGCTCGAGCGCGATCTCGGCCTGCGTACGCTCGACCTTTTGGCCGTATTGCGCAGAGGCCGGCGCGGCCATCAGGCCGGCAGCGGCAATAAAAGCAAGACTTGTCAGGAAGCGCATGTCGCAATCTCCAAATGATATTCTGTAACATCGAATATACGCGTTGCCCGGCGCGCCGTCCATGAGCCCGGCTGCTTAAGGAATCGTAACCTGCCCTTGCCGCCGTGCCCCCGTCGGCGCAAACTCGGCAAAACACATTCGGGAGACATCATCGATATGGCAGCTCAAGACCAGCAACCCATAGGATCCGGCTTTGGTGGAAAGACGACGGCCAGCGAAGTTCTCGCCGGCATTGACCTGACCGGCCGGAACGCGATCGTGACAGGGGGCTATTCCGGCATCGGCCTCGAAACGGTCCGCGCACTGGCCGCAGCGGGCGCCCGCGTCACCGTTCCCGCCCGCCGCGTCGAAGTCGCTGAAGACACGCTCGCTGACGTCGCCGGAGATATCGAAATCGCCTCAATGGACCTGGCAGACCTCCGCAGCGTCGACAAATTCACCCGCGAATATGACGAGACCAAACGCGGTCTCGACATCCTCATCAACAATGCCGGCATCATGGCCTGTCCTGAAGGCCGCGTCGGCCCCGGATGGGAACGCCAGTTCGGCACCAACCATCTCGGCCACATGGCGATGAGCCTCGCGCTCGCCCCGTCCATGCAACGGGCAGACTCCGCCCGCGTCGTCTGCCTCTCCTCGACCGGCCATGTCCGCTCTGACGTGCATTGGGACGATCCGCATTTCAACAACACGCCCTATGACAAGTGGGACGCTTACGGACAGGCCAAGTCTGCCAACGCGCTCTTTGCGCTCGGTGTCGACCATCGCGGGCGCGATGTCGGCGTGCGGGCCTTTTCCGTCCATCCGGGCGGCATCTTCACGCCCCTGCAGCGCCACCTCTCCGACGAAGAAATGGTCCAGCTCGGGTGGAAAGCCCCCGACGGCTCCATCCCCCCTCAAGTGCAGGCCATGTTCAAGACGCCCGAACAAGGCGCGTCCACCAGCGTCTGGGCCGCTACATCTCCGCAGCTCAACGGCCGCGGCGGCGTCTATTGCGAGGATTGCGACATCGCCAAGCTCGCTGACGAAAACAGCCAGCGCTGGGAACATGCCCGGCCCTGGATCTGCGATGATGAAAAGGCAGAACGCCTCTGGACCATGAGTGAGAAAATGCTGGCTGACGCCTGACACAAGGGCGCATGAGGAGGACAGAATAATGAAATACATGTTTGCTGCATTATTGGCGGGCGGCCTCGCCACCGCCTGTACAACGCCCCCAACTACGGATGACAGCGCCGCACTGGCGCCCGTTGAAGCACCTGCGACTGACGTGTCGGTTGCGAAGTTTTCCTATGCCAGCGTCTTCGGACAGGACGATCGCCCGGCCGCCGACTATGAACAATACGAAGTGCGCAAGTCGGAAGACGTGCTCATCTTCACAGGCATCCTCCCCGGCATGACCGTGCTCGACCTCGAAGCCGCTGGCGGAACGTATACTGAGCTCTTCTCCCGCGTTGTCGGGGACAGCGGCAAGGTCTACATGCAGAACCCGCCCGCCTTCGACGCCTTCCTCGGCGATGCTGTTTCAAAGCGCGTCGACGGGCGCCTTGCGAATGTTACACCCGTGCGCGCCCCCTTCGACGACCTCTCCGCCATTCCGGATGGCTCTGTCGATGTCGCCACATGGCTGCTCGGCCCGCATGAGCTCTGGTACACGCCGGAAGGCGCAGAGCCCGGCGCCTTGGGTGACCCCGACACGGCCTTTACTGAGATTGCCCGTATCATCAAACCCGGCGGCCACTTTGTCGTGCTTGACCATATGGCCCCTGTCGGCGCCCCGGCCACGACCGGCGGCGAGACGCACCGCATCGACAAGGCCATCATTATCTCCATGGCAGAGGCAAATGGCTTCACACTTTCAGAGGAAAGCGATCTCCTCGCCAATGCGGAAGATGATGGCAGCCTGAATGTTTTTGATCCGGCCATTCGGCGCAAGACCAACCGCTTCCTGCTGAAATTCACCAAGGGCTGAAACGCCCTTCTGCAGTAGAAACTACAGGCCCGTCGCACCCATGCGGCGGGCCGTTTTTATGGCATTAAGCACACCTGAATCCGCGTGGCTTCGCAAGTGTTAACAGCCTCCGAAAAACTCATCGAACCCGCTTCAACCTGTCTGAACGCACGCGCTGTAAAAGAGGTGACGCAGGACGCGGAGGGACGCAAAGTGAACAGGAAGGGGCTCCTTTTCAGGTGGCTGCGCGCGCGGCTGAATCCGAAAATTGAATCGCATCGCGATGTGCTGCGCATGACCATCGGCACGACCATCATGATCCTGTCAGCCATCGCTGTCGGGGAGATGATCGTGTCGCGCCTCACAGGCTCCAATCTCTGGCTCGACCTGACCCGCGGCATGATATTCGGTACACTGATTTCCGGACCGGCCGTTCTCTTCAATGCCATTGTCCTGCGCGAGAATGTCATTCTCTCCGGCAAGTTCCGGCGCGCCTATCGCCTGGCCTCCCGCAATGCAGAGCACGTCCTCACCAAGAACCAGGAACTGGAAGAAGCGCAGCAGCAGCTCGCCGAACTCGCCCATTCAGACTTCCTTACCGGCCTCGCCAACCGGCGACGGTTTGAACAGGCCTTTGCGGATGCTTTCGGCGCCATCGGTCTTGGCGGCCCGCCCTTCTCGCTGATCCTGCTCGACCTCGACAATTTCAAACAGATCAATGACGGCTATGGCCACGACGCCGGCGATGCCGTGCTGCGCCATGTCGCCCAACGTCTGCGCAGATCCATTGCCGACCGGCCAGGACTGGGCGCACGCCTCGGGGGAGATGAGTTCGCCATTCTCCTTTGGGATACGTATGACCCTCGCGACGTTACCAGCTTTGCGACCCGTCTGCGCGATGACCTCGCCGTATCACACACGTATTATGGCAAGACGCTCGATGCGCCGTCCAGCGTCAGCGTCAGCCTCAATCCCGAGGCATTCCAATCGGCATCGGAGATGTTCGTGGCAACGGACAAGGCCCTCTTGACGCTGAAGCGTCGGCCTGAGAATGGCATCACGATCCTCGGTCAGCGCAAGGATGATGGCGACCTGTCGATTGCCGTCTGATCGCCTAGGCGCGCGCCTCGGCCAGCATCAGTTCAGGCGAATTGCCATGATGCACAACAGCCTGTGCCGGCAGCCAGCATGTCACTTCCAGACCGCCACCCTCAACCGGCTTCATGCCCACTGTACCGCCATGCAGATCGACAAAATGCTTCACGAGGGCAAGGCCAAGGCCTGCGCCGCGCTGGTCGCCGGAAACGAAACTGTCAAAGCTCGTCGCCCGCTTCTCGGCCTCAAGCCCTTTGCCATTGTCGCGCACCGATAGCGTGACCATGTCGCCGATACGCTGGGCCGAGACGACAATCTCGCCGCCGGATTCGGTAAAGCGCAGCGAATTGGAAATCAGGTTGAACAGGACCTGCCGTATCCGGCGCTGGTCTGCGCGAATGACTCCCAGCTTGCCTTTGACGTCAGACCGGACACTGATTTCCGTGTCTTCGGCTTTCGAGACGACCATCTCGATGCTTTCCTCGATCACGTCCTGCAGCTGCACGTCTTCCAGGTCGAGATCCATGCGGCCCGCTTCGATCATGGCGAGGTCGAGAATGTTCTCGATCAGTTTCGACAGATGGTCGGAGGCTGAGAGGATCGCGCTGACATAATCAGACTGGCGCTCGGTCAGCTGGCCATTGCGCTGGGTTTCCAGCAGCTCGGCATAACCGAAGATAACCGTCAGCGGAGACCGCAGCTGATAGCTCACATTGCGCACGAATTCCGTTTTCAGCCGGTCGGCCGCTTCAAACGCTTCAGCCCGGTCGCGCAGGGCAGATTCCACACGGCGCGTCGCCGTCACATCGGCAAAGGCGATCAGCGTGTTCCCATCCGGCAGCGGGTGGGTCAGGTAAGTCAGCATGGACCCGTCGGACCGGCGCATTTCGCCCGTGGTCGACTGGCGGGCGCGGGCGGACGGATCGGTGATGTGGGCCTTGATGCCCTCCCAGATCTCGACATCGTGGAACAGCGGCACACAGGCCTCCACCACGACCGAATAGTCCGGCTTGTCCTTCAGCAGCTCGTGCGGAAGGCTCCACAGGCGCTCGAAGGCCTTGTTGAACAGTTTCAGCCGTCCGTCGCCGCCAAACACGGCAACCGCCTCGTGCAGATTGTCCAGCGTCGAGGTCTGCGTCTTCACAATGGCGTTGAACTTGGTCTTCAGTTCCAGTTCGCCGGTAATGTCCTTGAACAGCAGCAGCAGGCCGCCCATCGGGTGGCGCTGACGCGTGACGGACAATGTGCGGGCATCCGGCAGCGACCAGAGATCTTCCTTCACGCCGTCAATATCGAGATAGTAGGCCAGCTCTTCCGCGCGCCATTCGGCATAGTTCGTCCGCGCCGGCAGCTTGCGCCGCTCGCGCAGCCGGTCCAGCAGCTGGCCATGCGTCGGCCGGTCCAGGAGGAAGGTCTCTTCAAGGTCCCACATGTCGCGGAAGGCCTTGTTATAAAAGGTCAGCTTGCGATCGGCGCCAAAGATGGCAACTGCGTCGGCCACATGGTTAAGCGTCTCGTCATGCGCGCGCACATGGCGGTTCAGTTCCTCGCGCGCATTCTCCTGCGCGGTCACGTCAAACGCCATGGCCCCTGCCCCGCCCGACAACGGGAAGGTCAGCACGCGCATCGCGCGGCGTTCGCCATTGATCACCATATGGCGTGTCTCGTCGATATCGACGCCCTCGGAAATCGTCTTGCGCGCCTGTTCGGCGGCGGCCTGGTCCAGCATCAACTGACGGTCCAGCACGCGGTCCAGGTTGATGCCGTCAACGGCCTCGATATAGGCCGGGTTCACCCATTGCAGCTTGCCCATGCCCGAAACACGCCAGGCCGGGAAAGGCGACTTGCCCAGCATGTCGAGAAAGGCGGTCGGGTCGCGCGCAATAACCTGCCGCGCCTCTTCCAGCTTGCCCCGGGCCGAGCTTTCCTCCAGCCCCTTGATCGTCGTATCGGTCACCCACACAACGGCGCGGGCGCCAGCCGTGCGTCCATCCGCTTCAAGGAAGCGACCGGAAGGCCCGATAATCGTTAGCGAAAAAGCCTGTCCCGTCTCGCGCAGCTCGCGCAGACGGATGCGCAATGTGGTGTCCTGCCCGGCGCTGTCACGCGCCTCAAGGTCTGCAAGGCCCTCGATGATTCGCACCGCTGGGTCCATCGAGATCGCATCATCGGTAAAGCTCAGAAGGCCTGCGAGCGCGACAGGAGAGCCATAAAGTTCCGGCGCGATGATCTCATCACCATCGGCTTCCATGGCGTCGCCCTGCCAGACGAGGATGACACCCGGGTGCGCTCCCAGCACGGATCGGTGCTCGGCGAGCGCCGTTTCAAGCTCGGAAGACCGGTCGCGAAACTTCCGCGCAGCGCCGCGCGCGCCGTCCGAAACCCGCAATGCCCACAACAGTGCCGCAAGGCCCAGCGAGGCCGCGCCGGCGGACATGATGATTGGCACCTGATCTGCACTTATCGCCATAAATCTTCCAGTTCCATTGCGCGAATCGGCCGCGTTCTGGCAGCCGGAAGTGGTTAACGGAATGCTCCCTTTCCATTAAGGCCGGGTTAACAAGACGGTAAGACCACCCCTCTGGGCACGCAAGGTAACTGAAACGTCATGTTGCAAATAAACCACACGCGCATAGTCTACCCCTCTGGCCACCTTACGGAAACCGTCCATGCACCTTCGCCTCCTGGCAACAACTCTTTCGGCGCTTCTCTGCCTGTCCGCACCTGCCGCAGCCGAAAGCGTAAGTGAGGAAGAGGCCGAGCGCCTCGTCGAGACCGTTTCGATGAGCAGTGACGCGCCCGCAGCAGACGACGAACTCGTGCTTCTGCCGGGCCAGGGCCATCTGAACCCGAAGGCGCCGCATGGCCGCCACGCCGCCAACCGCCTCGTGCCCGGCGGCGGCCTCATCATGAGCTTTGACACCAATGATGATGGTGAGGTTACGCGGGAAGAGTTGCGCATCGGCGCTGATGCCGCCTTCATCCTCGCAGATGCCAACAAGGACGGCACGCTCAGCGCGCTCGAACAACAGGACTGGGCCCGCGACCTGCCCACGCGGGACGACACGCTCGCGAATCCCGTCCGCTTCGACCCCAATCTCGACCGGCTTGTCACCCGCGACGAATTCGTGGCCGTGATCGCCCAGCTCGCCTCAGCCTATGCAGACCCCGGCGGCACGATCATGATCGCAAATCTCGCCGCGCCTGAGCCGAAAGAGAATGACAAGCGCTACCGGGAAATGACCGATCTTGACCGGGAAGATGATGCCGCGCGCAATTAACCGGCGCTTTGCCCGCCGCTAAAGGGCTTCAGCAGACCACGTCGTCCGGGCCCTGCTCGCCAAAGCCTTCAGCGATCAGGGCAGCCAGTGCCGTTACAGCTTCGGCTGCTTCTGGCCCCTCGGCCGTCAGCTCCACTTCACAGCCCATGTGCGCCACCAGCATCAACAGGTCCATGATTGAGCGCGCATCGGCGCTCTGGTTCTCGTGATGCACCACAACATTCGCGTCGAACTCACCGGCCAGCCGCGACAGGCGCGCAGATGCCCTGGCATGAAGCCCCTTGCGGTTCACGATCATGACGCGCTGGCTGGCAGATGTGGTGGCGGGCTGCACTAGCTGGTCTTCGCCAGTAGTTCAGACGCGATACTGATATATTTGCGCCCGGCTTCGGCGGCGACCTTGGAGGCTTCCGGCAGTGAAAGCGTCTCGCGCACTTCGGCCAGCTTGATCAGCATCGGCAGGTTAACGCCGGACAGGACCTCGATATTTCCCGCGCTCATGATCGACATGGCGAGATTGGACGGCGTACCGCCAAACATATCGGTGAGGATAATAACGCCGCGCCCGCTGTCGCAGGACTTGGCCGTTTCGCGGATCTGGTCACGCCGCGCCTCGATATCGTCCTCAACCTCAATGGAAATCGAACGAAAGCAGGGCTGCTCGCCCACCACATGCTCTGTGGCCGCAACGAGTTCCCGCGCGAGCTTTCCATGGCTGACGACAACAATGCCGATCATGCCGATACCTTCCACATCCGTTCCTAACGAACATGTCATGCTGCCACGCAACAGTTTTGCGTCAACCCTGATTCAGCTGTTACAATACGCCTGTCCGGCTCAGTTGCCCGAAAGCCCCAGCACGTCATCCATGCCGTAAAGCCCGGGCTTGCGGCCCTTCACCCAGGCCGCCGCCTGTAATGCGCCATGCGCAAACACCGCGCGGTCCAGCGCTTGATGGCTCAGCGTCAGGATTTCCCTGTCAGAGCCGATGCTGACCGAATGCTCGCCGATCACATCGCCCATCCGGCGCACGGAAAACCCGATTTGCCCTGCCACACGGGCACTGTCCGGCCCGTCATAGGGCGCCGCGCGCAGGTCATCCAGCACGCTGCCACGTCCCTCGGCCGCCGCCTCGCCCAGCATCAGGGCCGTGCCGGAGGGGGCATCCACCTTGCGCCGGTGGTGCGTTTCGAGAATTTCGATGTCCCAGCCCTCGCCCAGCCGGCTCGCCGCCATCCGCGTCAGCGCCTGCAACAGGTTGATGCCCACCGAGAAATTGCCCGCCTTGACGATGGCGAGATGCTCGGCCGCCCGCGCCACCTCTTTCTCTTCAGCAGCGCTCATGCCCGTCGTGCCGATCACGACACCGCTGACCCGCGTATGCTTCAGCGCGTTCAACGCCGCCAGCGTCGCTTCCGGCCGTGTGAAATCGATCCAGACGTCGGCATTGGCCGCCGCTGCCACAGGATCCGTCACCGGGCGAACGCCCAGTGCCTGACGCCCCGCCAACTCGCCAATATCGCGGTCAAACGGCCCCTTGCCCGGCGCTTCGGTACCACCCGCCACGACGAGGCCTTCATCAAGCGCGGCGGCCACCAGCTGGCGGCCCATGCGGCCGGCTACGCCAGCTATGGCAACGCTGAACGGGGCGCGGGCTTCAGTATCGGTCATGGGCTTCCTTCAGGTGGTCAGTGTCGTGTCAGCGGTCATCCGGCTCAGGCGTGATCCCGGCCGCTTCTTCCGCTACCTCAACCCTGTGCTCCAGTTTTGCAAGTTCCCGCTCGCGCAACTCGTCGGAAAACGCACTCGCAAACACACCTGCAGGCAGCGCCACCACGCCAATCCCCGCCAGCGCAATCACTGACGCAAAGGCGCGCCCCAGCGGCGTCACCGGATAGACATCGCCATAGCCCACCGTGGTTAGCGTCGCGATGGCCCACCAGATTGCCCGCGGGATAGACTGGAATGTCTCCTGATGCTTGCCGCCTACGCCCTCGATGAAATAGAGCGCCACGGCCGAGACATAGACCAGCGCCAGCGCCATCGCGAGTGTCGTCAGGAGCTGCGACCCGGCCCGCCGCACCGCCGCGCCCAGCACATCAAACGCGGGCACGAACCGCGCCAGCTTGATCAAACGGAACAGCCGGAACACACGCAGCGCCACCAGCGGCACGCCGCCACCCAGGATCAGCACAATCATCTCCGGCAGGAAGGCCAGCAGGTCCGCGATGGAATAGAACCGCGTCATGTAGCGCAGGTGCCCGGAAACCCCGGCATATTCCTGGTTCAGTCCATGGATATAGATGCGCACCACATATTCCACCGCAAACACGGTGACGACGAACACATTGAACGCATCAAAGGCGGCCCGCCATTCCGGCATCGCTGTCAGCGTAGGTTCGGTTTCCAGCGCCAGTGACAGGAAGCTCAGCAGCACGAGGATGATGATCAGCCAGTTCAGCCGCGAAATGCCATGCTCGCGCGCCTCCGGCACAAGCTCCATATAGAGCTTGTAGCGAAAGCCCTGCTGAACAGCAATCTGATGCACTACCATCGACAGGGTCCCCTTCCCGTAAATGCAGTCTGATTAGCCTCTTAGCACGCCCCCCGCGCCTTTGGCGACAGAGGCGACAACCTTGTCCATCAGGCCCTGGATGTCTTCGTCCGTCATCTTCTCGCGCGGCTGGATCGTCACCTCGAAGGCAACAGACTTCTGCCCCTCAGGCACGCCTGTCCCCTGGTAGATGTCGAACACGTCGGCCGCAACGATCAGCTGCTTGTCGGCACCGGTCGCGTGCTTCACGAGATCGGCTGCCGGAACGGCGTTATCGACGAGGAAGGCAAAGTCGCGGCGGATCGGCGTCAGGTCGGCGCGTTGCAGCACTGGCTTGGTCTTGGTCGACTTCACCTTCATCTGCGGCAGCGCGTTGAGGTTCAGCTCGAACCCGAACATCGGCCCGTCGACGCCCAGCGCCTTCAGCACGCCCGGATGGACCGCGCCGAAATGGCCAACGGTCACCTTGGGTCCCAGCTTCAGGCACGCCGCCTGACCCGGATGCCAGTGCGGCTGCGTCGGCACGCCGACCTGGAACCGGTCGCCCGGCTGGCCGAGCGCCTCGAGAATGGCGAACAGGTCAGCCTTGGCGGCAAAGGAATCATAAGCCGCAGGCTTGCCCTGCCAGTGACGCTGCACGGCGGGCCGCACAATGCCTGCCGCCACGGTGCGCTGGTCCTTCGGACCATCACCCAGATAGATCGGGCCCACTTCGAACAGGCGCGCGCCCGGCTCGCCATGATTGGCCGCCTTCTGCGCAGCCACCGCCAGGTTGCCGATGATCGACGGGCGCATGTAGTTCAGCTCGCTCGCGACAGGGTTCGCCACAGCCAGCGCCGGGTCATGCTTGGCAAACAGCGCCGCATCATCCTTCGCCATGAAGCTCCACGTCACAGCCTCAAGGAAGCCGCGCGCCGCCAGCACACGCCGCGACACGCGCACGCATTCCTGGATCGGCGTGGTGATCGCACGGCGACCGCCCGCCGGTTCCGGTAGCGACGTTACCGGCAACGAGTCATATCCGATCAGCCGGGCAATCTCTTCAACGATGTCGGCTGACTGTTCCATGTCGAACCGGTGGCTCGGCGGCAGCAGGTACCAGGCATCGCCCGCATCCTCGATATCGAACTCTAGATCCTTCAGGATACGGCGCATCTCCGGCAGCTTGACCACAAGGCCCGTCAGGCGCTCGACATCCGCCGGATAGAACGTGACCTTGTTGATACGCGCATCAATCGACCCGGCCACATTGGGCTTCGAGGCCACGCCGCCGCCATGCTCCAGGATCAGCGCCAGCGCCATGTTCAGCCCGTCGACACAGCTCTGCGGATCAACACCGCGCTCATACCGATAGCGCGCATCGGAATGAATGCCCGTCGCCCGGCCCGTGCGCGCCGTCGTCAGCGGATCAAACCACGCGCTCTCGATGAACACATCAACCGTCTCGGCAGACACCGCCGTCGAAGCGCCGCCCATCACGCCGCCCAGGCCGATCACGCCGCTTGCATCGGCAATAACGCACATGTCCGGCGTCACCTTGTAGGTCTTGCCGTCCAGCGCATCGAGCGTTTCGCCGTCCCTGCCGCGCCGCGCCACGATCGTGCTGCGCAGCTTGGCCGCATCATAGACGTGCAGCGGCCGCGCCTGATCCAGCGAGATATAATTGGTCACATCCACCAGCAGCGATTTCGGCTGGATACCCACGGCCTTCAACCGCGCCTGCATCCAGTCCGGCGACGGACCGTTCGTCACGCCGCGCACCAGCGCGCCCGCAAACATCGGGCAGGCTTCCGGCGCGTCCAGCTTGATCTCGACCGGGCAATCGAAACTGCCAGCCACCTTCTTCACGTCGGTGCGGATAAAGCGACCTGCGCCCGCCGCCGCGAGGTCGCGCGCAATGCCCTGCACGCCCAGCCAGTCCGGCCGGTTCGGCGTCACTTCGAAATCAATCACGGGGTCCGTCAGGCCAAGCGCCTTGGCCGCAGGCGTGCCCATCGGAATGGACGCGTCGAGGTCGGCAATGCCGTCATGGTCCTCGCCTGCTTCAAGTTCCTTGGTCGAGCACATCATGCCCTGGCTTTCGACGCCGCGAATGGCGCGCGGCTTCTTGTCGAGCGCAAATTCAAGCCCCGGAATATAAGCGCCCAGCGGCGCATAGATCGCCGTCATGCCGGTCCGCGCATTCGGCGCGCCGCACACGATCTGCTTCATGCCGTCAACGGTTTCCACCTGGCACACGCGCAGTTTGTCGGCGTCCGGATGCGGCGCCGCCTCGATCACCTTGCACACGGTGAATGGGGCGAGCTTCGCCGCCGGGTCGATCACTTCCTCGACCTCCAGCCCCGCCTTCAGCATCAGCGCCAGAATCTCGTCGAGCCCGGCCTTTGTGGCCAGGTGATCGGTCAGCCAGGAAAGGGTGAACTTCATATCGTCTGTCTTTCAGTGCTCATGAGCCATATTCGGCGAGAAGGTCCTTGGCATCGCGCTCCAGCGTGGAACAGGATTTGACGGCTGCCGGGCGCGGCTGGTGCTGCAGGGTGCTGGATACCCAGCACTCCTCGAAAATCGAACAGAAACAGGAAAACACGACCGCCGGCTCCAGCTCGCCTGACACGAACTGCCTGACGCGCTCCTGCAGGCCTTCGGCCGTTTCCTCGGTCATCGGCCACATCGCGCTGATCGGCACCAGGAAATCGCCCTGCCGGATGACCCGCCCCTCGATTGACGCCGTCGCAAGCACCGGCGAACCGAAGGTCTCCGGCACCGAATAGGTCACCAGGTCATCAAAGCTGGCAGACCCGGCCCGGCCCGGAATATGGATATAGCTGGAATCGATCAGCGCCGGGCCGACACCGGCATTGCGGATCTCCACCGCATAGCTGACCGTATCGCTGTTCACCTCGGTTTGATGCGTCACTTGCAGGATCGGCCAGACATCGGCGCGCTGCTGCGATCGCATCAGGCGCGCCTGGTCCCAGCCAATGAACAGGGCCACCACGCTGGTAATCACCGCGCAGATCGCGATCAGCATTTCCGCCTTGTTGCCATTGCCCATCTATCCGTCCTCAGCTCAGTCCGCCGCTCACGCTCGGTGTCGTCCATGGCGCAAAGCCATAGTGGCGCGTCCATTGCGGGTCGGCCTCGAAATAGGGCCGCAGGTCCGGCATGCCGTATTTCAGCATGGCAAGGCGATCAACGCCCATGCCGAAGGCAAAGCCCTGATGCCTCGCCGGGTCCAGTCCGCAATTGCGCAGCACGTTCGGATGCACCATGCCGCAGCCCAGCACTTCCAGCCAGTCCGTGCCTTTGCCAACCTCAACCGTGCCGCCTTCGCGCAGGCATTGCACGTCCATCTCGGCCGATGGCTCGGTAAACGGGAAGAAGTGCGGGCGGAAGCGCGACACGACATTGTCCACTTCAAAGAAGGCCTTCACGAAATCGATCAGGCAGCCCTTGAGGTGGCCCATATGAATGCCCTCCTCGATGACCAGGCCTTCGACCTGGTGGAACATGGGCGTATGCGTCGCATCCCAGTCATTGCGGTAAACCCTGCCCGGTACCAGAATCCGGATCGGCGGCTTCTCGCTCATCATGGTGCGGATCTGCACAGGGCTCGTATGCGTGCGCAGCACTTTCGGCGTGCCGCCTTCGGGCGCGTCGAGGAAGAACGTGTCATGCGTCTCGCGCGCCGGGTGGCCCTCGGGAAAGTTCAGCGCAGTGAAATTGTGCCAGTCGTCTTCAATGTCCGGGCCCTCGGCCACGGTGAAGCCCATATCGCCGAAGATCGCCGCGATCTCCTCGAACACCTGCATCACGGGGTGCAGCGTGCCTGCGCGCGGGCCGGGCGCCGGCGGCAGCGTCAGGTCAACTTTCTCGGTCGCCAGCTGCGCCTCAAGCGCTTCGCCTTCCAGCGCCGCCTTGCGCGCACGCACGGCGTCATCCACCGTCACTTTCAGCGCGTTCAGCTTCGGCCCGTTTTCCTTGCGCTCTTCGGGCGTCATCTTGCCCAGCGCGCCCATCAGGCCGGAGACGCGGCCCTTCTTGCCCAGCTCGGCCACGCGCACGGCGTCCAGCGCGTCGAGGCTCGTCGCCGCGGCAATCGCCGCAAGGGCCTCTTTCTCTATCGTTTTGATATCAGACAAGGTTTCAGCCTCTCTTGCGATTCAGCGCGCTTTCTAGTCGCTTCGGGTCAACATGCAAACGCCCAAAGGAAAAGCCCGGCTTTGGGGGCCGGGCTCTCCTATTATTGCAGCAACGGTGTGTGCAGCCTAGGCGAGCGCGGCTTTCGCCTGCTTGACCAGTGCAGCAAACGCTTCCGGCTCGCGGATCGCGATGTCGGACATGACTTTACGGTCGACTTCGATGCCGGCCTTGGTCAGGCCGTCGATGAAGCGGCTATATGTGAGTTCGTCGTCATGGATGCGGACAGCGGCGTTGATGCGCTGGATCCAGAGCGAGCGGAACGTACGCTTTTTGACCTTGCGGCCGACATAGGCGTACTGGCCGGCTTTCCAGACAGCTGCGTTCGCGTTCGAGAACGTATTCTTCGAACGGTTGCGGAAGCCTTTGGCCTGCTTGATGATTTTCTTGTGGCGAGCGTGCGCTGGCACTTTGTTACGTGAACGGGGCATGGTGGCCTCCTAAGTCAAGATCGGGGGAAAAACGGGAAAAGCCTACAGGCCGTACGGCAGGAACTTCTTCATGACGCGTGCGACATCAGCACTCGAAGCGACTTTCGTGCCGCGGTTCTGGCGGATGTACTTGGCATTGTGGCTCATCAGACGGTGGCGTTTACCCACGACACCGTGCTTCAGCTTGCCCGTAGCGGTGATCTTGAACCGCTTTGCAGCGGCTTTCTTGGTCTTCATCTTCGGCATTTCTTGTCTCCTTGTATGAGCTCTCACCCTTGGGCGGCCCTTGGTCGTTCATGAGCAGAGGGGCATGCCGTTCGCCCGCACCGCTCGGAAGAGGCGGCTTATGACGGATCAGGAACAGAGAATCAAGGGGCCAGATGCCCGATTCAGCAGGCGATTTGCGCCGGAAACGGGGGAAAGCGCAGCCTGTCTCCCCGGCCCGGTGCCAATTACCCCGCCAGATCCCCGAAAACCTGTCCGACCGCACCCCCGGCGGGGCCATGATGCCCCTGTCATGACAGCTGGTTTTCCCAGGCCGCTGTCATGGGGGCGACAAGCCTCGGTAAGCGGAGGGAAACAGGGTTCGCGACCCAGTGTTTTCCTGTGTTGTCTTCATAAAGCGATGCGGCCCTCTTCCCTCCGCCCGCCACAAAAAGAAAAACCGGAGGGCGAAATCGCCCGTCCGGTTCTTTGTTCTGGGTGATTCCGAAGTTTAACTCAGCCGCACTTCAGGCTCAGCACCACGCCTTCGGCATCGGTCAGCACGTTCAGGCGCGTCGGCACATAGTCCATCGTCACCTGATCGTCGGGGCCCACCACGCGCGTGTTCTCGGGCATTTCCGCCTCGGGAATCTCGCTGGCCTGCTGGCCGACATAGGTTTCCAGTGCGGCCATGCCACACGTATCGTCGGTCGTGTCGATCGGGTTCATTTCCGGTTGCACTTCGGCTTCGGTCGCAGCGTCAGGCGTTTCGACCGGCGCAGGCTCGGCCACCTCAGGCGCGGCTTCCGGCTCAGGCGCCGAACAGGCGCCCGCCATCAGGGCAAAGCCCAGGATCAGGCCAGCATGAATCTTCATCGCGGCGCCAATACCATCGTCATCTGACGGCCTTCCAGCTTGGGTTCGGTTTCCACTTTCGTGGTCTCTTCAAACTGCACCTTCACACGCTCAAGCAATTGCATGCCGAGATGCTGGTGCGCCATTTCGCGGCCACGGAAGCGAAGGGTCACCTTCACCTTGTCGCCATCGTCGAAGAAACGCTGCATCGCGCGCGCCTTGACCTCATAGTCATGCGTGTCGATGTTCGGGCGCATCTTGATCTCTTTGAGTTCGCTGGAGCGCTGCTTCTTCTTGGCAGCGGCCTTCTTCTTGCGCTCTTCAAAGCGGAGTTTGCCATAGTCGAGAATCTTCACGACCGGGACTTCCTGGTCGGGGGACACTTCAACAAGGTCCATGCTCGCCTCGCGCGCCGCATCAAGGGCTGCTGCGAGGGGCATCACGCCCTGTTTTTCGCCGTTCTCATCAATGAGTAGAACCTTGGCGGCGCGAATATCTTCATTGGTGCGCGGGCCGGTCTGTTTCGGCGGGGCGTCGGCGTCTGGTCTGCGAGCTATGGCCTGTCTCCTTTGTGGCTGTTCATAGGCTTGGTGAATATGCCATTCGTTGGCCTAATCATCAAGGCGCGTCGGTTGTTCCCAAATTTGTTGCAAGTCAAGCAGGCAACAGCCCAAGCGCCCGCACCGACTGCCAGACATCGTCCACACTCAGCTCTTTCAGCGTCGGGGCCGAGTTGATGATTACCGGCTGTTTCGGCCCGCGCGGCGCGGCATGGTCCGGGTTGCTCTCGGTCAGCGCGAACAGGGCAATGCCCGGCGCCCCGGCCAGCGTCGCCATATGCATCGGCCCGGTATCATTGCCGACCACGAACAGCGCCTTCTCGGCCAGTGTCACGATCTGGAAGAGGTCGGTACGGGTCACAAGGCTCTTCGCCCGTGGCTCGCGCCGCACGATCTCGTGCGCCAGCGGCCCCTCCGCCTTGCCACCGATGATCACCGGCTGGATGCCCGCATCGGCCACCCGCGAGGCGAGTTCGGCATAATTCTCTTCCGGCCAGCGCTTGGCTTCCCGGTGGGCCGAGGCGCCGGGGATGAGCAGCATGTAGGGCTGTTCCAGCGAGAAATAGGCCGGTTGCAGGCGCGGCGTGTCGCCCAGCTTGTGACGCACCCATGAAAGGTCCGGGAAGGGTGCGCTCGTGCCCAGCCAGCGGCCCTCCGGCGGCACGCCCGCCACCTCCAGCTGTTCGGCTAGTCGGTCGATCGAGTGCATCCGCCCGCGCTCGGCATTGTCATGGAAGAAAGCCGCCTTCTCATGATGGCCCGACCAGAGCGGCGTCTTGCCCGACCGGCTCAGCGCCGTGAAATAGTTCTTCGTCCGCCCGCTGGTCTGGAAATCATAGATAATATCGTAATCGGCCTTGCGAATACGCTGGATCAGCGCCGCCGTGGCCTTCATGCCCTCGGGCCGGCCATCGGTCTCCACCCGGTCCACATAGGGACAGATCTTGCCGAATTCCTCGAAGAAAGACGTCGTCAGCAGGGTGATCCGCGCCGAAGGATGCGTTTCGCGCACAGCCTTCATCGCTCCCAGCGACAGCACGAAGTCGCCGAGCGCGCTCAGCTTGATGATCAGCACTTCCTTTGCGCTGGCACCGGGGTTCACCGGGCTCATCGTGGTTTCAGCCTTGGCCATGTCAGCGGTATAAATCCCTACTCCAACAACCGCTTATAGACATTAAGCGTCGCTGCCTGAAGCCCCCGCTTGGAGAAATGCGCCCGGACATGCGCTTGGCCGGACTTTCCCATGCCTGCGCGGGCACTCGGCCCCACATCCAGCAGGGCCCTTATGGCCCCCGCCAGCGCGGCAGGATTGCCCGGTTCCACCCGCGCCCCGGTCTCGCCCTCAATCACCGTTTCGCGCCCGCCGCCATGGTCGGCCACGATCACCGGCCGCCCCATCGCCGAGGCCTCGGCCGCCACCCGCCCGAAGGCTTCCGGCCTGATGGACGGCGTCATGACAATATCCGCCGCGAGGCACGCCGCCGGCATGTCGCGCTCATGCTCGGCCAGCAGAACCGTGCCGCCCAGCTTGTGCGCGAGGATCGCATCCTCCAGCCGCGTCACATAATTTGCCCTGCCCTGCGGATCGCCGGCCAGCACCAGAACCAGCTTCCGCAGCTCCTCAACCGACATCAGGCCCAGCGCCTCGATCGCCACCAGCTGGCCCTTCCACTCGGTCAGGCGCCCCGGCAGGAAAAGCGTGACGCGCTTGTCGCCCGCAATGCCCCAGCGCCCCCGCACCGCCTCGATGCGGGCGGGCGCCACCTTGGCCGGATCGAACACGCCAAGGTCCACACCACGCGGAATGGTGACGATCTTGTCAGCCGCAATCGCGTGCACGTCGTGCACATGCGCTGCGATCCAGTTGGAATTGGCAATCACGAGATCGCCCTTCGCCATAACCGAATTATAGCGCCGCTTCATCCCGCTCGTGCCCGAATAGGCGCCATGATAGGTCGTCACAAACGGTACGCCCGCCGCCTGCGCCGCCCAGTACGCGCTCCAGGCCGGTGCGCGGGAACGGGCATGTACAAGGCTAACGCCCTCACGCGCGATCAGGCCCTTCAGCTTGCCCTCGTTCAATTTCAGCGTCAGCGGGTTCTTGGACTTCGCATCCATCCGGAACAGCTCGCCGCCCAGCGCCGCAAACTCGTCCTCCAGCCGCCCGCCCTTGCTCGCCAGCAGCGCCCGACCACCGGCCGCGACAATCGCCTCGGTCACTTCCAGCACGGTGCGCTCGACACCGCCCGCCGACAGTTCGGGCGCCACCTGGAGGATGGTCTTGCCGCTGAGATCCGGAAAATCGTCCAAAGCTGCTCTCGTCCCTCGCTCGCTTGACAGGGGAGACAGATGGCGGAACGGAGAGGCAATGACAACGTCCTATTTCACCGGCCCCGCTGGCCACCGCCTCGCCTTTCGCCGCAGCAACGCCAGCACGGGCGATCTCACCTTTGTCTGGATGTGCGGCTTCAAGTCCGACATGACCGGCACCAAAGTGCTGCGTCTGGAAGACTGGGCGAATCAGACCGGTCACGGTTTTCTCGCCTTCGATTATTCCGGTCATGGCCAGTCCGAAGGCGCCTTCGAAGACGGCACCGTCAGCCAGTGGCGCGCTGACGCCCTCGCCGCCATCGACGCGCAGACAGACGGCCCGCTCGTCCTCGTCGGCTCCAGCATGGGCGGCTGGATGGCGCTGCTTTCGGCCCTCGCCCGGCCGGAGCGCGTCAGGGGCCTCGTCCTGATCGCCCCGGCGCCGGACTTTACCGAAAAGCTGATCTGGCCCGAATTCTCCCCCGAGGCGCAGGCCGAGATCATGGAGACCGGCCAGACCCTGCGTCCCTCAGACTATGACGAACCCTATGTCATCACCCGCGCGCTGATCGAGGATGGCCGCCAGTGGCAGATCCTCGACAAGCCCATCGCCTTCGAGGGCCCCGTCCGCATCCTTCAGGGCATGGAAGACAAGGACGTGCCATGGACCCACGCTGCCCGCCTCGTCGACACGATGACGGCCAGCGACCTGACGATCACCCTGATCAAGGATGGCGACCACCGCCTCAGCCGCGAACAGGACATTGCCCGCCTGCTCGACACCTGCAGCGAGATTGCCCGCACCCTCGCCTAGAGGCGCGAGCCATCCAGCGTCACGTCCGAATTGCGCCAGACAATGTCGAACATAGGCTTCATCGCTGCGGCCTCGTCAGACTTGCCCTGCATCTCCAGCGCCTTCATCAGGCCCGACATCGACCAGCCATTGTGCGGATATTCTTCCAGGTCTTTCCGGTAGACGGCCTCCGCCTCTTCATACTGGCCGCCGGCGATCAGCGCCTCGCCCAGCGATTGCCGCGTCGGGTAATACCAGAAGGGCGGCTCCATATAGGGCAGCGAGTCCTGCGCTTCGACGGCGGCGGTGAAATGCGCAATCGCCGCATCATGCTTTGCCTCGGCGATGGCGATCTCCCCTTGCAATAGCTCGTCCGCAATCGTCATCAGCGTGCTCGCCGGGTAATCCGCCGTGTCCAAGAAACTGATCTGCACACTGCCCGTCAGCCCAGCCAGCGCCTCACGCTCGGCCGTGGCTGCTGCGACATCGCCGCTCCGTGCCGCTGCAACGCCGCGCGCGTAATGCCAGATCGCGTTCGAGTAATCGAGCGTCTCCGGCGGCGGCTCCGTGGCAAGGATCGTGTCCCACTGGCCGAACTGCACCAGTGACAATAACGGGATCGTCTTGAAGAACTCGATCGTCGGGAATTGTTCGATCTGCTCCATGCGCACATTGTCGGCCACTTTCTGCCCGGCGCTGATCGCCATGTCCTGCTGGCCCGACATGCTGGCCGCCGCCCACAGGAAGTGGATATTGTGCGGATAGTAGAGCGCCGGATAAAAACCCTGCGCATTGCACTGCGCAATATAATCCTCATCCACCTTGGCCGCCGTGATATTGGCCTTGGCCGCATCATCATAGCGCCCGACGCGCCAGTAGATGTGCGCCGGCATATGCACGAGATGGCCCGAGCCCGGCACAAGGCCCGCCAGCCGGTCGGCCTCATCCTCGGCCCGCCCCGGATTGGCCGAGGCTTCCACCGCGTGGATATAAAGGTGCAGCGCCAGCGGGTGCTGCGGCGCATTGGCGATAATGTCCTCCAGCGCGCTGATCACTTTCACCGTCTCCGGCTTGGGCGCACCGTCCGCTGACCAATAATCCCACGGCATCGTATTCATCCACGCCTCGGCATACATGGCCTCTGCATCGTAATCGTCCGGATGATCCCGAACATAATCTCCCATCGCCTCGGCATAGGCGATATCCAGCGGTTCGCGCGAGGTCGACGGGTCGCCATTATAGCGCGCCGCCATGGCCGTTATCAGCGCCTGTTCGGCAGGCGTTGCAGTGTCCTTCAGTTCCAGCGCCTTGTTGATGGCCGCGAACGCCGCCACCCGGTCGGCATCCGACATCACGGCCTTGCCCTTGCTGGTGACATTGATGTTCGGGCCCGTGGCCATCGCCTCGCCCCAGAAACACATGGCGCAGTCCGGGTCGAGCTTTTGCGCCGCCTTGAACGAACGGATGCTCTCGGCGTGATTGAAGCCGAAGGCCAGCACCATGCCCTGGTCGAAATATTTCTGCGCGTCCGCGCTGGACGTCGTGATCTCGCGGTGGAAGTCGCCCATGCCCTCGAACAGCGGCGCTCCGGCTTTCGCGGTCACATCCATCTTCTCGGTTTCAGGCGGCGTGGCCACCAGTTCCGATACGGGTTCCGTGACCGCATCATCCGCGGCGTGCCCTGAAGTCTTGAAATGGCTACAGCCAGTCAATGCAATTGCACTGACCGCCAGTGTGAAAATGCGGTATTTCATTGTTCGTCCCCTCATCACCGGGGTTTCGGCAAACAATTGGCCCACCGGCCCCTTTTGTTAATGCTCACCCATAGCACGAAATGGTTCCCGGTGATCCCCCTTTTGTTGCATTCCGTATTCTGCCCGCGATTGCGATTGCCTGTGCGTGCGGCACGATTGGCCGGGAGATGGCGGTCGTCGCGCGCTGGCGGCCATGCCCCCGGTGTACTGCCCGCTGCAGGTTCCTTAACAATCCGTATACGCCCCGCCTGAAATCCGCCCGCCCGCGCTAAGCATAAATACCGCTTTCTTTGTCATAAGTCCCGGCAGTAATTCGAAACTTGGGACGGACATACCTTGCGGGGCGACTTTCTAAATTTTGCAGGCCGATTTGTCAGCCTTCTCATCGTTGTATGGGTTTCACTGACATTCCCCTCCGATGCGCAGGCCATTGACATGGCCAACATGGACGGCCGCATGAACATCGGCCATCAGGCGATGGTCGCCAAGGATGTGCCCACCGCCATAACGATTACCGATATTCTCAGCCCGACCAGCGATGTCGCTTTCGTCAAAACTCACGCGAAAGCCTTTCAGGCAAGCAGCCGCAAGGGCGATGTCTGGATGCGCGCGCAGTTGCACAATTCCACCGCGACCGACCTGCACGGTGATCTTGTCGTTCGCTTTCCTTATCTCCAGCGCGTCGATGTCTACCTCCTTGATGGAGAGGGTTACATGCAGACAGGCACGGCCGGCTCGGGGGTCGCCCTCTCAGGCATTGCCCTGCCGGCCCCCTTCCCGACATTCGAAATCGATGTTCCCGCCGGTGAGACCCGGACAGTCTATATTCGCGCCAATGGCGGCCCCATGGTCGTCATGCCGGTCTGGTTTCACACCAGCGCCGATTACCAGGCATGGTTCCAGGGTTCGGTTAGCTTTTTCGCCCTTCTCATGGGCATCGCCTGCACATTCACGGCCTATGCCTGGTCCATCGCCCGCAAATCCGACACCGTCGCCTATCGGCTCTATTTCTGGTTCTGCGTCACGGCCATCACCTATGTGATCTTCTCGACCGGCATGGGCAAGTCGCTGTTCTGGTCGCATTCGAATGTCAGCACGATAACGCTCGTCTATATCCTCCAGGGCACCGTCACGGCTTTTGGCGCCATGTTCATCTCCAATTTCCTCGACATCCGCCGCACCTGGCCCGCCTTCTACATCGTGATCAACGGGCTTGTGGCCCTGTGCGTGCTCGGCAGCATCGGCGGCTTTTTCCCGAGCCTCCTGTCGCGCGCAGTCTACATGATCTGCTCGGGCATCGGCCCCATCGTGGTACTGGTCGGTGTATGGGTTATGCATCGCCGCCGCGTGCCCGGTGCCGGGGCTGTCCTGATCGGCTGGGCTCCGCTGATCGTGGCCACAGTCTGGCTCTATCTCCGCCTCTTCGAGATCACCCCCTATTTCGAGATCAACCATTATGTCGTGCCGCTGGGCCTCTGCTTCACGGTGTTCCAGTTCAGCTGGGCGATCAGCAACCGCGTCAAGGACGCCGAAGCCAGCGCCGCAACCGACCCGCTCACAGGCCTCTCCAACCGACGTGACCTCGAAACCACCCTCGCCGCCCTCACGCGCAGCAACACACCTGCCTGCACTGCTGTGCTCGCGATCGACCTCGACGGCTTCAAGGCCATCAACGACACGCATGGCCACGATGCAGGCGACCTGGTCCTGCAGGTGATCGCCAGCCGCCTGAAGAATGTCGGCGCAAGCCGCGCAAAGCCCTTCCGCACCGGCGGCGACGAATTCCTGATCGTCTATTCCAATCGGGATGCGCGCGCCGAGATCCAGCAATTCGGCGCCCAGTGCATCACGGTCATCAACCGCCCCATCGCCTTCCGTGGCACTCTGCTCACCGTCGGCGCCAGCGTCGGGGTCGCCTTCATCGACGATCATGTGGATTTCCGGGAAAGCATCTCCCGCGCGGATGCGGCCCTCTATGCCGCCAAGCGCGAGGGCAAGGGCATTGTGCGGCTGTTCGACCAGCGCCAGTCGCCCATCGGCCAGCCGGGCTTCAAGCCGATTGTGGTCAACGCCTGAGCTGCAGCCAGGCCGTGAGCGTCCGACAGCCTTAACAAAGGGTGCAGTGCGCGCTTTAAAACCGTCTACTGACGGCAAAGGTATATACCCACAAAAGTAGTATAGCATTCCTCCAAAGCGAGAAATCGAACGGGCAGGAATATGCACCTTTTCCCCTTTATGGGCATCGCCCGCCGGGCTTTCGCTCTTGTGATCATTGGCGTTGCGCTGGCGTGCTATGCGCACGCGCAAGCCATTTCCCTCGACACGATCGACGGCCGGATGAATATCGGCAGTCATGTGAGCTACGCTCAGGGCGTGGACCCGGATGCCACGCTCGCCGACATCATGGGGCCAGGCAGCACTGTCAAATTCGGGCAGGCCGGTGACCACACATTCCATGGCGCGCACAAGGCGGGAGACGTCTGGCTCAGGACAGATCTCGTGAATGCCAGCGATGCGGAGGCCCATAATAACCTTGTTGTGCGCTTCCCCTATGTCCAGAGCATCGAAGCCTTCCTGGTCTCGCCAGACGGTCAGGTCAGCCGGGGCCATGCAGGCGGCAAGGGCGCCATATCCGGAATGGGCGTTCCTGCGCCCTTCCCTGCCTTTGCAGTGAATGTTCCACCGCACGAGACAAACACGCTCTACCTGCGCGTCCATAGCGACACGGTTCTCATATTGCCGCTCTGGCTGCACACCAATGCCGATTTCGAACTCTGGTCGCATGGATCCATCGCGATCTACATGCTCCTCATCGGCATCATGTGCTCTTTCACATTCTATGCCTTCTCCCTCGCCCGGCATTCACGCGAGCCGGCCTACGGGCTCTATTTCTGCTTCTGCGCCGCCTCTGCCCTCTATGTGCTTTTCTCCTCGGGCGTGGCCAAGACATTGTTCTGGTCCGAAGCGGATTTCAGCACGCTGCCGCTGGTCTATGTGCTGCAGGGCGTGCTGACCGCATCCGGCGCGCTTTTCATCGCGACCTTCCTTGATATCCGCACGCGCTGGCCGGCGCTCTCCAACATCATCCGTATCGTCGCCGTCCTCTCGCTGTTTTGCAGCTTCAATGCATTCCTTCCGGCCAACATCGCGCGCCTCGCCTATGTCGCCAGCTCGGGCGTCGGACCGATCGTCATCCTGGTTGGCGTCTGGGCGCTCTATCGCCGCAAGGTTCAGGGCGCCAGGGCGATCCTCCTTGCCTGGTCGCCGTCCATCCTGGCGACCGTCTGGATTTACCTGCGCATTTTTGACCTGACACCCTATAGCGAGATCAATCACTATATCGTGCCGCTCGGGCTCTCACTCACGCTCATGCAGTTCCACTGGGCAGTCGGCAGGCGCGTTCGGGAGGCAGAAACGGATGCGATCACCGATCCGCTGACCGGCCTGCCCAACCGGCGCCATCTCGATACAACCCTGCAGCAGTTTGGCAGGCCGCTCGCCGCGCCTTGCACAGCTGTGATGGCGCTTGATCTCGACGGCTTCAAGAGCATCAATGATGCACATGGCCACGCAGCTGGCGACCTCGTGCTCGAAATCGTTGCCGAGCGGCTGAAACAGATCAGCCACGGTTTTGCGCGGCCATACCGCACGGGCGGTGACGAGTTCATCATCCTCTACACGAAACCGGGCAGCCGTACCGAGATACGGGAATTCGCAGACAGTTGCATCGAGCACGTGAGCAAGCCGTTCAAGATCCTGTCATGTGAGATGCGTGTCGGCGTAAGCATCGGCATCGCCTTTATCGACACGCCGACCGACATCCAGGGAATCATCCCGCGGGCCGATGAAGCGCTCTACATGGCCAAGAGGTCCGGCAAGGGAACCGTCCGCCTGTATGACCAGCGCCCGCAGGAAGTCGCCGTCGCCCGTGAGGCCCCCGCCATGAATATCGTGGCCCTCGCCAACCGGGCCTGACCGGTCAGCTAGCGGCGGTCTCCGCAGCCAGCACCGCTGTCAGTCCCTCCCGGTACGACGGATAGGCTGGCCGCCAGCCCAGCGCCGCCTTGGCCCGTGCGTTCGATACGCGCTTGCACTCGGCATAGAAGCTGCGCGCCATGGCGCTCATGTTCGTTTCGTCGAGCGGCGTTTCCGGCGGGGGCTCAATGCCCAGCAGCTCCGCCGCAAAACCGGTCACGTCCTGCGGCGGCGCCGCGAGATCATCACAGAGATGGAACACGCCCGTTGCCTCGGGCCGCAGCATCAGCGCTTCCAGTCCGCTCGCAATATCGTCGACATGAATCCGGCTGAACACCTGCCCCGGCTTCACCACGCGCGTGGCCGTGCCATTCCGCAGCTTCCCGAACGGTGACCGGCCCGGGCCATAGATGCCCGGCAGCCGCACCACGCGCACCGCGCCATCTGTCGCCTCGCGCCACTGCGTCTCGGCCAGCACACGCTGCTTCGACCTTTGCGACCCCGGATTGACCGGGCTCCACTCCATCGCCCAGCCGCCGCCAAGGTCGCCATAGACACCCGTCGTCGAAAGGTAGGTCACCGACGCCGCCTGCCCGGCGAGATAACCCGCCACGCGCGCCGCCGGGCAGCCGTCCGCGTCCGGGGGCAGCGTGATCAGCCAGTGCGCGCCGTCTGGGGGCACCATTTGGTCCTTGCCGTCCCATTGAATAACCTCGAAACGGTCCGGGAATGGTCCGGGAATGGTCCGCGAAGTCCCCGTAACGTCCCAGCCCCGCACCACAAGGCGCTCGCCCAAGGCCCGCGCCGAATAGCCCAGTCCAAAGACAAAAAGCAGTGATGGCGGAACTGTCATTTGCGCTCGGCCTCCCAGTCATGACTATAGACCTCACTACAGGTCCCGGAGCTTCTTATCCATGTCTATCCTTGCCGCCACGGCGATCTCAATCGCCATGCTGCAGAATGTCAGCACCGATTTCGCCCAGCGCGAAGCCACCCGCCTCGACGCGTGTATCGCCCGCATCGATGTCGATGCCGAAGAGGCCTATGAAGACGCCCTCGCCTGGAGTTTCGAAGGCAACCGGCCCGGTGCCCGCCAGTGCGTCGCGCTTGCCCTTATCGCCCTCGGCCAGGAGGCTGAAGGTGCAGCAAGACTTGAAGAACTGGCCAATGCCAGTGACGCCGGATCAATGGACCAGCGCGCCGTTTACCTGATGCAGGCGGGCAATGCCTGGCTCGTCGCCGGTGCCCCTGAAGCCGCTGTCGTGACGCTCACCAACGCCCTGAAAATCCACCCCGACGACCCCGATCTCCTCGTCGACCGCGCCAGCGCCCGCATCCTGCTCGAGAAGTGGCCTGAAGCCATCAAGGACCTGGACAAGGCCCTCTCAGCATCCCCCGGCCTTGCCGCCGCCCACCAGCTGCGCGCCGAAGCCAAGCTTAACATGAACGACCTCCAGCCGGCCCTCGCCGACGTAAAGGCCGCCATGGCTGCCGAACCGGACAATATCGACACGCTGGTCCTGCGCGGTCGAATCCGAGAGGCCATCCGCCTCTCGGACGTGAAGATCGTAGCCCCTCAGACCGAATAGCGGTCCTGCAGCATCTGCCACACAGCGCGCAGGCCGCAGGCAGCTGCGCCCTCGGGTCGTCCATACTTGCCGAGCCGCCACGCCCAGACATCAAGGTGCGTCCAGCTTTTCGCCTCGACGAACTGTTTCAGGAAAAGCGCCGCCGTGATCGAACCTGCGAACCGGCCACCTGAATTGACCAGATCGGCGATCGGGCTTTTCAGGTCTGACAGGTAGGGGTCCCAAAGCGGCATGCGCCAGACCGGGTCGCCTGACATGGCAGAGCCGGCCTGAATAGCCCCCGCCATATCCTCATCATCCGTATAGAACGGCGCAAGATCCGCCCCCAGCGCCACCCGCGCCGCGCCGGTCAGCGTAGCAAAATCAATCAGCACGTCCGGATCGAACTCGCAGGCCCGCGCCAACGCATCGGCGAGGATCAGGCGTCCTTCCGCGTCCGTATTGTCGATCTCAACGGTCAGCCCCTTGCGGCTGGGGAGTATGTCGCCCGGCCGGAAAGCATCCCCGGCCACGGCATTCTCGACCGATGGCACATAGAGTTTCAGGTGAACGGGAAGGTTCGCGCTCATGATCAGCTGGGAGAGCGCGATGACGTGCGCAGCGCCGCCCATATCCTTCTTCATGATCCGCATGCCGCTGCCCGGCTTGATGTCGAGCCCGCCGGAATCGAACGTTACGCCCTTGCCAACGAGCGCCAGGCTCGGATGCGACGGGTCGCCCCATTCCAGCTCCATGAAGCGTGGCGCGTAGACTGCCGCCCGGCCCACGGCATGCACCAGCGGGTAATTCTCTTCCAGAAGGTCGTCCCCCACAATGGTCGTCAGCTTCGCGCCATACTGGTCTGCGATGGCGGCAATCGTCGCGTCGACGTCCTGCGGCCCCATGTCGGCAGCAGGCGTGTTCACCAGGTCGCGCAGCAGGGCGCAGGCATCGGCCTCACGCGACAGGGCATCAGAATCGGCGCTTGCAGGCATGACCAGACGGGGTGGTTTCGCCTTGTCCTTCAGGTAGCGATCAAAGCGATAGGCACCATCGGCCCAACCCGCCGCGATATGGGCAAAGGCCATTCCGCCATCCCCGGCAATCGCATAGGCGCCTTCGGGAAGCTTCGCGGAAATAGCCGCCACGGCCAGCGCGTCCTGCCCCTTGCCGATGCCGGCAAGCACATGGCTCAACGTGCCGTCTTCGCCTGCCTGATAGACCACCTGCCCCGCCGCGCCGGTAAATCCTTGCCCCTTGGCCAGCGCACGGGCGCCGGGAAAAGGATCGTCCTTCAGGCTGTTAAAGCCAGATGGCGTGAACAGGTAGATTGCGGCCGCGTTGGCCCCTTCGGCGGTGAAACTCTTGTGCATTTACGTGCCTCTCCGGAGGATTTGTTAATCAGGTGGCCGGTTTCGTTAACTGAACCTTGACCTCAGCGGGCCAGACTCGGTCCCAGATGCATTTGATACATACTTGGAGCCTTCCCATGTCCAGAGTCAAAACGTCACTGGCCGTCCTCGCGCTTGTCCTGGCTGCGACGACGACCGGTTGCGCGAGCACGGCATCGAAAGAGGAAAAAGCGCAGAAGGCCGAGCTTGAAAAGGCCATGGCGGAAGCGATGAAGCCCGCCGGCCCGGAAGAGGTTGCCGCCGCCAACCGCGCCGATCCGCTGACCAAGGCCAACTTCTGGTCCAAGGAACATGCCAAGGATCCGGAAAATCTCGAAACCGCCATCACCTTCGCCAAGGCCTTGCGGGACATCGGCAGCGACGATCGCGCCGTTGATGTGCTCTCGCAGGTTCTGGTCGTTCATCCCGACAGCGCAGAGCTCCTGATGGTGCTGGGGCGCGCCCTCTCGACCAAGCAGGACTTCGCCGCCGCGATCCAGGCCTACAGTCAGGCCGCCACGCTGGAGCCGGAACGGGCCGAGGCCTGGGCAGCGATGGGCACGGCCTTCGACCAGATCGACCGGCACGCCGATGCACAGGCGGCCTATGACCGCGCGCTCAGCATCGAGCCGAACCGGACCTCGACACTCACCAATTACGGCCTGTCGCTGGCGCTCGCCGGTGATCTTGCCGGCGCCGAAGCCAAGCTGCGGCTCGCCGATGCCCAGCCGGACACCAATACGCGCGTGAAGGAAAACCTTGCGCTCGTGCTCGGCCTTCAGGGCAAGTATGCCGAAATGAAAGAAGCCAGCGGCGGCAACGCACCGCCCCGCATCGTCGAGCAGAATGCAGAGCTGCTGCGCGAAATGGTGCAGCCGACCCGGACATGGGAAGCGCTCGCCGAACATGCCGAGCTGGGAAAGCTGCCCCCTGCCCCGACGCCGCCCCGTACAGCGGGCTCCGAGTCAGAGCGCCCACAGGCGGCAGCCTCGATACCGGTCACCGATACACCCGCCGCCATGCCGGACAGCAGCGACACCGGCCTGCGCCTGCGCCGCGCCAACTAGGCTCAAGCCCTTAGGCCAGAATGAGGAAAGCCCGCCTGCGTGTTGCAAGCGGGCCTTCTGTCATCCGTCTCTCGACAGGTTTTATCCTGCATCCTGCCAGGGGCGCTCGACTTGCATGCTTGCAACGTCCGGCGCCGCAGAATTATTGCCCTTCATTGCCTGATACTTGATGTAGGCCGGGCCAAGCACGACCAGGAACAGGACCGGCAGGAAGAACAGGATCATCGGCACGGTCAGCTTGGCAGGCAGGGCGGCCGCCTTCTTCTCGGCAGCCGACATGCGCATCTCGCGGTTTTCCTTGGCCATCACACGCAGCGCGTCGCCAAGCGGTGTGCCGTAGCGTTCGGCCTGTGACAGAGCCATACAGACCGCCTTGACGCCTTCATGCCCTGTACGTGCAGCCAGATTGTCATAGGCCATGCGACGGTCCGGCAGGTAGGACAGTTCTGCCACCGTGAGGCCGAATTCCTCGGCGAGTTCAGGCGAGGCCGTGCCGATCTCCTGACTGACCTTGTTGAAGCCCAGTTCGATCGACATGCCGGCCTCGACGCAGATCAACAGCATGTCGAGCGAGTCCGGGAAACCCAGCATGATCGACTTCTGGCGCTTGGCGGCCAGGTTTTTGACATAGAGGTTCGGCGCATAGAACCCGGCCGCCATGCCGAAGGCGAGCGAGCCGTATTTCATGGTCGGGTTGAGGCCCAGGTCATTGACGAAGAAGATATACAGGAAGGTCAGCAACAGGCCGGCAAAGGGCATAGCCATCCGGGCAAAATAGAAGGCCGAGATAGGGCCGGGACCGCGCAGGCCAGCCTGGTTCATCAGCTTGACGACGTTCGGATCCTCAAGCGCCTTGGCGAGGTTGAGCTTGGAGGACACTGCCCCCATCATGCTCTTGTCTTCGCGGCGCAGGCCTTTGGTCTCGAGCGCGGCCCGGCTCTGCTTGCGCAGTTTTTCGCGCTGGTTCGAAACGGCCTTGAGGCGCGTCTCCAGCTTGTCGCCTTTCAGGTAAGGCAGAAAGACGGTGACGAAGGTCGCAAACACGGCTGCCGCGACCAGATAGGCTGCCAGCGTGTCAGGATGGGTGAAGCTTACAAGAAAATCATACATCGTCTGCTCCCCCTACATGTCAAAGTTGATCATCTTGCGCATCACCATGATGCCCATGCCCATCATCCCCGCGGCCATGGCGAGAATGACGTGACCCGTCTCCGTGGTGAAGAGCTGCATGATGTAATCAGGCGTAGTGAGGAAGACCATGACACCGACCGCAAACGGAAGAGACCCGATAATGCCGGCGGAAGCTTTGGCTTCGGATGACAGCGCCTTGACCTTTTCCCGCATCATCTTGCGCGCACGAATAACGGTCGACAGGTTGCCCAGGGCCTCGGACAGGTTGCCACCTGCCTTGGCCTGGATCAGCAGAACGATCACGAAGAAGTTCACTTCCTGCATGGGCACGCGTTTATAGAAACTGTTCGCGGACCGTTCGAGGCCTGCGCCCATGGCCAGGTTGTCGGCCAGCGAGATGAATTCCTTGCGCAGCGGCTCCGGGCTTTCCTTGGCAATGATGCGGATACACTCGTTCAGCGGAAGGCCCGATCTCACACCGCGCACGATGATATCAAGCGCGTCTGCGAACTGGTTGATCATCTTCTTGTAGCGTCTCTTGGTCAGGAAACCGAGAATGAACCGTGGCAGGCCAAGCGCGCCTGCGAGAAACGCCCCGGTGATCATGACCGGCTTGCTCTTGAAAGAAATGCCGGAAATGACGAGGCCATCTGCGCCGGACAGGTAGATGAGGAAGGCGCAGACGACACCGAGTGCGAAAGAGCCGATCCAGAAGGTCGAGACCGGCAATTCCAGACCGGCTTGCGCCATCTTGGTCCCGATGTCGCGCGGCGCGATGGACCTGCGCCGCTCCTTATCCTGCTTGCGCAGGTTATCGAGCATTGCCTCCGTCTTGGCGCGGCGCTTCGAATTCTCGTCCTGAACCTTGCCGCGCACCTTGCCGGATGTCGCGCCTGCGCCGATGGCCCGGGCGCGCTTCTTGGCGGCGTCCCCTTCCCCACCGGTAAAGGCGAGGCCGATGCCGGCCAGCGCAAGAAATGCGAGACCGGCGACGGCGTAGATCATCAGGCTGCTATCCATGAATCAGTTCCCCAACGCGTCGAGCGCTGCAGCCAGTTCCCGCTCCAGATTGTAATAGGAGGCGCGCTCCCAGAAGCGCGGACGACCGACACCCGTGCCACGGTGAGCACCGATAATCTTGCCGTTTTCGTCCTCGCCATCCATTTCGAACTTGAGCACGTCCTGTAGCACGATCATGTCGCCTTCCATGCCCATCACCTCGGTGATGCACATGATGCGGCGCGAACCGTCCCGCAGGCGCGAGGCCTGGACGACGATATCAATCGAACCCACGATCATTTCGCGAATCGTCCTCGCAGGCAGCGAGAAGCCGCCCATCGTGATCATGGATTCCACACGGCTGAGGGCTTCGCGCGGGCTGTTGGCGTGGAGCGTACCCATCGAGCCGTCGTGGCCGGTGTTCATGGCCTGCAGGAGGTCGAACGCTTCAGGTCCGCGAACCTCGCCGACGATGATGCGTTCAGGACGCATACGCAGGCAGTTCTTGACGAGTTCGCGCATGGTGATCTCGCCGGAACCTTCAATGTTCGGCGGACGCGTTTCAAGACGCACGACGTGCGGCTGCTGGAGCTGGAGTTCCGCGGAGTCTTCGCAGGTGATGACCCGCTCGCCCGGCTCGATGAAAGCGGTGAGACAGTTGAGCAGTGTGGTCTTCCCCGAGCCCGTACCCCCGGAGATGAGAACGTTGCAGCGCGAGTGACCGATGATGCGCAACACTTCCGCGCCGGCTTCGCTAATCGACCCGAAGTTCACGAGGTCCTGCAGCTGCAGCTTGTCCTTCTTGAACTTACGAATGGTGAGCGTGGGGCCATCAATCGCCAGCGGTGGCGCGATAACGTTCACACGCGAACCGTCCAGAAGACGTGCGTCACAGATCGGTGAGCTTTCATCCACGCGGCGGCCAACCTGGCTCACGATACGCTGGCAGATGTTCATCAACTGGGCATTGTCGCGGAAGCGGATATTTGTGCGCTCGATCTTGCCGTTGACCTCGATATAGGTCGTGTCAGCGCCATTCACCATGATGTCGGCAATGTCGTCGCGCGCCAGCAGCGGCTCCAGCGGACCATAACCAAGCACATCGTTACAGATGTCGTCGAGCAGCTGTTCCTGCTCGGAAATGGACATCAGCACATTCTTGATGCTGATGATCTCGACAACGATGTCGCGGATCTCTTCGCGCGCGCTTTCGGCATCCAGCTGGGCAAGCTGCGACAGGTCAATCGTGTCGATGAGTGCGTTGAAGACCGTTGTCTTTGTTGCGTAATATTGCTCTGACTGCTGGTTGACCTTGCGGACCGGCTCGGGCTTTGGTTCAGGCTTCTTGACCTTGACAGGCGTCGCGGCGGCCGGCTTTGGCGCCCCTTTCACCTGAACCGGATCAGGCACTTTCGGCTTGGCCACCTGCGGACGCGGCTGCGGGGCTGGCGCAGCAGGTCTTGGCGCCGTTGGCGCTGACGCATCTGGTGATCCTGAACGTTTGCCGAAGGCCATCTAAGGGGCCCTTTCAATTGAGTTTACTTGCCGAGGAGTTTGTTGAGGAAAGATTTGGCCGGCTTGGCGACAACCCGCCCGGTGAGGACGGTCGCCAGGTGATCAATTGCCATGGACGAACGCGACGCAGCGTCGGTTTCTGAAATCATCTGGCCATTGTTTGCTGCCGTGCCGAACAGTTCCGGCTCGAATGGCAGGATGATCTCCGGTTCGACACCGATGGCTGCTGCGAAATCCTTGATCGGAATTTCCGGACGTTTCGGAACGCCGCTCATGTTGATCACAAGGCGCGGTGGGTTATCGTTCGGGCGCTGGCCCTTCAGCTGGTCGATGAAGTTCTTGCCGTTGCGAAGCGAGGCAAGGTCTGGCTGGCAAACAATGATGACTTCATCCGACGCAACCAGGGTGCGCTGCACCCAGCGGCTCCACGTATGTGGCAGGTCGAGCACCATGTAGGGCACGTTCCGGCGAACGCTTTCAATGACCGTCGTAAAGGCCTCGTCCGGGATATCCATGATCTGATTGATTGAAGCGGGCGCCGTGAAAAGCGACAGTCTGTCCGTGGCCTTGGCGAGCAGGCGCTCAATAACGGCGTCATCAGCGCGCTCCGGCGCAAGCAGCGCATCGGCGATGGTCTGCGGCGTCTCCTGGTTGAAGTCGAGCGCCGTCGTGCCGAAGGAAAGGTCGAGATCGACAAGCGTTGTGTTGACCAGCGTGTTCTCAGCGAGGGCCCAGGCCAGATTGTGCGCGATTGTGGAGGACCCTACCCCGCCCTTGGCACCGATCACGGAGATCTGCTTGCCGACAAAGGGCCGGTCCGGATCGACGAAAAGGCTGGAGATCGACCGAATGATCTGGATCGGCTCGAAAGGTGGCACCAGGTATTCGCTGACGCCGCGCGCCACAAGCTGGCGATAGAGCTTTATATCATTGACCACGCCAACGACCATGACCTGAACGTTCTCGTCGCAATGCTCGGCCAGGGAGTCGATTTCGCCCAGTATCTGCTGCGCGTTTGCCGAAGACTCGATCATCAGCAGGTTTGGCGTCGGGTTCTCCTGCATAAAAGCGATCGCTGCCGGAATGCCGCCTGGAATGGCTTCGAGCGTGGCGCGGCCCATACGACGGTCGCGTGCGCACACGTCCATCATCATGCGCGTTTCCTCGCGCTCGTAGAACACCTTGATGGAGATCGCCGGCAGAGGCGCGTCGCCGCCGTTGACGTCGGGCATCGTGAAGATCGGCTGGTCTGTCATGACCTGCTTCTGTTCGGGTGACGTGAGCAGGTCGTCGCTGCTCATAAAGCTGTCGAACGCGTCATTGGCTGGCGCATCGAGTGCGTCCATTCCCTGATCCTCAGCGAACACATCGTCAAAGTCTGCGTCGAATTCGTCTTCAAAGAGTGCTTTCTCTTTCGACATTATACTTTCGTCCTTCTATTCGACAGGTCGCGCCTATTGGACCGCACTGGAAACGGCGCCCGATTCAGCCGATGAGCGGGCCGAGGCGGTAGATTCGCCCATGCGGAATTTTTCGAGAATGACCTTGCGGCGCATCGGGTCGCCTGCCGTCAGTTCACGTTGGCCCAGCAGGTCGGCCGCATCAGCAATCATCGCCGCCTGATTGGTGCGGATGGAACAGCCAAGGCTTGGCATCTCATTGTTGGAACGGATGTCGGCAACATCATATTCTGCCATCGACTTACAGTCTGGCTTGACCGCGTCGTAGACCTGAAAGGCCATGATCATCGGCTCGGACGCATCAGAGTCGGCGCCGTGGCTGCTGCCTGCGATCTCGTCATATTCGACACCGTTCTGCCAGGCGATCTCGCGCGCCGTGACAATGGCCTCGACTGCGAGCTGGGAGTTGTCGCTCGTCTCAGGCAGTGAAACGATCATCGGGCCATGGCCCTTGGTGCGATAGGTGCGCACAAAATCCTCGATGCGGGCCTTGTCCTTCAGGCTGAGCTGGCTGGACATGGGATCGATGCTGATCTCGAGAAATTCGGTCCGCTTGGTGACGCCGATGGCATTGCGATCCAGCGCAGTGCCCTGAAGGTATGAGTCCGGCACAGCGGTCGGTGCCTGGCTCGCGCAGGCGGTCAGGCCCGCCAGGCAGAGGCCGGCGGCGATCAGAGTGTTGGCTGTCTTAAGCTTCGGGTTCATTCGGATATCCCTTACTCTTCAATAAATCCAACGGGAGAACGGTAGTTTTCTGCGTCCACGGGCGCACCGTCCTTGCCGTATTGCTCGTTCAGTTTGCCGAAGAAGATTGTCTTCGCGTCAGACGCGTTGGCATAGCCGTCCGCAGGTGTGCGCAGCTGGTCCTTCTGTGTCGGGTCAACCAGATATGGCGTCACGATCACGACCAGTTCGGACTCGTCCTGCAGGAAGTCACGCGACTGGAAGAGCGCGCCGAGGACGGGCAACTTCTTCAGCCCGGGTATCTGGTCTAGCGTCTGGCGTGTCTTGGACTGGATCAGGCCCGCCATCATCATCGATCCGCCCGAGGGCAGTTCGATAACGGACTCGGCGCGGCGAACCGACAGGGCCGGAATGGTGATGCCGGCGACTTGTATGATATTGCCATTGGCATCGATCACCGATTGGGTGTTGCCCTGGAAGGATCCCTGCGAGGTCAATTCCGACACTTCGGTGGAAACCTTGAGCGAGATCCTGCCTTCAGACAGGACAACCGGCGTGAAGCCAAGGCCCACACCATATGGCTTGAACTCGATGGTGACATTGCCGTTCTTGTCCTGGCCGACGGGGACCGGAAATTCACCGCCAGCGAGAAACTTGGCGCTCTCCCCGGATATGGCAACGATATTCGGTTCGGCCAATGTCTTGACGATGCCGATACGCTCCAGCGCATCCAGCGACACCCCTACATTGGACTGCAGAGTATCACCGACATAGTTGGAGTATGTCAGGCCGCCGTTCAAACCGCCAAGCGCCCTGCCCTGAATCGGGAAGCTGTTGCTGGACCCAATGGAGCCAGCAAATGACTGTGGCGCTCCGGGCACCTTGACGGCGGTGCCCTGGTCTTCTGGAAGACCGTCACCATCCCCATCGGCGAACAGTTGCTTCTCGACGAGTTTTGCAAAGTCACCCCATCCGGGCGTACCGGAGAGGTTGATACCCAGCTGTTTGATTGCGGTGCGCTGCATCTCAACGATGCGCACTTCCAGCATGACCTGATCCTTTGCCGCGACCTGGACCATGTTGACGATCTTGGTGTCGTCGCCTGCGCCGACAAAGGCCGCGACGAGCTGCTCCACTTGATCGTTTTGCGCCATGTCGTCCACCGAGCCGGTGATCAGGACATTGCCATTGAGGCCTTCCACGTTCACGCGGGCATCCGGAACATGACGTTCAATCAGCTGGTGAAGGCTGGTCATGTCGGTTTCGACATTGATTTCAAGGTTCAGCAGCTGGTTCCCGGCGCGGTCAAACACGAAGGCATTTGTCTGGCCATATTTTACGCCGCGAAAGATGATTCGCTTGGATGTCTGCACCACAGCGTCGGCAATGGCCGGATTTGTGATGACAACGTCAGCCGCCGGATTTTCAAGGTCAATGATCAGGGACTTGTTGAGCCCGAGTGTGACCTGCTGTGACACGTTGGACTGACCAGGCGCCGTGATGACGGTTCCCATGTCATTGGGCGCGGCATGCGCAAAACACGGCCCTAGGGCCGCCGCGGCCAGCAGAAGGCCAGTTCTCACGGGAGACTGAAATACCATTCTCAACTTCCCCCAAGCCCCGTCGTTGTTGTCGCCATGCCATTCCGGAAAATTGTAATTCCGCCCTGCATACCGGATCCGCCATTCAGCATGTCCGTGCGTGAATCCCGGCTCTGGTCATCGCCCGCATCAGACCAGGGCCTGAGGGCGAGTGCCAGGCTGCCCATTCTCTGGGCCTGCGCGATCAGCTCGGCCTCCTTTTCGGATAGCTCCAGCGTCGCGGTATTGCCGATCTGGGAAGAGCGACCGTCTTCGTCGGGCTTGAAGACCTGGTCGATTGCCAGAACACGGACATTCTTGATGATCGTCGACGTCGATGGGCGCTCGGTTACCATCTGGTCGGTCTGCACCTGGATATCATGGGTGAGGATCACATCGACCTTGTCATTCGGCAGGATGAAACCACCCGAGGCAGACTCGGTGGATATCTCAACCGACATGGCCCGCATGCCGGGCGCCAGAATCGCCGCCATCGTGCTTGAATTGGAAGCCAGCACGAGCTTGGCAGGATTGATGGGTTCGCGATCAAAAATGGGTATGCGCACAATAGCGCCCGTGACTTGCTCGATCGCATCCGGTGCTTTGGCTTCTGTCAGGTAACCCTCTGCCACGTTGGACTTCGGCCAAGGCGCCCATTCGAAATCACTGGTCGCCAGCCGGTCACCAATTTCGAGGTTACGTCGCGCGACCAGAACCTGAACTTCAGAGACTTCGGTCACCTGTGTCTGTATTTCAGGGACAATCTCCGTAACCGTCGTGGGCTTCGCCATGTTGCGAACCAGGAAGGCGGCCGCCATGGCTGCCATGGCAGCACCAACCAGAATAATGAGACGCATGGGCGACATAGGCGCCACTCCCTGTAATGACTGAACCCGGTAGGCGAACTGCAGCTATGCGGAACCCCCGTCCAACCCCGAGACTTCCATGATTGGGCCTAAGGCTTGGTTAACTCAAAGCACTCACTTGGTTTAATAAATCGGAAAGGAATGGAGACGCCGAGGCCGACAGGATCGCGCCTGCCGCGATGGCGACCCCATACGGAACACCGGCATTTTCCTCGAACGGCGCCCGGATGAGACCTGGAAGAGCTGCTGCAGGCATCGTCCGGCGGATCATGAGGATTAAGAAAGCACAAATCCCTCCGGCAATGGCCATATGGAACACGAAAGGCAGGCCCGCGTCCGGGCCCAGCCACAGCATCACGGCCGGAATCATTTTCGCGTCCCCTCCCCCGAAAATATTGAAGGCGAACAGGCCGAAGGCAATCAGGAATGCGAGCCCCGCAACCATGACATGCCCTCCGATGACCTCGATCGGCAGTCCCGATACAGCTGCAGCAGGAATGAAGAGACCGGCAATCAGCAGGTTGAGCCAGTTGGGGATGGTCAGGCGACTGATATCATGAAGTGCAGCGACCACGCACAGGATAAGGAATGCCGCAGCAAGAATATTCAGGATCATGTTTGCCGACCTCCGGTACGCATATATCCGGGAATGTCGCGCAAAAGACTGAAGGAAGTTTTTACTTTTTGGCGCGTCAGGCGCACGAACGGACTGAATCCGCAAAAGAAAAGGCCGCCAGGTTTCCCTGACGGCCTTTCCGCGAACCTGTAAGGCTCAGTGGGCCTTAGCCCATTTTGCCGGAAATCGTCGTGAACGTCGTGTTGGCGTTCGTACCAAGGGCGGTAACACCACCGATGATAGCAACAGCGATCAGAGCAGCGATAAGGCCGTATTCGATAGCCGTGGCGCCGGATTCGTCTTTAAGAAAACGTGCAAACATTGGAAACTCCCATCATGCGATAAAAAAGTTCCAGACATTTTTTTCTTTCTGGAACATCACTGAAACTACAGGACTATTCCAAATATCAGGTGAAGGAATCCAGATAATCCGTGAAGGTAAATGAGTGATTCGTTTACCTTATCACCACGCCCCCAAATGAAGTTCCGGGCTTCTATATAAGGGGCCGTTTCCGGTCAATTAGGAAACGAGCAACCTTCTTCGTACAAAGACTTGTCATCAAGCCAGATGCGGAGCGCCGAGAATGAACATACTTGCCAAGTCCTGCACACTTGCACTGGCAGGGTCGTTTATAGCCGCCGCCGCCGTCGCTCAGTCCATCTCGGTGGAAACGAACAAGACGGTCCCGGTACGCGTTACGAGTTCCGCTGCAAGTATCGTGGTCGGAAACAAAAATATTGCCGATGTTGCGGTCCATGACGAACACCTGCTCTTCATCACGGGCAAGACATTCGGCACGACCAATATCATGATCTTCGACAAGGCCGGCAAGCAGATCCTGAATTCGGACGTGGTCGTGACCGCTAACTCATCGAACCTCGTGACCGTCAACAAGTCCGGCGCAAGCTACACCTTTGATTGTGCCCCTGAGTGCCGCTCGGTCGCCAGCGCAGGAGACCAGGGCGAATATTTCGATCAGCTCGTCGCGCAGCAAAAAGGTCTGCAGTCGCTGAATGGCGGCAATTAATCGCCTCGACAGGCTGGTGGTCCGCACTGCCCCTTATGGCACGGGTCGATGAAATTTCATGGAGTTGCTCAATCCAGCGCAAACTTACACCTGCTATCCATGCATGTAAGACCGTAGTCTGATTGGGGTACCATCCATGTCCAAAACCTGCCTCGGCATCCTGACGCCGCGCATCAAGCGATCGTGGCAGGCTTATGCGAACGACCGTCGCGGCCTGGCCGCCGTCGAGTTTGCCATGGTCGCCGCCCCCTTCTTCCTGCTTATCTTCGGCCTGCTGGAAGTCTGCATCCTCTTCTTCATCTCGACGATCATGGAGCATGCGGTTAGCGAGGCCTCCCGTCAGATCCGCACGGGCCAGGCCCAGACAAAGGGCTTCAACGAGCAGAATTTCCGGGCAGCCGTCTGTGACGATTTCATGGGCATGCTCGACTGCGATGCCCGGCTGCATATCGACGTGAAAGCGCTGAGCGGGTTTTCCGCAGCCAATATAGACATGCCGATTGATGAAAACGGCAAGTTCGACGCCGACGGCTTCACTTACAATCCGGGTGGCCCCAACGATATTGTGGCTGTCCGCGTCTTCTATGAATGGAGCCTCATGACGCCGTTCATGACAGCGCCCTTGGCCAATATGGCCGATTCCAAATTCCTGGTTCAGGCCAATGCCGTGTTCCGCAACGAACCCTTCGGAGACTAGCCGATGTCAGTCAGATCGTTTCTCTCACGCCTGACACGCCGCAGCAAATGGCGCGGTATCCAAGGCCTCTGTTATAACCAGCAGGGCGTGTCTGCCGTTGAATTCGCGCTCATCGCGCCGGTGATGATCCTGGTCTATTTCGGCTGTATCGAACTCAGCTTCCTGATGCGAATTGATCGCCGCGTCACATCCACCAGCGCCAGCCTGGGAGACCTCACGGCGCGCCTCTCAACTGTCACCGACACCGACATGCATGAAATGTTCGATGCGGCCAAAGTCATGATGCAGCCCTATGATGCTGGCTCTGCCAATCTGCGTATCACGAGCGTTGTCGACAATGGCGACGGCAATCCGAAAGTCGTCTGGTCGGATTCCTACAATCTCACCGCCTATGCACCGGGCACAAAGATTACCGTTGCCCCGGGCATCATCCCCTCTCCCGGCTCCGTCATCATGGCGGAAGTCTATTACAAGTATCAAAGCCCATTCGGTTACGTGCTCCGGACCGAGCGAACGGTGTCGGATACGTTCTATCTGCGCCCACGCCGCGTGAATGAGATCAACCGGACGCGTGACAAAAACGGCAACGGCAACCCGTTCGGCCCGACCAGCTAAGATGGACAGGCTGCGCGCAAGACGCAGCGCCCCGCATTATACGAGGAAACGCCGGCAGCCGGCCTCCATCAGGAGGCCGGTCTGTCTTTTGCGTTGATGGTGGTCAGCATGGCCAGCCCCAGGAAGAAGAGCAGTGCGATGGCCGACATGCCGATCCGCTGGTCCTGTGACCATTTGGTAAAATACTCGATCAGCAGTGGCCCCATCCAGACCGTGATCGTTCCGGCGATCGCGAAAAGCCCAAAAAACTCGCCCCGCATATGGGCCGGCGCGACATGGACGACCATGGAGCGGCTGGACGAGATATTGGCCGTGGCGAAGATCGCGATCAGCATGCCCTGCAAGAGGTAGGCAAGGTCCGACAGCGTACCGAAATAGGGCCAGTCGAAGAGTTCCACATTCGGGATCAGGCCGAAGAGGATCGTCTCCTTGGTGATGGACAGGCCATAGAACATGACCACGACAATCGCAGACAGCTCGAAGATGAGCGCATTCTTCGGCCCCATGCGCCGGTCCAGCCAGCCGCCGAAGATGCCCCCGACAACGGCCCACATAGAGGCCCATATGGCATAGACGGTCAGCTCGATCAGGCCCCAGCCCAGGAACAGGCTGACATAGACCGCGCCGACAGCCAGCAGTGCCGCCATGCCGTCGGCATAAAGCGTGCGCGCAATCAGGAACTTGAAGGCCTCGCGATGCTCGCTCGCCCGCTTTACTGTGCTGATCACGCCGCGCACGCCATCGCGGAAGGCCGGAATGATGGGCGTGCCCTTCATACCCGTATCCTTGGAATAGCGGAAGAATGGGTAGATCATCAGCATGATCCAGACGGCGCAAAGCGGTCCGGCCAGCCGGAACTGCTCGAATTTCGAGGTATCAATGCCGAACGCGGCCTGCTTCAGCGGCCAGTGCATCACATCCGGCAGGGCAAACAGCAGGACGATGGCGATGAACATCAGCGTTGCGGCCCCATTGCCAAGGGCTAGCCCTAGTCCGGAAACACCCGGCAGGGCTTCCGGCCGGGCGGCGTCGGACAGCATCGAGTTGTGCGCCACTTCACTATAGGTATAGGCGACATAGGCGATGATCAGCAGGCCCATGATGGCCGGAATCGACAGGCCGGCGCCGCCGGGCATCGCCCACCAGAGCATGAAGCTCGATGCCGCCATGGTCGCAAGGCAAACGAACAGGAACCGCTTGCGCTTCAGGCCGCGGTCAAAGGCCGCGCCGAGGAATGGCGCCGTCAGCGCTGCAATCAGGCCAGCCCACTTGGTGACCGCTGCGACAGTTGCCTGCCCCTGCGCGCCCGCTACGGCATTCGCCTTGGCCGGGTCCATGCCGTCCAGCGCGCCGCTGGCCAGGAGGTTGCCGCCAATGATGTCTCGCGCGAAGTAAGGCGCGAAAATATAGATAACGATGAGAATATAATACGGGTTGCGGGCCCATTCGAACCAGGCCCAGGCAAGCCCCGTCTTGCCGGTAGCGCCCCCCTCACCCCCTCGCGCGAAACCCAGTTGGGCATCTTCGATTTCGGCCATCTGGCCCTCCGTCGCTGGCAAGGTCGGTTCGGTAATATCGCTACTCATAGACTGCTCTCCCGGTGCGCTCTGAGCGGCGCTCAGGGATAACCGTGCGACATTCCGCAGCGCGAGGAAAGGTCTTTGACAGCGATCAAGCCGCTTTGCGTCGCGTCACCTGCTATGGCCGCTACAGTTTGGAAGCGAGTTCGCCAGCATATTTCGTGATGTCCCCTGCCCCGAGACAGACAACCATTGCGCCGGGCTGGGCCACCTTGCGAACCATGTCCGGCAGGTCGTCCAGCGAGGCGAGGACATGCGCGCCCCGGTGGCCATGCCGCTTGATGCTGGCAACCAACGCTTCGCTCGTGATGCCCTCAATGGGCGATTCGCCCGCCTCATAGACCGGCGCCACATGGACCTCGTCGGCCGCATCGAAGCAGCGCGAGAAATCGTCGAATAGGTCGCGCAGACGGGTGTAGCGGTGGGGCTGGCAGACGGCGATCAGCTGGCCCTGCCCGAGCATGGCGCGGGCCGCCTTCAGCACGGCGGCAATCTCGACCGGGTGGTGTCCATAGTCATCGATGATCCGCACGGCGGCCTCACCCGGACCCTTCGGTGACCATTCCCCGACCGTTGTGAAGCGTCTTTTGACCCCGCCAAAGGCCGCAAGGGACGTCCGGATCTGGTCATCACTTGCGCCCAGCTCCAGCGCCACGGTGATGGCCGCCAGCGAGTTCTGCACATTGTGCTCCCCCGCCATGGGCAGGGTCAGGTTCTTGATGATGCGCGGCGTCGCCGAGCCGGGCCGGCGCAGGGCGACATCGAAATGGGCGCCGTCGAGATCGGTGTTGAGGTTGATCGCGCGCACATCGGCCTGGCGGTTGAAGCCATAGCTGATCCGGCGGCGGTCCGTGACGCGGGCGGCGAGGTCCTGCACTTCGGGATGGTCGGTGCAGAGTACGGCAAAGCCATAAAAAGGCAGGTTTTCGACAAAGGTATCAAAGGCTTCGCGGAGCTTATCCATGGAGCCGTAATGATCCATGTGCTCCGGGTCGATATTGGTGACGATGGCGCAGGTCGGGTGCAGCTTGGCGAACGTGCCGTCGCTCTCGTCGCTTTCGACCACCATCCAGTCGCTCTCGCCTGCTTTATAGTTCGAGCCATAGGCATGGATGATGCCGCCATTGATGACGGTCGGGTCAATGCCGCAGCCATCGAGCAGGCAGGCCACCATGCTCGTCGTTGTTGTCTTGCCATGCGTGCCGGCCACGCAGACCGTGTATTTGAGCCGCGTTATCTCTGCGAGCATGTTGGCGCGGCGCACCACAGGGATGCCTGCAGCCCGGGCGGCCAGCACTTCCGGGTTGTCCTTCTTGATGGCGGAGGAAATGATGACGGTCCCTGCGCCCTTCACGTTCTCGCCCTTGTGACCGATGAACACCTTGGCCCCCTTCTCCTGCAGGCGCTGCACATTGGCGCTCTCGGAAATATCCGAACCCTGCACCTGGTAGCCCATGGTCAGCATCACATCGGCGATGCCGGACATGCCGATGCCGCCAATGCCGACGATATGCGCCGGGCCGAGGTCGAAAGGGGTGGGTGAAGCCATGAAGAAGACCGATCCGTCAGAAAGTGTGAGCGATAGCGTTACCTTGCTGCGCATTCCGTAGGCAAGGACCCGTGCCCATTGAAATTGCCCGCCCGGGGCGGCAAGCTGCAAGTTCGCCACCAAACGTGGCGATTGATTGACGCAATCAGAGGCGCTTTGGGGCGTTTTTGGGACGTGGGGAGCTGTCGATGAAAATGCACCTTGCAGAGCTCAATATCGGCCGCCTGCTCGCGCCGACCGACGACCCGCGCGTCAAGGACTTCATGGACAATCTCGACTTCATCAACGGCCTCGGCAAGTCCCTGCCGGGCTTTGTCTGGATGATGGAGGGCTCAGGCGAACCCGGCACAGGTAACACGGAAGCGAAGATCGACGGCGACCCGGAATTCGTATCGAACCTGACCGTGTGGAAAGACGTGGAAAGCCTTGAGCGCTTCGTCTGGGGCACTGTGCACCGCAAGTTCTATGAGCGCCGTGAGGAATGGTTCGAGATACTCGGCGGCATGCATTTCGTCATGTGGTGGGTGCCTGCTGGCCACGAACCGACGCTCGAAGAAGCGTTGGAACGCCTCGCCGCCCGCGAGCGCGATGGCGATACAGATGCGGCATTTGGATGGGATTGGCTACGCGCGGCCCAGATGCACAAGACGCATGGCTGCCGCCCCTCAGCCGCCTAGCTCCGCGACCCGCTCGGCCATGTCGGCAAGGTCGCTGGCCGCATTCATCTTGCCCACCGATTTTGCCGCCGCCGCGCGTTTGCGCAGGTCATCGCCATGTTCCAGACGCACTGCGATCAGGCTGCCCAGCAATTTGGGATAGAGATTGGACTCCAGAACCATGTCGGCCGATTCCACATCCGTCAGCGCTTCAGCATTGGCGGCCTGGTGGTCGTCCATGGCAATGGCGAGCGGGATAAGGATCGACGGGCGCCCCACAACGGCGAGTTCGCTGACCGTTCCCGCACCGGAGCGCGCCACGACAAGGTGCGCCGCTGCGAGCCGTTCGGGCATGTCACTGAAAAAGGGCGCGAGGTCTGCATCGACACCGGCGCGGCGGTAAAGGTTGCGCACGCCTTCCATCTGCTCTTCGCGCACCTGCTGCACCACTTTCAACCGGGCGCGCAGCGGCGCGGGGATATGATCGGCAATGGCCAGCGGCACCGTGTCGCCAATGATGCTTGAGCCCTGACTGCCGCCGGTGACGAACAGGTTCAGCTTGCCATCGGTCGGCGGATAGGGCGCATCACGCATCGCGATGATGGGCGCGCGGACGGGATTGCCGATGGCCATATGGGCGGCGCCGGGCGGCAGGAAGTCAAGCCGGTTGAAGCCGCTGGCCACCAGCTTGGCATGGCGCGCGAACTGGCGGTTCACCCGGCCAAGCACCGCGTTCTGCTCATGGATGATGATCGGCACGGAGAGGCGCTTGGCCGCCGCCAGCGCGGGATAGGCCGGATAGCCGCCAAAGCCGGCGACAAGCGCAGGGCGGCTTGCCTTCATCAGCTTGGTTGCACGACTGATACCGGCATTGATCTTCAGCGCGGCGGCGGGAAGCGTCCACGGCTTGCGGAAGTTCGGCGAGGCGGCTTTCACCTCTTCCTTCCAGACGGCGGGAAAGTCAGCGGCATAGCGCAGGCCGCGGGAATCCGAGATCAGGCCCACGGTCCATCCGCGCGCACGCATCTCGTCGGCAAAGGCGCGCGCGGGGAACATGTGTCCCCCGGTTCCACCTGCCGCGATAATTACCAGCTTGTCGGAGCTACCCTCACCCATACCGTCCCCTTGTGCGCGTACCTTGTCCGCGCACAAGTGCCAGTGCAAGCCCGAGTGTCAATGCCGTGCCGATCATAGACGAGCCTCCATACGATACAAAAGGCAGTGTCATGCCCTTGGGCGGGATCAAGGCGACATTTACGGCGATGTTTATGGCGGCCTGAAGGCCGAACAATGAAAACAATCCAGCCGCCGACGCGCGGGCATAGCCGTCATCCAGACGGGCCGCCGCCCGGAACCCGCGCAGGACCATCAGCGAAAATGCCGCGAGCAGGACAATCGCGGCGACGAGGCCAAACTCCTCCACCATGACGGAGAAGATGAAATCTGTGTGGGCGTCCGGCAGGCTGGCCTTCACAAGCCCCTCCCCCGGTCCGACACCGAACAGGCCGCCGCGCCCGATGGCCTCGGCTGCCTTGTCGATCTGGTAGGTGTCGTATTGCGTCGGGTTGAAGAAGCTGTTCACCCGCGCACGCACATGCGGCAGCAGCGCATAGAGCAGGCCCGAAAGCCCGGCCCCGCCCCCTGCAAAGGCCGCAGCCCAACGCCATGGCAGGCCGCTGATGAAGAAGGTGATGACAAAAGCCGCCGTCAGCAGGACTGACTGGCCGACATCCGGCTGCAACAGCAACAGGCCGAGCGTCACGGCATAGAAGAGGAAGGCGATGACCGCCCAGGGACCACTTGGATAGGCCTCGCGCTGGGCCAGCAGCCAGCCGCTGAGCACGATCAGCGCGGGCTTCACCATTTCACTTGGCTGCAGCGAGAAGCTGCCGATCCGGATCCAGCGCTGGGCGCCCTTGGCCTCGTAGCCGAAGACCAGTATCCAGATCATCAGCGCCAGCGACACAAAGAAGATCACCGCCGCCACGCGCCGGGCCCAGGACTGATCCAGCAGGCTCATCGAGACGAGGATCACCGCAGCCGCCGCCGCAAACACGGCCTGACGGATGATGAAATAATATTCGTTGTCGTAGCCGATGCGGATCGCGGCTGTTGGCCCGGCTGCCAGCGACATCAGCAGGCCGATGCCGATGAGGAAGAAGGCCCCGCCCATCAATCCCCAGTCAATCGTGCGGCGCCATTCGGTGAGCCAGGACGTGTCCGACCGGGCAAACTGCAAGGCGGTCGGTGCTGGGCTCAAGCCATCACCTTGAGCTCGGCGGGCATCATCGACTGAACAATCGAGCGGAAGACATCGCCCCGATGCTCGAAGTCGCGGAACTGGTCGAAACTGGCGCAGGCCGGTGAGAGCAGCACGATGGCATCCTCTTCGCCTGCGGCCTTGGCATCCCGCAGGGCGGCAGCGACTGCGTTTTCCAGCGTGCCACATTTCTGCAGGGCAACCTTGCCCTTCAGCGTGGTGGCGAAGGCGTCTTCCGCCGCGCCGATCAGATAGGCCTTGGCAATGTTCGGGAAGAGCGGCGCAAGCGGCTCGATGCCCTCGGCCTTGGGAACGCCGCCGGCGATCCAGTAGACATTCTTGAAGGCTTTAAGTGCCTGTTCGGCGGCCTGCGCATTGGTGGCCTTGGAATCATTGACGAACCGGACGCCGTCGATGCTGCCTACGGTTTCAAGGCGATGCGCCAGACCGGGGAAGGTTTTGAGGCCCGCCATGATGACGCCGTGCTCGACGCCGATCGCCCGGCAGGCGGCATAGGCGGCAGCGGCGTTCTGGTGATTGTGCTTGCCAAGCAGCGCCGGGCAATCGGCCAGGTTGCCGATGAACTCGGCCTTGCCCGACTGGTTGTCATAGAGCTTGCCATCAATTGCACTGACGCCGCGGCCAAGCGCGTAAGTGGACGAGGCATGGACAACGCGGCCCTTTCCCTGTCCGGAGAGGCCAATGGCGATCGACTGCGTGATGACATCGTCAAAACCGACAATGGCCACATCGCCCGGTTGCTGGTTCTGGAAGATGCGCATCTTGGCGGCCTGATAGCCTTCCATGCCGCCATGACGGTCGAGATGGTCAGGGCTGATGTTGAGCAGCACGGCGACATCGCAATGCAGGCTCTTCACGAGGTCGAGTTGGTAGGACGAAAGCTCCAGCACATAGACGGCATTGGCATGAAGGGCGGCAAGGTCCAGCACGCCGGTGCCGATATTGCCGCCGATGCGGGCGTCGCGTCCGGCCTGCTTCAGGATATGCCCGATCAGCGAGGTCGTGGTCGATTTGCCATTGGTGCCCGTGATGCCGATGATTTTCGGGCGGCCGCGTTCCGGCAGCGACTGCACGGCGCGGGCGAAGAGTTCCATGTCGCCGACAACCGGCACGCCGGTCATCTCGGCCATGCGCACGATACGGTGCGGCGCCGGGAACTTGTAGGGAATGCCGGGCGACAGGACGAGGGCGGCAAAGGTCTGCCAGTCGCGCTTGTTGATGTCCGACAGGGTCAGGCCGGCCGCTTCGGCCTTGTTGCGGGTTTCCTCATTATCGTCCCACGCATGCACGCGTGCGCCGCCCGCCTTCAGCGCTTTTGCTGCGCTGAGGCCTGTTCGGCCAAGGCCAAACACGGCGACATCCCGTCCTGCGTATTCCGTAATGGGGATCATGGCTTTGCGGTCACCTCAGCTTCAATGTTGCGAGGCCCGCGAGGGCGAAGAGGACCGACAGGATCCAGAAGCGCGCGACGACACGCGTTTCCGGCCAGTTCTTTTTCTGGAAGTGATGGTGCAGCGGCGCCATCAGGAAGATGCGCTTCCCGGTGCCGGTCAGGCGCTTGGTGATCTTGAACCAGCCGACCTGCATCATCACGGACAGCGCTTCCATCACGAACAGGCCGCCAATGATGACCAGCGCGAACTCGTGCTTGGTTGCCACGGCGACGACGCCCAGCATGCCGCCGAGGCCGAGCGAGCCAGTGTCGCCCATGAAGACTTTGGCCGGATAGGCATTGAACCAGAGGAAGCCCATGCCTGCGCCGATCATGGCGCCAAGCAGCACGGAAATCTCGCCTGCGCCCGGCGCGAACTGGATGCCGAGATATTCCGCGAAGACGAAGTTACCGGTGAGATAGGCGATCATCGCATAGGCAGCGGCGGCAAATGTCATCGGCACGATTGCGAGGCCGTCGAGCCCGTCCGTGAAATTCACGGCATTGGCACTGCCGACCACGACGATCATGCCGAAGAGGATGAAGAAGCCGCCGAGCGGCAGGAAGTAATTGTTCACGAAGGGTACGGCCACGCCGCCGGAGAAAGCCGGGTCAGCTGGCTGGACGGATGTCTTGGGCGCCATGCCGGCGATCATCTCGGCGAGACCGTTGAGCGGTCCCCACTGGGCATGGCCGACAGGCGTGTGGGCGCCATGAAGACCCATAATGAACGCGCAGGCGACGGCCGCAATGCCGAAGCCGATCAGCAGGCGCGCACGGGCCGACACGCCATCAGCGCTCTGCTTCGTCACCTTGGCATAGTCATCGAGGAAGCCGAGCAGCGCATAGGAGAGCGTGACGAACAGCACGACCCAGACATAGGGGTTGCGCAGATTGCCCCAGAGCAACACGCCGACCAGAAGGCCGATCCAGATCAGGACGCCGCCCATCGTGGGCGTACCCTGCTTTGACAGCTGCTGTTCCAGCGACAGGTCGCGGATCGGCTGGCCCTTGCCCTGCCGGGCGCGGAGCATGTTGATGATCATATCTCCGAACACGACCGTCACGAGGAAGGCCGTCACCACAGCCGCGCCTGCGCGGAAGGTGATATAGTTCAGCAGATTGAAGAAACCGCTATCCGCGGCCAACCATTCGTACAGCATCACCTGACCTCTGCAGCGTCTTCTGCGCTGCTATCCATCTTGCCCAAACCAGCCGCTGCACTTCGTTGGCGCAAGCGGTCTGCAATACGTCCCATCCCGGAGGCATTCGACCCTTTGATCAAGAGCACGTCGCCATCACGGACTGCATTTAGCAGCGCATTCCACAGCTCATCTGCCTTGGGGGCCCATGCCTGCTGAAGACCCGGCGGGAGGGCCTCTGCAAGGTGAGTCATTTTGTCACCGGCGAGGAAGACGCCTTCTGCGCCGCTGGCCACAACGTCGCCTGCGAGACCGGCATGTTCGCTATCGGATTCCGCGCCGATTTCCAGCATCTCGCCGAGCGCCACGAGGCGGCGTCCGCCCGGTCGCTGGGCCAGGGCCGAGAGCGCGGCGCGCATGCTGGCGGGGTTTGCATTGTAGGCATCGTCAACCAGCGTGAAGTGTCCGCCCTGTGGCAGCGGCAGGCGTTCGGCTGTGCCCCGTCCGGGGGGCGGCGAATAGCCAGACAGGGCCTCGGCACAGTCCGCCAATGAGCGCCCCGTCTGGCTTGCCGCGAGAAGAGCTGCGGCCACGTTAAGGGCCCAATGCTTCCCGACTGCCTCGATTTCCACACTGACGCTCTGGCCGATCACCTCAACGCTGATGTGGCTCGTCACGCCATTCGATTCATATCCCGTCACCCGCGCTGTCGCGTCCTCGGCAAAGCCAAATGTCTCGCGGTTGCCGGTCGGGCAAAGCTCGCGGGCGCGCGCCGAGAGGTGATCAAGGAACGCATCATCGGCGGGCAGGATGAACGTGCCGCCCGCTTCCATGCCGGCAAATATATCGGCCTTCTCGTTGGCGACGCCCTCAAGACTGCCAAGGCCCTCAAGGTGCGCCCCGGCGATGCAGGTGATGATGCCGATATGCGGACGCACCATATGGCTGCGCGGGGCGATCTCGCCCGGGGTCGACATGCCGATCTCAAAGACGGCGCGCTCGGTGTTTTCCGGCATGCGCGCGAGGGTCAGCGGCACGCCCCAGTGATTGTTGAAACTCTTGACGTTCCAGTGCGCCGGGCCCGCCGCGCGATAGATGCGCGCCAGCATTTCCTTGACGCTGGTCTTGCCCACGCTGCCGGTCACCGCCGTGCGAATGGCACCGGAGCGCAACCGCGCCGCAATGCCCATCATCTCCAGCGCGACCTGCACATCATCGACCATCATGGTCGGCCCGCCGCTGACCGGCTTCGACACAAGCGCGCCGGCTGCGCCTGCCTTGAAGGCGGCCTCGGCAAAGTCGTGCCCGTCGCGCGCATCCTGCAGCGCCACGAACAGGTCGCCCGGCATCAGCGTGCGCGTGTCAATCGAGATCGAGCCCGACACCCAGAACGGATCGGACGCCGTGCCGCCGGTTGCGAGGGCGATTTCTTCAGAGGTCCAGAGGAGCTGGCTCATGCGTCCTCCCCTGCCAGCGCCGACAGCGCCGTGTCCTGGTCAGAGAACGGGATAACCGTCTTGCCAATGATCTGCCCGGTCTCGTGGCCCTTGCCGGCGATGACCAGCGTGTCGCCCTTTTTCAGTTCCGCGATGACCGTGCGGATCGCTTCCTCGCGGTCGCCGATCTCGCGCGCGCCCGGTGCACCCGCCAGCACCGCCTTGCGGATGGCAGCCGCATCTTCCGTGCGGGGATTATCATCGGTCACGATCACATCGTCGGCCTGGCGCGTTGCGATCTCGCCCATGATCGGTCGCTTCTTCGCGTCGCGGTCGCCGCCACATCCGAAGATCACTTTCAGGCGACCGGCCGTGTGGGGGCGGACCGCACGCAGCAAGACGTCGAGCCCGTCCGGCGTATGCGCATAGTCCACGAACACCCCTGCCCCGGCCGGCGTCTTGCCAACGAGTTCGAGACGGCCCTTCACGGGCTGCAGATGCGTCAGGCCATCGGCAACGGCTTCGAAATCCATGCCCAGCGACAGCGCAATCGCCGCCGCGCCCAGCGCGTTCAGCGCCTGGAACTCGCCGATCAGCGGCAGCTCCAGCGGCTTGTGTTCCACATCGCGCCAGAACAGCGTCAGCACCTGACCCGTGGCGCGTGGCATTATCTCGTCGATCCAGAGATCCTCGCCGCGCCAGCCGAAGGACACGACCTGGAGGCCCGCTTCCGTCGCCGCGCCTTCGAAGGCTTCGCGATGGTCGCTGTCCGCGTTGACGATGGCCGGCATGCCGGTGTGGCCGAGCTTGCGGAAGAGGCGCAGCTTGGCGTCGAGATAGGCTTCCATCGTCGCGTGATAGTCGAGATGATCCTGCGTGAAATTGAGGAAGGCGACGGCGGCGAGGTCCACGCCATCAAGGCGGAACTGCTCAAGCCCGTGGCTGGAGGCTTCCATCGCGCAATGGGTCACGCCCTGACGGACGAGTTCGCGCAGGGTCTCGTGGATGGTGACAGGGTCCGGCGTCGTGTGGCCGACATCGATCTTGCCGCCGGGACCGATCGCGCCGAGCGTACCCATCGAGGCCGCGCCATAGCCGGCGCGCGACCAGATCTGGCGCAGGAAGTCGACAGTGGATGACTTGCCGTTCGTGCCCGTAATGGCGACGACGGTTTCGGGTTGGGAGGCATAGAAGCGCTTGGCCGCAAGAGCGAGCGCGAGACGCGGCTCATCGGCGATGATGTGCGCGACGGGTACGTTCTCGATACCGCCATCCGACAGGATCGCCGCGGCGCCCGCCTCGATAGCCTGCGGCACATATTTCCGGCCATCCGTTGCCGTGCCCTGCAGGGCGGCAAACAGGAAGCCCGGCTGCACCTTGCGGCTGTCAGCCGTCATGCCGGTGATTTCAGTGTCGCCATCTTCGGCGAGGGGGAACAGGTCTTTCAGCTTCACAGGGAACTCCTCTCATCAGATGCAGAGCGGAGTTCAGCGCCAGCAGGACGGACGCCTTCAAAGCGCGGGGCGAGCCCGAGCAGAGGCGCGACACGTTCAATGATGCGTCCGGCCGTCGGCGCCGCATTCAGCGCGGCAGTATCGCCACGTTCCGCCCCTACCTTGGGCTCATCCAATGTCACGATCAGGGCATATTGGGGGCGGTCATAGGGAAAAATGGCTGCAAAGCTGGTTACGTTGCGGGTGTCGTCATAACCACCAAGCGTCGGCTTTTCGGCGGTTCCGGTCTTGCCGGCGACACGGTAGCCCGCCACTTCGGCGCGCTTGCCGGTTCCGGTCAGCACGGCTTCACGCATCATCGCATTGACCATGTCAGTCGTCAGGGCCGACATGACGCGCACAGGTGTCACCTTGCGGGCATCAGCCTCGACCAGTGTCGGCGCAACCCGCTCCCCCCCGTTTGCAAAGGCCGAAAAGCCCTCAAGGAAGGCCATGGGCGTCACGGCGATGCCATGACCATAGGAGATGGTGGCCGAGGCGAGATCGTCGAAACGCTCCGGCAGGATCGGGCTGGCACTGCCCGCCAGTTCAATCGGCGCGCGGTCGAGCAGGCCAAGCGCGCCGAGGAAGGCTTTCTGGCGGCGCGGACCCAGTGCGGCATTGATATGCACTGTGCCGAGGTTCGAGCTTTCGGAGATGATGCGCGTAACGGTGCCCGTACCGGAGACCGGGTGGATGTCGTGGATCGTATAGCCGCGAATTTCCATCGGCGTGCGCACGTCGAAAATATCGGTCGGCTTGATCGCGCCGGATTCCAGCGCCGCCGCCACGGTGAACGGCTTGAAGACAGAGCCGAGTTCATAGACCGCGCCGGTCGCCCGGTTGAGGCGGGCGGTGTCATCCAGCGGCAGCTCAAGCGCGCGGTTGGCGTCGAGCGGCGGCCAGCTGGCCATTGCGCGCACTTCGCCGGTATGCGCGTCCATCAGGATCACCGCACCGCCCTGAATGTCGTGTTCGGCTGCAGCGGCCGAGAGTTCGGACTCGACAGCAGACTGGACGCCATTGTCGATGGTCAGGCGCAGTGGCTCGCCGCCTGCCTTGAGGCGCTCATCCATCGCATATTCGATGCCGCCAATGCCCTTGCCGTCGACATTGGTGAAGCCGAGGACATGCCCGGCCAACGTGCCGCGCGGATAGGCGCGGCGGCTTTCTTCCTCGAAGCGCAGGCCTTCAAGGCCAAGGTCGAAAACAGCCTTGCGCTGGCGCGGGGTCAGGCCGCGCTTCACATAGACAAATTCGCGCGCTTCGTTCGACAGGTGGCCTGTCAGCGTATCGACATTGATGTCCGGGAAGACGCCCTTGAGCGACCGGGCAACCTCGCCCGCATCCCAGATCAGTTTCGGATTGGCGACCAGCGAATAGGCGGTCACCGATGTTGCCAGCAGCTCGCCATTGCGGTCGACAATGTCGGCCCGCACGGGCGCTTCGGCCTGGGCGACGCTATGGGTATGGCCCGGCGTTGACCCCGAGATCGCGAGGTAGCCGCCCTTGCCCGCAAGCACGACGAAGAGGGCGCTGAGGCCCAATCCTGCCAGCCGTGTGCGGTCGCGGGCGTCCTGGGTCACTTCTCGCCCCCCGTCTGTTGGGGCTTGGGCGCGGCGCCAGCTTTCACGGGTGGCCCGACAAGCGCATCGAGATCGCCTTCACCGGCGATCTGGTCGGAACGCGGCGGGGCCATGCCGAGTTCGCCGCGAGCATATTCCTCGATCCATTCGCGCCGGCTCATGTGCGACAGCTCGGTCTCGAGCAGCGCCTTCTCATGGCGCGCATCCTCGATCTGGGCCTCGACAGCCATAATCTCGGCCGCCGTGTCCTTGGCGCCGTATTTCGCCCGATAGAGGCTGACAATCAGCAGGCCAACCACCAGGATTCCAAAGAAAAAAGCACGACGACTCATAGGGCATCCTCCAGGTCCGAGAGCGGCGGCAGGTTCATACCGTCGCTGGTCTCTTCCTCGATCGCAGGTGCGCCTGTACGGATCGCGGCCCGCAACTTGGCTGAGCGTGCACGCGGATTGCCTTCCACTTCCTTATCAGAAGGGACAATTGCTTTAGAAACAGAGAGTTCGAATGTCGGGTCAGGTCCTTTGGCGGCCAGGGGCATGTGGCGGGAGCCACCACCCGTCTTGCCGCCCCGTTCGCGCAGCCATTGCTTGACCATCCGGTCTTCCAGCGAATGGAAGGCCACGATCACAAGCCGCCCGCCCGGCCGCAGCAGTCTTTCAGCCGCCTGCAGAGCCCGCGCCAGTTCACCCAGTTCGTCATTCACGTACATGCGGATGGCCTGGAAGGTCAGCGTGGCCGGGTGCGTGCGCGCCCCGCGACGTCCGCCGACGGCCACTTCGACCGCATCGGCAAGGTCTGCCGTTGTTTCGAACGGCTTTTGCGCCCGGCGCTGCACGATATGGCGGGCAATGCGCCGCGCCTGTTTCTCTTCGCCGAGGCGGAAGATGATATTGGCAAGGTCGCGTTCGGACATGGTGTTGACCACATCCGCCGCTGTCGGCCCGGCGGCGCCCATACGCATGTCGAGAGGGCCGTCCTTCATGAAGGAAAAACCGCGCTCGCCTTCGTCGATCTGGAAGCTGGAAACGCCGATATCGAGCACGACGCCGTCGACGGTCTCGAACCCGGCATTCCTGACCAGCGTGTCCATCTCGCCAAACCGGCCCAGAAGCGGCGTCAGGCGCGGTGTTTCCGTGGCCATTTTCTCGGCGCGCAGGATGGCATCAAGGTCGCGGTCGATGGCCAGCACGCTACATTTCGCGGCGAGCAGGATGGCACGCGTATAGCCGCCGCCACCAAACGTGCCGTCAACAATGCGGTCGCCGTCCTGCGGCCCGAGCCAGGCGAGCACTTCGTCCAGCATGACGGGCCGGTGGCCGGATGCTTCGGGGCGCGGGGATGTGTGGCGGGCGCTCATCAGCTTTCGCCTCCTTCGACCAGTTTGGGGCCATTATAGTGGCCTGCGCCCTGCTGGTGCAGCACTTCTGAATAGGCCCGGCCAAAGGCGGCCATCACGTCTGGCGAGGCCGCGGCAGCTTCCATGGAAGCGTTGTAGGCCGCGTGCTTGTCGGGGTTCCAGATCTGGAAACTGTCCATATTGCCGGCAAACTTGATGCGGCCTTCCAGCTCGGCGGCCTTGCACAGGTCTTCAGGCAGCTTGATACGGCCGGTTTCGTCCATCTTCAGGTCGGCGGACCCGGCGATGATGCGGTTGACCAGGACCTTGCGAACGTCGGACTGCGGGGCGAGGCGTGTCAGCGTGGCGCGGTACATGGCCATCAGGGCTTCGCCGCCGCCTTCAAGGCAACCGGAACCATCCAGTGCCTGCCAGAGGAAGATCCGGCTGCTTCCCCCCAGCTCTGCGCGAAAGGGCGCGGGGATCGAAACCCGGCCTTTTGCATCAATAGCGCTCTCATAGGTGGAAACGAACACCCGCCAACCCTGTAATAGTTATGCCTAAACCCCAGCATGGTTACCCATGTGTAAATTTGGAATATCATGGGCAGCTATGGGCCTCAATGGGCGAACACGGTGAATCGAAATATCCACACCCTCCCCGCGCCAGAACATAGACGGCACACAGCGGGAACATACAGGAACACCCCCTTGGGCGGGCATGGGGCGGGTTTATTTATTCCTTGTTAATCAATTGACTGAAGGGCCGTGTTGTCGGTTTGCATCGCGCCCAAAAACTGACTGCGAATTCCTGTCCATTTGCCTGACATTACATCAAATTTAAGTCGGCAGCTGCCTGAAAACATCACACGCCTTTCTGAATCCTTTGCGCTCCCCTCCCCCGCCCTTGGCGAATACATGGCAGTGCGCAAGCAAACGCCGCCCGAGCGCGAACTCCGGCGGCGTCAGGACCAGGGATATTTCAGCGCTCAGACCGATTCGGATTCCAGCGCTGATTCAGCCGCCATCACGCGCGCAGCAGCATTGACCACCGCGCCGATGCGCAGGCCGGCCTGGATCTGGTCAGTCGTCAGGCCATGCTTGCGCAACTCGGCCTCATGCGCATCAAGGCACATGCCGCAGCCGTTCACAGCCGATACGGCCAGCGAGAAGAGCTCGAAGTCTGCCTTGTCGATGCCGGGCGAGCCGATCACGTTCATGCGCAGCTTGGCCGGCACGGTCGTGTAGGTCGTGTTCGAGATGAGGTGCGTGGCGCGGTAATAGACATTGTTCATGCCCATGATGGCGCTGGCCGCCTTGGCCGCCTTGATCGCCTCAGGCGTCATCTTGCCCTGCGCCTCGGCCGCGAGGGCACGCAGCGTCACAGGCTCGCCGACAGCATGGGCCGATGCGAGCATGCAGCCATATTTCTGCTGATCGGTCAGCACGGTTTCATTGACCAGCGAGCCCAGGTTCAGCTTCAGGTCCTTGGCATAATCCGGCATGCGGGATTTCAGGGTGTCGAGCGACATCAAGGTGTCCTTTCGGGGGGGAAGAGATGCAGGAATGGGGCGGGAGTGACGAAATCCGGCGAGCACCATGGGGCTTGCGGGGACAAACTGGCCGAGCGCCAAGGGGTAAGGCGCATGAGGCAGCTCGCCGGACATCGTATCCTGCAGGGAAATAACGGCCCTCAAGGGGGAGGAAAAGGCCGTCATTCCTTGCCTGCAGGACTCATTTGGGTATTCGCCGCCGCGGCGGCAAATTACAAAATTACAATGTATCTCCGCCGACTGGACGGTTACATGGGCACAGCTCGTCGGTCTGCAGGGCGTCGAGCACGCGCAGCGTGTCCGAAGGGTTCCGGCCGACATTCAGGTTGTTCACATAGACGTGCTGAATGACGTTGAACGGGTCGACGACGAACGTGGCGCGATAGGCAACGCCAGCTTCCGGATCGCGGATGCCGAGGCCGTCGACGAGCGAGCCATTGGTATCGCCGAATTGCCAGATTGGCAGTTCTGCGAGGTCTGCGTGGTCGCGGCGCCAGGCGAGCTTGACGAATTCATTGTCGGTCGAACCGCCCATGACGACAGCGTCACGGTCTGCAAATTCTTCGCCGAGGCGGGCGAATTCGGCAATCTCTGTCGGGCAGACGAAGGTGAAGTCTTTCGGGTAGAAGAAGATCACCTTCCATTTGCCTTCAAAGCTGTCCTGCGACAGCTCTTCGAAGGCGCTCTCGCCGCCTTGTTCGTGCTGCATGAATTTTGGTTTCACGCCGGTGACTTTAAAATCGGGAAGTTTCTGGCCAATGCCGAGCATATGGGAGGTCTCCTGTTGGGAATGCTGCAGATAACGGGCCCGGTGAAGCCCGCGAGCGCTGCACTTGGGGTTGTTTTTTCCAAAAGAAAAATTGATATTTCCAGTATTTGATATAGAGGCAGTCTATGGCTATACCGACGCTACGTCAGCTTCAGTTCCTCACCGCCCTCGGCGAAACCGGATCCTTCTCCCGGGCCGCCGAAGCGTGCCATGTGACACAGCCGACGCTGTCTGCCGGCATCAAGGAGCTGGAAGAATTGCTGGGCGTACGCCTTGCCGATCGCGAAGCCCGTGGCGCCCGCCTGACGCATGCCGGAGAACTCGCCGTTTCCCGCGCCAGCGCCCTCCTCGCCGATGCCCATGCGCTCGTCCAGGTTGTACAGAGCGCCGGGGCCATGCTGACAGGCCCGTTCCATCTCGGCGCCATCCCAACCATCGCGCCCTTCGTGCTGCCCCAGACGGTACGCGCCCTTTCGGGAGTTTACCCGGATCTCAAGCTCTACCTTCATGAGGACAAGACCACCCGCCTGATCGACCAGCTGCGCACACGCACGCTGGACGCGGCCCTGATCGGCCTGCCCTGGGATGCGCCGGGCATCGAGACCGTGCCCCTGTTCGATGATGAATTCCTGTTCGCCTCCTCCACCAGCCATCCGCTGGCCAAGAAGAACGGCCTCTCGCCGGAAGACCTGAACGGCGAGGACATCCTGCTGCTGGAAGATGGCCACTGCCTGCGCGAGCATGCGCTCTCGATCTGCCGCCTGAAGACCGGCGACCATGCCGGACAGGTCGCAGCAACCTCGCTCGGCACGCTGGTGAACATGGTGGCGGGCGGGCTCGGCGTCTCCCTCCTCCCCCGCCTCGCGATGGATCACGGCCTCGCTGTCAGCCATGATGTGGCCGTGCGCGAATTCACGACACCGGTCATCGGCCGTCAGGTGGGCATCGCCTGGAAGTCCGGCAGCCCCCGCGAAGCCGACGCCCGCAAGATCGGCGAAGTCGTGAAGGCGGCGCTGACCTGACGCGCCAGCTTTTTTTCAGTCCGCGCCGTCCCCGTTCTCGCCGAGGAAATCCGCAAGCCGATCGAAACGCGTCTCCCAGAGCTGGCGGCGAGCTTCCAGCCATTGCCGGGCAAGTGCCATTCCAAGCGGGTTGATCTCGCAGGTGCGCGTCCGGCCTATCTTCTCTGTACGCACAAGACCGCTGCGCTCGAGCACCTGGACATGCTGCCCGACGGCGGCGAGCGACATGTCGAAGGGCGCGGCCAGGTCCGACATGGATTCCGACCGCTGGCTCAGCCGCTCGACAATGGCCCGCCGCGTCGGGTCACCCAGCGCATGGAAGACGTCGTCGATTGTCGGGTCGGTCGCGCGCACCTGCATTCTCAATCTCCCCTATTCGCCTAGCTCGGTGGCGAGCTGCTCAAGCAGTTCGCGGGTGCCGGCTTCGCGTATCTCGATTCCGTCGCCGCCTGGAAAGAAGGCTGCCTGCTCGGTGAACACGAGCCGCGTGCCCGTCCCGTCAGCGAGGAATTCCATCGTCGCGAGGGAGGACGAGATCGGTTGACCGGCGACGCTCATGCCATAGGCAATGACGATCCGGGAATCCGGTACGATGTCCATGTAGACCGTATCATTCGTGCACGACGTGCCTTCGGCAATCGGCTTGTCTGCAACGAAGCGAAACCGAAGCTTGTCCGACCCGCCGACGCGGAAATCCATTTCGAATGCGTCGAGGTGGAAGCCCGGTCCTTCCGCGAACCAGCGACGCTTCGTGGCCGGGTCGGCAAAGGCATTGAATACCCGCGCGGGGGCAGACTTGAAGATGCGCTCAATAGTGAAAGTGCCATGGGTGACAGTCGGCATCGGCATGGAATTCTCCCTGAATACTAAAGCCTGCGCTTCAGTAATATGAAGGCGCCCAAACAGTCAAGTGAAAACTTTAGTTTTCCGATAAAGGAAACGGCCCCGAAGGACCGTTTCCCAGCGTTTCCTGCCTTTTATATTTAGCCTGCTTCGCGCTCGTTGCGCACGTCGAGATCGTATTCACGCACCTTGCGGTAAAGCGTTGAGCGACCGATGCCGAGCCGACGTGAGACTTCGCTCATATGGCCCTCATAGAAGTCGATCGCATACTGCAGGATATCGTGTTCGATATCGGTCAGCGAACGCAGCTCGCCATGCACATCGGTGATGCTGACAGGGCTGGAAGCCATTTCGCCTGCACCGACATCATTGGCCGCCATGGGCGCGGTCGGCACGGCATTGGCCGCAACAGGCGCTGCCGGCAGGCTCGAAATGTCCGGCATCTGGCCGGAAATCTGCGGGAAGTCCTGCGGCTGAAGCTGATCGCTTTCACAGAGCACGACCGCGCGGAAAACAGCATTCTCCAGCTGGCGTACGTTGCCCGGCCAGTCGAACGCATAGAGCATCTTCAGCGTGTCATCGGCCACGCCGCCCACTTTCGTGCCTTCGCTGGCATTGAAGCGTGTGATGAAATGGTCGACCAGGGCCGGAATGTCATCGCGACGTTCACGCAAGCTCGGCATGTCGACCGGGAACACGTTGAGACGATAGAACAGGTCTTCGCGGAACGTCCCGTCGGCCACCTGCTGGGCAAGGTCGCGGTTCGTAGCGGAGATGATGCGCACGTCCACCTTGGTCGGGCGGCGCGATCCGACAGCGTCGACCTCGCCTTCCTGCAGGGCACGGAGCAGCTTGACTTGCGCATCAAGCGGCAGCTCACCCACTTCATCCAGGAACAATGTGCCGCCGTCAGCTTCAAGAAATTTGCCCGGCGCTTTCGAGACAGCGCCCGTAAAGGCCCCCTTCTCGTGACCGAACAGGATCGATTCAACAAGGTTTTCCGGGATGGCGCCGCAGTTGACGGTAACGAATGGTTTGCCGGAGCGGCCGGATGCGCCCTGGATGCAGCGCGCAATCACTTCCTTACCGACACCGCTTTCACCGAGGATCAGGACAGGTATGTCGGACACGGCCGCGCGCTCGGCCAGGCGGATGACCTGGCGCATCGGCGCGGCCGAAGCGATCATGTCGTCAAAGCTCATGCCGCCTTCTGCCTTGCGCGAAAGACGCTTCACTTCGCCTGACAGCGATTGCATTTTCAGGGCGTTCCGTATCGAGACAACAACGCGCTCCGGATTGGCCGGCTTGACGATGAAGTCGACCGCGCCGCGGCGCATCGACTGGACAATCGTGTCGATGCCGCTGGTGGCGGTCAGCATGATGACAGGCAGGTCGGGGCGCTTGGTGGCGAGACGCTCAAGCGTGTCGAGACCCGAGAGGCCCGGCATGGTGAGGTCCAGCAGGACAACATCAACGCCATCCTTCGGATCGGCCGCAACTGCAATACCCGCTTCGCCGTCAGGCGCCGTGCGACAGGCAAAGCCCGCCTTCTCCACCGCAGCCTGAAGCAGGCGGCGCTGTGTCGGATCATCATCAATTACCAGAACGGTCTTCGCCATCATCATACCCTTGTTCGTAGCCGGAGGGTCTGAACTGCCCCCCCAAGCCATCAATTACTGGAGCGAAATGGAACAGAAGACGTCCCACATCGCGACGCCCCGTTCTGACACAGGGGTGTGTGGATCACGTTCAATGAATCGATGAAATTTCTGGCGAATTCGCCGGATTGACCGCGCTAGTGCTCGGACGGCGCCGCAGCGACCAGACGCTCGAAATCGGCGTCTTCCAGCTTCTTGATGAACTTCACGCCCACCAGTTCCGCGCGCTGCCAGCGTTTTTCGCAAACAAGCCGCACCGACACATGGCCGCCGAGGCCATGGATGAACAGGTAGAATTCGCGTGGAAGCTCGGGAAGGATGGCCCCTTCCCCGAAGGTCAGTTTCGCGCCGGACGGCGACATGTCGAGAATGGAAATATCCCGCGATGCACTCAGGTCAGGCCAGACCATGCGGCCGGGCCGGTAAGCCTCGACACGCGGTTCAGCGCGCCGGAACTCCATCTGGACCCTCTTGAGGCCCGCCTGCAGTCTTGAGGTGAATCTGTCCATGCTGGCGAATATGCGCACGCCGGGTAAACCATTTGCAAATAAATTCCAGCAATTCAGTTATAAGCGGCAAGATATGCGGGCGTGCGGACGCCGCCCTGTAAAGGTGCATTGTGGAAGGCCCCGATCTGTGCGATAAGGTTTCCATCGACTTCGAACTTGTGTCGGATAACTCGCAACTAAGGCCGTGCTTAAGCGCCGCTGCAAGACCGACTTACTCCCCCGCAATAACCGAGCTTGATCATGTACGCGCAACTCCGCGTGTCCGTGAATTTTTTAGACCAGGTAAGATCTATGTCCACAGGAACTGTTAAGTGGTTCAACAGCCAAAAAGGCTTTGGCTTCATTCAACCCGACGCCGGCGGCGCTGATGTGTTCGTTCACATCTCTGCAGTCGAGCGCGCTGGCATGGCCACGCTCAACGACGGCCAGAAAGTCAGCTACGAGCTCGAAAAAGACGCTCGCAGCGGCAAGATGTCGGCTGGCCAACTGGCCTCCGCCTAAAAGCCTTTAGGCCCCGCGTTCGGCGCGAGAGCCACACGATCCTGAAGCCCCCGCATCGCAAGATGCGGGGGCTTTTCGTTTTGAGCCTATCCGCGCCCGGTTTCGTGCCCCAAAAGCGAAACAGTTATATTTCATTGATTCGTCATAAACAATGGAATATCATTGATGCATGCGCGGCCCTGACACATATTACCTCTTTCTCTGCGACCTCAAGAATTCAACCCGGCTTGAAGGGGCGAAGGCGAGCGAAGCCATCGCCATCGTCGATACCACGCTCGAGACGCTGAACGCGCAATTCGCCGACGCCCTCGCTGTTGCGCTCCAGCTAAGCTATGGCGACGAGATTGCCGGTCTCTTCACCGCATCGGCCCCCATCCATGATGTCGTCAGCGCGCTGCGTCACGCCCTGCGCCCCGTGGCCGGGTTCCGCTTTGTCGTGTGCCACGGGCGCATCGGCAGCCTGTCGGACGATATGCGCAAAGTGGGCGGTCCCGCCTTCAAGCAGGCAAGCGAGGCGATCAGCGGCCTCAAATCCAGCGGGGCCTTCTGCCGCTGGCTGCTGGACGACCCATTGCTTTCGGACACGGTTGAGACCCTGACGGAATCCGCCAACGCCTTTCTCGAAACCGCCACTGACTATCAATACCAGGTCTACACACTGCTGGAGCAGGGACTGTCCCAACGCGATATCGCAAAGGCGCTGGACAAATTCCCGCAGTCCGTTTCCGATGCCGTAAAACGCGCCCGCCTCGAACTCGTCATCCGGATGGACCAGCTTATTCGGCGACACTTGATGGCGATGGATCAATGAAAAAGCATGGATAAAGGAGAATCAATTGGAAATCATTGATTTTGTATGGCTCGCTGGCCTCTTCCTCGCCTCCTTCATTGTATCGACCGTCATCATCCGCGTCGGCATCCCGCGGCTGAAATCAACATCGGCCACGCCGACAGAGCCACCCGGACAGCTGCCCGACAGCTCGTCCACCGCCATTTTCGACCTGCGCGCAACGGGGTTCTGGATCGGCTTCTGCGAGACCTTCCTGATTTTCGTGCTCGTCTATTCCGGCGAGCTGAGCGCCATGGCCATCATCATCGGCGCCAAGGAATTTGTGCGGAATGACAAGATCCAGCAAAACCCTTCCTATTACCTGCTCGGCACCCTGGCCAATCTCGTCGTCGCGGTCCTGTTTGCCATGATTGGCCGCGCCATCGTGTCTGCAAGTTGACGCTGGCAGCCTGAGCACTTGCGGCTGGCGCCCTAGTCCGGCAGGTCGCTGACGGGCTGGCCGGTCTCGCGGCGCGTCGCGAAATGGCTTTCGAAGGCCACACCGAGGCAGGCAGCGACAATCAGCACCGCGCCGACGGCCACGCGCCAGCCCGGCACTTCGTCAAAGAACACAAAGCCGATCAGCGCCGCCCAGATCAGCGCCGTATATTCCAGCGGGGCCAGCAATTGCGCCCGCGCCCGCGCATAGGCCAGCGTCAGCAGGTACCAGACCGCATAGCCAATCGCCCCCAATAGCGCAAAAACGGGCAGGTCATTCACGTTCACCGGTCCGGCGAGGCCGAACAGGAAGGGCGACAGGCAAAGCGCCGGCACACCATTGGTGAACAGGGCAATCGTCGTCGCGTCTTCCTTCACCGCGCGCAGGCGCAGCAGCACCAGCACAACCGCATAGAGCATGGCAGACGCCAGCACGGAGGCAATGCCGAACAGCCTGTGCGCTCCCGCTGCTGCGCCTTCCGGCGCCGCGCTCACCGCAAAGGCCGCCCCGGCAAAGCCCAGCAGCGTCAGCCCGAATGCGCGCGGCGAGACCGCCTCGCCCAAAATGATCCACGCCGCAAAAGGCACCATCAGCGCCGCCGTGAAGCCGATCAGCACCGTCTCGGCCAGCGCCAGCTGCGTCAGCGCGTAGAAAAGCAGGATGGCGCTCGTCACCTGCATCAGGCTGCGCATGATATGAAACCGCACCGCCTCGCCGGGCGGCCAGGCGCGGCGCTGCACCAGGAACACAGTCCCCGCAATCATCGCCCCGAACAGGAAGCGCCACGCAACCAGCACCATCACCCCTGCCCCCGGCGCCGTCGCCTTCACAAGCGCATCAATGCCCGAGCCCATGGCCACAGCCAGCACAGCAAGCAATAACGGAGCAGAGAGAAGACGCGCGATCATCCGCGCAGCTAAGCGGGCGGCGCAAGCCTGTCCAGCGCTTTGAACGCGACCGCTCCAGCGCCACCTAAATCTTGAGCGGCAGGCCTGTCAGGCGGGCGTAAAGCTCCGTGTCGTCGGCCAGAGTATTGCGCACGGCAACGTCCACGGCCGCATCGATAAACCGGACACCGACAACATCGCCCACCTGCCAGCGGCGCTGGCACGTGCGGCGCACACCCGCCGGATTGGCTTGGGCCCGGAACAGAAGATAGAATTCGAGCGGCACCTCCGCCCAGTCGCACACTTCCAGGTTCGCGCCGTGCGCCGACAGGTCCCGGATCACGCAGTCGCGCGCCGCATCCAGGCTTGCCACAACGATCCGCCCGGGCATGTTCACGCGCACCCGCGCGGAGCCTTTCTCGTCATGCATCACACTCATCGCATCCTCCTGCGACGTTTTTTATACTATATAAAATATTTTAAACTTGCGGCGTCAATATGGATTCCCGTGAATCCATATTTTTATTTTGAATTCTAATCTACCGGGCGTTCGCCCTGTGCACGGATGACGTTATAGCAGCCGTGCCCTGCACCCACGGCACAACCGCTGCGATTAATGCCTTCCTCCGGCGTCCGATGAGCCGCGTGCGGAGCGCCGTATGCAGCTTTGTCGCGCCCCATTTCCAAAAAACGCCTCGCCAGACCTTGCTCGTAACCCATAACTGAACCTGCCGTTGTATCGGCAACCTTGAATTACATTAACCCGGGGGGCTCCCACACAATGAAACCACTCTTCCTGCTGTTGCCATTGGCAATGGCCATAACCGGCTGCGCGACAGTCACACGCGGCACAACCGAGGCATTCCTCATCGAGACGGAACCATCGGGTGCAAACGTCTCGACCAGCCTCGGCCTCAGCTGCACGCCGACGCCCTGCGCCATTCCAAAGGTGAAGCGCGAAGCCGAGTTCTCCGTCACGATCGAGAAAGAGGGTTACAAGACCACGACCCATAACATCACGCACCAGATGTCCGGTGGCGGCGGCGCGGGCATGGCCGGCAATGTCATCCTCGGCGGCGGCATCGGCGCCATCCTCGACGCCAACAATGGCGCGACCCAGGAACTCGTGCCAAACCCGCTCAAGGTCACCCTGGAAAAAGAGACGGAAGACACCAGCGCAAAAGCTGAAGTCGCCACCACGCTCGAAGACCTAACCGACGACCAGCCCGGCAGCTGATCACGCAAATGGCCTTAGGCCCGAAAGAGGGGTGCGGGGCGAAAGCGCTGCACCCTTTTTTGTAAGAGGCGGTGGAGCAAAATCAGAGGGTTATTCTAAGCTGCTCTAAACACGACGTCCCGATGATATTCGAGATACTTCGAAAGCGGCCTGAACTTACCCGGACCCTTCATTGTCTTGCCTTCGAATTGATCCCGCAAAGCGTTCGGAACCATAAGTCTCGGCGAACAGACTACTGTAAAATCAGAACTGATGGTAATAAGTCCCGCATCGAACGCTTTATCATGAAGTGGGTTGAGACATATCCCATTGCGCGGATCGAGGCGTAACTTTTCATCTACTCTCCACGGAACAATGTGACTAGCGATCAGGAGTTCGGGCTGGCTGATACCAGTTATTGCACAACGAGAATCATAAGCGGCCATCACCATGGCCCGGAAGGCAGATTGATTCTTGCGGACTCGGACCATCCGCAACACGTCTTCACCTTCACGGAATTCCGTGGACTCTGGGTCTTCGTCTTTTGTCGGCCACTCGCCGCCCACTTCGCGCATCGCGCGCGCCATCTTTAGAAACGCCTCTGGATCAGCGAAAAATTCGTCCCACGTCTCGCGATCCGCTTTTGATGCGCCATCAAGACCCTTGCGATCCAGCGTTTCGTCAAGAGAAGCATAGTTGCCGAGTTTCATGGCAACAGAGTTCGCGGACCGTTCAAGATAGTTCGCGAGTTCAACCACGTCTGGATTTGATTTGTGCATCTTCCCGAATGGAATGCGCGCGTAGAGCTCTAGCACCAGAACTTGGTCCCGCCTTTCCCACTTCTTGCGCTCAACCACGCTCACCACCCAAACCCGCTAGATCCAATAGCCCCGCATTCGTCGAGATCATATTTCTCCCCTATTCGTTCCACCCATTCGACTGGATCTTCGCCTTGGTCATAATCCAGCTTCATCTCGGCTTCCGAGAAGCCACCCATAATATGGTCGATCCCGAAACGCTTAAGAAAGACGCGATCCAAGTCAGCTAGCCATTTTTCGAAGAGCATCCCCGCCACTCCAATCTCAGAACATAGGTTAAGCTACACGAGTTTGACCAGCAAACAAACCAAGAACACCCTAGACACACCCCTGCCCCGCATCCATATCTGTGCGCATGGCCCAAAGACCCAGCAAGTCCTCCTCGAAATCCCCCGCCAAAGGCGTCTCTGAAGCCCCGTCCGTGTTTACGCTGGACGGCCCGGCGCAGGGCGCCATCGAGACCATTGCCCCGATGCTGTGGACGCCGCACAGGCCCGACCGCGAGTGGGACAAGCTGGAAGGCGGCAAGCGCTTCAAGGTCCACGCGCCCTATGAGCCCGCGGGCGACCAGGCCACCGCCATTCCCGAGCTCGTCGAGGGCATCCAGGCCGGCGAGCGCGACCAGGTCCTCCTCGGCGCGACCGGCACGGGCAAGACCTTCACCATGGCCAAGATCATCGAGGCGACCCAGCGCCCGGCCCTGATCCTCGCCCCCAACAAGACCCTCGCCGCCCAGCTCTATGGCGAGTTCAAGTCCTTCTTCCCCGAGAACAGCGTCGAGTATTTCGTCTCCTACTACGACTATTACCAGCCGGAGGCCTACGTGCCCCGCGCCGACCTCTATATCGAGAAGGAATCCTCCATCAACGAGGCCATCGACCGGATGCGCCACTCGGCCACCCGCGCCATCCTCGAGCGCGACGACGTGATCATCGTCGCCTCCGTGTCCTGTATCTACGGCATCGGCTCGGTCGAGACCTACACGAGCATGACCTTCAAGCTCGAGCCCGGCCAGCGCATCGACCCGCGCGCCGTCGCCGAGCGCCTCGTCGCCAACCAGTACACCCGCAACGACATCGCCTTCACGCGCGGCACGTTCCGCGTGAAGGGCGACGTCATCGACATCTTCCCCGCCCACTATGAGGACCGCGCCTGGAAGCTCTCCTTCTTCGGCGACGAACTGGAAGCCATCACCGAGTTCGACCCCCTCACCGGCGCCAAGATCCAGTCCCTGCCCGCCATCAAGATCTACGCCAACAGCCACTATGTGACGCCCCGCCCGACGCTCCAGCAGGCCACCGAGAAGATCAAGGCCGAGCTGAAGGCCACGATCGCCCATTTCGAGAAACACGGGAAACTGCTCGAGGCCCAGCGCATCCAGCAGCGCTGCCAGTATGACATCGAAATGCTGCAGGCCACCGGCTCGTGCAACGGCATCGAGAACTACAGCCGCTACCTCACCGGCCGCAAGCCCGGCGAGCCGCCGCCCACCATGTTTGAATACCTGCCCGACAATGCCCTCGTCTTCGCCGACGAGAGCCACCAGACCGTCCCGCAGATCGGCGCCATGTTCAAGGGCGACTTCAGCCGCAAGTCGACGCTGGCCGAATACGGCTTCCGCCTCCCCTCCTGCATGGACAACCGCCCCCTCAAGTTCGAGGAATGGGATGCCATGCGCCCGCAGACGATCCACGTCAGCGCCACGCCCGGCAAGTGGGAACTGGAGCGCACCGGCGGCGTGTTCACCGAACAGGTCATCCGCCCCACCGGCCTGATCGACCCGCCCGTCGAGGTCCGCCCCGTCTCCACAGATGGCGCCAACCAGGTCGATGACGTCATGGCCGAGGTCAAGGCCGTCGCGGCGCGCGGCTTCCGCTCGCTGATCACGACACTGACCAAGAAGATGTCGGAAGACCTCACCGAATTCCTCCACGAGAATGGCGTCAAGGTGCGCTACATGCACTCCGACATCGACACGATCGAGCGGATCGAGATCATCCGCGATCTACGCCTCGGCGTGTTCGACGTGCTCGTCGGCATCAACCTGCTGCGTGAGGGCCTCGACATTCCCGAGTGCGCCTTTGTCGGCATTCTCGATGCGGACAAGGAGGGCTTCCTGCGCTCGGAGACCAGCCTCGTGCAGACCATCGGCCGCGCCGCGCGCAATTCCGAGGCCCGCGTCGTGCTCTATGCAGACCGCATCACCGGCTCCATGGAACGCGCCATGGAAGAGACCAGCCGCCGCCGCGAGAAACAGATCGCCCACAACCTGGAGCACGGCATCACGCCGACCACGATCATCCGCGGCGTGCAGGACATTCTTGGCGAGCTGGGCGAGAAACCCGGCACCAAATCCCGCGCTCGCCGCGACCGCGACAAAGGCCTGGCCGAAGAAAAAGCCTTGCCACTTGCCGGCGCACCGGGGCACAACCTCAAGTCAGTGATTGCGGATACAGAAAAGCGGATGCGCGAAGCCGCCGCCAATTTGGAATTCGAACAAGCGGCCACGCTCCGCGACGAGCTGAAACGGCTAAGGGAACAGGATTTGGGGATTTAGTGGAGCTCCATGGATTTTACTGACAATAATCACTTAGACGAACAGAATTTTTGGGGCTCCTCATGCTAGTTGAACGCAATATTCCGATTGAAAAAATCCTATTGGATCCAAACAATTATCGCTTCCAAGAATTGGGAGATTACGTCGCAGTTCCCAAGCAAAAATACACTTCACCAGCGGTTCAAAAGAAGACGCTGGACGCACTCAAGAAATTCCAACTGAGCGAACTCAAGAATTCAATCCAAGAGAATGGATTTATACAAGTAGATCGAATTGTTGTTGAACCATTCGAAGACGATATGTTTGTCGTCATAGAGGGTAACCGAAGGATCGCCGCTCTTAAATTACTTCAAGCCGATATCGAGGGGGATTTAATTGATGACGACGCACTAGAACTTCTGCTGAAGGCTATCCCCTGCGTGGTAGCTCAGGAGAAGGAGAACGAGCTGTTCAAACTTACTCTTATGGGCATTAGGCATGTAGGCGGCGTCAATGAGTGGGGGGGATATCAACGAGCGAAGTTGGTTGCCGATTTACGCGACAGAATGGGCCTCGATGCGGGTGACGTAGCATCCAAAACGGGATTGTCGGTTCAGGAAGTGAATAGGCGATATCGTGCCTACAAAGCACTTGACCAGATGAAACAGCACGAAGAGTTTGAAGATGAGGCTCTTCCTAGCCTCTATCCGATTTTTCACGAGGCTATTTCGCAGCCGATCGTTCGCGAATGGTTGAGCTGGAATGCTGAGACTTCCGAGTTCGAGAACGAAACGGACCTTGAGTTCTTTTATCAACTCGTGACGCCTGGAGACGAGGAGATAGGACACCAATCCGAACCGAAAGTCCGCACATACTCCGACGTGAGAGCACTGAAACAAGTTCTGATGAACGACGAGGCTAAGGCAGTCCTTTACGATGAGGAACAGTCTTTCATGAGTGCAGTTCTAGTCGCCAAACGTAAAGAGATTTCCGGAAAATGGCGCAAGGAATCCTCTGAGGCATCCAGTTCACTCAGAAATATTGGGGCACTCGATTTGGCAGAGTTTGATTCAAAAGACATACAGATTCTCACCAACCTACGGGACGCCGCCGACGCACTAATCAAGCAATTTGAAAAGATCACATCGAAGTAGCACCGATGTTACGGCCAACTCAGATAAAGGAAATTATTCTTGCGAGGATTGATCGGCACCACCCACCGATCTTGCTCTCTCAGCTAATATCAGATGCTCTTACTGATGGTGGTTCTGTCCATATTTCTGATGCTCAAGAGCACGCAGAAAAAATATTCAGCAGGGTGATGAACGGCCTTTCCCAATATATCGAGACTAGAAACGAGCTAAATCAATCATGCGCCATATGTTTCTCGGAATCGGATACTATCTACCTACAGGGCGTCGATCATGCACATTCGTCCGACGATGACGACATCACCCAACTTAAGGATGCCCGCCGAAACGCAGAGCAACTTCAACAAAAAATAAGAAAACTGTCGCCCCAGCAGTTCGAACTCCTGATGGGGAATTTGCTAACAGGGATTGGTGTCCACGGCGTAGTCATTACAAGCTCAAGCAGTGACGACGGAGTCGACTTTTTCGGCCGCATGAATTTGGGTAAGTTCGCTGGACAGAAAACGCTTCAGGACCATTTCTTAAACGAGGTAGAAGTGCTCATAGTGGGACAAGCTAAGCGATACGCAACTAGCAAGTTCAAGCTCGCGGATGTTCGGGAGCTTGTCGGATCCGTTCAGCTTTTAAGGTCCCAAGTGTCTGCGAGAGCAAAGCCACTCGAACAAATTACTGCGAAAGTAGCCGATCCAGTCGTTAATTTGTTCGTGATTTCCAACGCTGTCTCTGCCGCAGGGTGGCGCTTGGCCCAGCGTTCAGGTGTTAAGATTCTGGACCTCGAAAAACTTTCAATCTTAATGACCGATCTTGGAATCGAAATTCCCGACGCAGTAGAATAGTATTGTAATCATAAGGCTGTGTCAGCGATGCCCTCTATTTTTCCCACACGCTAGACCGTATCGGCGTTGCCTCAACCCACCCTACGGCCCGCCCCGACCGCCGCAACCTCCCCGCACATCTTCTTCCACGCCCGGTCGCGACAATTCGCCAAATAGCTGTATTCTCCACAGGGGCACTCGCGTGGTTGGAGAATATGGTGCGGCTGGAACTGTGGCAGATCGATGGGGTCATCATCGACCTTGAGGACCGTGATGCGAAGGTGCGGGCAATCCACCGCATCGACGGCACGGAGATCATCGTGAGCTTCCGGGTCACCGAGAAGCAGATGAAGGGCTCGCCCGCCTCCCTGCGCCAGCGCATCGAGCTGCTCGCCGCCGACCGCATCCTCAGCCTCGCCTCCTTCCTTGATGTGTGACGCCTTACACCTCCCCTCTCATCCGGCGCCCGGCCCAGCCCTCGACCGGGAAATCCGGCGTGTAGCCGCCCTGCGCTGCCAATGCGCCTTCGTCCGCTTCCCCCTCAGGCGCGTCAGTCCGCCGCTTGTCCTCTTCGGGCAATCCGCCCGTACAGGACATCCACCAGACCTTCCGGTCAAAGTCCGCGACGCCATACGGGCTATTGAAGGGCCGCTGGCCCTGCGGGCGGTATTCGGCGTCCAGCGTCCGGCGCAAGGCATGGAAGGCCTCGCCCTGCCCACTATCCTCCATCTCCCGCACATAGGCCTGGATCGGTTCAAATCTGGCGAACGTATAGTCCCCAGCCATCCAGGCCATCCGCGTATGGCCGTCCCAGCCCGCATATTCCGGAGGATCGGCATAATCCGCGTCGGTCCACACCCTTTCGCGCCCCTGCACCGGCGCCGCGAACCGGATCAGGCTGAGCAGGCGGCGCGCCTTGCGCATGTCCGCTTCCGCTTCGGTCAGCAGCCGCGCCTCCAGCAGCGCGCCGACGCGGGCGCGGCCAAGGTCCACCTCACGTTCCAGCTCCGTCAGCGTGCCGTCATCGCCAAGCGCCAGCAGCGCCGCCTCCGCCTCCCGGCGCACCCGGTTCGCTTCCGTCTCCGCCGCCGCCGCCGCTGCGGCCTTCGCCTTCAGGTCACAGGCGCGGAAGCCGTCGGCCCGCGCCCAGTCTGACAGCGTCGAGGGCGGAATTTTCAGGCGCGCGCCAATTGAGGCCAGCGGCTCCCCCGCTTCGGCGGCCTCACGGGCAAGTTGTCTCTGCGAGCGCAGCGTTTGCGCGCGGCGGCGATAGCGGGGGGAGCGGGCTGTGTCTGTCATGGCGCGCAGTCTACGCCCGCCACGCATCAGGTCGGACAAGTCGTGCCTCTCCCCACCCCCGTGTCCCCGGCGAAAGCCGGGGCCTCTTGCAGTTAAAGCCCCAGGCCCGCCCCGCCCTCTCCCGCGGATCCGCCCCCGCCTCTCCCTGTTCCGGTCCTTTCCGGGCAGTATCCGGGCTGTTTTCGGGCATCCTTCGGGCATCTGTTCGGGCACTGCGCGCAACCCTGCGGCGATCCGCGCGTAGTCTGACAGAACGTCCGTCTCTCCCCCGCTCCGAAAGCCCGCCCATGCTCGCCCTTCTCAAGCCCGCCTTCTATCTCGTCGGCGCGCTTGGCCTCTTCGCTGCCTTCGTCCCCAAGTTCAAAACCGAGATCTGGTGGCTCCGCGTCTGGGTCTATGGCCGCCAGCAGACCTGCATCCTGCTCGCTGTAATTGCTGGGCTTTTTCTCTTTCTCTATGGCGTGGACAGCCTGCCCGCCGCCCTGCTGATGCTCGCCTATGCCGCCGCCTTCGTCACCTGCGCGGTTGACCTCTGGCCCTATATGCGCGGCCGCCCGCTGGAAATGCCCACCGCCCTCCCGGGCGCCGAGGGCACCGGCCTCTCAGTGCTTCTCCTCAACGTCCTGCAGGAAAACACCAACGAAGAAGCCGTCCGCGCCCGCATCCGCGAGGCAAACGCCGACGTCGTCTTCCTGTCAGAAACCAACGCCCGCTGGAGATCTGCGCTCAGACGTTTGGAGACGGATTATCCCTATACGTCTCTTCTTCCGAAGGAGAAGCATAACGGCCTCCTCGTCTATTCGCGCCTTCCCATCGCGCGTGTGCAGGAGCGCTATTTTTGCCAGAGCCACGTCCCCTCCCTGACAATCGACATTGACGCCGGTGGCCGCGAGGTGCGTCTCTACTGCATCCACCCGCGCCCGCCCCGCCCGCGCGACGCCACCGAACATCTCGATGACGAGCTGATGATCGTCGCCGACGAGCTGCGCCAGCAGGATCGCCCCGCCCTCGTGATGGGAGACTTCAACGAAGTCGGCTGGTCATGGATGGTGCGCCAGTTCAAGGACCATGCGAGCCTCTGCGACCCCAAGCGCGGGCGCGGCCTCTACAATTCCTTCGGCGCGGGCAACCCTTTCCTCGCCTGGCCGCTCGACCACATCTTCGCCACCGATGATTTCGACATCAAGCAGATCCGCCGCCTGAAGGCCTGCGGCTCGGACCATTATCCCATGCTATACCGCCTGCTGCTGCGCCCCGCATAGTCCCGTCGCCGCACGCGACGTCACCTCTTGCGAGGCCTGCCCGCGCGCCACACATGCCACCCTTCCCTCCCCCTGCCCGGATGCGCGCCATGCCCTATTACCTGCCCGACGACCAGCTCGACCCCGCCCTCTTCACCGCCCGCGGCGAGGGCAAGCTGCCCGGCCATCTGGGCATTGTCATCACCGTGCTGACGCGCGATTGCGCCGAGGGTCATTTCGACGTGGCGCCCACGCACCATGCCCCCAATGGCTTCCTCCATGCCGGCGGCGTGGTGACGCTGGCCGACACGCTCTGCGGCTATGCCACCGTCGCCAACCTGCCGGAAGGCGCCAGCGGCTTCACCACGATCGAGCTGAAATCAAACTTCTTCGCCACCGCCCTTGAAGGCCGCGTCCACGCCCGCGCCACCCCGGTCCACATAGGCGGCGCCACCCAGGTCTGGGACTGCGAAGTCACCCACGCCGACACCGGCAAGCGCATGGCGCTGTTCAGGTGTACGCAGATGGTGTTGAGGAAGCGGGGGTGATGAAGGATAAGGCCACTAGAATGCCCACAGTCTTGCTACTCACGCCAGGAACGAGTGCCAATCCTTAAAATAGCACTGTCCCTATGTAGTAGTGGCCATACCGAGTTGGGTTTCGATCATCTTCACCCTATTCTTGACGACGTTGAAATCTCTATATTTCAACAGGTAATCGACAACAGACACCAAAAGCGGCAGGATCGCTAAGGTCGAAAGGATTAGAGTAAGCCATGCAGGCATCGACAACGTATTAACGAGCGCGCCAAGAACGAGGGCGAAAAAGCAAATACAAAAAATCGATATGTTAACCAAGGTGTAAGCAAATCGCCGGCGCTCTGACATTCTTGAAATTCGATCTAATAAGTCTCGACAACCAAGCACAGATGATTCAACATCTGATTTAATTTCTGAGTGTAGGGGGAGTGTACAAATATGGTTAAATTCCAAAAGTCGGCGCCTATACTTATCCGCTATCCAGACTCGCAATGTGACGGTGATGCTAGCGATGAAGGAAATCGCGATGCCGACTTCGAAAATGCTATTCATATCGCCCACACTCACTTGATGCATAGCGCCCAAGAGAATTGATTTTATCATGCGAATAAACCCCCATATTATTAGCGATCTTCGAACCGAAGCAAATCTGTCTTACGAGCAACTTTCCCAAGACACAAAGATATCCGTAGTTCGTCTTAGGGCTTTTGAGCAAGGTGGCGAAGCCGCATCTGATGCATCGATGGCAGAGGTCAACGCCCTCGCAAAGTCATACTCTGTTCCAGTTTTTGCATTTTTTGGCGACAATTTTCAGCGACCCAACACGCCTCTTCTGGATTTCAGAATGAAGAAGCCTGAATCTTTAGAAATATTTGGACCTATAGGGCGCTTTTCTGAGCGCCTTCGAAGTATACATGACTTCATCCTCCATCTTTCCCGAAGTGATGATCAGCATACGCAATTTGGTTTTAAAAGACTGCCTGACCTTTCGGACGCCTCGCCAGAACAGGCGGCGCTTTCCGTTGTATCCAATCTGCGACTGAACTCGGATATTCGAGATAAGTTTGAACACGGCTACCAATACTACAATTATGTACGTAGGCAGATTGAAAGCGCAGGTATTTTCGTTTACCATGATTCAGTGAAAGACACTGAAGTTCGAGGGGCAGCACTAACAGACAAAAAGCGTATGGCTCCAGTTATCTGGATCAACACCTACAACCAAAACACTTCTAGCCGTTTGTTCACCTTGCTGCATGAACTCTGTCACGTGCTCTCCGGACAGTCGGGCATATCAAACACGTATAAATCATTGAATGAAACTGAGACGCACTGCAATCGATTTGCAGCGTCAGTGCTAATGCCAAGAACAGAGTTCGTATCGATCGCTACGGCCCTTTCGCAAGGGCGCTCGTTCGAGGACAAAGCCTTGATCCGCAGGATCGCTCGGCATTTCTTCGTCAGCCAACATGCAACAGTAATAAGGTTGATAGAGCTCAAATTCCTTCAAGATAGCTATCACCAAGATTGGATTTCCAGTTTTGACGGCGAACCTTTGCCGGAGGAAGAGCCAGGTTTTGGACGGGCTACAGTTTATGTAGCGGGACTAAGAAAGCTGTCCCAGTTTGGGTTTTCTATCTCTCTTGTCTTGGAGCAAAGCTTAAAAAACAAACTCACCGACGAAGTGGAGATATTTCAAAATCTTGGGCTAAAGCCACAATTTCTCCGTGGCCTATTTAATGCCAGAAGTGACCGCTCTCGCGAGATCGATTCCAAGGTCGATTAGATGATGTACATCTTCGACCTACACGCCTTGCATCATGTGAGCGAGACAACAAATAACGCGGACAGATCCGCGTTCTTTGACTGTGTCGACGACGGGAACGCATCGGTGTGCTCTGAGACTCGAAATCGCGCGGTGGAAATGGGTGACGGCACCAAAGAATTGGTTCAAAGCTCCGCACTCATTAACCAGAAGAACTCTGAGGACGACTTTATCTTCTCCGCCGGGCTGGCGGCTAAGTTTCCGAGCCTAAATAGTTTGAAGGCAGACGAACAACAGCGATATGCATACATTGTAGCAAAGGCTATGAGGCTCGGTGCCACTATCGTCACTTCTGAAGTGAATGCAGCTCGTTTCAGTATCGTTCAGCTTTGCAACAGCGTGGGATGTCCGTGCATGAACTTTGCTAGTTTCGTGGCGAGCATGCAAAAAACGTAGTGCGCCTTAAGGTAAAAAACGGAATCATCTCGACCGAAACACCGCCTCCCCTACAAACTCACCACAAGCCCCGCCACGAGGTACATCACCACCGCGATGCCGCCGCCGACCAGCGCGTAGGGCATCTGCGTGCGCACATGGTCGATATGGTCACAGCCGGCCGCGAGGGAGGCGATGATCGTCGTGTCGGAAATGGGCGAGCAATGGTCGCCGAACACGCCGCCGCCGAGCACGGCCGCCAGCACCAGTGAGGGCGGAAGGCCGAGCGCCAGGGCGAGCGGCATCGCAATCGGGATCATGATGCCATAGGTGCCCCAGCTGGTGCCCGTCATGAAGGCCGTCACGCCCGCCACCACGAACAGGACCGCCGGTATCACAATCGGCGAAACAAACTGCGCCGCCACGCTGGAAAGGAACGCCCCCGTGCCCAGCACGCGCAAACTGTCGCCCAGCGCAATCGACAGGAAGAGGATCGCCACAACCGGCACCATTTCCGAAATGCCCGCAAAGCCGCGCGCCTGCAGCCCGCCTTTCGGAAAGGCCTTGCCCGAAACCAGCAGCACCGCCGCCACCAGCATGGCGAGGCAGATGGCCCAGAGGATCGACTGGCTGCCATTGCCCGCGAGGATGTTGCCGCCGCCCGTCCACGCCATGAAGCCCAGCGCCCCGGCAATCATCACAATCAGCGGCAGCCACATGTAGATCGCCCGCGTCGGCGCAATCGGCTCCTCGTCTTCCACCAGCACCTCGCGCCCCTGCCCCGCCGTCTTCATCGGCCCGAACACGCGCCCCGTGAACACGGTGAGATAGACGCCCGCCAGCGTCAGCAGCGCATAGAAATTCCACGGGATTGTGCCCGCCACGACGCCAATCGGGCTTTCGAACCCATAGGGCTCCACCAGGCCCAGCGCATAGGCGCCCCAGCCGTTCAGCAGGATCAGCGCGCTGATCGGCGCCGACGTGCTGTCGATGATATAGGCGAGGCGTTCGCGGCTGAGGCCGTGCGCGTCGAACAGGCGCTGGCCCAGCACGCCGCTGCTGAGCAGGCTGACATTGGTTTCCACGAAAATGGCCGTGCCCGCCAGCGCCGGGGCCAAAGCCGCGCGCCGGGGCGTCGACACGAGGCCGCGCTTCATCAGGCCGCTCACCAGCGCTTCCACGCCGCCGCTGTCGCGCATCCACGCGATCAGCGCGCCGATAAGCAGGCAGAACAGGAGGACGCGCGTATTGCCCGTTGAGTCGAACACGCCGACGGCGCGGTCAATCGCGCCCAGCGCCCCCATGCCGGGGTTGAAATGCGCGATCAGCGTTTCCGATGCCAGCAGGGCGAGGCCCAGCGCCGCATACACGTTGCGCGTCAGCATGGCGACAATGATCGCCAGAACCGGCGGCAGTACAGTCAGGATATCCAGGGCCCAGCCTCCTGTGAATTGAAGGGGCACATAAGCCCATCCGCGCGCAAAAGCCCAGCCCGCCACCTTTGCCGCGCCGCGTCCTGCCCCTCCCCGCTGCGCGCCTATCGGCGTATGCATGAAATTTGATCGTTTTATGCCAGCAAATGTTGGGGCTTGGGCCTTATAGGGCCCCGATACTCACCCCTCGGCAGGAGCCCGGCATGACGAACGATTTCAGACACCAGTTCTGGAAACAACAGATACAGACGAGCATGATCGTCTGCGTCGGCGTTATGGCCGCTGCCATTGCGATGATCTGGGTCTGCACCTACGACCTCGACATGGCCATCCGCATCCGGGGCGTCATCCTGGCCGCTGGCATTTCGGGCATCCTTGCCCCGCTCGGCTCGGCCTATGCGATCCGCCAGAACTCGCGCCACCTCGCGCTGCACATGCAGTACGAGCGGCTCGCCAATAGCGACGACCTGACGGGCCTTGCCAACCGGCGCTGCTTCAACCGCCGGGGCGCCGTCCGCCTCGCCGGGGCGGGCCGCAAGCAGATCGCCCTCCTCCTCGTCGACATCGACTGGTTCAAACGCGTCAATGACAAGCACGGACACGAGGCCGGAGACGACGTCCTCTGCCACGTCGCCCAAACCCTCATCCATGCCGCCCCTGAGGGCGCGCTGATCGCCCGCCTCGGCGGCGAGGAATTCACCATCATGTGCGAGATTTCCGGGCCGGAAGCGCTGAGCCGCCTTGCCGAAAAGCTGCGCCGCGCCACTGAGGCGACACACATCATCTATCATGGCGAAGTGATTTCCGTGACGATCAGTCTGGGCCTCGCCATCGCGCGTCCGGGCGACACGCTGTCGGCCCTGCTCAGCCGCGCGGACAAGGCGCTTTATGGCGCCAAGGACCATGGTCGCAACCAGTTTGCGGTCGCGGCCTGAGCCCCGGTTTGCCTCAAATTTCACCGATCCGGCTGAGGCCTCATAAATTATATTAACGTATAGAGTCTATCATCAAACCTTCCCCGATCCGAGGATGACAGAGTGATAGACAGCATAAGGCATATTTTCTGGGTCCAGCAGATCCGGTTTGTTGTGCTTGGCATGCTTGGCGCATTGATCGCATCGGCCTTGGCGGCCTGGTTCACCACGGCTGACCTCACGCTCCATGCCCGCATGCATACGCTGATCGTGTCAGTCGTGCTGACCTGCACAGTGGCTGCCTGCCTGCTCGGTTATAGTATCCGGCAAAACGTCCGCTACCTGCGCCTCCACCTGCAGACCCAGCTTGCCGCCCATAGCGACACGCTGACAGGCCTCGCCAATCGCCGCGCCTTCCTCACGGAGGGCGAACTCCGCCTCGCGCAGCTCCCCAAGCCTGGCACCCAGCACGCGCTCCTCCTCGTCGACATCGACTGGTTCAAGCACGTCAATGACAAGCATGGCCACGAGGCTGGCGATGAAACACTGATCCATGTCTCGCAAACCCTGCTGCATACTGCGCCGGCTGATGCGCTCGTTTCCCGCATCGGCGGCGAGGAGTTCACAATCCTCACGGACGTAACCGATACAGAACATCTCGAACAGCTGGCAGGCGCACTGTGCAAGAGCGCCGAGGCCACCAGCTTCTCTTATCGCGGTGAGCGCATCAAGATCACGGTCAGCATCGGTCTCACGTTGGCCATGCCCGGCGACACGCTTTCGAGCCTGCTCAGCCGCGCCGACAAGGCGCTCTACGACGCCAAGCGCCATGGCCGGAACCAGTTCCTGCTTGCAGCCTGATGGCCTGCTCCGCCCGGCTGGCCGGCAATCCGTGAAATTTCACCGATTGCCCCAACCCGACATTATCCACGACCTGCTAGACAAAACGCAACAATAGCAATCTGGCAGGTACGCATCTTGTCCCATCAATCCACCCGCACCTTTCTCGCTGGCCAGATCCGGCTCAGCGGTATTGTCGTGGTAGCTTCGATTGCCCTCTCGGTCGGTCTTGTCTGGCTGTCCGTGGCAGATCTTGCGCGAGAGTTCCAGACCGTCTCGCTCGCCTATGCGGTTATCATTCCCGGCACGGTCGCGCCTCTGGCCATGAGCTACACGGTCTGGCAGAACCTCAAGAACCACCGCCTCCACGCCGAAGTCCGCCGCCTCGCCAATCGTGACGACCTGACGGGCCTCGCCAACCGGCGCCGCTTCACACACAAGGGCGCCGAACGCCTGGCCGCCGCTGGCGACGTGCCGCTCGCCCTCATCCTCATCGACATTGACTGGTTCAAGCAGGTCAACGATCGCTATGGCCACGAGGCCGGCGATGCGATGCTGGTCCATGTCGCGAAAACGCTGCAGGAGACATCGCCTGACGATGCGCTGGTCGCGCGTCTTGGCGGCGAGGAATTCACCATCCTGTGCAATGTGTCCGACATGCCGGACCTGGCAATGATCGGCGAGTCCCTGCGCAAGAGTACCGAAGCCGCGAGCCTGCTCTACCGCGACGAACCGATCCGTGTCACGATCAGTCTCGGCCTCGCGCTCGCCCGCCGCGACGACACGCTCTCCACCCTTCTCAGCCGCGCCGACAAAGCCCTCTACGAAGCCAAGCATGACGGCCGCAACCGGTTTGCGCTGGCTGACTGAAGTCGGCGGCTTCGTGAAGCGTAAACAGTCCACCCGTGCACAATAAAAAAAGGCCCCGACAATCAGCCGGGGCCTTTCTCTATCCTGAAGTGGAGGGGGGATTACGCGTCAGGCATATTAGCGTTCTTCCATTTGATCATCGGCCTCGTCAACGGCATCATCAGCCTCGTCCAAGGCGGCAGTATCATCCGGCGCCGGGGTCACTGTCGGATTGCCCCAGTCTTCGGAGCTGGCCTTCTGCCAGGCCGTGAATTCGGCTTCCGACAGTTTGGCGTCGCCATTGACGTCCCAGTCAGCGAAGGATTCCGCCGTGACGTCCATTTCATTGGCCTGAAGCTCTTCAATGGTGACAAAGCCGTCGGCATTGGTGTCGACTTCGGCCAGTGCCGGTTCGGCGGCAGCAAAGGCAGGGGCGCCCATCAGTGTGGCAAGGGCGGCGAATGCGAATGTCTTTTTCATGGTGTCTCTCCTTTTGACATCCCGGCGTTTCGGGCCGTGCCCGGCGCTGGTGAGAGAACAAGTCGGCCCCGCCCCACACGTTCCCAACCTGTCCGATTTCTAAGACTCCGGGCCAAAATGTGGCGAAGCGCTGCCCCGCCCCCTCAGCACGGCGCGCATGAAAAAGCCGCCTGCAAATCCCTGCAGACGGCTTCCTTCCCCCCAGTGTGCCCCCGGCTGGCCGCTGGCTACATCAGTAGTTCAGCGGCGATTCTTCCGGTGTCTCGGGCGTGGCCTCAGGCTCCGGCATGTTCTCATCGACGGTGGCATCTTCCGGCGCAGGCGCGGCCGAAGCCGTATTGCAGCAGCGCACCTGCATCTCCAGAACGCGGTCGTTGAAGCGGCACTTCTCGTCATTGATCTCGCGCAGGAAGGAGAGGCCGCCTGCCCGCGTCGTGTAGCGCGTCTGCGTGCAACTGGTCAGCGTATAGCCCGGGCGGCACGTTCCCGTGTCGCTTTTCTGCACGGTGCGCGTCTCGCACACCATTTCGTCCGTTTTGGCGAGGGCCGCCTCGGCAGCGGCCTTGGCCTCGTCTGCGGTGGCCTGCGCCTGCGCAGCGGCGCTGCTGGCGCTGTCGGCGACGCTTCGCGCTTCAGAGAGGCGCATGTCGGTATCGGAAAGGGCGGTCGACTGGCCGTCAATCTCCACTTTCAGGCGGCAGACATTTTCCTTCGCCTTGTCGGGATTGGCGCAATAGTCAGCAACGCTCATCTCCTGCGGGATCAGGCTCTGGCATCCAGCCAGCGATAGCGCCAGCAACGTGCCGGCGGCGAGTTTTGCGATACGCATGGCATCCCTCCGGTGTGTTCGGAGGGCATTAAGGGCGCCGTTAACTTTTGGGTCAACGCGACTCCCGTGATCGGCGAAATCAGGCTTTCAGCTTGTAGCCCGTTTTGAACATCCACCAGACGCCCGCCGTCAGCACCACTGACAGGCCGCCCGTCACCCACATGCCCGTGGCGATCGAGCTGTTGGCGACGCCCAGGAACCCATAGCGGAACCCGTCAATCATGTAGAAGAACGGATCCAGATGCGCCATCGTCAGGAAGGGCTCCTGCATCACCTTGATGTCGTAGAATGTGCCCGACAGGAAGGTCAGCGGCACGATGATGAAATTGGTCACCGCCGAGAGGTGATCAAACTTGTCGGCCCAGATGCCGCCCATTGCGCCCAGCGCACCGAGCACGATAGCCGACGTCATGCTGAACCATATGATCGGCCAGACATGCACGACGGACATGTCAGCCAGTCCGCTGATCTCGATGCCGATGGCCGAGATCACCGCCACGATGATGCCCCGTGTGATGGCGCCGCCAAGGAAGCCCGCCGTCAGCTCAAGCGGCGACAGAGGCGGCATCAGGAAATCGACATGCGTGGAATTGAACTTGGCCTGAACCAGGCTGGAGCTCGTATTCTGGAAGGCGTTCTGGAGGATTGCCATGACGACAAGGCCCGGCGCCAGGAAGTCATTATAGTTCAACCCGTCAAAGTCGCCGGTCAGGCGCCCGCGGTCGCCGAAGGCCAGCTTGAATACGGTCATGAACAGAAGGGTGGTCACCACGGGCGCAAACACGGTCTGCATCCACACTTTGAGGAACCGGCCCACTTCGCGCTTGTACAGCGTCCACAGACCCAACCCGTTGAAAGCGCCATATTGGCGGATCACCCTGAGACTGGATTCCGAACGCGAAGAACTTGTGGAAACAGGGCTTATGGCGGTGGCGTCTGGTGCAATATCTGTCATGTCGGGTTATCTAGTATGCAACGCGCCCCGGAACGAGGGGTAAGGCCCTGTTTTTTTGCCCTGATCACAAATCGGGCAAACCTGCCGAAACTGCGACTCACATGACACAAGATATGGAAAGCCTGTGGAAAGCTAAGTCTGCATGTTGTGTTTCATTTCGGTCCTGATACGATATCTAGGTGCTGAGAGAGATGGCGCGTAACTGCTATCACAACATATAGGGGCTGACGGAACCGCGTATCGGGACCGCAACCTGGAGCTGGGAGACCTAAATCCATGTCTTGGACCGATGAACGCGTAAACGTGCTCAAGAAACTCTGGGCAGAGGGCCATTCGGCCTCCCAGATCGCGAAACAGCTGGGCGGCGTCACGCGCAATGCCGTGATCGGCAAGGTACACCGCCTTGGCCTGTCCGGCCGTGCGACTCCTTCGCGCCCGGTGAAACGCCCGCCGCGCCTGGCCCGGCCGAAGCCAAGGCTCATGCCGGACGGAACGGTCACGACGCCAACACCCGCCGTCACTGCGCCACCGGTCGAAGAAGCCAAGCCGGCTGTCGAGCGCACGGCAATGACCGCTCCCCTGCCCCCGATGCGTCTGGCGGATGGCGGTGCTGCCACCATCCTCACGCTGCGGGATTCCATGTGCAAATGGCCGATTGGCGACCCGGCTGATCCGAAATTCGCCTTCTGTGGACGCAAGTCAGACTGCGGCCCGTATTGCACCGAGCATGCGAAAGTGGCGTTCCAGCCCGCCCGCAAGCGCGACACCAAGAAAAGCCAGTATGATTATGTGCGTCGCATAGCTGGCTGACACGGGTCGGCAAAACGCGACAAGCAGGAAAGCCCCCGGCGTTATTCGTTGGGGGCTTTTTTTGTGTCCGCTTTTGCGGCCTCCGCTTCGGCGGCTTCGTCCTCGGCGGCTTTGGCTGCCGCCGCCGCTTCCGCCTCTGCAGTACCTTCCGGCGTAATCTGCACGCGCAACACGTCGCTGCCCCGGAAGTGCAGGTCCTGTTGCGGGAACGGGATCTCGATCCCGTGCCGCTCGAGCGCTGAATGGATCGCCCAGTTATAATCGGCCGTCACCTTGGCCGGCTTCTTCACCGCTTCCTCGGTCAGCCAGACGACCAGCTCGAAATCAAGACTGCTGTCGCCAAACCCTGTCAGCCAGACCTGCGGCATGCGCGGGCCCATGTTCTCCAGCGTCCACTGCACTTCGGCAGCCGCTTCCATGCCCGCCTTGCGAACCATGTTCTTGTCGCTGCCATAGGCCACGCCGAATTTGATATGCGTGCGCCGGCGCGCCTCGCGCAGTGTCCAGTTGATCACCTGCGCCTTGATGAACTCCTCGTTGGGCACAAGGATATCGACATTATCGTTCGTGGTGACCACGGTGGAACGGATATTGATTTCGTTGACGAGGCCGGTCACGCCGGACTGCAGCTCGATGAAGTCACCCACTTTGACCGATTTCTCGATCAGGATGATCACGCCGGATATGAAGTTGGAGAAGATCGACTGAAGGCCAAAACCGATGCCGACGCCGAGGGCACCGGAGAAGATAGTCAGCGCGCTCAGGTTCACGCCTACGGTCTGCAGCGCAATCGCAATCGCGACGACCATCAGCAATATGTTCGCCACCTGGCCCAGCAGGCCCGCCATGGAGGGGTTCAGCCTGCTGGTAGACCGCAGCCGCGTCTGCGCCGTGGCGCCCGCGACACGCCCCACCCACAGGGCGATGATGGCGATCGCCACACTGGTCAGGATGCGCCAGGCCGAGATGGAGCCCTTGCCGATCGGTATCTGGAAGTCATTCAGCGCCGAAATCGTCGGGCCGAGCCAGCGCAGGATATAGAGGGCCGCCACCGTCCAGGCGACAATCGCAATCGTGCGCGACAGGAAGCTTTTCTTCATGTTGGCTGTGAGCAACCGGATGATGATCCAGGCCATCAGCAGGCTCGCCACAATGCGCAGCCCGTCGCGGTTGAGGTCCGCCACCATGAAGCCAACAATCGCAGCCCATACAAGAATAACCGTGAACAGGGGCCACATCACGCTGGCAATCGACCGGAACAGCCGCCCGATCGCATCCGGCTTGCCGCGTTCCTCGACGAATTCCACCAGTCGCTTGTAGGGAATGCGCGCGATCAGCCAGGCCACCACAACGGCCAGCACCACCACGCCCGCCTGCCACAGCGTCGCTTCCGAGAGCGCCTGCTCAAGAAAAGAGTCGAACCAGACCTGCAGCTGCCCCCACAGCGTGCCCACCTGTTCGGCCACTGCCTCGGTATCGATCTCGATATCGTCAGGATTCATCGCCGCGCCTCACAACCATTTCATCAGCTTGAATAGCATGAACTCGATACCGACGATGATCGCAAGGATCACGACCGTGATCCAGAACGCCCCGCTCGAGTTCACGCCCGGCATCCCGCCGACATTGATGCCGAGCAGGCCCGTCACGAAGCCAAGCGGCAGGAAGATCGCCGCGATAATTGAAAACACGAACATGGTCCGGTTCATCTCGGCCGCTGCCCGGTTGTTGAGATCATCCTGCAGCACCAGCGCGCTCTCCTTCGAGACATCCAGGTCTTCAAGGTAGCGGCTCAGCCGGTCCAGCATCTCACGCACTGTCAGCCGGTTTTCCGGCGACATCCAGTCCGGCGGATCCTGCTTCAGCGCCAGAAGCGCATCGAATTGCGGAGAGATATAGCGCTTGAACGCAAGGCAGGTACGCCGGATGCCACCAATCTCGTCCAGCATCTCATCCGCCTTGGTATCGGCCGCATCCGCTTCCAGCTCGTCGATCCGCTCGTTCATTCCGGTAATCGCCAGGTTGATCTTGCCGATCAGTTCCTTTGACAGCGCCATGACAAGGTCGCCGGCCGTCTTCGGCCCGTCGCCGCGCTCTTCAAGTTGGGCCAGCACATCGCGGGGTGTCTGCAGTCGCCGCCTGCGCAGCGTGACAACGCGCGAGCGGTCCGCCCAGACCTGCATGGCGATCATGTCTTCCGGCTCGTCGCCCGGATTGAAGTTCACGCCGCGCAGCACGCAGACCAGGCCCTCCCCTTCGCGGAACACCCGCGGGCGCGTCTCGTTCGACAGCAGCACTTCGATGGTTGCTTCAGAGGCCGGTAGCGCCTTGTGCATCCACTCGGCCGCCCCCTCTGCCGTGCGGTCAAGATGCAGCCACAGCACTTCCTTCTCATTGGCAGGATGCCAGTCCTGCACCGCGTCCCAGCCCATCACCCGGCATCCCCCGGACCCGTCCAGCACGCAGCCGAACACCATCAAGGGACGCGCCTCAGTCTGCGTCGTGCCCTTTTCGGTCCGGTTTGCCATTATGCCTGCGATGTCCTGTTTGATCTGCCAGATTAAACCTTATCGCGCGCCAGCACGCAAACGGGCGCCATCGTCCAGCATGCAAAAGGATCAAAGCCGCGCAGCCGGCAGCCAGATGCCGAAGGCGCTGCCTTTGCCAAGGCGGGTTTCCACGGCGAGGCCGCCGCGATGGTGCGCCATGATATGCTTGACGATGGCGAGACCAAGCCCCGTGCCGGTAATCTTGCCGCCCCGGCTCTGATCGGCGCGATAGAACCGCTCGCCAAGGCGCGGCAGGTGTTCGCGTTCAATGCCCGGTCCCTGGTCCTCGACACGCAGCCAGACCGACGCATCCGGCTTGCCCGGACGCCCCGCTGCCTGCAGCAGCGTCATCCGCTCGCCTTCGCGCCAGCCATGCCCGGCCTTGGACCGCGCTTCGACCATGCTCGGCGTATTGCCATAGAAAACGGTCACCTTGCCGTCCGCCGGCGTGTATTTCAGCGCATTCGTCAGCAGGTTTTCCACCACTTGCATGATCTCGTCGCGGTGCGCGATCACCGGCAGCGCGCCCTCCTCGCCAATCAGTTCCAGCGTAATCGACCGCTCGTTCGCAATGGGCTGCAGTGCCTCGGTTGCATCAATCACGATCCGGGTGAAATCCTCCTGCTCGCTGGGCGAGATATGTTCGGAAAACTCGATCCGCGACAGCGATAGAAGGTCGGCAATCAGGCGGCTCATCCGCTCGGACTCCCCGGCCATGATATCGAGGAAGCGCGGCCACGAGGCCGTATCATCCTTGGCGGGTCCGCGCATGGTTTCGATAAAGCCTGACAGCGCCGTCAGGGGCGTGCGCAATTCATGGCTCGCATTGGCGAGAAAGTCGGATCGCGCGCGTGCCGCCCGCTGCACCGGCGTCAGGTCTTCCAGCACGACCAGCGTTTGTTCGGCGCCCGTGGGCCGCGAAACATGGGCGCGCCAGGTCTCGTCGGGTCCGCTGTCGACCTCCACTGAAACGGACTCGTCTCCCTCGCCGCGGCCGATCCTGTCAATCGCCGACAGTAGCGCAGGCGAACGGATCACGGTGCTCGCGCGCGGATTGACCCGCCCGTCGAGCCGCAGGATCAGGTCGGCCTCTTCATTGAACGCCACGATCCGCTTCTCGCCGTCCACTTCAAAGGCCGGCAGCGGCAGGGCGCGGAGCAACTGAACGGAATCCAGTCGGCGCGTAACAGTCGTCGGCGCCTGCGTGCGCGAGCTTGCGCGAACAGGCAGGAAGGCCGCCGACCCGACAAAATAGGCAAAGGCCATCGAAGCGAGCACGGCCATCGCCGCAAAGGCGACGATGAAGTCCAACTCCCCCGTCGCCGCCAGAAGGAACAGCACGCCGCAAAAGCAGAATCCCAGGATGAAAAAATCCCGTGCCCGGCGGCTCAGTCCCGCACGTGACTCCGTTTGGCCAAGAGATGGATCGGACTTGCTCACCCTGTCTCCCGCGCGGGTCTGAATGGGCCAGACCCCGTGTCCGTCCCCATCGCGCCGCCGTCACTTGCCGCTACAGCGGCCCTGCAAAGATGCCAAGCCCCCGACAGCGCATGATAGCAGCGACACGCCTTTATGACACCTGTGCAACAATTATTGAATTTCGATAATTTATCGTTGACAGTCGACTAGGCCCGGACTATCCGGTAGCCCAAAGAGTCGGGAGCCTCACAAGCGGCATGAAACGGTCTATTCTTCTTATCAGCACGGCAATTGTTGCAGCCTGCACCTCTTCTCCGGCGTCACTTGGTCGCCTGGCAGGCCAACCCGTGGAATTTTTTGCCGAAACGGCCGACGCGCCGTCCGAATGGGCCGCGCGCGGCGTGGCGGGCGTTGCACCCCAAGGCGACTGGCTCAGCCAGTTCAACGACCCGTTGATGGTCGGCCTCGTTAATGAAGCCCTCACCAACAGCCCGACTCTGGAATCCCGCGCCGCCCTGGTCCGTGCTTCCGAAGCCGCAACCCGGATCGCGCGCTCCCAGCGCCGTCCGAGCGTCAGCGGCTCGGTCTCCGCCGGCGTCAATTCCAGTTCGACCACATTCGCTGGCACGACTGACCGCAGCACGGACGGCGTCTATGGCGTCGGCCTCGATGCCAGCTGGGAACTCGACCTCTGGAACCGTCTCGGTTCCGGCATCGGTGCCGCCGAAGCAGACCTCGCCGCCAGCCAGGCCGATTATGACGCCGCCGAGCTTTCGCTCGCAGCGCAGACGTCGATTGCCTGGATCAACCTCAACGCCGCCCTCGCGCAGGAACGCGTCGCCGCCAAGACCGTCGAGGCGCGCGACCGCGTCCGCACGCTGACCGAGCGCCGCTTCCAGCGCGGCCTTGCCGACGCGCTCGACGTGCGCACCGCGCGCAGCACGCTTGCCCAGGCCGAAGCCTCCATGGCCGCCCAGCGCCAGTTCACCGGCGAAGCCGCCCGCCGCCTTGAAACGCTTGTCGGGCGCTACCCGAATGCGGAACTGCAGGCGCCCGCTGAAATCCCGACGCTCGGCACGATCGTGCCTGAAGGCAACCCGGCTTTGCTCCTGTCGCGCCGTCCGGACATTGCCGGCGCCGAAGCGCGCGTCGTCGCCGCTGGTCTGCGCGCCGAACAGGCCCGCCTCGCCATGCTGCCCTCGCTGCGCCTGACCGCCTCGGTCGGCACCAACACGACCGACTTCGCAGACGCCTTCGACCCGGAACGTATCGCCGCCAACCTGATCGCCAGCCTGGTCCAGCCGCTCTTCACGGGTGGCCAGCTCGATGCCCAGCGCGACGCCGCCGTGGCGCAGGCCGAAGCCGCCGTCGCCAATTATGCATCCACCGCGCTTGATGCCTGGCGCGAGGTCGAAAACGCCCTCGCCGCCGACACTTATCTCGCCGAACAGGAAGACGCGCAGGCCCGCGCCCTCGAAGAGGCCCGCCTCGCTGAGGACCTCGCCGAGCGCCAGTACACCAGCGGCACGATCACCATCTTCAACCTGATCGACGCGCAGACGCGCCGCCTGACAGCTGAGAGCCAGCTCGTGACGGCCCGCGCCAGCCGTGCGACCAACCGCATTTCCTATCATCTCGCCCTTGGCGGCGGCCTCCCCACCGGGACCGCCTCTGCACAATCTGCTAAAAGCAATTCTGACACGGACGCCGCAAGAAGCGGCAGGAGCTAATCTTTCATGGGCCGCCTTGTATCCATTCTCGCCCCCCTGGGCATCATTCTTGTCGTCGGCATCGGCGGCAGCTTCGTCCTGCATGCCATCAAGCCCGAGCCTGAAAAGGCCGACGAGGCGCGTGCCGGACTCAACGTATTCGCCGAGCCCGTGCGCCGCGGCGACCTGCACCTGACCGTCGAGGCCCAGGGCGAAGTGCGCCCGCGCCGCGAGATCGTCGTCTCACCTCAGATCACCGGCCGCGTCGCCTATGTCTCGCCGGACTTCATCGATGGCGGCTTCATCAAGCGGGGCCAGCTCCTCGTCCGCGTTGAGGCGGCCGATTATGAACTCGGTGTCGTCAGCGCGCGCTCCGGTGTCGCCAGCGCCGAGCAGGCGCTCGCCCGTGAGATCGCCGAAGCCGAACTCGCCCAGCAGGACATTAAAGATCTCGGCCTCGACAATGCTTCCCCGCTGGCCCGCCGCGAGCCGCAGCTGGCCCAGGCCCGCGCCGCCCTCGATGGGGCCAAGGCCCAGCTGAAGGATGCTGAACTCGCGCTCGACCGGACCGCCGTCTACGCGCCCTTCGATGGCCGCGTGCGCGAACGCAATGTCGATATCGGCCAGGTCGCCGCCGCCGGCTCGACGCTTGGCCGCATCTTCGCGAACGACGTGGTCGAAGTGTCCCTGCCGCTTGATGATGGCGAGATGGGGCGTCTCGGCCTGCCCCTCGCCTTTGCCGCCACGAAAGACCAGCCTGGCCCGAAAGTCACCTTCACCGCCAATGTGGCCGGCCAGCCGCGCACATGGATCGGCGAAGTTGTCCGCACCGCCGCCGCGGTCAACTCGATGACCCGTCAGATCAATGTGATCGCCGAGCTGGAAGATCCCTATGGCGCCGGCGCCGATGGTGACGCGCCCATGGCACCAGGCCTCTTCGTCAATGCCACGATCGAAGGCGCAACAATTCCCGACGTGCTAATCGCCCCGCGCGGCGCCCTGCGCGGCGAAGACCAGCTTTTCATCGGCGATGCCAAGCACGGCAAGCTTTCCATCCGCACGGTCGACCTCGTCTTTTCAGATACCGATGGCGCCTACATCCGCTCCGGTGTGAGCGAAGGCGAGCTGGCCATTGTCAGCCCCGTCCAGGCGGCGTTTGACGGCATGAGCATCACCGTGATGGAGCGTCTCGAGGACGGCACGGTCAAGGTCTACGAGCCTGAAGAAGAAGACGGCAAGGCCGCAACGGCGGCTGCCACGACAGCCACGCAGGGAGCAGAGGGAACTCCGCAATGAACGGTATTGTCTCCTGGTTTGCCCGCAACGCGGTTGCCGCGAACCTCCTGATGATTGTCGCCTTTGTCGGCGGCATTTTTGGTTACACCCGGATGGAACAGGAAATGTTCCCGGTCGTGAACGTCACCGGCGCGTCGGTCATCGTCGCGTGGAACGGCGCCTCGCCGCAGGACATTGAAGACCAGATCGTCACCCGTATCGAGGAGGCGGTTGCCGACCTCAACGGTCTTGACCGCATCACCTCGATTGCCAGCGAAGGCTCCGGCGTGGTCAACATCAAGGGCCGCGACGACGTCGACATGGACATTTTCCTCAAGGACGTCGAGCGCCGGGTCAACCAGATCAACAACCTGCCCCAGGCCGCCTTCCAGCCCCAGATCCAGCGCTGGGAACAGCGCGACCAGTACATGGGCTTTGCCGTACACGGAAATGTCGACAGCCGCACGCTGAAACGCGTGGCCGACAAGGTGCGCGACGAGCTCGCCAAACTGCCCGGCGGCGAACTGGCCGAGCTTCAGGGCACGCTGGATGAACAAGTCAGTATCGAAGTCTCCGAACAGGCCCTGCGCCGCTTCGGCCTCAGCTTCTCCGATGTCGCCAATGCCATTCGTCAGTCCTCGCTGAACTCTTCCGGCGGGCGCATCGAATCCTCCATCGGCGACGTCAACATCACCGCGCGCCAGCTCGCCGACACGGCTGACCAGTTCAACAAGATCATTGTCCGCCAGACGACTGCCGAGGGCACGGTTTATGTCTCCGACATTGCCACCGTTATCGACGGCTTCGTCAGCGACAAGCTGAAGGCGACGTTCGACAATGAGCCGACCGCCTTCGTCATGATCCCCTCCCCCGACAAGATGGACATCGTCAAATACACCGATGGCTTCAAGAAGTTCGTCGAGGAAGCCAACGACCATTCCAACGGCATCCTGCCACAGGCCGTGCGCATCGACACGCTCTGGGACAACTCGGTCGAGTTCAAGGCGCGTATGGACCTGATCACCCAGTCGGCCCTGTCCGGCGCCGTGCTGGTCATGCTCGTACTCATCCTCTTCCTTCGCCCCGTCGTCGCGCTCTGGGTCACGATGGGCATTTTCACCGCTTTCGCCGGCGGCATCATGCTGCTGCCCTACTTCGGCGTCTCGTGGAACATCCTCTCCACCTTTGCCGTGCTGCTCGTGATCGGCGTCATCGTGGATGATGCGATCGTCGTCGGAGAGAACATACACAGGGAAGTCGAGAGCGGCCGGCGCGAAGGCTTGGACGCCTCCATTGTCGGCACCCAGCTCGTGCTCAAGCCCGTCATCTTCGGCGTGTTGACCACGATCATCGCCTTCCTGCCCTGGGCTTTCATCTCGGGCCCGACCCGCATGTTCACACAGCAGATCACCTTCGTCGTCGTCGCTGCGCTGATCTTCTCGGTCATCGAGTGCATGCTGATCCTGCCGAGCCACCTCGCGCACATGAAGAAGCAGCAATTCGATGGCCCGACGGGCGGCTTCCTCAAGCTCCAGCGCCGCATCGCGGACAGCCTGCTCTGGTTTGCCAACCATCTCTACAAGCCGGTGCTCGAGATCGCCCTGCGCTTCCGCTATGCCACCGTCGCCTTCTTCTTCTGTCTCTTTGGCCTCGCCTTCCAGATGCAGATGACCGGCATCGTGCCCTTCCAGTTCATGCCGGAAATCGAGGCCGACCTGATCCAGGTCAATATCGAGATGCCGGAAGGCACACCCTATGAGCGCCTGCTCCAGGTGCGCGATCAGCTCCAGGTCGGCATTGACACCCTTACGGAAGAAACCGGCAAGGAATATGCCGAGATCGAAGGCGGTCTGATCACGCAAGCCTCCGTCGTCGCCTCGGGCGCTTTCGTGCGGGCATGGGTCGGCCTCGCCGCACCCGAGAACCGCCCGGTCACCCTGCGCTCGCGCGATATCTCGGAGCGCCTGCGCGACGCTGTCGGCCCGGTCCAGGATGCTCAGGAAGTCGGTTTCGAGTTTACCTTCAACGATGATTCCAGCGGGGTGCGTTTCGCCCTCAACCATCCGGATCTTGCCCGCCTGCGCGCCGCGTCTGCTGACGTGAAGGCCCACCTCGCCACCTATTCCAGCGCCTATGATATCGGCGACAATCTTTCCTCCTCCGCCGAGGAAATCCGCATCACGATGAAGCCCGGCGCCGAAACGCTCGGTGTCACGCTCGCCAGCGTGTCCCAGCAATTGCGCCAGGCCTATTTCGGTGAAGAGGTCCAGCGCCTTCCGCGTGACGGGGAAGACGTGCGTGTCATGGTCCGCCTGCCCATCAGCGCGCGGTCCGATCTCGACAGTCTCAACAATCTCAAGGTCCGCACAGCCGATGGCCGCGAGATCCCTGTCACCCAGGTCGCCGATTTCGAATACGCCCCCGGCATCAACCGCATCGTCCGGCGCAACCGCACCCGCTCGGTCGCCGTCTATGCCGAGGTCAAGGGCGAGGGCGAACGCAGCCGTATCATGGCCGACATGGAAAAGAATTTCTGGCCTGAATTCCAGAAACGCTTCCCCGAAGTCCAGCGCGGCGAAGCTGGCGGCTTTGAGGAAGAGCAGAAATTCTTCAGCGAGATCGGCCGTCTCGTCGTCATGGCCATCGGCGCCATGTATATCCTGCTCGCGGTGGCCTTCCGGTCCTATTCCCAGCCCGTCCTTCTGATGATGGCCCTGCCCTTTGCCTATTGCGGTGCCATTTTCGGCCTCGCCCTGTTCAACACGCCGATGGCCATGTTCGCCTTCTTCGGCATCGCGGCGGCGGCGGGGGTCGTCATCAACGACAACCTTGTGCTGATCGATTACGTGAACCGGCGGCGCGACGAAGGCGCCGGTGCCATCCAGTCGCTTGTCGACGCTGGCGTCTCCCGCTTCCGGCCGATCCTGCTCACATCCGTCACCACCTTTGTCGGCATCCTGCCGCTATTGGCGGTGCGCTCGACACAGGCCCAGTTCCTCAAGCCGATGATCGTGTCGCTCGCCTGCGCTGTGGCCTTCGCCCTCTTTGTCTCGCTGCTGATGGTGCCAGCCATGTATGCCGTTGGTGTCGAAATCGGCCGCATCTTCCGCTGGACATGGGGCGGCAAACCCTTCCGCCAGATCGGCGAAACCTATTCCGGCGAAGTCACCATCGACGAAGACGAACTCATCGGCACGAGCAGGGATGATGCAGTTGGGCCCCTTGCCCCCGCCGAATAATGGCGTGATTTAACCCGGATGCGCCCCTCCCCTACCGCGCTCTTGTGGCACGGGCTGTGGACGCATCCGATCAATCTGGAGAGACCTTCATGAAACATCTGATGCTGGGCGCAGCCGCGATTGCGCTCCTTACCGCCTGTGGCCAGGCCAAGGACAAGGCGCCTGCCGAACCCGCGGCCGCCGAAGCGCCTGCCCCCGTCGCCAATGCCGACGGCAAGTATGAAACCGCCGAAGGCCTTGAGCTGACCGTGCCCGACACCTGGGGCAAATGGGGCGTCAATCTCGACAATGTGAAATCCGACGTGAAGCCGGGCAATGACTTCTTCGCCTACGTCAACGGCAAGTGGCTCGACAGTTTCGTCATCCCTGCCGATAAGACGCGCTACGGATCCTTCACCCTGCTCGGCGAGAAATCCGAACAGCGCGTGCGCAAGATCATTGAGGAACTCGCTGCTGCGCAGCCGGATCCGTCGACGCTCGAAGGCAAGGTCGCGACCATCTATAACGCCTACATGGACACCGATGCCATCGAAGCAAAAGGCATTGCCCCTGCTGAGCCCTATCTGGAGCGCATCAAGGCCATCGCCACCCGTGAAGACCTTGCCAGGACCTTTGCCGCCAATGGCTTCACCACACCGGTCGCAGGCTGGGTCGATGTCGATTCCAAACAGACCGACCAGTACATCTTCTATGTCACGCAGGCCGGTCTCGGCATGGGCGACCGCGACTATTACCTCGTCGATAATGATCGCAACAAAGAACTGCTCGCCGCCTACAAGACCATGCTTTCCACGCTGCTGGCGCGCGCAGGCTATGAAGATGCCAATGCGGCCGCCGACAAGGTGATCGCGCTCGAAACCGAACTGGCAAAAGCGCATTGGGACCGCGCTGCGGGCCGCAACCGCAACCTCACTTATAACAAGATGTCGAAAGACGACCTCATCAAGCTGGCCGGCAAGTTCCCCGCCGCCACGATGATTGATGGGCTCGGCCTTGGCGACCAGACAGAGTTCGTCGTCCGCCAGGTCACGCCGACCGCCGAAGAGATCAAGGAAAACGGCCTTGAGGGCGACCAGCTCGCCAAAGTGTCCGGCGGCGGTGTCGCCGGCCTGTTCAAGGTCATGGAAGATGCGCCGCTTGATCAGTGGAAGGCCTATCTCGCCGCCCACCTCCTGATCGACACATCGGATGTCCTGCCAGCCGATATCGACAACACCGTGTTCGATTTCTACGGCAAGACGCTGAACGGTCTTGAAGAACAGCGCGAGCGCTGGAAGCGCGCCGTCGATACGGTCGAGAACTCTGTCGGTGAAGCCGTCGGCAAGGTCTATGCCGAGCGCTATTTCCCGGCCGAGAACAAGGCCGCGATGGACAAGCTCGTCGCCAATTTGCGTACCGCCCTCTCCCAGAATCTCGAAGGAATCGACTGGATGGGCCCCGAGACCAAGGCCGAAGCCGAAACCAAGCTGACCCAGTTCACACCCAAGATCGGCTATCCGGAAAAGTTCGAGACCTATGACAGCCTTGTTGTCAGCGAAGACGCCTTCGCCAACCATATGGCCGTCATCGACTGGCAGTACAAGGACATGATCTCCGATCTCGGCAAACCGATCGACAAGACCGAATGGGGCATGCTGCCCCAGACGGTGAACGCCTATTATTCGCCGAACCGCAACGAGATCGTCTTCCCCGCCGCCATCCTGCAGCCGCCTTTCTTCAATCTCGCTGCTGACCCGGCCGTAAACTATGGCGCCATCGGCGCCGTGATTGGTCACGAAATGGGTCACGGCTTTGACGACCAGGGCGCCAAGTCGGACGGCACCGGCCTGCTGCGCAACTGGTGGACGGCTGAAGACGAAGCCAATTTCAAGGCCAAGACAGAGGCCCTTGTCGCCCAGTACAATGCGTTCTGCCCCTATGATGACGGCGCAACCTGCGTCAACGGCGCCCTGACCCTCGGCGAGAACATCGGCGACCTTGGCGGCCTCTCCATGGCCTACAAGGCCTATCATCTCAGCCTGAACGGCAAGGAAGACAAGGTGATCGACGGTCTCACCGGCGACCAGCGTTTCTTCATGGCCTATGCCCAGGTCTGGCGCTCCAAGAACCGCGAAGAGGCGATGCGCCGCCAGATGCTGACCGATCCGCACTCTCCGCCGGAGTACCGGGTCAACGGTATCGTCCGCAACTTCGACGCATGGTACGATGCGTTTGATATTCAGCCGGGTGACGCGCTCTATTTGCCGCCAGAACAGCGTATCCATATCTGGTAACTCTCGGCTCCTGCAGTCCAAACTACAGAAAGCGGTGCCTCAGGGCGCCGCTTTTTTTGCGCTCTGTTAATAGCTTGGCCCGATAATTGCTCATGAAACACGTCTACAGGTCCGTTTGACCCGTAACAAAACGAGTGAGTGAACGCCATGGCCCTTATGACCCGCAAATTCGGTCAGAAGAAATCCGCAGCCGCTGCCCCCAGCAGCCGGATCGCGCAGGCCGTATCGGACCAGCACGCCACCCCGCGCCCCTTGCGCGGCACGGCCTACCGGGAAGCCTCAGTCGTCTTTGAATCGGGCTATTCGCTGCGCTGCATCGTGCTCGACTACAGCAAGACCGGCGTGCGCCTCCGCTTCCCCACGAACGAAGTCCTGCCACCGCGCCTCATCGTCAAGGCCGCTGCCGTCGGCGTTGCCGGCCCGGCCCGTGTCATCTGGCAGCACAATTCGGAAGTCGGCCTCGAACTGCTCTGAGCTGATCTGATCGGCGCCGTTTCCGCCCTCACACGAAAAAATGTTCGCCTCCGGGGGTGACGCCGCCTGCAGTCCGTCTACTTGTATGGGGACAGCCTGAAGGAGCCGCCGCCAATGTCCGCCTTGCGTACCGCCCTGCCCCTCGCCCTCGCCGCCCTCCTTGTCTCCGCCGCCACGGCAGAGCCCATGGCCGCACAGGATCATTCCGCCCACCAGATGGAGCCCGCCATGACCGCCACAGAATTCACCTCGATCGACGGCAAGCCGCTCGATCTTGCCAGCCTCGGCGCCAAGGCCGTCCTCGTCGTCAACACGGCCTCCAAGTGCGGTTACACGCCCCAATATGCCGGCCTCGAAGAGCTTTATGAGGCCTACAAGGACAAGGGCCTCGTCATCGTCGGCGTCCCCTCGAACGATTTCGGCGGACAGGAGCCCGGCACCGAGGCCGAAGTCAAAACCTTCTGCCAGATCAATTACGGCGTCACCTTCCCGCTGACCAAGAAATACAAGGTCACCGGCGCCGAGGAACACCCCTTCTATGTCCACGCCGTCGAAACGCTTGGTGACGCGGCCCAGCCCAAGTGGAATTTCCATAAAGTGCTGACCAATGCCTCCGGCATGCCGATCAAGGCCTACCCCTCCGCCACCAAGCCCGCCGACGCCGAACTCGTCGCCGACATCGAAGCCGCCCTCAAGGGCTAAAGCCTCACCTCGCGGCTGACACCTACCGCCGCGAGGAAGCCTTCATCATGGCTGACCACGATCAGCGCGCCGTCAAAGCCTGACAGCGCTGCTTCCAGCAATTCCACCGCTGGCAGGTCGAGGTGATTGGTCGGCTCGTCCAGCACCAGCAGCCACGGCGCCTCGGCCTGTGCAAACACGCAGGCCATGCCCGCGCGCAGCCGTTCGCCGCCGCTCAGCGTTCCGGCCATTTGCAATGCCGCGTCGGCCCGGAACGCAAACCGCGCCAGCGCCGCCCGGCCCGCATGCTCGCCGAGGGCCGGGTTCAGCCGCTGCAAATTCTCCAGCACGCTCTCATCATCCTTCAGCAGACTGACGTGCTGGTCCAGCATCGCCATCCGCTCCGTCAGCCGGCGCACTTCGCCTGAATCCGCCTGCGCCTCGCCCATGATCGCGCGCAGCAGCGTGGTTTTGCCGGATCCATTCGCGCCGCGCACGGCGATGCGCTCCGGGCCGCGCACATCCATGTCGAGCGGGCCGAACAGCCGCCGGCCGCCGCGCGTCATCACCACACCGCGCAGGGTCAGCAGATCCCGCCCCGCTGGCAGGCCTGTCATCGGCAGGTCGATATGCAGCGGTGTCTCGATTGCCACCTGTGCCCGCGCTGCCGCGAGTGCGTCACGCCCTTCGTCGAGCCTGCGCCCTGCCACGTCGCCGCCCCGCGCCCGTGTCGCCTCGGCCTGCTGCGCCCGGGCATCCAGCAATATCTTTGGCGCATCGCCGCGCGCCCGTGCTGCCTTGCCGCGCTTGTCGCGGCGGTCCTGCTTCTCGCGCGCCGCCTGCGCCTCGCGCTCGGCCCGCCTCAGCTCGCCCGATGCCCGGTCCAGCGCCGCTGCCGACCGCTCCCGCGACGCCTCGCGCGCGGCCGCAAAATCGCTCCATCCGCCGCCGAACACGGTCACGCCCACGGGCGAGAGTTCGACAATCCGGTCCACCCGTTCCAGCAGCGCGCGGTCATGGCTCGCCACTACCACGCCGCCTTTCCAGCGCGCCAGCAGGTCCGCGATCGCCGCCCGGCCATCCGCATCCAGATTGTTCGTCGGCTCGTCCAGCAGCAGCACGTCCGGCGCTTCCAGCACCAGACGCGCCAGCATCACCCGCGTCCGCTCGCCGCCGCTCAGCGTGCCCAGCGTGCGCGCAAGGTCCAGCCCCGGCAGCCCGGTCTGCGCCAGCGCCGCGTCGAGCCGCGCCTCCAGCGTCCAGTCCGCCTCCGCCGCGTCAGCCGCGCTTCCCTCCCCAGCGGCCAGCCGGTGCAGCCGCGCAAGGCCATCCGCCACGCCCAGCGCCTCGGCCACGCTCAGGGCCGCGTCCGGCACCTGCACCAGCCGCCCGACTTTGCCCGCGCGGTGCACGCTGCCGCCCGCAGGCGCCACGTCGCCCGCGATCACGTCCAGCAATGTGGACTTGCCACAGCCATTGCGACCGGCAAGGCCGGTCACTTCATGGCCAACAGATAGCGTCAGCCCCTCGAAAAGGGGCCGTGAATCAGGCGTTGAAAGGGAAATCGATGTTAGGGTGACAAACGCGGACATGGGACGAGACTTTCACAAGGGACAGGCAGCGGCGAGCGGGGCGCGTTGCGAAATCCATGTCAGTCTCCAGTCACAAGGTCGGCGTTGAGCCCCCTATCTAGAAAGCCGTGCGGCCGGGCGCAAGCCCTCAGGCGTCCGCGCGGATCGTCGCCAGCTCCGCCAGCAGCTTCGTCCATTCCGCGTCCACTTGCCCCGTCCAGTCCCCGGCCATGATCTCGCGGAACACATCCCGCATCGCCACAAACATCAGGTCGACCTCATCTTCGGTAAGGCCATAACCGTCATGGATCATCCGCGCCGCTTCGATCAGCAGGCGCGGGGTCTCGCTCTGCCCCTCGGCCACGCCGATGATGCAGTTGAGGCTGGTCTGCAACATGCTGCCACGCACGCCGCCATCCGTATCCATCACGAACAGCGGCTCGAATTTCGCGTCCAGCTCATAGAGCCGCGCAAAGATCCGCTCCTGCGGGTCGCCGCAGCGCTCCGAAACCGTCTCCAGCGTCGACGTGATGATGGCAGCGTTTATCATATGAGCCTCCCTTGCGCGGCCTTTGCCGCTTTGCCCGGCAGCTTAGGCCAGCCGGCGGCAGCTGTCTTCCCGGCGCAGCGCAAAAGCGTGACTGGCTCCATTGCAGGGCCCGTCGCCTCTGGCTAGTTTACCCCCTTCCGGCAGGAGGAGCCATTGACGATGGGTGTAACCAGGATCATTGCCAATCTCACGGCGCCGGACCCGATCGCGCTGGCGAAATTCTACCAGCAGGTTTTTGAACTCGACCTGCCCCTGGACATGGGATGGATCACGTTCCTGAATTCAGACACGACCCAGAAGATCGAACTGCACACGGCGTCCGAAGGCGGCTCCGGCACTGAGCTCCCCGTCATCTCCATCGGTGTGGACGACCTGGTCGCCACCGAGGCGGCCGTCCGGGCGGCAGGTGCTGAAATCATCTACGGACCGGTCACCGAAGACTGGGGCATTCGCCGTTTCTTCTTCCGCGATCCGGCCGGCAATCTCGTCAATGTCGTCGACAGTTGAAGGCCGCCGCCCGCGCACCTCTGCCTGGCTGATCGCGAAAGCCAGACGCTTTGTCTAGGGATTGTCCGCCAGGAATTGCACCAGCTCGTCCTTCCAGAATACCGGCCAGGTGTGCGTGCCGTGGCCGCGTGTCTCTTCGCTGGCGGGCACCAGCACGAAGCGCGCATTCGGCATCTCCGCCGCCTTCGCTTCCGGGTCGCCGAGGCCCGGCGGGTTGATGAAATCATCCGCCGAATTGATCCACAGCACCGGAACCGTGATCTCTGACAGGCGCGGCGCCGGGTTGTAATTCCGCGACGCATCGAACTGGTAGATCGTATCATTCGGGTCTGCCGGATCGGCCATGAACCGCTCCAGCGAGCTGTGCAGCTGGTTCACCGCCGCCTCGCGCGTCGGCGCCTCGGCCTGCATCCGGTAGGGGTTGCAACCGGCAAGGATCAGCGCATTGGCCCACATGGCCACGCCCCGCTTCAGGTCGCCCGCCTCGGCATAGTCCCCGCCCGCATAGGCCGGGTCCTGCTCGAAGCCATCAATGATCATCTGGCGAAACATGCGGTTGCGCCCGGCAATCTCGATCACATTGCAGGCCAGCGGCACTAGCCGCCGTGCAAAGCCGGGGTGTTCCTCGCCCCACACAAAGCCCTGCATGCAGCCCATCGACGTGCCGACAATCATCTCCAGCCCCTGCACATCCAGGCCCTCGGTCAGCATCCGGTATTCGGCCTCGACCATGTCGTCATAATCATAGCGCGGGAACGCGGCGCGCAGCCCGTCGCTCGGCTTGGAACTGTCGCCATGGCCCAGATTGTCCGGCGAGATCACGTAATAGCGCGCAAGGTCCAGCGGCTGGCCCGGCCCGAACAATTCATCCCCGAACGAGGGCCGCAACAGGGACAGCCCGCTGCCGCCCGTCCCGTGCAACAGCATCACCGCATTGGATATATGCCCGTCCGCGTCCCGCTGCGGCGTGCCCAGCGTATAATAGCTCATCGTGATCGCGGGCAGCGTCTCGCCCGTGCCGAAGCTGAAATCCGCCAGCTCGACCGAATGCTTCTCCGCCCGCGCCGGCCAGTCCTCAGCCCCCGCCTGCCCCGCGCCGAACAAGGCTGCAATCAGCGTAAGCGCGCACAAAATCCGCATGACGGGTTTCCTTTTGATCTACTGCGATATGCAGCCAAAGGTAACCCGCCCGCGAGGGATGGCAACAGTTGGCAAGCCAAGGGCACTTTCCCCGATGCAACTCGCGGCCCCACACAACCACGCCGGTGGCTTTTAAGAGGACTAGGCATCCAAAAAGAGGTATATTTATCGCGAACATTTTTTGTATTCTGTTTTATGGGGATCTGGAACATGAGTTCGACATTTATTGCGCTGCCGCTGTCGTCAGGCGAAGCCTTCTTACTACGGACGACTGACAACGATGGCCATGAACGAGTCATACTAGTCGATTCTGGCAAAAAATACGGCGAAGGAACACGCGAGCTCGCCAAGGTACTTTCTGAAATCTCCCCCAGCATCGGCCATATAGATTTTGCGATTTGCACCCATTCGGATGCAGACCATTCGCAAGGTTTTTGGTCGTTTGCGGACGATTGGTATGGATTGGGGCGGACGTTGGGCGAGTATTGGCTGCCCGGTGGCTGGGCAAATGCGATGCCCTCGATACTTGTAGACCCAACGGGTTTTGCAGCCAAATTGATGGACGGCGCCACGCGAGCTAGCCTGGACGTCAGAAGCAATGATGATGCGCTGACGAACGTTTCGCGAGAACAAAGCCATTACATTGCCAGCCGCGATTTGGACGTTGAATCTCGCTCAAACGCCTTAGTAGCTTTAGATTACCAAAGTCAACCATCGCTTGAAGCTGCGATGGGCTTGAGCGCAGACGAGGCCGCTCTGCTGCTCATTGATCGAGAAGAAACCGATGACATAATTGACGCTTTTGATGCGGTATCTAAGCCCGATCTACTAAAAAGCGCAGTATTTTGGACGCAATACGGTATTTTGTTTGGCCGCCTTCACCCCGATAATTCTTTAACGGCCTTGTCCGAAGCAAGCGTATCATTTCAAGAGGTGGCAGAGACGGCCCAAGCTATTCGCAAAATTGCGCTCGCAGCGCTTTCCTATAAAATCCGCATCCGTTGGTTCGATTTTGGCAAGTATAAGCAGACAAACATTCCAAAAGGAGGAGAACCAGGCTTGCTTGAGCCGTGCTGCGCAGTCGAAGTTCGGCCTGACCGAAGAAAGACAAGGAAACTATCCAATCTAATGCTCTTTCACAGCCTCCGGCTGACCCGACAAAATGTCGAATCTCTAGTATTTTATCGCCCTGAAACTGATGACGAGCCTGGTGTTTTGCTTCTCGGCGATTCCCGCCTAGCCCATGGAATCGCAAACCCTGGGCCACCATTCCCGCGCCCATTCGATAAGCCAAAACGCAAGCTGCTAATAACCGCGCCTCACCACGGATCACGAAACAACGATTACGCATATGGTGTTCTGGCGGAATGGTTAGGAACAGACGAACAATATTACGTGCGAAACGGTGGGCAAGCTGGTCAAACTCTAGACGCGTACATCCAGCACAAGAATCGGCGTTGTGCGCAATGCATTCAGTGCCACGGCAAGTGCTGGCGCAGGTGGGTTTCGGTGAGCACAAACGGCAACGAGTGGAAGTGGCCTCCGAGTGCCGATGAATGTGGCTCACCCCAACAGAATTCCCTCCAGCCCGCATAAGGCTTCCCCACATAGTTCCTCTGGGACAAGACGCGTCTGCGGGCCAACCATTGAGAATAACAACATGCCGCAAGCCTGCAGGCGTTCTTATGTGCCCGCGCACCGAAACCCTTTCCAGCGTGTGCGTGGCGATTCCCCCGCCCTCCCCTCAATTCCGGCACACTGCCGCGCTGGCATTGCTGCCTGCCATCTCGCAATGGGCCGTGCGGTATTTGTCGCGCACCTGCGCGGCGGCGTCCCCTGCCCCGAACGTCCTTGTGGACGGTGCCGCGGGCGACGCGGTCCGCGTCGTGGGAATGGACGAGCCATAGAGTTCCTTCCAGCGCGCGTCGGCGGCGCCGGCCGTGTTCGTCCCTGTTCCGAACGTGCCTTCCAGCCCCGTGCCACGCGCCGCCATTTCCGCGTCCGCAATCCGGCGCACCTCGCCCGACGAGAACCACGAGGCGACCACATAAAGATCCTGCGTGTTCACCGACGGCATCGCGCCCGCATTGCTGGCCGCGCGCACGGCTGCCTCAACCTGATTTGCCGAGCCCATCTGATAGATCGCGGTATTGACCGCCTCGCCATAGCGCCCGGCATTGATCAGGCCATTGATCGTGGCGGCGCGCCCGGCTTCAGCCGCCTCATAGTCTGCCTTCGCGGTCAGATACGCGCGGAACGATTTCGCTTCGGCGCAGGTCTGCTCCATGCCCAGCTCACAGGCCCTCTCATAGGCCACCGTTCCCAGCTCCAGCTCATTGATCATGTAGTAGACGCGCGCGAGATTGTTGCAGCTCTCCGCAATGTCGGAGTCGCAATTGACTTCCGAATATTCCAGCGACTTTTCCGCATCGAACAGCGCAGATGACGGATCGCCAAACAGGGTTTCGGACACAACGCACGCCGACAGGTTGCCCTTCTCGCATCCCATCTCGCCAATGATGGCGGCCTTGGAGATGTCGGCCATGTCGGGATACTTGCCGCCATAGCCGTCCTGCGCCGCACGCGCGCCCCAGCCGCACGCCCACATGGACCCCGTCTTGCACCCCTGAATCAGGACATCGACCACCCTGCCTCTGTCCGCCATCGGATTGTCCTGCGCCGTAAGGTATCCGACAGTCGACTCACATCCCTTGTCGTCGCCGCGCGTGCAGCCGGCTTCCAGTATATGCATCCCCGCTTCAAGGTTCGGCTCAAGATCACCGGCGCCATCCAGAATCGCCAGCCCGGCCGTGGTGCAGCCCTGCGGCATGCCCCGGTCGCAGGCGCGCAGGAAGAACGGGATCGCCGCATTCATGCTGGCCGCCACGCCAGTGCCTTCTGCATAGGCCGTGCCTGTCTCGAAACACGCCTTGCGGTCGCCTGCCGCGCAGTCCGCCTCGGACGGAACTTCGGCTGACGACAGACCGGCGATATAAAGCCCGACAAGGCCTGCGAAAAACATCCTGCGCATGGCGCACTCCTGTAAGAATCCATCTGATTGCGCGCTTCGTTACGCCAAAGAAAAATGCGCCGCATGACCCCCGAGGGGTAAGACACGGCTTTGGCCAGCCCCGATAAAGCGCAGACAAATCAACTGCCAAAGGGCCCCCAAAATGCACATCAAATTCCTTGTCCCCGCCGTCGCCGCACTTGGCCTGCTCACCTCTGTTTCCGGCTGCACCACCGCCGTCGGCGCGGCCGGCTCTGCGCTCGCCGGATCAGCCGCCAGCGGCGCGCTCGCCAGTGGCGGCAACAAGGCTCGCTTCTCGCGCCAGTCCTGTGAAGAGCTGGAAAAGGAAGTCGCCGGCGCCAAGCGTTCGATGATGAACCCGGCCAACATTCCCTTCGCCCGTTCCTACATCAAGGACGTGAAGGAAGTCGCCGCCGAGAAGGAATGCGCCTTCGTCGCACCCGACGAAACAGAAGTCGCCGAAACAGAAGCAGCCGAATAGACCTCCCTTATCCTCCCCTGCGAAGCGGGGGAGGTGGCGCGGGCCGCCCGGCCCGTGACGGAGGGGGGAAAAGCCAGCCCGAGCAGCCCCCCCCCACCCCTTCGGGGCCACCCCCCCCCCCGAGGGGGGGGGGGTAAGGCCGCTCCGCCAACAGTCCCGAGATTTTGAGACGGCCGTGCGG